>Ga0080004_1178732_pt1 | contig 19792 bp, 20 predicted proteins | sample WasSprMetagenome_FD_69207 | JGI IMG/M metagenome (GOLD analysis project Ga0080004, IMG submission 69207) | Sulfidic aquatic microbial communities from Washburn Spring, Yellowstone National Park, USA - WS (SPADES assembly) (version 2) | ecosystem: Environmental > Aquatic > Thermal springs > Hot...
ATCGTATCTGCTTCCGCCGATCTTGCTGCACAACCCCGCCTTAACATAGAGCTTGTGGACTATCTCGTGGATCTGGGCCTCCGTCAGCGGCTTAACCTTCTTGGTATAGGCCCGTATCAGCGGGGACTCATCGGTAATGTTCTCGGGCGGAATCTTCTCGGTTCCCCTGCGCCTCTGCTCTAAGTAGAGCTTCAAATATTCAACGGCTTCCGCTCCAATGAAGGTATCATAATCATGGTATAGGCATGAGTATGTAAACCATTCATTGAGAGAGTATGCTAGGAGGGATATTCATATAAATAACTGCGAGAGCAGGGCATCAATACTAAGAACATGGCTGTCAGTACATAGGGGCATATCCAAGGACAACCTAAACACATACCTAAGCCTATTTCAGTCCAGAGAAACACAAACAAGCAACCAACAATAGAGAAGATCAAAATAATAGTAAAGGCATAAAAACCCACCAACAAACAATGGATTAAGAGCGAAGACCTTTTAAAGATATAGACTCATATAATATATCTGATAAAGTTGAGGGGATAACATGGCCCAGGTAGTTAAGTCACCTATCACTATAGGTTTGATAATATTGATATTAGTTTTAGCAGGCGTTGTCGGCCTTTTAGCTAATAGGCCATCCGGGCAAATTACTATAACTAAGACTGAAACCGTAACTTTAACTTCTGGAGGAACAATAAGTACAATAATTGTTACTGTTCCGAGGCCTGCGAGCACTGTAACAGTAACAAAAACAGTACAAGTTGTAAGTCCCAGTAGTGCAACTGCTATGGAGGAAGTTAAAACTACCATGGAGGGTATTAGAGAACTTATCTTACTTAAAGCTGGTGCTACACATTATGAGTTGAGACTAATGCCTAGTGGAAAGAAACTACTTTATCTAGAGCCCTCAGAGTGGCAGGGTAATTCCGATGTTTACTCAGTTACAGGTGAGAAGAGGGTAGGTCATCACTGGTCTCAGCTACTTATGCTCAGCCCAGGCAGATGGCTTACCGATAAAGTTGAGTCTGAGGGGCAATACTTAATCTCATTTAAAATCTTGAAAGCTGGGGGAGAAATAGTTAGCTATGTTGGAAGCTGGGGATTTAGAGACTATTTTATAACAACTGCAGTCCATTATTTCTGGGTTGATAACGATACGCTGTATAGGTATGTAAAGACTAATCTTACAGTGCTTAGAGATATACCTGACCCTGTAGGAGCTATATGGGTTGAGTTAATGAATGACCCTGAATATTATAGAACTGCTGTTACGAAGACTAGGGATGGCATTATACTCTATGATATGAGAGGTGTAACAGGTCATGCACTTAAAGAGTATACACTGGATCCATATGGATGGATTGCATTAATCAACCCTGCCCTCGATGAAGTAAGAGGTTCACCTGCCCTCGTATTGATAAGAGCTACGGGTGAAGTTCATCCGACAGTCTGCAATTGTCCAAACGTCGATACCATAGAATTACATCTACTAGGTAATGAGGAAAAAATGCTAAAGAAGGGAGACTATTTTGAACTCCAATACCTCTTAATAGTAAGCCCAGAGACATCAAATTACGAATGGATAGATAAAGCAATCGATAAAGCAAAACCAATAATCGCTAAATTAAACAACGGCGCATTCACCCCATAACTTCAGCAACTAAAAATAATAAGACATCTCTGAAGAAAGGAGGGGAATGTCAGGGTGTCGGCCGTCTTGAAGATGGCGTCCGACATTCTGCTAAAGGAATTAGGCAGGCTCACAAGAATCAAATTTTACGCAACAAGGATGAGGCAATAAGAGTTGTAGTAATGAATCGGGCTCACGGCTCCCATCCCCTAACCCGTGGGCGGGTGGAAGGCGTGAGCTCCTGCCCAGAGTGTGGGGAAAAGCCAGCGGGTCTCAAAAAAGATTTCTCTTCTGTAAAAGACATGAAGCTTTCGACAGAAACTTGAGGAAGATTGAGCTGACGAGGGGGAGCTGGGGATAGCCGACAACATGGCGGCCTACCTATCCTTCATCGAGAAGCTGAGGTCCCTGCTGGAGGAGAAGGCGGGCTTGCTGATAAAAGAGGGAGAAGTGGAAGATAGGCTGGGCTGAGCCGCCGGGGATCCAAGCCTTTTATATCTGTGACCGGATACAGTTACCGTGACACACGGGGAAAGTGTGTCTGGAATGCTCGAAAACCGTATGAGAGGTCGCCCATGCTGTAGAAGGGATCTATAACCTCCGCGGCCAACCAAGCGCCACCATTATCCCGCTCGCGCCATCCTATATTTCTTGGGTCCTACATGATGTCACACGGTATTAGGGCCCTCTCGACTAGGAGCGCTGCGGCGATTGAGAGGATGATGGCCGTGGAGAGTATGAAGAGGGGCTTGACCGCGCTTCTCCCGGTAACCCGCTGTAATATGGATGCCATGATGTAGTATCCGTCGGTGGCCAGCAGGGGGTAGGGCGTTGAACACGGCGGCCCATAGGTTCACGAAGAATATCCATGCCAGCAGGGACTGCGTGAAGCCCAGCTCGACGGTCAGGCCCACGTATCCGGCCACCTCGGGTGGGATCAGGAGGCGGATTGGCTTTTCAAGGTATATCCCGGGCATGCCGGTAAGGGTTAGGATCGCCAACGCTGTGGCCGACGTGAGCAGGTTAGCCGCCAGGCCGGCGCCCATGAACCTCCAGCTACATGAGTGCTTTAACTGTGGTTATGCTTGGAAGAGGTCCAGCTTGGGTAGGAGTGTCACGATTAAAGAATTCTTTATCCCATTATGGGTCATGCTCCTGATAGCATTGATTTTAGTTGTCGCGGTTGCTGTTCCAGTATCATGGCGTCTCCTAGCTCAAGGAACCATCATGATCAAGGCTGCTCCAAAGGGCTCTATAACTGTTGAGACAATAGATCCCCCAGGAGGAGATTTCGGAAATATAGTTCTAAATCCGGGGGAAGGAAAGACGATCGATGTAATCTTCAGAATAAATGTTACAGGAAGAGCTTATGCGATAGAAGGAATATATTTGGGCTACAACCCATATCCTCCATACAAATATTTCAGTCCACAAGAATGTTACTATGGAAACTCGCTAACCAACATGACCAGGAACTGCGGTAATTATATCGGTGGTGGAGGAGGTTATAGAGAGGGTGACTGGGTTTATCAGAGATACTATTTTAATTTCCCTAGGCTTGAGCCAGGCACTTACTACCTCAAGCTAACCTTTTCCATGGAGCCAAGCTATCCCGATCAAGATGTATCCTTCAGCTTTAAGATGTATATCAATTTCACGGAAATCCGATAAGCGATCTACAATCCTATCACAGGATTATTGCACGGAGGAGCTTTATGGAAAGCTCTTGTCACTTGGCCTGACGTCTCAGAGCATCCACAGTATTTTCTCTAGGCGATGAAAAGTTTAGTGATTTTTAGTCTTCTAGGAATTTAAGCACCAATGATTCGAATAAGACCATTTCATCACCTACTTGGGGCTAAGGCTTGCAAGGTTGTTGATGATATATCAATTTTAGGCTTAACTAAGACTGCATAGTTATTTGTTCTTTCTTGGTTGAAGGGACTTTGACGAGTTATAAACCTTTGATGCATTAACTAATGCTAGAACATACTTTTCTAATCTTTCTTATTTGTGGATGAGAGTGTAAAGATTCATCATTCTATGAGCTTTTAAGTGAAAGTTTACCTTGTTGGATAAATGATTTCGCTGATGGTCACCGGCTGAGTCCATAATGTGATTCCTGCGAACTTTACCGCTATTTTTAGTGAGAGTTCGAGATAGATTTGGAAGCCTGATCCTGATTCGATGAGTGATCTGAGTGTTTTTGGCAACTGTAATAGGCTTATTCTCGCGGATAGTGGGATTGCTTGGCTCGAGTATGCGTCGACATGAAGGGGAGGGATCTTACCTTCTGCGAGCACGTATCGTCCACCTCCTTGCATGATGTATATCTTATATTCCCCACCTTCAGCCTCGATGTCTCTTGGCCCGGTGTTTCTAACCACTCCGATGAGGTTCACTGCAAGCAGTCCTTCAGCCCAATCTACATCCATTTTTACGGGGGCCATGAACTCAAGTTTCAATGCTGACCTTGTGCTCATTGCTTCTAAGTATGCGAAGAACATTCCCCATAGGATTACCCCTGAGATTATTGCAATTATCAGTATTGGTATGGCTATAACTAATCCCCTCATCGCAACTTCCTCCCACAATACTGGCAGTATATCGAGTCTGCTGGAACAATTCTTCCACAATATCTGCAATAATAGATTCCTCCCCTTTCATATGTCTTTGTTTTTATCACGGGGGATGTGCTATAGCTCTCCTCTTGACGTGGAATGCTTGGGATGCCATATCTTTCTTCAAATTCTTCAGGAAGAACTGCTGATGGTCTAGACAGGTGACTTTGCCTAGGAATCGCTACAACGAAACCTAGAGAAGCAATTATGAATGGAATTATAAGCGCCTCTCCGAAAACAACTAGAAATCTTACAAAAGCTTCTTGTGAGGGCATAAGGCTGGGGACACTGAAGAAACTGAGTAGTATGAGGAGGGCTATGCTTGTAATTGTAAGTATGTATACCCTTTTCTTTGAAATATCTTCTTCATCATTCTTGAACATATGATGGGCAGAGTAAAATAATATTATAGATAGGGTTATTAGAATCGGCGAAAAGAAAGTGAATAGTAAGAATACCCCCACTATTCCCATAAATATTGCTACACAATATTGTATTGAGCATGCTAGAAATCTGGGGAGCGACATTAAAGTACCATGTATTTCTGCCCCGATGGCTCTAGCCGAGTAATATATATTAACTATAGATAGTATGGCAGGTGGAGAGGAAAGTAGGGCAAAGATAGGGCTAAACAAGAAAAGTAAACCTGATAATAGTATTCCTAAAATCATCACTATTGAAACAATAATTATAGATGAGATCAGACCCATGATAACACCACTCTTTCTTCCTCGAACAGCTAGTATGCCAGAAATAATGAACAGTATGAAGAAAGCTAAGGATATTTCAGAGCTCATAAGGAACCATCTCGAATCCGTTACGGCAGAGGTGTATGATAAAGCTTCTCGAAACATTGATAGAGCGATATACTGCAGCAAGTACAGAAAAGCTATTGTACCAGAATAGACAGCGGACTCCTTCCAATACTTTAAAGAATCCAAATCATATTCTTTCATCATCATTAAGGGCGCTTTCAATAGTATATATCTTTTAAACCTAAAATTTATGCTCATCCCTTAATAAAGGCTCCTCAGCAAGGAGGATACGATTAGATATGGAATTTTGAGATGAGTCTATGTAAAATAGAGAGAGGAGCTCACCCGTCAACGAACTCTAGCGGTCACGGGGTGCGGCAGGCTACTGGATTTCTAACCTCGTATTTTGTATATGGGGGGAGTTTGGTTAAGGCTTGTGGACTTCTAGCTTCTGCTCCTCTTTTACTGATAATATGGTGTTGCTGAAACCGCTAAAAGAAGATTCTCAGTATTAGTGGTACAAGTATTGTTGATGCTAGTGTGACCACGATTGCGACTAAAGATGCTTTCATAATGCCATATAAGTCACTGATCCTCATATTCACATCATTAATCCTTGCATCTACATGCGATTTAAGCTCAGTGATCCTTGAATCCACGTGTGATTTAACCTCAGCCCCAAGCCTATCTATATCCTTTTTTAAACTTTCTATGTCATCTTTCGTCGCCATCTCCCTAGATACTGCTAGAAGCATGATCCTCCTTAGCTCTCTATGCCTTAAAGCTTCAGGCAGAAGCTCCTCAGCTAGAGCTCTCCTAAGTTCCTCATCACTTCTAAGTTCGTCCAGAAGCTGCCTACCAATGGACATGCCTACACCAGAAGTATACTATATCCTTGTGTATATAAAGAGTTCTCTATCTTTTAGGTTTATGAATATTCTTGAGTGTTATCCTTCAAGGCCCATACAATAGTTGAGCTCCAATCGATCATTGAGGGTTTGATGTTTATCTCTGCTTTTTCGGTTTTCTCCTTTAAGCTTCAGGTAATCTTGTCCTTGAAGCCATTAATTCGTAGCGAAAGTAAATATGGATGGAGAGGGAGCGAAGATCTATGCTGAAGAGATAGTTGAGATAAAGAAGCTTGCAGAGATGGTTAAGAAGAGCCGGTTCCTACTATAAGTGAAGATAAGGCTGGAGACGATAATAGAAATAACCGAGGTAATAGGTCTAATGCCCCTAACCTCTCTACTAATAGAAGTGGAAGATGAGCTGAAACCAATAGCTCTAGAAATGGTTCAGAATCTTCATGAACTCTCAGTATGTATTAAGGAATTCGCAGCTACAACAGTATACGATAAGCTTGAACCCGTAAAATATGGAGAGCTAGGTAAAGAAGCTGAGAAGATTCTCCTTGAAGCTCAGAGAAACGCTGTAGAGATTGTTAAGAATAAGTTTCCAGATATACCTACCTTGAATGAAAAATGGGATCAAGATTTATGCATATATCTCGAAGAATGGTGGTGAAATAGATTTAAAGAAATGCTTAGAAGAATTGAAGATGCTAGTAGTTATTCTAGGAGCTATTCACGCATATGTTTGATGAAATCTCACTGTTGAATTCTCTTAGCGATATTATGGAGACTTGGATTTTTCAGCCCAATGATCTTTTCAACTATGAATATTAAAAACGGGATCATGAAGACATAAAAGTTGCTAGAGAGCTTATTACTCACGTGGAAGATTTAATTGATGATCGCTCCTAAACTGAACAATTCTTATAAGCGAATCCCGGAATAGGGCTTCCACCAGCCTCTCTAGAATAGAATGCCGGAGTCAAGGCTTGGGAAGCCGAAAAACAGCACGGGAATCTTAAAAAGAGAGAATTAAAAACCATTACCCCGCCTCTAGCGCCGAATATTAAAACACCCTTCCTCTTTTCTTTGTGTATCAGAGTTTAAGTGTGGGAACGCTTATAGCTTAATGACTTTGTTACTGGTAGAGTGGAATCCCATGTCCGTTAGGTGTCCCAAGTGTGGTAGTGGTAATGTTGTTGGGTATATGGGTGAGTGGGAGTGCATGGATTGCGGACATAGGTTCAGGCTTCCAACCTCCTATACTGTCCCAAGGAGAGCGGATATTGGGAAGAGGTCGCCGGTGGGGAAATTAATAATGGTTGCCGTGGCCTTGGCGGTTTTACCATGGCTGATAATATTCCTGATCCCGCTTCTTGACCATAGTAAGAATGTTGGAGGGATTTTAGCCACGATAGCCAGCTCTCTTTTCATAGTATTTGGCTTCTACATATTGTTCTTAATCCTTTATGCAATCCTCCGTATAGCCTCCAAAAGATAATGAATTTTGCTACAAATATGATGGCTTATAATGCTGGGCATGCCCAAACCTCACCATGCCTATATTACCTTGAGTATTTTCAGCGGGCTTAGCAGAAGATCATCTAAAATTGTCTATGAGGGCTTTCCCGGTTTTTCCATTATCCAAACTATGCTATGTAGAGATCTTACCGAAGAGACCCCAAATAGAACCTCACGGTGCCATGGATTCATGTCCAAGATATTTCTCAGCATTAGCAATTAGTGGGGTTGATCGCATGACCTCCGAGGCCATGATGGGCCACAGCCTATCAAGCTTTGGCATCGAGTCCATCTACAACTACGCGGTCTCAAGGCTCGATTACTTGCGCGGAGAATACTTGAAGGCATTGAATAACCTGCTCTTCTTGAAGGAGCCCCGGGGAATGAAGGTCGTTAATGGCGTGGCCCGTAAAAGAATAGAGGAGCTCGAGGAAAAAGTCATGGCCCTCGAGGAGGCAATAAGATTCTATGAGAATTTAATGAAGTATTTGAAGAAAAGAATCCCAAACTGCTCAGAGAGCTCGGCCTCGATCTGCTTACTATCTAGCGCCTCCTCATATGGCCTCTCTTTCCCCTCCTCGATGAGCTTCTTGACTTCGCTCCACGATCTCGGCGGCTCAATGACCTTGTAGCCCATGCCCTCAAGCACCGTCTTAACCTTCTCGGGGCTGAGCTCCTCGATAAGCTCCCTCCGCATCCTCTCTATCATCCTCTCGACCTCCTCCCTCGATAGAGCCCTCTCAGTCTCAACGCTGCAAGAGGTTTTCTCGAACAATTCCTTAGCCTGTCCACTCAACTTCACGAGCTTCTCGAATGGATTGCTTATGGCCTTTGGCCCCGCCCTCTCAACGTTCTTTGGGCCCTTCGGGACAGGTTTGATGCCTCAATACTTCTAGCAAGATCGTTTAACCTCTCCGCTAACGCTCGCAGCCCCTCATCCTCACCCCCAGACCCATCTTCATAATTCTTGTCCCGTCTTTTTCACCGCTACCGACATCCTATTGATGATCCTCAGCTTTATGACATAATTCAAGGCCCCTCCCCCTTTTATGGAACTCCTATAAAGTGCCCCACAATTCTCCCGCTCCCATAAAATTCGATCCAGCTCTAGGAACTGGAGCTGCTTGACCGGGCCTCCCCTTATATATTCCGGGCCTAAAAGTCGAATTTTATGGAACGGTGGATCCATGAGTTTTCCATGGAAATATCCATGAAAATCCATGAATTTTCCATAAGTTCTCCCGTGATGCCTCATGACGACCTGGGATTGGGCCAAGTTTTTCCATAAAATTTCCATAAACAGTCCATACAATTCCATAAAATTCCGGGGCTTATCGGAAACGTATATAAGGCGTATATAAGGGCCGGGGATGGGTTAAGGGGCATAATGAGGGGCTGGCAGGCCCGAGCCCCAACCTATCTCCTCAATACTCTCAATTTCCTAGACCTTCTCAGAACATCCATGAGATGTGGCACCATCTCCTCATTCCAAAAGGCCATGATCTTAGACGGCTTATATCGTCCTTAGAAATGTTGGAGGCCATAAGGGCCATTGTTTATTGAGGGAAGCAGGTTCCAGACTGCCTCAGGCTGGGGCCATACAAGTCTCGAAGCGAGGACGTGGCCAATTATTATGTCAAGTGGTTAGAAGACCTTAAATACAGTTAATATATTTAGAATATTGAAGGTATGCCCATGAAGCGTATGAATTCAAATGTAACGAAAAGGAACATAGTTTTGAAGATGGAAACGTATGAACGTTTACAAAGATACCTTCTCGAACTAATACAAAAGCGTGGGAACCCGAGGGTAACGTTTGATGAGGCGATAACTTCTTTACTCGATGAACATGAGGGGAGGGAAAGTAAATGAAGTGTGAGCCGAATAAGATATACGTAATGGACTGTTTAGAAGGTATGAGAAAATTCTTAGAAGATAAGGAAGTGGATGTTATTGTAACCTCACCGCCCTACAACATTGGGATAAAATATAATAAATATGATGACACAATACCAAGAGAGCAATATTTAGATTGGATCGAGGAGGTGGCTAAAGAATGTAAGAGGGTCCTAAAAGATGATGGATCATTCTTCTTGAACATAGGCCACAAACCAAAGGACTTTTGGGTACCTTGGGAAGTGGCTTTTAGACTTAGAAAACACTTCGTGTTACAGAACGTAATAATTTGGGTAAAGTCTATTGCCATACAGAAAGAAGATGTAGGCGATTACCCTAACATAAAAGATGATATTGCAGTAGGCCACTACAAGCCTATACCAGGAAAACATTTTCTTAATGACTGCTTCGAGTATATATTTCATTTCACAAAGAGTGGAAAAGTAGAGTTAGACAGGCTGGCTATAGGAGTTCCTTATCAAGACAAGAGCAACATAGGTAGGTGGAAAAGCGCTAAGCAGGATTTAAGATGTAGGGGTAATACGTGGTTTATCCCCTATCCTACTATATGGTCAAGAGAAAAGCAGAGGCCACACCCTTCTCCATTCCCGCCAAAGCTACCCGAGATGTGTATAAAGCTACATGGCCTAAGCAAGACAAAACTTGTGCTTGACCCATTCATGGGCATAGGAAACACAGCAATAGCATGTACAAAACTTGGAGTAGACTGGATAGGCTTTGAGATAGATGAATATTACGTAGAAATAGCAGAAAAGAGGTTGAAGGAAATCCTGAGTTTCTATGCTAAAGTTCAGTAAGGCTTAGAATATTCCCTTAGAATGTTGTCAGCCTTGTAAAGTTCTATGTTATTAGCATTAAATTCACATTTGAGGTTAACCTTAATTTTAGAAGCATCTATAATTTTAAAGCCTACTATCGTCTTATTTCTATGAAGAAAGCCAACAATTATATGACAAGCGTTTTTAGTAACCTTAGCAAACTCTACAGGCTCATAGTAAAATGTTCTCAAACTACTGTTTAACTTACTTTCTTCAGCGAGTTTTACTTCAACATAATATGACTTTCCATTCCTTTCTATCAGTATGTTAGGATATCCTGCCACTTTATTCTCTGGTACTGTACCATTTAACTTAGTCCTCAACATGTCTTCTAACCTATTGCTAATCTCGTTTGGTCTAAGAGCACTAAAATCTTCTTCCTCAGATTCATCAACAACAGTCTTTGCCGCCTCATATATTTCATTAATGACAACCTCATCTTCTTCTCTAACAGGATAAACTTCACACCCAGTTGTCATTTTAATAACATAACTAAAGGGGATATTACGAACTCTCTTCATAATGGTTTTAAAGAACTCTTTGGATGGTAACTCACTCATTACACTTAGAACTCATCTCAAAACTATTTAAGCTTCTCTTTCCGGTTTTTTGTTTCATCTTTATGGAGTTTTAGAAGAGCTCAAAGATATATGCAGCCATAGTAACAATAGCATCAACAATCATTCACCTAAGATACGGAATTTTGAGATGAGTTCATTGTTAAAAGTTCAATGATTATCGCATTTACATATAATACCGTAAAAATAGCTAAATATGGGGGGTTGGTTTTTAATGTTGTACTAAATGACTACAGTGATTGAAAACGGCTTTCCTCTGATCTGGGTGAATCAGCTTGCAAGGTTTGAAACGTGGAATAAGCATAATTACCGGCCATCTAATTATATACACAAGTGGTGGGCTAGAAGGCCGGGGACGGTGTTCAGGGCAATCCTCCTCGGGATTTTCGGCAACGATAGCCTCCAAGAGCTGTACTATAGGGGGGCAAGGCTCAATAAGGTGGTTTATGACCCATTCATGGGGGCGGGGACGACAATCATCGAAGCCAATAGGCTGGGATGCAAAGCGATAGGTGTTGACATTAATCCTATCGCTTGGTTTATTGCGAAAAAGGCTCTCGAGCGTGTTGACATTTCAGCCCTTGACCAGGCCTACATGAAGCTTAGCAGTACTGTTGGAAGCGATATTCGGAGGCTTTACAAAACATGTTGCCCAATATGTGGCAGGGAATGTGACGCTAAGTTTTATCTTTGGGTAAAAATAGCCGAGTGCCCGCGATGCGGGACTACTATACGACTTTATAACGACCACTTGATCCGCTCAGATCTTAAAGGCGATACTGTAGTATGTCCACACTGTTATAGTGTTTTCGTGACCCAGCATGGGGCCAGGGCTAAGTGTCCTGCCTGCGGGGTTGAGTTTGATCCGCGGGAACGTTTTGTGAAGAAAGGCCGATTTGCCTGCCCAAATTGCCATAAAACGGCGAGGGTCAGAGACATTGTGAGGAGGAGGGGCGCTCCACTCGACCAAGTCATTTCATGCGTTGTGCTTGAATGTCCTGTTCATGGACTCCAGCTTAAGCAGCCTGACAAATATGACCTCTCATTGTATGAGGTGGTTAAGAATGAGTTTGAGCAAAGCCGTAATGAGCTGTTGATCCCGACTCAGAGCATTCCTGCCGGCCTGAAGACTGATGACCTCTTAAGGATGGGATACCGCTACTGGTATCAGCTTTTTAATGAGAGGCAGCTGGTATCACTTTCAAAGCTCCTTAAAGCTATTCTGGAATTAGAGGAGCCTCTCACGGAGTTTATGTTGATAGCGTTTTCAGGCAGCCTTGAGTTTAATAATATGCTCTGTAGCTACAAGGGAGTAGACGTTAGGAGGCCGGGAGCCGTACGTCATATCTTCTCCCATCACGCATTCGTACATACTTTAGAGCCCCTGGAGAACAACCTGTGGGGTTCGGAGAAAGATTCTGGCACATTCCCCCATATTTACAAGTATAGAGTCAGGAGGGCGAAGCTCTATTGCGGGCGCCCTGAGGAGCGGGTTATTATGGACGGCAAGGTGGTGGAGAGAAAAGTCATTCCTGGAGAGAGGATCGAAGGAATAATAAGCTCTAGTTTTCAAGACCTCATTAGCGGTAAAGCCAACACCCTGCTCCTTTGTCAGGATTCTAGACTAGTTGAATTACCGCCAGCATCCGTTGATGCTGTGGTTACGGATCCCCCCTACTTTGATAACATTCAGTACTCAGAGCTTTCAAACTTCTTTTACGTCTGGCTCAGGATCGCCCTCAAAGACAAGTATGCTGAATTCAAGCCTGAGCTCATCCTCACTAAAGATGAGATAGTTAAAAATCCTAGAGCCGGGAAAGGCTCAGAGTTTTTCCAACGAGGGTTAACGGAGGTATTCAAAAAGTGCAGGAGCTTCTTGAAGGATAATGGTGTTTTAGTCTTTACCTTTCATCATCGAGATGAGGAGGCGTGGTTCACAATCTTTAAGTCAATAATAGATTCGGGATACTATGTTAGCGCCACGTATCCAGTATATTCGGAAATGGCTATTTCAGTGCACATAAAAGGCCAAGAAGCAGTTAAGTACGACACGATCGTTGTCTGCAGAAAAAGGGATGGGAGAGCGCCCGCCCCGTTAAATTGGAGCCTGCTTATAGAGACTATCCTAGAATACGTAAATGAGATGGTTAAAGTCCTTGGAAAGGGGGGCATTAAACTAACTTTATCAGATATTAAAAACCTTGCTTATGCAAAGCTCCTAGAGCTTTACACAAAGCATTACCCACATGTACGTCGAAATGGAGACCAAGTAAGTTTTGAGGCAACTCTCAGGTATCTTAAAGACCTGATTGAGAGAGGTGTTATAAGTGAAGAAGCTTCACAGGCCTAGTGAGCTTTTCGGCTTTCCCTCTGAAAATAATTCAAGGGAGGCTACCGATGCTAGGAAAAATTACTCTTGTCCTTGGTTACGTCAGCAGTGTATTAAGAAGAGCCGGCTCATAGGGCCTCCGCTCGGCGTATGTAGTGTATTTCATGAAGGCAAGCCTCACATAATTTGTCCTGAGCGAATAGCAGACATTAAGACTCTTGACCAGATTGCACAAAAAGTCTTGAATAAACAAACGGGTTACTACTTACTAAGGGAAGTTAGTCTTGGAAAAATCGGTAAACTTGACTTCGTCGTTGTGGAGATGGAGAATGACACAATCTCCAGGTTCTTTGCTGTAGAAAGAGTAGCGCTTGATACGACCAACACGGGAGAAATTGTAAAGGCAAGAGATGATTTCTTTAAAGGTCAAATGAAAGAAAGCTATAACTATGGCATTAACTGGAGGAATGTTATTAAAAGAACAATACCTCAAATTATAGCTAAAGGAGCGGTTTTTGAAGCATGGAATACGTATATAATTTGGATAATGCAGGATGTGTTTTATGACTACATCGTAAAGAACTATGAATTATACTTACAGGATGAATTTCCTAAGAAACCTTCAACCGTGCTATTTATAAGGAGCTTAAACTATGATCCAATGTCAATGATCTATGTCTTTGAATCACCCCCATTAATTAAGAGCGGTAGCTTTGCAAATTTTCAGCGAATACTTAGACCCATTAAAATACCTCCAGATGAGCAGTTTAAGAGAAAGCTAATCGAGCAAATCAAACATCAAAAGTATATAAGGCTGAAGTAATCAACTACTCCGCAGACATCTAAAATAGCCTTATTTATGATGGCGCCTCTTCCCATAATAGAATGCCGGAATTAAGGCCTAAAGAGCCGAAAAATAGCACGGAATCTCAAAAAGAGAATTGAAAGCTACATCTCTGTTTAATTCTTACCTAGGGGGAAGAGTTTGAAAAGATCATCCATGCTCCTGACCGAGAATCAGCCCTCCCCATTTCACCAAATCATGACCATGAATCCGCCTTAGATCATACCACTTACAACCATAACCCCAAATCTTATCAGAGAACACTGAAGCCCTTACAGCTTAGACGCAACCGCATCCACAAAGAAACTAAAAGACAACACGACAAAAGCCAGCAAAATAATCCACAGCCACACCCTACCACAAAACAAACCAAACACAATTCTACTCAGCCAACACTCACCCCAAGCCAGACAATTCTTATAAACCAGCACCCAAACTATAAAACAACGAGCAAACTGCGGCGGTGCCCTAGCGTGGTAGGGGGCAGGCCTGCTAAGCCTGTGGCCCGGTTGGGCCGCGCGGGTTCAAATCCCGCCCGCCGCGCATTCATCTTGTCTAGTGTTTGAGATTTAGATTATCGTAGATTTAAATGACCTCACCAACCTCTTACCTTTCAATTCTCTTTTTGAGATTCCCGGCTCCTATACGAGGTCACGGACTTTCTGCGGGAAAATGATATCTTTCAATTCTCTTTTTGAGATTCAGGAGGCAGACGACGCTCGGGGACTTCCTGCCAGGCCTGCCTTTCAATTCTCTTTTTGAGATTCTGGCAGGGATACTACTGCCCCGCCTGCGGGCTGCTGCTGGCCTTTCAATTCTCTTTTTGAGATTCACGACCCATTAAGGTGGGAGGATTGACGAGAGGCGGTGTATCACTTTCAATTCTCTTTTTGAGATTCCTTATTCGGGAATAGTTGCAGGAGGTTGAGGCCGAGTAGGGCTTTCAATTCTCTTTTTGAGATTCACCGCCACCTACTCATTCATCAACTCCGCCGGCAAGAGGAGGCTTTCAATTCTCTTTTTGAGATTCCAGCAGGGCCACGGGGACGCTTACCGGGGTCTTCAAGGATTCTTTCAATTCTCTTTTTGAGATTCCTTTCAAGCTGTCAGGCGGATGCTCGCCGGCCTATACTCCCCTTTCAATTCTCTTTTTGAGATTCTGGAGGATTGGCTGGGCTTTAATCCACAGCTTATCGGAAAATGGTATCCTTTCAATTCTCTTTTTGAGATTCAACCTTCAGCGTATCAATGACCAGATTATGATCCTTGGTTAGCACTTTCAATTCTCTTTTTGAGATTCATTGCTTTTCTCTACCCGCATAATGCTTTACGGCCTTATCCCTTTCAATTCTCTTTTTGAGATTCCAATGGCTTTGTCTCAGCCGTCGGCCATGAAGCTACCGCTAGCTTTCAATTCTCTTTTTGAGATTCAAGAGATTCTATGCCAGTTTAAACGAAGTAACAACGATTGCAATCTTTCAATTCTCTTTTTGAGATTCTGCGGAAAAGGGGGGTTTAGGCATGAAGGCCATAAGTGTAGTCTTTCAATTCTCTTTTTGAGATTCCGCTTGTACAGGTGCCTCAACGCGACTTTGGAGCCGGGTTCTTTCAATTCTCTTTTTGAGATTCATAGAATGCTGGGATCATGATCTTCTGGCTCGCTAAGTCTTTCAATTCTCTTTTTGAGATTCGAGGTGTATAGACTTGCATTATTATCGGGTATGTAGAATTAACTTTCAATTCTCTTTTTGAGATTCAAGCTTACCATAAGCCGCATAATGCAACTAGAGCCATAACACACTTTCAATTCTCTTTTTGAGATTCGTTGATCACAGGCAACCCGCTCATACGATTAAATGAGTGTTCTTTCAATTCTCTTTTTGAGATTCATAGCTTAGTGAGCAAATAGGTATAGCGAGCTGGGACGATAAGCTTTCAATTCTCTTTTTGAGATTCACGAGGCATACACCAACTGGCGCGAGGAGACGAGGATTACTACTTTCAATTCTCTTTTTGAGATTCTGATGATGACTGAGAGTCTGCAGAGGATCATTAGCGCGGGGGTAACCTTTCAATTCTCTTTTTGAGATTCTAGAATCCTGAGATCCTTGGTCTTGGTCTTGAGAATTCGAGCACTTTCAATTCTCTTTTTGAGATTCGTGTGGATTCTCCCGAGCATCAGCTTCGGGGTTTTTAATATTCTTTCAATTCTCTTTTTGAGATTCATGATGCTCAACAAATCAGTTGTAGACGCGGTGATCAACTTCCCTTTCAATTCTCTTTTTGAGATTCACATGTGTAGGCTTATTTTGGCCTGGTGTGGTATGTGTATGCGCTTTCAATTCTCTTTTTGAGATTCCTAGGATGTATATCTGGATGACCGACTACCGTGAATACATCCTCTTTCAATTCTCTTTTTGAGATTCCCCGGCGAAAATAAACCTTATAAACCTATTAAACCTAGCTTATTACTTTCAATTCTCTTTTTGAGATTCACAACCTGATCACCCACGTACCTCACAGACGTTTTAAGCCCTTTCAATTCTCTTTTTGAGATTCTTACGGCGACTGTATAACGTACAGATGCAAAAACTGCCATCTTTCAATTCTCTTTTTGAGATTCCACGGATAGCTCAAACTACTATGAGGGCTCGATACTGGTCACTTTCAATTCTCTTTTTGAGATTCATGAAGTCCAGGCGATACTTCTTCTCCTCGTAGTTCGGTATCAGCTTTCAATTCTCTTTTTGAGATTCAGGCGCTCGCTCACCCGCGCATCACCCTCTCAAAGGCCTGCTTCGCTTTCAATTCTCTTTTTGAGATTCCAGCGCCCGGAGCCAAGAGATGGCGCGGCACGTCGGCCTGCTCTTTCAATTCTCTTTTTGAGATTCAACACCAGAACAAGTAAACCAATGGCTTCAGACAAGCAATATCTTTCAATTCTCTTTTTGAGATTCATATAACGAGGATGAAATACCATTAATAGACGCACTAGCAACAAGCTTTCAATTCTCTTTTTGAGATTCCCTGAGGCCATCCGGCTGATCCTAACAAGGGCCGTTGAGGACTTTCAATTCTCTTTTTGAGATTCTCCGATACGTGATTGAGCCGGTTGATGCGACGAGCCGCATTATCAGCTTTCAATTCTCTTTTTGAGATTCAAAATGGGCCGCAGACCCGCGCCCTGCGGCGACAGCGTGCCCTTTCAATTCTCTTTTTGAGATTCCGCGTTCTGCGCCGACAAGCCCATCATAATAGAGGGCAATGTCTTTCAATTCTCTTTTTGAGATTCAATCTTCTCCCGTTTGGCTTGTGGGAGAAGATTTGGCGGGTTTCTTTCAATTCTCTTTTTGAGATTCACATCCAAGCCTATGACGAGGTTGCAGGCGACTACAAGGACATCTTTCAATTCTCTTTTTGAGATTCATTCAAGATGTATCGCATTGTCGAGGCCAATCACCTGTTCAACTTTCAATTCTCTTTTTGAGATTCAATATTATGGCGTTGCCGCTAACCTCGTATGGTAGCCCCAACTTTCAATTCTCTTTTTGAGATTCCGGGGCGTATGGTTTGCTGCGCCATCCGCCTCCCGATTCATACTTTCAATTCTCTTTTTGAGATTCAGAGCGGGGAGGCTAATGGCAGAGATTATGAAGAGGAAAGCTTTCAATTCTCTTTTTGAGATTCGTGGAGGGGAGATATCAGGTGCAGTTCATAGCAACCAATGGCGACTTTCAATTCTCTTTTTGAGATTCCGTTGTGGTATGGAAGGTACATTGCCCTCGCATACGTCTACATTCTTTCAATTCTCTTTTTGAGATTCATTATGAGAGCGGCGAGACGAATGGCAGAGATTATCAATATCAAAGCTTTCAATTCTCTTTTTGAGATTCAGCTTAGCCGAAATAAGCTTAGCTATTTGCTTATCAAGGTCTTTCAATTCTCTTTTTGAGATTCCCTCTCGCGCCGCTTTACGCGGTCGCGGGCGGAAATGGGAAAAACTTTCAATTCTCTTTTTGAGATTCGTATTGAAGAAAATTGACCACGCTTACGACATAGGAGGCTTTCAATTCTCTTTTTGAGATTCGAGGCTGAGAGGCTTCAAATGAGCGTATGGCGGGTTAAAGGCCTTTCAATTCTCTTTTTGAGATTCATGTTGCCTTGTCGGTGCCATGGTTGAAGCATAATTCTACTTTCAATTCTCTTTTTGAGATTCTAGATCCGCGAAGGCTAGGGATGAGGCCTATGAGAAGATCGTCTTTCAATTCTCTTTTTGAGATTCTTCTGAGAAGTTGAGCTTGTATTCTCCGTCATGCCTTATCTCTTTCAATTCTCTTTTTGAGATTCATAGGCGGATTTACGGCCATATTTTGTTGGCTGAGAATGAGTCTTTCAATTCTCTTTTTGAGATTCTATGCCCCCACTGCATGAACATCCTCTGGGACATGAAGATCTTTCAATTCTCTTTTTGAGATTCGCCATAACTAGGATGGCTGAGATTGTGAGGGGGGTGAACTCAAATGCTTTCAATTCTCTTTTTGAGATTCGGAGGCATAGCAAACGCCATCTGGTACTGGAAGTGGAGCATCTACTTTCAATTCTCTTTTTGAGATTCGTAGAACTAGTGTATTGGGTGCAAAATGGACAGATAACTTTCAATTCTCTTTTTGAGATTCCTCAACCTGCTCCCTTACGTGGGGTGAAGTTGGATGGAGCACTTTCAATTCTCTTTTTGAGATTCATACTCCAAGACCTTATCATAATCGGCCTCCTCAATCTTCCCCCCTTTCAATTCTCTTTTTGAGATTCCCTTACATCGTTGAACAAATACCGTCGCTGGCCATCAAGCCTTTCAATTCTCTTTTTGAGATTCAGGCCAAAAGCAAGTATGAGGAGGCGAGGCGGATCTTGGAAGCTTTCAATTCTCTTTTTGAGATTCAGAATAGTGGGTGATAGGGCATGGTCTTGGGCTTTGATCCCTTTCAATTCTCTTTTTGAGATTCAGAACGCCCCAAGGGCGGCTCAACACATTAAGGACGTGATAAACGCTTTCAATTCTCTTTTTGAGATTCCCTAGAGACCCTTGTTTACGTGTTGTTAGCCATGAATGGGTCTTTCAATTCTCTTTTTGAGATTCCTAGGCGGGGCTGCGGCTGCGACAGCAATAGGCGCTCCAGCACTTTCAATTCTCTTTTTGAGATTCCCGGGAGAAGATGGTTGAGGCGATCTCAGAGATCCTTGAGGCCTTTCAATTCTCTTTTTGAGATTCCAACCCTCATAAGTGAGCTACCCACGTAAGCGAGCTGAAATCTTTCAATTCTCTTTTTGAGATTCGCCTTCCCGAGAGATAGCCCGCTCGAGGAAGTAAATTATTACCTCTTTCAATTCTCTTTTTGAGATTCCCCACCCCTTTTTCTTTTTTTGCGAGCTCGAAAACTTAGCTTTCAATTCTCTTTTTGAGATTCGATAGGAGACGTTCATGTCGGAAGCAACTACGCGGTCTTCCCCTTTCAATTCTCTTTTTGAGATTCTTAGGCTAGTTGAGGCTATTAGCCTTAAGGCCGATTGGATCTTTCAATTCTCTTTTTGAGATTCCGCATAATAATGGAGGTGATCGCCAGATGACCCGGAGAAGGGTCTCAACTTTCAATTCTCTTTTTGAGATTCCGTTAAAGTAACGTGTAGAATGAGGCCTACGAATAGGGGGGCTCTTTCAATTCTCTTTTTGAGATTCCTAGGCTTTTGGATTTTTTTGCGGCTGATGCTTTTCGAGCCTTCTTTCAATTCTCTTTTTGAGATTCTTTTCCAATAGATCTCTCGGCTGAAGAGGAGAGATATTATCTCTTTCAATTCTCTTTTTGAGATTCACGGTATTATTTTTCCAGAGGACCCAAAAGTGACGAGGAGAACTTTCAATTCTCTTTT
>Ga0080004_1113126_pt1 | contig 19791 bp, 25 predicted proteins | sample WasSprMetagenome_FD_69207 | JGI IMG/M metagenome (GOLD analysis project Ga0080004, IMG submission 69207) | Sulfidic aquatic microbial communities from Washburn Spring, Yellowstone National Park, USA - WS (SPADES assembly) (version 2) | ecosystem: Environmental > Aquatic > Thermal springs > Hot...
CCACTTGATTATTGGAAGAGTCTTAGATCCAGCCATACAGCACACCAACATGATAATTAGAGGAAGCAGAGAGTTAGAGGCCTATCCCCTTCTTACTCCCTCTCCTCAAATAATCCTAGTGGTGGAGCCCATGTCCCTAGAGGAGCTGTGGGCGTGTAAGGAAGAGTTGGAGGCGTGTCAGGCCGAGCTAGAAGGGGAGATGAGCAGGCTGGCCAGGTGCCTAGGGGAAAAAGACGACTTGGAGATGCTGGTTGAGAGGATAAGGGAGCTACCAGAGGAGCTGGCTGATTGGCTATCGGGGAGATACGATATAGACGTGTTCCCGAGGGACATAGCAGGGTTAATCGAGACCGTCCTGTATGCTCTCGGCGTTGACTGGATGGGTAGGAGGATTAGGAAGAGGTTTGGGAGGTATTTCGAGGAGGAAGAGGCTGAGAGGCTCAGGGGATGGGTTGAGACGTATGGCGAGCGTGCATCTAGGATGGAGATAGAGTCACAGCTGGAGGCGTGCCAAAGCCTCCTCGAGGCATGCAGGGAGAGACTGGGGGGAACCAGGGAGGAAGCCGATGAATGCGAAAAGAAGAGAGAGGAGGACAATGCCCTTGCAGAGGAAATATCCAGGGCTCTCCCAGAGCTACTGGCCATTGAGGTAATCGACTACCTCAGGGATGAGCTTGGAGTAGATGCCGAGCACGATGAGGGCGAAATAGAGAGGGAAATAGAGGAGCTCATAGAGATACCCGCATAGCACCCCTCCCCAATACCCTTTTTTTCAGCGTGACCCATGCCTCTCCATCTCAATGAGGAAAGGAGAGGAGGAAAAGAGGAGAAAAAAAGACTTGACTTATATGGGGATGGCTACTTGATGTCCCTTATCTTTCCTTGACCTGGCAGGAACCTGGCCACTGTGTCCCCGATGAAGCGGTAGACTCCTCTGAACACGAACTGCCTTAATACTGGGAAGTGCTGTGAGCTCGTCTCAAAGTATTCCACAGGCCTCAACACCGCAATCCCTAGTCTTGGAGCACCCAGTCCCTCGAAGTCAGTGGTGTCTAGGAGGTATATCCTGCTGATAGTGTCCTTGGCTACATCGGTTGACAAGACCACTGGGTAGCCATATAGCTGTGCAACCCTGAAGCCAGCCTCATATCCCTCGTCAACATACCTCCATCCCATTGGCCCAGGTGCAATCCTGGCCTCTGTGAGTGGCATATACCTCACGAACTGCAGGTATAGTGCATTAATCTTTGCCCACGTGTCAGGCCCAGTGAGCCATATCCTGCCAGCAGGATTGGCACCCTTAACCATAGTCTCCGTGTTCAGTGACTGAATCATGTCATCAGTGAGTGCAGTGGCAGTGCCACTATTGTGAATCACCACTGCATTGCTCCAAGAGTCGGCTCCAAACCTGTCTAGGCCATAGATGTTGATGTTGGTCTTTATCTGGCTGGGGACAGTGGCACCATAGACCCCTGATGCCTCGTCCGAGCTCGCGACTATCTGATCCAAGCTGATTATCTGGCTGTCCGGGTTCAAAGATGGGACTTCGCTACTACTCGAGCCAACAGCCTTTACTCCAAGGAGCTGGTTGATCTGCTTGGCAAACTCTCTTCCAAACCATGTCCTGAGCTGGTTTAAGCCAGCCCATATGTCATCGGCACTCCTCGACGCCAGCTCCTCCATGACCTCGCTTATCTCGAAGCTCGTAGCCACAATTTTCGGCTTGGTTCTCAGCACCTTGACAGTCGGGTAGCTGGGGCCCGGGATGGTTCCCGTCTCGGTCGTTACAGTGGCAGTGGCTTCCGTCGCCATTGCCGAGATAGCCCTCCAACCGCTCCTTGGCCATGTGGTCTTGGGGAGGACTCCGAAGATGTTCTGCTCTAGGTTTAATTGAGCCCAGACCTGTGCCCCGTAGACAATGTTCCAGTATTGTGGAGTCAGCTGGGTAGTGACAGTCCCAGCCTCCTTGATAAATTGGACTACATCGGCAATGCTCGTGAATGGAGACGGCATCCCGCTGTAAAACCACTCTACATCCTTAGCCGAGATGTATCTGAACTCGCTCATTTCCTCTCACCCTTCCCCTCTATCTTCACCTCGGGTAGAGCCCTAAACCTAGCAGGGATATCCGAGGCAGTTGCCTTGCCACTGAGAACCTTCTTGATGAACTCCCTGAAGTCCTCACTAGCCTCACCAGCTGGCTCAGGAGTAGTAGTGGCATCCGGCCTGGGAGTAGTGAGCCTAGAGGCCTTCTTCTTCTCCATTATCTTCTTCCTCAGCTCCTCAAGCTTCTTCCTAACCTCCTCGCTCTTAAACACCCTTTCTGGCCTGGGTCTAGAGACAATTGAAAGTGGCTTGCTAGCTCTCTCCTTCACCATCTTCTTGATCAAATACTTGATAATGGCTCTTTGTATCACCACTCTCTTTTTGAGGGTGCTCACTGTCTTCTCTAGCTCAGCCACCTTCTTGCCTAGCTCATCAACAGCCTTGAGCCTCTCCTCTAGCATCTTCCTTAGCTCAGCCACTGTGTCAACAGCCTTCTTGACATCCTCTGGGTTGACCTGACTCATATAGAACACACCCTCTTCAAGGATGGAATTACCCCTAGAGAGGAGAAATAATAGAGAGCGGGGATTGATTAAAAAGAATCCCTAGGGCTCAGATATGCCCCTGCCCATGAGCTCCCTATATGACTTGAGGGCATCAAGGAGGGAGACAATCCTCCTCTGGACTTTGTCAAGCAACTCTTTGACGCCATATAGCTCGGTAAGTATCTCGACAGCATCCTCTATCAGGTCAGGCTCTTCTCCCGCCAGCTCGGCAATAATCGAGAACCCTGACTTGAGGGACTCATCGATAACCCCTCTCTCGCCCTCCCCTACCTCACTCCTACTCGACAAGAGCTCCCTGAGGGATTGGAGTAGCTCACTTAGCAAGCCGACTAGTTCAGGTGTTAGCCTGCCATCCCCAGCCATCGCCTCTACCTCGTCTAAGAGGCCAATAATGGACTCGTATGCATGCCTAGTGAGGCTGTCAACCAGGGCATCATAGAGCTCTTCAAACTCATCCCTCTTAATCCTCCTCACCTGCATCGTGGCCAACCTCTCTGAGAGTGCTGAGTAGCTCCCTTAACTCGCCCACAAGCCTAGATATGAGGCTGAGGATTTCCCTCTCCTCTTCACTGGGCTCTCTTTCCTCCTCCCTAGGCTCGGGAGGAGCCACCTCTACTGACTCTTCCTCATCCTTCTTCCTCCTCTTCCTTTTCTTGGGCTCGGGCTCAGGATTCTCCTCTGGGCTAGCCTCCTCCCCTATAATATTCTGCTCCAAGCTTAACTGCGTCTCGGGCTTGTCCCCATAGGTAGGGTTATAGGCACCAGGTGTCTCCGTTGTCACAGGCCCCTCTGCCTTGACGCTCCCAACTACTTTCTCCTCCTTGGCCTCCCTAATCCTCCCCTCGAGCATGGCATTAACCGCCTTTACTGCCTCGACCACATCACTAAACCCATAATCGCGGTAGACAGCCGAAATCCACTTGCAGAAGTCAACCTTGTCTCCTCCAACCTCATTGAGGCACCTGGAGTAGTCGTCATTCCCCTTGGCCATGTAGTTCACATACTCAATCCTGGCATGGGGATTGGCAGGCTCCTCAACTATGCTAATTTCAAGGAGCTGGAGGAACGTAATCAGGTCTGCATCCTCCTCTCTGCCCTCCTCTGTCTTGATTTTCACTTTCTCCTCTTTTCCCACACCGCCAATGGAGAAGCCCAGCACTTTCCCCGACTTAATGGTCTCCCATAGCTGGTCAGCGGGGATAACGCCACGAAACAGCTCAGCCTCTATCCATAACCCGGGCTTCCCTGTCTCAGGGTGCCTCCTAATCTCCCATCTAAGCACCCTCCCAACAGGCATATTGGTGTGTCCATAGATGATTACCCCTCCCCTCTCCATGAAGTCATACATCGCCCTCTCAAGGACACTCACAGGGACAATGTCGTTCTGCAAGTCCTTGACCTCTACAGACGCAAACCCAGCAATAACCCTCTTATCAGGGTCTGATACAACAAGGTGTTGCCTAGGCCTGTCACCCATGCCCCTCACCTAGAGGATTATTCGTGGAAGCATTACTAAGGCCAACTCCTTTACTGACAGCCTCCTCTATCCTCCTCGATGCATCAATGAATAGCTCGTAGTTGGTGAGGACGAACATGACCGAGCAGTTAATAATCACGTCCTTCCCAGGGAGCCCCCTCCCACAGGAAAGCCTCGTGAAGTCTAGTAGGGCATAGTAGTCTGCATCCCTGCACTCAACAGGCTCGTCATTAACCGAGACAAGCATGATGTCCTGCCCAATAGACATGAGTATGAGTAGCCCCTGCTCCCCATTCACCCCAGTCCCCCTGTAAGCCATGATTGGCTCCTTATAGTTCAAGAGCAAGTAGACTAGGAACTTCCTGGCCTCATCCTCCCCATTAATGCTGAGAACAATCACTCCCCCATCACCTCCAATCCCTCAAAAATAATGATTGAGGGTTGAGTGGTTAATGGCTGAGGCTACTCGAAGAAAGCCTCCCTAGCCTCCTTGTATGGGCTCCCCTCCTCTTCTCCATGATACCACAGCCATCCACAAAAGGCACTGCAGTCGTCAGCTATCTCGTGCTCCCTGCAGGCCCTGATGCAGTTCTCCCACCACTTCTTAGGAGGCCTCAGATCCTCAGGCACCTAGACCACCCAGTAAGTGATTCCCAAGGCAACCTATTAAGATGAACTCCCCATACCACTTAGGGTAAATCACCTAGCCCAAACACCAAAAAGCATAGTGGCTTCTAGAGCCAAGTCTCCCAATGGTGAAATCAATAGGGATAATCCTTGTCCCAATTAAAGATCTAATCAACCCCAATGGATAGAAAGGAGTGTGTCAGTGAGGGGATAAGGGCCTAGATGAAAAACACTTAGCCTAGCTCACGAGTCCTTGTCTCTGGAGGCAATCCAGGCTCTCCAGAAACCCTCTGCTCCCCTCCCTCGTATCTCGGGAATTCTCCAGACCCTTCTGGAGCCCCGCTAAACCCCTCCCATATAGAGAGAGGCCTCCTCCTAGGCCTCCTCAGGATGGAAAATTCCGGGAGCAACTCGGCCTCTTCTCTCTTACCCACTATCTTGAACTCAACTTCTCCCCTCTCAGTGAACTCGACCTCCACCTCGTAGCCCATGCCCCTGAGCCTCTCAATCATGTCTAGCTTGGCCTCCTGTATCTCGATAAACGTCCTCTCGTCTCTAAGCTCGCTTGGGGCTAGCTCAAACACCCAGTCATCAACACCCAACTGCCTAGAGAGCCATGGGAGAATCTTGTCGTTAAACAGCCTCTGCTCCATCTCGACGGCCCTGTTAGTAACCAATATCTGCATCACGTCTCTGCCAGCCCCATGTGTCTCACCCAAAAAGATAGGCATGACCCCGTAGAGAGCAGTAATAGCCCTCCTCAGCTCCTCCCTATACTCCCCGAAGTCAATGTCCCTGAGCTCAAAGCCAATATCCACGTATTGGACATCCGCATCACTAGGCAGGACTAAAGGAGTAAGCAGGTGTGGATTGACCCTCGCAACCTCCATCATCTTGAGCCATGCCTGCTGTATCTGCTCGGGGGATACACCCTTGAATATCAGGATGCCCCTTGGGCTCCTCATCAAGTGATAGCCCATCAGGATGAAGTAGTCCTGCCTCATCAGTATCATTGCCTTCATCCAGATAGTGGCTAGAGGAGGATAGCCATATCCTAGGCCGTAGGTGAACTTCTTGACATGGAGCACCTCGCCCTCAGCATAGTAGACTGTCTCCCCTCCAGCCTTGACGTAAGAGTAGTATGCAGGGAGCATCTGCCTATTACACCTCGGGCACCTGGGCAACTCTCCCTTCTCTCCCAGCTCCTCTACCTCACTCATGTCGACCTCTACGAGCGTCTCCCTGTGGGCTGGGCAGAAGAAAGCATACTTGCCTGGGTTAATGACACCCATCCTCCCCTCCTTGTTCATCACGAGCCTCATGCCCCGGGGGTCAGCCCTGATTATCTCAACTGGCTCGGCCCCGATAAGCCTCCCGTCCTCGTCGTAATAGTAGTTCTTGACCACCACGAGGAAGGCGTTGTCCACCACGTTGACATCCCAGTCAATAGCCTGCAGGACATCAATCAGTGATTCATTGTTCTTGTTGGCGTCTTCAATGATTTTCTCCAAGAACACGCGGTTAGCCTCATTGGGCTCCACGAACGCCTTGGAGCCACAAACAGGGCAAACGGCCACGTGCTGATGGAATTCCGTGCCACAATTGGCGCACTTCAGCTCATATTTCTTAACGACCCTGATGCCCTTCCTAAACGTCTCCTGGATGAGTGCCCTGATAGATGTCCTTATGATGTCGTTATTGTAGGCCAGCTCGTAATAAAAGTTGAGGGGGATGGCATAGATGGGGACAGCTCCCGCGAAGACAAGCCCAAACGGGACATAGCCACCAGTAGGCCTAGCATCGTAAGTCACTATCCCTGCGACCGATTCATCCCTGTCTTGCCTGTTCTTCCCAAATCCCAATAATTTTCTGAAGAAGCTCATAGCTCGACCACGTATATGTTATTCCCGAGACGGGATTTAATGATGACTAGTTGGCAGGGACGGCTCTTAAAGCCCATTGCCTTTGAGAACTCGTCATCAGAGAGGAATGTGCCATTAATATAGATTGGGACTGCCTCATACATTACTTTTGGAACATGGAAGTGGCCAAAGTATGCCTCCCTTAGCTCCCTGTTTGCAAGTGCATGGTTAGATACAAACCTCCTGATGCCATAGTCGGGGATTCCCTGGTAGGAGTAGATCCTGGGAGGCGGGGGATGGCTCAAGAGCACTGTGTCACCATTCGGGAGCCTGTAATACTCGTGGTGCCTCTTACTAATACCCGCATTCCTGCCCATCAATGATTTGACGTGGAGCAAGTAAAAGTAGTCGTAGTTGCCTGGCTCGCTCTCACTAGTCCTCCCATGGTTCCCCACGACGCCATAGAAGTAGTTGGCTATCTCAAACAGCTCCCTGGTGATATCAAAGGCAACATCCACCTGTTCATTAGGGTCTAGCTCCTGCTCATACTCTTGTCGGGGGTAGATGTCGGCTCCATCAACATAGTCACCCAAGCCCAGGACAATAACCTCTCCTCCATGCTTAGAGACAATCCTCGTGAGGATGTCAAGATACCTCCTAAACCTCTCCCTGAGTATGCCCACATTAAAGCTAGGCGTCTTCCTCCCCACGTGCAAGTCGGATAACAAGGCAACAACATAGCTTGCCTCTCCTGGCTCCAACACATCAGACCCTCCCAGTAGAGAGACACACTTGTCAAAGTTCTCCCGAACCGCCCAGACCATGCTCCCATCTCTCTCAATACAGTGCATTATCTCCAGGGGCCTAACCATGAACTTGACGGTGTTATACTTCAACCCCAATCTACTGGCCAACTCGGATATCGAGATGGGTTGCCTCGCCTCGTAAAGCAGGTGTATGTAGTCTTGGCTAGTCAGCCCATCCAACTATAACACCACTAACACCACCATAACTAATGGATGAGTCGATTTAAAAGAACTAGATGACTGTGCCATACCTCCTCCTCAGTCCCTCCACTGCCTCAATATAGGAGGTGTAGTGCTCAAGGGGCTTGAACTCGTAGAGCAATCTGCCCCCATCAAACCTAATCCTGTTTACGAGGTGGCTCATAGCACCCCTCTCCATCACTACGTTAACCAAGAGGCCGGGGAGGGAAGAGCCCTCGGGTTTAAGAACATTCTTCTTGAAGAATGGCTTGCCGGGAACCATGACCATCTCGCTCAGTCCCGAGAGGGGATTGGTCTTGGCTATCATGTAAAGCCTGAAATCGCGGGATTTAATGTAGTCTCCATCCCTGCTCAGGAGGAAATAAGTGCCGGAGGGGTATTCGGGGAACAAGTTCACGTCCCCATAGTCCTTCAGGGGATAGACCTCTACCTGCTTGTAGCCAACGGAGTCGTCCTCGATATAGAAGACCTTGACGGCATCCATGACAACCAGGAAATAGGAACCATCGCCAACCACCTCGTCTCTAAATGTCAGGACAAGTCTGTCCTTCTCCTCATTGGTCTTGGAGTCTATGCTGTAGTCACAGCCTAGTGCCTTCTCCAAGCCAACCTCTCCCCTACAGCAGAGCCTCGAGACTAGTTGATAGGTCAAGGGAATTTCTCCAGGAGCGACTGGCTCAAGAGGGACAATCTTCCAGACCTCTAATCCACCCTGGAGCCTATAGTCAAGAGACACACATGCCTCACTATAGGTCTTCCCTAGGCAAGTAGTGTTGGAGGGATGTGCCCAAGCAATCACGCTCACCCTAGTGGGCTTGGTAACCACCCTTAACAGCCTCCTCTTCAACAAACCAGAGCTACCCATTGAGACGGGGACAGCCTCGTAGTCACTGCTATTATCCAAGATGGTGACGGGGGAGAAGGTGTCATAGTAGCCGTCAATCAAGCTATTAGACTTCACCGCGACAAGATAGGGAGTAATGGAGCCGATATAGGTGGATGGGCCAGTAAACTCTAGTGTCCCAAAGTGGAGAGAGTAGTCCACGCTGTTCTTGAGCATCTTGGACAGTAAGTCACTGAATCTGCTAACAGACTTGGGCTCAATACTGATGTTGGCCTCGAAGCCCCTGGGAGAGTATCTTATCCCTATCCCAGTGGAGGCATTGATACTCCCTGCTATATTGGAGACAAGGGTTGAGAGCGGGGTGGGTGTGGTTATCTCGAGTGGGGCATCATAGAGCATTGTGAGGAAGCTGTCAGCCTCATACTCATAGACATACTCGATTGCCTCGCTCTTAACAGAGGACACGTAGCCAACATCAATGGGTGTGAGGTATCCTGTGCCCGTAGCCGTGGAGTAATAGTAGATGGTTAAGAGGACTGTGGAGCCAGGGGATAGCTGGGCAGTAGTCCTGAACGAGTATGTGGGTGGCCTCCCAATAAGCCTCTCAAAACCATCCACGACTCCAATGATGGGCACCCATGTCCCTCCTCCCTGGTAGATATAGGGGACAAGCAACTATATCACCACGAGGCACAGTCAGCCACGTATCCCTCCCCGCCAGTCCTGACCCCCGAGATAGAGAGGGTGATTAGTGTGGGCTTCCCAGGGTGTGCCTTAAAGCTGAACTCTGAGACTGCCAGCCCAAACCACCATGCATTACTGTCAGTGAGCTGGATGCACAAGTAGTCTCCGAACTGATAGACGTTCTTGCTAGTGTAGAAGCGTTGATAGGCCCTCAAGTAGTCTATGCACTGGTAGAAGTTCAAGCCAAGGCTGGAGCAATCCAAGACCGCATCTATGCTGATATAGGTTTTGGGGGCAGTGATTATTGTCTCCACGCTCTGTGTCTCCCCGCTGAATCCAAGGGCAGGAGGGACAATGTCCTGGAGGGATGCCCTAGATATCGAATCCATTGAGACCACTTTACCCAAATACTTCTTGGTGCTCCCATACTTGATGAATAGTGAGCCAGGGTCAGCCATGCCCATCACCTCCTGATATATGCACTCTCAGTCGTCCTAACATTCACATTCACCTCTGGCCTTAGCTTAGAGATATCCCTCCTCAACTCCCTCACCTCAATTATGAGGTCACTAACCAGGTCAATGAGCCTTGCTCCATAATAACCAGCCTCTTCAACACCCATCTCCCTCACTCCAGCAATAAGGGCGGATGTCCTCCTGAGGCCTGAGCCAAGCTCCTCGAGATGCATTATTACGCCAGGATTCCTTCCTGTCAGGGCATGGATAAACCCCTTTACTGCATCCACGGCTCCACGGAGCATGTTAGTGAGGCCACTTGTAGCCTGTGAAACCCTATCAAACACTCCTCCAAGCCCAAGCCTGTCTGCAATCCCCCTCAACCCACTAATCAATCCATCCCATGCCCCCCTAACACTTTCTCCAATACCCCCGAGCACACTGCCCAGTGTATTTGTGAACCCCTCCCAGAGGCCCCTCAATCCACTGCTAGCCCAGTTAATGAAGTCATTGAATGCCCCCTGAGCCCTGTTAATAAAGTCGCTTATCCCTCCAGAGAGCCATGTGACAAATTCCTGGAACTTCATTGCCCCCTCTCCCATCAAGCCAACTATTGCCCCTACTCCGCCTATGAAAGCCGAGACACCGTGTAGCAATCCCTGGGCGAGCTCCCCCAATGCCCCTCCAATAACAGGGATGTGAGTGGAGAGCCATTCTTTGGCCTGGTCTCCCGCAATCCACACTTGCTGGGCAAATCCATGGATACTAGAGGCAGTATTGAAGAGGGCTGATGCAATCACGTTTCCATGCCTCTCGGCCTCCTCTGCCCTAGCCCTCAATCCCTGGGCAGTCCTCCCTATTACATCGGCGTTTACTCCCAGTGCCTCGGCTATCTTGCCCCCAGCTGTAAGGACAGCAGTCACCGCTAAAACTAATCCGCCAGCAGTCCCAGTGACGAATGACCCTATCTTGGAGAGGAAGGAGCCAAGTGCCGAGCCAATTGAGCTAACGGCACTCCCTATCATAGAGGCGAATGCAATGAGCTTGGATTTGAGAGTCGCAATAATAGTTCCCAATCCAGCCCCAGTCAGTATTCTGCCCAGTGCCCCTCCCAGTGCACCCATTAATCCCCCGAGCTTCTGGACAACGAGAATCTCCCATACATACCTGAGGAGGCGGGTAAAGAAGCCAGTGATAGCTGTCACGCCTCCCAGAACACCCACGAGTAGCCTGCTCATCCTCCTTTGCTCTTGGAGAGACTCATTGAGGGGCTTGCCCAGCTCCATTAGCCTAATTGCCTCTGCAACCCTAGGCCTCCTGAGCCTCCTAATAACACGCCTAAAGACCCTCGGGATGCCCCTTGTAATCCTAGCGTATGCCACTGGGAAGGCTCTAAGGAGAGATGCAACCCTACCCAGCAATCCCCCTCTCTCAGCCAAGGCATTGAGGACATTAATCGAGTTCATCACGGCTCTATCAAAGGCGACAAGCTCCCTCCTGACTTGCCTAGCCATTTTTATGGTGTCGTCAATAGACTGGACAATGCCCTTGGCGAAGGCATATGGGAGGAGTGCCATAGATGCTATTCTCTCGATGTATTGCCTCGTTGCCTCCCTCATTCCCCTGAAGACAATTGAGCCATAGTTGAACTCCCTTGCCATTCTCTGCAACTCCCTATTAACCATGGAGACGGCGTCTGCCTGTGCCCTCATTTTCTGTTGGACATCCTCACTGGCCCCCCTAGCCCTACCCATCGACTTGACTGCCTCCTCGATGCCTCCCTTTAGGCTAATGACCCCTGAGTGGAACCTGTTCAAGTCGCTGTTAAGCCTGATTAAGACAGTGTTGATGTGGCCAGCCCTATCAATGAGCTTGACAGATATAGCCTCTAACTGCCTAAGCCTCTCGGTGGGCACCTGAACCTCTGCCCCCGAGGGATGTATCTCAACCTCTATCCTCCTAGGAGCACCCTCTACATCTCTTCTCTCGGCTCTGCCACGCACCCTCCCAGGCTCCTCAGCCAATGAGACCACCTTTTAGCTCTGCTATTTTCTTCTCGAAGTCACTCATTAAGCGCAACAGCTTGGATACAGGAATGTCCTCTGCCACCGAGGCAGAGATATTGTAGAGGGCTGAGAGGGTGAAAATCAAGGTGTCTGGGTCGGGAACTCCTGGGCCAAGGAAGGGTTTACCTTTATGCAGGCATCCACCAATTTGAGTGCAGTGTTGATTGGGAGCTCGTCTGCCTCCTTATCTGTAAGAGGCCTCTTGCCCCCAGCCTCCTCTACATAGATGCAGATAGTGATGATTGCACCAAGGGACTCGGCAGTGTCAAAATACTCCCTTATGCTCCCATCGATAGCCAGCTCCTTCTTCATGGCTCTTGCAAGATACTTCCTCAAGTCCCCGAGTGTCAGCTCCTTGACAAAATAGGTCTTGTCCCCTACTTTACACTCCACAAAGCCCATCTAGACACCCAGAAAGTGATTAGGGAGGGTGTCATTAAAAAGAGGCTACATTATGAGCTGGATGTCCCTGAACCTGATGCCCAGCTCTACCTCGTTAAGGCCTATCTCTGTTAGTGGAGCCCTGTAGCCAGTAATCTTGTAGGGAGAGATCAAGGCCATTGTGAAGCCCTGCACGGGAGTATTGCCTAGTAGCCCATACCCCGAGAAGGTGGCCACTATGCTTGAGACATCTTGGTTGTTGAGTAGATTATCCATGAGCGTCATCATGGGTGTGGATGCTGGCATCCTAACAGTTGCCTCTAGCTCTAATTGGCCGAGATAGACACCGTATGCCCTATCACTCCCCAATCCATACACTCTGTCAGCCCTCTGGTTTATCGAGACATCCATGCTCCTGACTACTGCACCCACAGTCCCAATCATGAGGCTTGCCCCTACAAACGTGTAGATAACTGTCCCGATGCTCACAAAGTAGTTGCTGAGGGGGGTAGAGTCCCTTGCCAAGTTAAGGGCATATCCCTCTAGGCTCAGCTCTACTAGTCCACCCCTCCCCGTCCCAACCGATAATCTGGCAGTATTCACGAATGCATTGAGGAGCATCAGGTGAGAGTTGGCCTCTCCACTACTAGAATACCAGACATGGATGGTTGTGAAAATAGGCGTTGAGGAGATAACCCATGTAGTAGGGGAGACAGTGCCCTGCGGGATGAATAAGAGCCTGAATATGCTGGGGTCTGATAGGTTGACTGCCACCCCCCATGAAAGCTCGAATGGCCCAAACGGGATGTGAGTGAGCCTCCTGTCGCCAATCGTGTAGACTGGCTCATAGTTCCTGTCAATACTGAGGGTGTTTAGCCTCTGGCCATGCCCAAATATGGCTAGTGATGTAGAGCCAGGTATCTGGTATGCTACCTGTGCCCTTGCCCCCGTCCAGAAAGACTGGCTCACCTCCATTCACCTAGGGAGTAATTGGTAGAAGAAAAAATTAAGGCTATATGTTCTGCCTGAGGCTCGATAGTTGCGGAGTCAGTTTGATACATTCCTCCAGGAGGGCAAATGCGATTCTAGATGGCAACTTCTCCCCATTCCTCCTATCGAATTTCGGCTCCTCAAGGCAGAACTCGAGTATCGAGAGCCTATACTCCAAGTAGTTGAATGTAGGGAGTATCCTGCCAGAGTCATCGATAGCCATGCTCATGGAGCGATTGAGGATAGTGGAGACCTCTCCCAGCGTCAGCTCCCTTATCTTGAACCTCCTGCCCTCTATCTCCACCTCCCTCCTCTTTAACTCGAAGTCAAGAACCATGCCCTTACACCCCGGCCAGTTAGTCATTGATGGACAATTCTTTTAAAACGAACCCAGTCCTTGCTGTTTATTGGGTGCAGGGCTTGAGTAAGCAGGAGAAGCCATTAGAAAAGGCAATAGAGATGGACATTACTAACCGGTTCTGGAGGGCGGTGATAAAGAGGCTGGAGGAGGGTAGTGGGGATAGGAGTGGCATCCATGTCACTGACCTTGTCTATGACTGCTTGAGGAGGGCTTACTATGACAAGAAGCTCGGGGACTTGGTTAGTGCCGTGAGTGACAGTGAGGGGTTGATGGTTGTCTGGATTGGCCAGATGCTCCATGAGATGCCCATTGACCCCGTGAGCTGTGAGCATGAGAAGGAGATAGAAATAGAGTTTGATGGTGTCAGGGTGGAGGGGAGGGTGGACGAGGCATGCAGGATTGGAGACAGCTATGTTGTCATCGATAAGAAGAGCTCTAGGGCCATACCTAATGTCCCCCATGACCACCACATTAAGCAAGTGTTGTTCTACTCTGCAATATTGTCCAAGAGGTATGGGTATAGGGTGAGCCATGTAGGGGTATTGTATCTTGACGTGGCAAATCTCAAGACCAAGCTGTTCCTCATTCCAGTAAGCATTCAAATGCTCGAGGTGGCTCTCAGGGAGCTGGAGAGGAAGGCCAAGGCCCTGAGCCAAGCACTACAATCCAATACTCCTCCCCTTCCTGACCCTGGGTGGCTGTGCTCTTACTGCCCATACTTCAAGAAGTGCGTGGTGGATGGATGGGGGACAGCAGTAGTGGACATAGTAAAGGAGCAACTCCCAATTAGAAATGGGGCTGGGAGCAGTGGATGAGGAGAAGCTATTGGAGTATGTATTGGCAATGGTCGCCATCACAGTGATAGGGCTGATGGCCATTACTGGAGCTATTGACCCGAGAGAGGCAGTCAACTACATCCTAACCATTATCGGCTATGTTCTCGGAAAGAGTGCTGTAGTCCATGCTTACAGGGCATACAAGGCCAGGAGGACTTATTCCCTCTAACCACTATTTGTTTTTTCTCTGAGCCAGTCTCCCAGGCTCCTTCCCTCCCTACTCAGCTTGCTCACTAGGAGGGAGACCTGGGCATATGTCTCCTTGTCCAAGGGGATAATCAAGTTGAGCTTGCCCCTGTAAGTAAAGACAATGACTCCTGCACCAAGCTCCTCGTGTCCCAGGTGAGCCACCTCACTGCACACCCTCTTAATCATCCTCTCTTTTTCACCCTCAGGCCTCTGTGTCTTTCTGCTCTTAGAGTAAAGCCCGAGCCTCTCTCTCAGCATCCTCTCGCTAAGCCCCCTTCTCCTAGCCTCTTTAAGGAGGTAGTCCAGGACTTGTGACAATGCTCCTTTGACCCATCTGCCATGTATGGAGTTGAGCCTAATGGCGTTGAGCCAGTAGTCGAATTCATCCATGCACCCAGACCCCCTATTCTCTCCCTCCCCGCACAGCCTGCCAATCACGACGACATCTATCTCCTCTGCCTTGAAGACATCCCTGAGGACAATGAACCTGTGCCAACCATTCACAATCCTGTATTTGCCATTGGGTGTCTCCACGACCTGTATCGGCTCCACGTAGAAGTCAGAGAGGCTCATGACCAGGGAGCGAACCATGTCCTCATCCATCTCCCTAAGCCTCAGCGGGGGCTCCTCTATGTCGCCGACCCCAACCCTCCTAATAGGCTTGAGAGACAACCCGAGACACCCACTCAAATAATTACCCATGCCATTGCCTTAGTGGAGAGAGGGACATTCATCCATTGGGATTGATTAGATCACCAATTGAAAAACGAGAAAACCCAGTGGAAAACACCATAGGGCAAAACACAAGAAAGACAAGGGTGTTTTTGGAGTATTTGGCCTAGCTCACTCAGCCAAAACCCGATTGGATTCTAGGGTGCCAGAGCCCCTTGAGGAATCCCGTATAGGTGTCGTGAAGCGAGGATTGGGAGGACTCTAGGCACACCTACTCATGAGCCCCCGACTAGCTTCTCTGCCCTCACACAGCACTAGGAGTGGGCACTCCCCTAATAGAGAGGCTGGGCTAAGGAGAGGAGTAAAAACTAGTAGATTTTACCGTGCCACTCCTCTACCTGCCTCCTCCTCTCCTCGAAAACCTCCCATGCCCTAGCAGTAAACTTCTTCTCGGGTGCATTAATAGAGGAGACAACAGCAATGGCCTTGTCGTAGGCATCCTTGATTGACTCACTGCTCAGCCCTATCCCGGAGCCGTAGCTTGTGCCCCCGGGAACATAGAGCAACTTATGCTCTTCTCCATCCAATCCGACATAGACGCTCCACCTCTTCCCGAAGACATCCCAATGCACTGCAGGGACAGAGTATGGTTGCCACCTGCTTGTTGACTCAGGATAGCTATCCGACTCCACTGCATAGGTGTAAGTGTATTTGGGCTTTGCAGGGTTCCCATCCATAGACGAGAGAATCAGCTCGTCAACGTTCTCATAGAGCCTTGCAAGCAACCCTGCACCAGGATATGGGAGCCTGATAGTATAGTCAGTGACCTGGACACTATCCCTGGTCACAAAGAACTCTATCGAGAGGAACCCTTTGAACCCCGCTCTCCTGAGCCATGGCTCCAGCTTATCAAGGATGAAGTCGTCCACGAAACTCCTCTCCACAAGCCTCACAAAGCAAGTTCTCTCTCCCCCGGCCTCAGGGGAAATAGCATAAGGCCTCACGAATCCCTCTCCATCAAAGTAGGTGTCAACACCCCACTCCACGCCCTCAGCCTTCCCCTCAACTATGAATGTGAGCTTGTCCTGAATAGGCTCAAGGTTGGTCTGGCTGAATATCACATCCAAGTCCCTGACATCACTAATGAGCTGTGTCTCCATGTTACCCCTGAACACATTCATCTTCACGGCCACAGAGGGATACTTGGAGAGCATGTCCGAGACAACACTCTTCAACTCACTAAATCCACGAGCATACCTGGACTCGGGCCTGCCAACGCCAATCCTCTTCATTAGTGAGTCCATGAAAAACCTATCAGTTTCCAAGAATTGCGCCGGGATGGACGCGCCCCAAACCTTGACTCCTCTGCTCTTGAGGAACGATGCCAGGTGCCCCAATCCCACATCGGTGAAAATGACGTATTCGGCATTGCCAAGGGCAACACCGGGGTCAATGACCTTGCGGAACGATGGATAAGCCCTCTCGTAGCCCATGCCTGTGGCGTAGTCCTCTATCCTCGGAAAAGCCCTAAACCAGTCAACTGAATAATAGACATCATGCTCCTTACCAGCCAGTAAGAGTGCAAAGTCCAAGTAGTGGCCACTATCAATCACGGCTATCCTAGCCAAGCCTACCCTTCCCTCTCAGTCTCTGCTATGGAGTAGAGGATTATGTCGAGTAGTTCATCAATCACATCCTCCATCACATACCTGAATGGCAGGATGGATGCCTCCTCGAAGTCCCTTATCACCTTCCTCTTGTCGAGGCTACATGAGAACTCGGGGCCAATCCAGCAGTGGAGGTATCTCTCAGCCATTCCCTCGGGCCCATACCTCCTCTCAAGGTAGTCGGCAAACCTGGCCAAGACATAGTCGAGAGCCTCAACCCTAATCCTGTCCCATGCCTCCTCAAGTGCACCCATTACACCTGGGGCTTCAAAGGCATCCTCTGGGGCAATATCCTCGCTCCTCAGGACATCCTCTATGTAGTCATAGAACCACTCGTGGAGAATCTTCTCGGCGTCACTCCTAATCCACTCAGCCAGCCCCCTGGCACCACCCACAATGTCCTCTAGGAACTCCACCTTGCTCTCAAGCAGTCTCCCAAGGGCAGGCTCCCTAGCCCTCTCCTCCCTGACCCTGGGCCTCCTAGGCTTCTCGGGAGCAGGCTTCTCCCTCGGGCTAACAATCTCAACCTCAATATCGTCAATTCCCTCACTCATCCACCTAGCACCCTAGAGCCCCCTCCCTCCCTCCATCCTCGCCGACAATACCCTTTATCTCCTCCCTGAACTCTTTTTGGAGGTATCTGCCCCCAAGCCAGAGCCTCACAACACAGACCAGCTCCTCGCCCTCAATCCTGCAGAAGTAGTCGAGAATCCTTGCCTCAGCCATCAAACCACCTCAATAATAACCTTCCGCAAAAAAAGGATATTTAGGGAAAAGGTGGGGAATCGCCCTTAGTCAATAAAAACCGACGCCGACCACTCTCCAAATGCACCACTTCTTATCGCCCAGGTGGACGCTGAACCCGACCCCAGTCTCCCCTCTCTCATCCAACCAGCAGGAGATACGTGCGAACTCGATCGTGGAATACTGTCTCGCATACCTAGCGTCGACGCAGAACTCCTTTGCGACATCCAGGACTCTCTCAATCACCTGCCTCCTGGCCTTCTTGTGGTATGTGTCATCGGGATGGGCCTCCATCATATCCGACTCCAGTCCAATAATCGCGCTCCCAATCTCCCTCACGAGCGCCATCCCCTCGTCCTTGTCAATGTTCCACGCATCCTCAAAATACACCCCCATGACATAGTGCCCGATGAACTTGCGGAGGGCGACCCCCACGGAAATCCCGTATTTTTCCCCGGTGCCCCGTTCGATGCATTCATAATTAATCCTACCCTCCCCGTCATAAACCTCCACGATGTAGTCATCGACCCTGCACGACTCGAAATAACGCTTCGTCAGGAGCCCAGGGATAACGTCCTTCATGAGAGTCTCGAACGCCTTCTCCGCGTCTTCGTCCTCGGCCTTCAGCAATTCCAGGTCGTGCCTAAGAAACATTAAATCGACGTAGTCCATGCACCATCTCCAGGAGGAGGAATTGCCAAAAAAGAAAATAAAACCGCAGGCTATGGGCACTCCTTCCTCGCCACAACCACCAAATTGGTGCCCTCCCCCCTGACCTCCAAGACCCTGAAGCCAGTGTCCTCTAAGAGCCTCCTGGCAGATGCCTTGGTGAAGCCAGACTTGTGGGTGTTCTCGGGGTAGTCCTGGCCTCCAAAAATCCAGTAGCTTATCATGGCGAAGTTGTCGTAGCCTGGGGTGAGGAAGGTGAGCCTAGCTATCTCCTCCAGGTCTGGGACACGCATCACGAACAATCCCCCGCACTTCAAGACCCTGTAGATATCTCTCAATAAGTCAGGCACCCTCCTCCACGAGATGTGCTCTATGCAGTCCTGTGCCAAGACCTCTTCCACTGAGCCAGGGGGAATAGGCGTCAACAAGTCTTTTTCCAGGTCGAGCTGGAGTATTCTAGGGTCAATCCTCCTGACGTCAATGTTTAGGTAGCCATTCCTAATGTCCTGTCCACAGCAGAGATTGAGCCTCACTATCCACACCACTCCATTACCGTATCAAGAGACAACAAGACCACGAGTAAAAAGACCAGGAGTGCAGAGGCTATAATGAGGATTGCTGATACAGCCCAGTAGGGGAGCCTGTCCCAGACTGGCTTATCCATAGAGGACTTGAGGAGGTAGGCGGATAAGCCAATTAGCCCTAGTGCAATGAACAATAATAGCACGACTGCAACCCCGAAAACCACACGCTTCAATCAACCCACCCATGGAAAAGAGATGAGGAGATGGGAGAAAAAAGACTAGTAGTCTCTCCTCACATCTCTTGTCAGGAGCCTGTAGGCTATGAACCAAGGGGTGTCAAGGGTTGTCAGCAAGACCTTGACGAGGGCTCCGCACTCCGTGATTTCCACGAGGCTCTCTATGGGCACCACACCGTAGAAGGCTAGGGGGAAGAAGATGAGGCTGTCGACAAACATGTTCACGACATCGGTGCCAAGAGACCTCAGGACGACCCCTGCAACCATCCTCTTTATGCTGTCAGTCTCCTTCGAGTAAACCCTCTTCTTTATCTCGGCGAACACCGTGGCGTCAATGAGGTTGGAGACGAGAAAGGCAAAGTAGGAGACAGTGACAATCCTCGGAGCCTGCAACATGAAGAACCTCCATGCCTCATCCCTCTCAATGAGCCATGGTGCAGGAGGCATTAGGGATGCAGTGTAGATAAACAGCGACACAAGCAGATTAGCGGTAAACGCCAAGAAGATGGCGAAGTAGGCCATCCTCCTTCCGTAAATCTCGTTTATCATGTCGATGACCTGGCCCACAAAGGGGAAGATGATGATTGCAGAGTCCACTGTCATTGGCCCGAGCCCCAGGTCAAGCACAGTGATTCTGGATGTCAGGATGTTTGAGCCCAGGATGTATGCCAGGTAGATCATCAATAGTGAGGGATAGCCCAGCGTATCCCTGTGCTTCCTAACCAGCCATGCCCCCAGGAGGGTTGAAGCCGTGAGGCCTGTTGCCCACAGTATCCATATCCACATTTTGGCTTGCCACCCAATGGACAGTATATGAGGTTGCCTTTTAAAAAGCGAAAAGAGAGAAACGGCTAGGCGAATACTTCTCCCGCACCAATGGAGGCTCCA
>Ga0080004_1152208_pt1 | contig 19776 bp, 12 predicted proteins | sample WasSprMetagenome_FD_69207 | JGI IMG/M metagenome (GOLD analysis project Ga0080004, IMG submission 69207) | Sulfidic aquatic microbial communities from Washburn Spring, Yellowstone National Park, USA - WS (SPADES assembly) (version 2) | ecosystem: Environmental > Aquatic > Thermal springs > Hot...
GCAACAGGGGCGAAAGCTACTCCGACGACAAGCCCCTCGGCTTAAGGCTGTGGAGCGCCGGCTACAAGCTGCTTCACGTCCCCCTCGTGGTCGCCTACCACCTGGGGAGCGCCAGCTACGCGGCCCGGCGCAAGCTCAAAAGCCCCCAGTGGTTCAAGGGCGTGGCGCTGGCGGACCTCGCGCCATCGCGCGCTGCGAGCTCCGCGTGGTACCTAGCATCAGCGTTCTACGGCGCGCTTGCGGCGTTACTCTCCCTCGTCATGCTTTCAAATCAATATGTAAAATGCTACGTTGCTGCACTCAAAGAAGCGGAAATGCTTAGGCACGATATCGCTTCAAACAAAGATTTGACCAAACGCCCGCCATCGTACAAATATTTATGCATAAATAACATTAATTTCGAGCGAATTCCAAAGATAATGATTAAATATATTTTGAATAGAATAACCAAAGGAATAAGATTAAGTAAAAATGAGAAAGCCTGAGAGAGCTGGATTGGTGATTATACATTTGGCTCCCCCCAATATAGATTCAGGGAGCGCTATAGATGCGAGGGACATCTTGCTATACATATCAGAGAAACACCGCGATCTTTGCAAAGCAACTATTCTGATCACAAACGACAAAAAGTTGCTAAGACTCCTCGCCGAAAAGAAGAGTACCTGCTGCTTCAAAAGGATCTATTATATCCCTGTAAACGAAGCGCCACTTTACTCTTACAGACTAAGCTTGCTAGTTCCCTTCTTCATGTTAAAATATCTGAAGAAAGAGGAGGTTGTATTCTTGATGGAAGAATATCCTACAATTCTTATCCCCATTGCATTACTTAGTTACATGTTTAGAAAAAGGGTGCTCATAAAGTATCACTCATACGCGTACATTTTAAGCGATGATTATTTTAAAATAGTTTTGCGATCAATTCCTGAACATATTGGTCGTACATTTTATGCATTTTTGTCTTTCATTGCAACTTTTTCCTTAAAAATCCTTCGCGATGCTTACTTGATCGCTCCAAACAGAGACCTCGCCTTTACTTTAAACCGAATTCTAAATAAAAGAAGAGCGTTCTTCATTCCCTCTGGTAACTTTATGGATCCATTACCTACAAAATTTTTGAGAATTCATTCTTCTGAAGCAAATAAATGTTTTTGTACGCTTTCATCGAAAATAGACCTTCTTACTGTTAAACTCGCCCAGATATTTGCTAATGTTTTTTCGATAAAAGTTATGCTGTATGGGAAACTCTATGGCCCTCAGGAAAAAGTGGTTAAATCAATAATAGAGAGTAGCTCTACTTTAGCCTACAAAGGAGTTTTTCCTACAAGAGAAGAGCTATTGAAAAATATCTCGAGCAACTGTGAGCGTGTTTTCTACGTTGTCACAGCCTACGAGACATGGGGTTACTCACTTTACGAGCTATTATCCATCTTTAGAACAGTGATTGTGTTTTTCCCTTCCGCGAGGATGATGAAGGTTATCACAAGTCTCTATGAAGAAATATTTAATGGTCACATTTCTATTGCCAAAGGTAATCACTTTGCCATCTTTCGCCTTGAGAAGCCTATCGATGAAACTTTTCTAGAAAAATTGAATAAGGAATATGTGGAAAAAATATGTCGTATGATAAAATTATTGATGGAATAGTTGTCAACTATAATAGTCATCGTATCAGGCATGTGGTAGAGAAATCGATATCTTCGTTATTGGAATTACCTTGTAGGAAGCTCTACATAGTTGACAACGCATCCAAAGATGGCAGCTATGAATTTCTAAAAGATAAATTCTCAGATGAGCATAGGGTATTGCTAGTGAGGCTCACCTCCAACAAGGGTTATGCAGGAGCGATCAACTACATTTATTCTCGCTTTAAAAACTCATTAACAAAGGTTTTCTTCATTGCCAATAACGACTTAGTAATTCTTGAACCTACTAGTGTGATGAAAATGCTAAAAATGTCTGAAACAGTCCCCAGCATCGGAGCTCTTTCAGGCATCCTGTTATACCCATCCGGGAGGGTGTATAGCGCCGGCTTCCTCCTGAACGACCTAGCTTTACTCATAAACCCATGCCAGGGTAGAACACTAGACGAGTGCAATCCCCAGAGCGCATTCTCCTTCGCAAGCTTTACCTCAGGTGCATTCACGCTAATTAATAAAGACGCTGTTGAAATCATGCCCCAAAGGATACCTTTTCCAAGCCGAGGCTTCATGTACCTCGACGACATAGTGATGGGCGGAAAGTTGTGGGAGAAAGGTTTCGCCAGCATCGTTCTCAACGAGCCTACAGCCATACACTACGAATCCCTCAGCACGAACTCGGCCACCAAAGCTTTTCTGCTGGGAAGAGCCTTAGCGGTTCAGCGGAAAATCCTCATCCCCTGCCTCGTAAACAGATCTTTAACTAACAAAATATTTTTAGAAATATATGCAAGAATGGTAGGCATTAGGCTGTGTAAGGGAAAAAGAATATTTTACAGCTTCAAGAAAGGCTTCTACGCAGGCTTACGGGAATATGAGACGAATAGAAACTATTGGAACAAATACATTATCCAAATCATGAAAATATACCATATCCACGGAGTGCAGGGATTTGTAGAAAGAATAAGTGAATATGTGAGAGCAAAATGATTGAAAAAATTCTATACGACTTAGTGATACTATCGATCCCGGTTGTAGCGCTAAGTTATACATTTCGAGATCTGAGAAAAGCCTTACTGGTTTACTTTTTCTTTATCGTTACCGTTTTCGCGTTGAAATACAAAATGCTTGAGGCACTGCCTTCCTCTACGATTTACATAATATTCTCATCTTTGACGATTATTTATGCTGTTCATCACTTTCTCAAGACTTGCAAAAAATACAATAGAGAAAACATCTTGAGCATGCTCAAGTCGTCTTGGAACTTAATAAGGGATCTCATAGTGATCTTAACTTTATGTTTCGCGTCTCTTTACATCCCTATTAACCAGAATTGGGATTTCTATACTTTTTACCTACAGATTATTTATAATTCTTCATTTAAAAGTATTGTGCCTTTGTTTAGTAACATAATGTTAATGCATCTAATTATAGTTAAGGATCTCGATGTTTTACCAAGATCTATAGCCATTTTCTATATGATGATGTTTTATCTCCTTCTCGTATACTTATTAGGTAAGTATCCCTCTTTGCTCGTAATTTTTCTTCCATCTATATTTACGGTTTTCTTGTATGAGAATCTTTATCTAGAATTGTCTTCGTTAACTTTGTTGGCATTAGTATTTTCATTTATGAAAGAGAATTTGCGCAGCCCGCTCCTTATGCTAGCATCGACTTTGCTTTTATTTACAAAAGCAAACTTTATAGTGCTTGGTCTCAGCATTTTGTCTTACTTGACTTTCTATCATATCTACCATCGCAACTACAAGTTACTAGTTACACTAGGAGCTCCATTACTCGCAGTCCTCTTCTACATCTCCAACGCCTTTACATACGATGCATATAACTTCGAGCATATCCCGCTTTTCAACGACTTAGCTGCACGCATGGGCAACTCAACACTATCTAGCTTCTGGTTGCAGACTGTCTCAGGAACTCATAGAGTCATCCCCATATATGTAAGCATGATAGACGTGATAATAAACCTGGCAAGCCCAGTCTATTCATTATACATTTTACCACTTCTCGTTTATCTATTAACTAACCTTATACATTCAATTTCTTATAGAATCCAAAAGTTCTCAATATCGATTGCGATCAAGATCTCGAATATTTCTCGTTTTCACAAACTTTATTTTCAAAAATTCTTAGCGATGGTATGCCTTATAACATGGCTTATTTATTCCTTCGGGAGATCATATATCGATATAAACGTTTATCAGAATATTTTTGTAATAAGATATTATGTTCCAATAATTTTCGTTGTTTACGATATTCTCATCTCTTTAATAAATATCAACGAAAATTCGCAAGAATTTTTTAAAATGCTAGTAGCTGTAACTATTTTCTTTTACACTTATCTTTTCGCTACTCAAGGATATTTTATGAAAGAGAAAATTTTATTATGTTACAATAATTTCAGATCGTTTGCATTGATGCACATATTCTCATTAATTATTTTTTCAGTTGCCATATCAATTTTGCTTAAAAATAAAAGAAAGAATAATATTTTGAATAAAATGATTAGCATTATATATCTAAGTAGTATGATTACACTAATCATAGCGATTGCGTTTTCAATTTTTATGATTCATCTAAATCTTAGAAGCAATTCTGTAAATGTTGACTCAACAGAGTATTTCTCAGTACTCGCTTCAGCGCTACCTCAATATTACACATCCTACTCCGTTCCTTATAGTGATAACGATAGGATTATTTACATGATCCAGGATAAATGTCCAGCAATCTATTCTTTTGGAGGAATATACAGCATTGACGTCTATAGGTCTAGCAAAATATTTATTCGTGGAGGGCATTTCTCATACTTACCTTTTATCCTAGCCGATCTCAGATTGTCTAATCCTTCCGAGTATCAAAAGTTTATCTCTAGATATCCTTATCTGAAAGAATTTGAACTTCCTTCCATGTTTTGCTTACAAATTCCAACTGAAAATCACACAGAAAAAAGCATTTTGGCAGGTATTGAAGTTTTAAAGCAAAACAGTCCATCATTTTCCAGAGTTATAAACGAGATAGAAGCAGATAAACCCACCTTGGAAACAAAATTTTACAAAGTATATTTCATAGAAATAGATAAGTAGGCAGGGTAGCGACTTGAGAATCGTATTCGTAACGTACGATGTTGGGTTGTCCGGTGGCGTAAGAGCGATTTTTGAGGTTGCTGAAAGGCTTAAGCAAAAGAACTATAACGTTAGCATACTCACCTTAGGTGGGGATTATTCCTGGATCAGGACGCAGGTTCCTGTTCAATACGTGAAGTTGAAAATTCCGGCTCTAGTAACATATCTTTTTTCCTTGGGAAAAATGATTTTCTTCAAGCGAATACGCAGGGCTGAGGTTTACCCAATAGAATTGGAAGCATTTACTAAGAGGATAGGTATACATTTAGATCTTGTTAGACTATTGGCTGAAGCATTAATGAATATAAACCCGGAGGTTGCGATAGCCACTTGGTTCCCGACCGCCCTAGCAGTGTGGCTTAGCGGCGTCGAGCGCCAGCTCTTTTTCGTCCAAGATTTTCCAGAAGTTGTGAAAGAATACACAGGTGAATATGGATTAAAAATGTTTGAGAAAGTTCTACAGCTTCCATTTTTATTTTTAGCCAACTCTTCATATACAAGAGAGCTTATTTTGAACCTGAATAAGAATGCTAGAGTCAAAGTTGCAGGCGTGGGGGTGAACATCGAAACATTTTATCCTAGAAACAAAAAAATCATCGATTCGGGTGGGAAGCCTATTGTCATGGCTATTCTCAGAAGCGCTAGTTTCAAGGGTGCACGTGTAGCGCTAGAAAGCTTAAATATAGTTAACAGGAAAATGCCTATACATGCTCTTCTTGTAGCCGAACGCAACATAAATTACCTCAAAAGGCTTTTCAGAGAGGTGAAGCCGACATACAAGTACACAGTTTTTAGGAATGTGGACGATGACACACTGGCGAAACTATACTCGAGCTCGGACGTTTTCATTTTCACATCTTATCGCGAGAGCTTTGGGTTGCCGCCTCTAGAAGCCATGGCGTGCGGGACACCCGTCGTTACAACCGACTGCGGAGGGAACAGGGACTACGCTGTGAACGGCCGCAACGCGCTCGTCGTTCCTCCCGGCGACCCCCAAGCTGTAGCTAGGGCCATTATCGAGATTCTTACAAATAGTAACCTACGAGAGAGACTTGTTGAAGCAGGGCTTGCGACTGTCAAACAGTGGACGTGGGACAGAGTGGTTGATAGATTTGAAGAAGCTTTGAGAGATTTTAATTAGGATTAGTGAGCTTCATGTATAAAATATCTTTCACATTACCGAAGCCCACAATCGTGTCCACTTTGTAGCCGTAACTTGACAAATACTTTATAACATCCTCTGTGCTGACCTGGTCCTTATGCACCTCTATTATAAATCTCTTGATTAGGCCTCTCTCTAATGCTCTCTTAGCTCCCCTAAGGACATTCATCTCGTATCCTTCTACATCTATTTTAGCAAGATCCACAATTTGCAGTCGCCTTCCAACTATTCTCGAAGATTTCTCAAACAAATAATCGAGCGTCAAGACTTGCACGGTGCATCTAGAAGAAATAGAATATTTGCCAGAAGGATTATGCAAGATATGTTTCTCTATAAGCGACGAAGCTCCTATATTTTTATCAGCTATATATAAAGTCTCCTTTCCCAACTTATCCCCTGCGGCAAATGGTAAAGCCTTAACATTCTTAGCCCTGTTCAACTCAATGTTGTTTACCAACCACCTGTAGACGATAGGGTTCGGCTCAAAAGCCACAACAAAGCCACCTTCGCTAACCTTCCTGGAAGCCCATATAGAATATAAACCGACATGCGCGCCAACATCGAGGACGACCCATCCCTTTCTAGGCACGTATTCAGGGTTCCTCAAATACTCGGCACGAAGGTAAAGATCATCAACGTTGACGCTTGGTGTAGCTTTATCATTTACAAAAATCTTTACTTCATCTGGCAGGCTAATAGCGATCCTGCCAAGAAGAAATCTTTGTAAAACACCTATCTTTAAAAGATACCGAATCAGCACAGCTTCAGCTAGGTATCCATTGAAAAAAACTTGCGAGTTCATTAATGCTAATTGCACCAGCAAGATACTCCCGAATTTGGGACATTGTGTCTCTTATAGGTACCCTAGCTTATAAAGTTTTGTTTCTGGGATCGTTCCTCAAGAGAACCATTTGAGTGAGAATGTAACTAGAAGGTGTTTATTTTGCAGTAGGAATTCGATATTAAAAACAAGCAATGAATAAACGATTTTCAGAAAAATAAAAAAGAAGTTACGGTGCAGCCGTGGCAGGAGAACTCGGAGTTAATCCATCCAGCTTTGTCCACCCAGAGTATTGTCCAGCTCCCGTTCTAACGCAATAATATATGGCGTTGTCTGTTCCTTTGACAAAAATATAGAGTGCCCCATTGTACCATGTGATTGTTGGCGTGGTTTGTGTTACTCCTTTAGGTATTTTTTTTCCCACGGACCCCATGCACCGTTCCAGGTCTTGATGTATATCCCGTTATCTCCACCCCTAACAGCAAGGTAAAGGTTCGAGCCGTCACTAGCGAGGCTTGGAGCACTTGGACTCATGCCACTCAACTGCGACCAGCCAAGCCACTTACTAGTGCTCAGATCAACCTGGCCATGATAAATGCCCCCATCACCGCCACTAACCACTATATGGAGCCTACCATTAAGGACGACAGCAGATGGGGAGTTAGGGGTTAACCCTGTAAGTTGGACATAGCTGAATGCCCCTGTAACAAGACTCATATTTCCAAGATAGATACCATTATCCATACCCCTAACAACAAAGAACATCCTCTTACCAGGCACGTCTGGCGCTATAGCTGGTCTAGAAGGAGTAGAGCCCGGCAACTGTTGCCACCCCGAGAATTCGCCTGACTGTACCTTTATCCAGCTGAACCATATACCATTATCCTTGCCCCGTACAACTAGGAGAAGAGCGCTCCCATTAACCGCTGTTGCAGGGGAGTCCGGCGTGAGGCCTGGTAGTATTACCCATTGGTTCCAGCTGTCCGTCATCCACCTGTAGTATATGCCGTCATCAGTACCGCGGACAACAAGGTGTAGCCTACTAACCAAAGGATCAACCTTAAAGAGGATCCAATCCGCATCGCTCCCACTTATGCTCGTGTATCCTCCAATATAGATGCTTGAATTGTCAAAGCTTGCCCCCTTCAGAAGTTGGCCTTGAAGCGTGTAACTGGCGACAGGTCTGAGTTCCCACCTGTCCAAAATAAATATAGCCTGACCGTTATTCGTGCTTGAAATTGCATAAACATAGTCTGAAATTACGAGTAGCTTGGATGCCATCCTCGGAAGAGAAGCCTGCCTTAAAATAACGCCATCAGGGCTCAACATGTATACAGTGCTACCTGTAGCCACGTATGCATTCCCAAGCGGGTCAAAAGTGAGCGTCTCGTAAACCCACGCGCTTGAAGTTGGCAAATTAACGTTCTTGATCCAGTTTAAATTCGAGGTTAGAAGCACCAAGAGATTTCCCCTTAGAAACCATACCTGCCCTGTTTTCGGGTTAACGCCCAAAGCATCGATGCCACCTATACCATCCCAGTCATAATAGTAACCGGAATCTTTTAAATCCAAAGTAAACATCCTGATATACCCATCATTACCAGAAGTTTTCCGGTGACGTAAATGTAAGTTCCATTAGTCGCAATGGCGTTGACCCATTCATCATACCAAATAATTATCAACCCCGTAACGGAGTCTTATGTAGTTGCTGAGGTTAGCTGCGTCAAACCTTATAATGTTCCAAGTTGAGTGACTGCCTACATTGTCGAATCCGGCGGCGTAGAGGTAGTTTCCGATGACTTTGCAGTGTAGAACACTTCCGTTTTGCTTGAGGGGTTGAGGCTCCAGCGTTGGACTATTTCACCGGTGGACTTGCTTATTTTGTATACTAGGAACTTTGTGTCTTGACCCGAAATGTTGTGGTATCCTGCTATGAATACATAGTCTCCTCAGGAGTCCGTACAGTAGGCCTTGTCGATGTAGGGTCCGGGGGTTATTGTCTGGATCCAAGTGGTGCTGGGCTTTGGGCTCCAGTATCCCGGATTAGCCTGTGCTTGAGGTACCATGGTTAAGGAGGCTGTAAGGGAGATTACCACTAATAGGGTCAAAGAGAAGGGTCTTATCTTTTGTATCATTTTTTCTTCACTTGCTTCTTTTGCATCTCCTCCTATATATACTTTTTCTCCTTTTAGGGAAAAGGCCGCTTTTCCCTTACGAAAGAAATAAATATCGCCTATGGTGTCAATTCATGACTTCCAAATGAGAAAATACACCTACCCATTAATAGGCATCATTCTACTAATGGCTATACAGCCTCTTCTTGCACAGCCGCTAGTCGACGAGGTCCATGTAATACAGATAGGTGACCAGTATACGGCCCTAAACCTGCTGAGAACCGGTAAACTCCAAATTGTGCTGGGCACATTTAGAGTAACACCTGATGTGACTCAAATCTTGAATACTGATCCAAACCTAGCTTACCGTGACACCTATGGATTGTATTACGAGTTAACGTTTAATCCTGTGGGTCCAACATTTCCTAGCGGGGAACTTAACCCGTTTAGCGTTCCGCGCATAAGGGAGGCTATGAACTACGTTATTGATAGGAATTATATCGTAAATAACATATTATACGGTTTTGCTTCCTCAAAATTTTTCCCGCTCATAAAAGGTTTCTCAGAATACGAGAGAATGAAAGATTACCTAGCTCAGCTCGAAAAAGCTTACAGTTATAACTTCACGAGAGGCTACCAGATTATCCAGGAAGAAATGACCAAGCTAAATGCCACATTGGATAGAGGTAAATGGTGGTACAAAGGGTCCCCAGCAATCATTAAGTTCCTCATCCGGAAAGAGGATTCTAGGAAGCAAATAGGCGACTACATAGCCGACCAACTAGAGAGGCTTGGCTTCTACGTAGCTAGAATCTACGTGACCTCTAGGGAAGCCGCCCCTATTTGGTTATATAATGATCCGGCAAAGGGATGGTGGCACATATACACTGGCGGCTGGATTACAACCACGGTGAGCAGGGACGACGCGGACGTCTGGGCCTTCTTCTACACGCCGCTCGGCATGCCTCAGCCCCTATGGCAGGCGTACAAGCCCGACCCCATATTCTACGAGGTCGCTAGGAAGCTGTGGAACCGCGAGTTCAAGACTATCGAGGAAAGGCAGCAGCTGATGATGCAAGCCGCGAACCTCTCCTTGAGGGACTCCGTGAGGGTTTGGCTTGTCGACACCATTTCACCAGCTGTACTGAACTCGGCTGTGGATGCGGAGGCCGATCTTGCGGGAGGCTTTGCGTCTCCTGTCGTTTGGAGGACGCTCAGGTACAAGAGCGGTATCGGGGGCGTCGTAAATGCCAGCATGTGGCAAGTTTTAGTTGATCCTTGGAACCCTGTAGCTGGGTCAAACTGGGTCTACGACGTCACGCTTGTGTCTGCGACGCAAGCATACTCCTTCCTTTCAGACCCGTACAGTGGCTTGCCCGTGCCTGAGAGGGTTATAAGTGCAGAGGTATACGTTCTTAACGGTACGGTCACCCAGTGCTCTAGCAGCTGGCTAAAGCTTACATTCGTCAGTAGCATCTCTGTGCCTCCTGACGCTTGGTGGGGCTTCAATGTGAGTAGCAACAGAGTAATTACGGCTGGAGAGGCCGGCGTAAAGTGGGCGCTTGTCAAGATTGTCGTAAACTACGGAGACGTTATCGGGAAGATAAAGTACCACGATGGAACCACGATGAGCATGGCCGATTGGGTCATTGGATGGCTCTTAACATTTGCAAGGGTAGATCCCAGCAGCCCACTGTATGATCAGTCTGCAGCATCGAGCTTCCAGGACTGGAGGCAGTACTTCATTGCCCAGAGATTCGTCAGCACGTCCCCGCTCGTAATCGAGTACTACGTAAACTACACCGCTCTGGACGCTGAGTCGATTGTTTCCCAATTCGCGAAATGGCCCAGCTTCCCGTGGCACGCGTTAGCGCTCGGTATTAGGGCTGAGGAGAAGGGCTTGCTAGCCTTCAGCGCCGACAAGGCCAACGCCAAGGGCGTCGAGTGGATGAACTACATCGGAGGTTCGAGCTTGGACGTGCTTTCAAAGATGCTTGACGAGGGCATCGCCGAGGGATACCTGCCATTCAAAGACTTCCTCAGCAAGTACACCACAGCAGACGAGGCAATAGCAAGATACAACGCGCTCAAAGCATGGTACACCCAGCACAAGCACTTCTGGGTAGGAGATGGACCATACTATCTAGACTCTGCAAACGCTACAGCGCGTTCGGCTGTATTGAAAGCGTTTATCCCTCCAGTTTACTTGGTGGTGAAGGGAGGCGACAACTACATCTACTACTGGATAAGCGGCTCTTGGACTAAGCTACTTTATGGTTCGACTCCCGACTCGCCGGCAGCATTGCGCATAGGCAGCTTGCTCTATTTCGCGGTCAGAGGCGGAGACAGTGGAATATACATCACTTACCTTAACCTGACGAGCAATAAGCTAGCGAGCTGGGTTAAGCTGCCCGGATCGACACCTTCACGCCCAGCCATTGCGTACAACGGATCTAGGATAATCATCGTTGTTCGCGGTAGCGATAATGCTCTCTACATTGGGACGCTAAAGACCGACCTCACAGGCTTTAGCGGCTGGGTTCGTCTCCCCGGCTTGACACCAGACGCACCATCCATCGCCGTGCTAAACGGGGAGCTGCACATCGTTGTAAGAGGTATGGACAACAGGTTGTGGCATGGACGCGCTAGCGCATCTAAACTCGATCCCTCAACCTTAACGTGGACAAGTATCCCGGGGTACACGGATAAGGCTCCCTCCCTTGCTGCCGGCAGGAGCAGTCTGGTGCTGGCCGTGAAGGGTCTAGACGGGCTTACCTATCTGGCTACGTGGAACTCCACGTGGCAGGGATGGGAGGTCGTGCCTCAAGGGTCTACAGCCGATACACCGGCTGTCGCCTGCATCAACGACCTAGCGATAGTGTTTATGCGGAGGGGAGACGGAAGCATTTGGATGAGCGTAAGGCTAAAGCCAAATCTCTACAGGAACTTGGTACAGATTCCCGGCTATACGGATGTTGCTCCAAGCTCGACGCCATAAATATTTTTCTTTATTTATTTTGCTGATGAATAAACCGAAAGTCTAAGGAAACATATTTTTAGCATCATCTTTCATATAACTGTTAGCGATAGCTGATGAGATTGGCACAGGTAGCAGCTAACACTAGTGTTGCGAATGTTTCATTTAATCAATTTAACTACACCAGGATTTGTAGGTTCTTGTTTTTGTTTCTTATACAACGTTATCTTGAGAAAACGCCGAGGAAGGGAGATAGTAATAATGCACTATGTTTCGATTTTAAATAACACGATGTGACCGTCATCGTTGTTGGAGAGGAAAGTTTGTCAGTTAAGGCTGCAAGTTCAGCTGGGAAGTCTCAGTCTCAGACAACAGGGGGAGACCTCGATAGTTCAAGTACGCATGCCAAAGCCTAATCTCTTATCCGTGACTATGGGCATGGGGATGGTCTCAAATATACTGCTCAGCCCCTCGCGACATGATAAAGTTTATATGCTTCTCTGTCCTATATGAAAGACCGTATGACAAAAGAGGGAAGATTGATGCCAAAAACTACCCGATGCTCGATCGTTTTAAGTATCTTGACGATAATAATTGTTTCCAGCTTTGGTGCCCCAGCAACGCCCTCCGCTGGTGGTATGCACGCTTTTGACAACATAAATTCAGAAATCGGTAAAATATTCAAGGTAACTCTAGTAACTGGAGATATCGTAACTGTTGGCATTACAAAAGAAAACAAAACAATAGTTTTAGCAATAGAGCCATACGATCCAACAAAGCTGAATAGGGGATTCAGAGTTTTTGAAGATGAGAACGGAGTATACGTGTTGCCCAACGATGTTGATATAAAGAAGATTGATATAAACTTATTTAACGTAAAGTACCTCATAGAAGAAGGTTATTTAAATTATCAAACCTATTCTATGATAACAATTTTGAACTCGGAAAAGCTCGTTGAGGCTCAAAGCTTTGTAAAGTCAATACTAGAAAACAATAAGGCTGGGAAAATAGTAAGAAGTTTTAAAATAATTCCAGGAGCTTCAATCAGTTTAATTCCTGGGAAAACATTCTATGACCTAATGCTAAGCGACTATGTAATAAAAATCTGGCTTAACTATAAAGTCAAGGTAAACCTCAACGATAGTGTTCCTCTGATAGAAACTCCGAGTGTTTGGAACATAGGTTACAATGGAAGTGGAATAAAGATAGCGATACTTGACACTGGTATCGACAATACACATCCTGATTTCTATTTTCCAAATGGTACCAGCAAGATAAAAGTTAACGTAGACTTTACTGACGACCATAATTGTTCTGACTTTGTTGGTCATGGAACCCATGTCGCAAGCATAGCTGCTGGAACTGGAGCAGCATCCCATGGTAAGTTTAAGGGTGTAGCGCCAGGTGCTTTGCTCTGGAACGTCAAGGTTCTAAACAGGTATGAATGGGGTTATTGGGACTGGATAATCGCAGGCATAGAGTATGCCGCTTATGGCCCCGATAAAACGCCCAACACTGGAGATGAGGCGGACATTATAAGCATGAGCCTTGGATCTTCCTGGACGACTGATGGCACAGACCCAGTCTCTTTGGCTTGCGATGCAGCGGCGGATGCTGGAAGAGTAGTTGTAGTTGCTGCTGGAAATTCATGGTACTACTTTAGCATAGGAACGCCTGCAGCCTCCAGGAAGGCGATAACGGTTGGAGCCTCGGACAAGCGCGATAACATAGCTTGGTTCAGTAGTAGAGGCCCCACCGTTGACTTCAGGATTAAGCCAGACCTTGTTGCTCCCGGTGTTGATATAATAGCAGCTAGGTCCTCTACCGGCTGGTTCTCCCCAATACCGGAGAATAGCTACTACACGCAACTCAGCGGAACAAGTATGGCAACACCGCATGTTTCTGGAGTTGTCGCGCTCCTTCTACAGGCTAGGGCTTCACTTTTCAAAAAGCTTCCCGTATCTCTTGTAGCAACAGCAGTCAAAGACATACTCATAAGCACCTCAAAGGACATAGGCTACGATGTTTACACTCAGGGAGGGGGACGTGTAAATGCATTGGCAGCCGCTAGTACTGAATTGATTCCAGACCCTGCTACAATTAGTTTGGGAAGAGTTGCAAAGAATACTACTTACAACTTTGTCGTCACCTTCTACAACGTTGGCACAAGAAACATAACTATATCCTTGACTCCAAGGCTCTATAGCATATGGTACAACTACAATGCAACCAAAAACGTAAAACTAAATTCAACAATTCTCCTAATTCCAGCAAATGGAAGTAGGGCTGTAGAGGTAACGGTGAATACTACGCTACCAGCTGGTTACTATAGTGGAGTGCTAACAACAAACTATACTGCGGGAGGCTCTTATGTGCATGCAATTTTTGGCTTTGCAGTGCTTAGCAAGGTTAATGTTACCTTCCTCGGTTTAGATGGGAACCCGTTGGCCAATGCCTTTGTTGGCGCGTTCAAAGCAAATGCGACATACCAGGAGTATGAAGCTTGGTATCCAATATGGTGGGTTGGGAACTACACCGACAGTAATGGAAAAACAAGTCTCTACACCTTAGATGGAATATACTATATAGTTGGTAATGATGAAGGAAAAAGTAGCTACGCAAGTGCCTATGCAATAAACAGAAGCTATATCAATAGAGATATCGCAATTACTCTGGACTTGAGGATTTCGCATAAGGTATCCTATGTTCCTCCAGCCCCCAACCAAGTAGTTGCATGGCTATCGGATGGCATACACTACACATACCAGAATAGCACAAATCGGCCTAACTATAGATACAGTCATGCCTTCATCAGTGCTGTGTATTATCCAGCTTCAACAGATGTCTACATATCATCAACTGATTTAATCTTTTGTTCTTATTACCAGCACTACGACAAAAGTTACATAAATGTTCCTGACCCAAGCGTGCTAAATGCTCCAGAGCTCTTTTCGATACCTTTCGCTGCGAAAGGGATACACACTGATACTACTATAAGCTACAGTAAGTCGCAACTTGTTAGAGTTATCAGAGACTATAGGGTTGCTCTTACGCCTTCCATAGCTGCTCGAATATGGAGGGATGTAAATGGTTGGGACAATTATGGATATGGCTGGTTCTGGGTTCCATCGATGGATTTCGCAATCACAGCTCCAAAAAGGCTTGTTGAGTATCTTTCGCCAGAGTTCGAAAACTTTTCCTTGTGGTATAATGTAGGTTACTGGAAAATGCAGGACCAGCCAAATATAGTAACGCCTTACTTTAGTCTTGGCGGGGGAGGAGAACACTATCATACGCCAGGAAACTATTCTGATACATTGAATGGGCATCCCTTTGCACCCTCTATAGATTTTTGGATAAGTGGAAATAATAGCGTTGCCACGCTGTGGGGTTGGACGGATATATTCCAATCTTCGCATGTATATAGGAATGCTTGGAGGACTGGAGGTGAGGATACAATATTCTGGGTCGAAGCATTGTGGCGCGACTCTGGAAGACTAGTGGTAAAGAGGAACGACACTGTAGTATATGATAGCAGCTTCTATAATTGGAACGGCATATATTTAACTGGTCTTCAGCTTCCGGCAAAGTTCGAGATTGAGCTTTATGGGCAGAGCAACATGTGGCTTTCAAGCAGTGCGTACACGAAGATAGAGTTTGAGGTTCCAGTTAACGGAAGCTACAATGTTTGGAACCCGATATGGCGCATAGTCGTGAATGGCCTCGACTCGAACAATACTATTCCCGCTGGGAACATAACTGGGTACATTGTCACAAACCTCAATACGCCACAGCCTCCAAACGTGACCTCGGTAGAGTACTCTGTTGACGATGGGGCGACATGGAAGTTAGCGCAAGTAAATAGTGTATCACCGTATAACTTCAGCTTCTTCCTAGGAAACGTTCCAGAGTATAGCTATGTGTCCTTAAGGATAAATCTTACGAACCCGAAGATGAGTTACACAGTCTTGAGGGCATTCTATACTACTACCCCTCCAGATACCATACCTCCGACAATTAGTGTAACTCATAGTCCTACAACTCCTTCGAGTTTCCAGACTGTAACATTCACTATTACTGCTCAGGATAATCCAGGTGGAAGCGGCATAGCCTACGTCAAGCTCTACGTAGACGGTAACCTCGTTCAGACGTGGAGCTCCGCCGGGACCTTTACGTACGTTGGCGGGCCGTACCCCGAGGGGACCCACACCTACTACGCTGTAGCCGCAGACGCCGCTGGGAACGTTGCCCAGACGGGTGTGGGGTACTTCGCCGTGGCGAACATCGTAACCGTGGTCCGCGGCATGGATGGCGCGATCTACTACAAGCCGTGCGTGAGCGGTTGCGACTACGTGAAGCTGGCTACCGGTGCGACTCCGGATGCTCCGTCTGCTGTGTACGTCGACGGTAGGCTCTTTATAGCGGTGAGGGGCATGTACAACGGGATTTACGTAGGGCGCGTGGATGCTATTGGTAGCGGTAGCGTGGTGTGGCAGCAAGTTCCCGGCTCTACGCCCTCGAGCCCGGCTCTCACGACCGACGAGGTCCGGCTGTACCTCGTTGTCAGAGGTAGCGACCAGTACATCTACGTGAACGTCTACGATATGCCGAGCGGCCAGTGGCTAGGTTGGAAACGCATAGAAGGTCTTACGAGCGCGGCCCCTGCCGCAGCGTACCTCGGAGGGAGGTTGCATCTGGTGGTTGTTGGCGCCGACGGAAAACTCTACCACGGACAGGTGGATACAACGAACTTCAATGTTGTATGGACGCAAATCGACGGGTACAGCGATGCTGGGCCGTCGGTAGCGACGGACGGCTCTAGACTTTACCTTGCGGTCAAGGGGTTGGACTCGAGGATCTACGTTAACACCTGGTTCGGCGCTTGGAGCGGTTGGGAAGCCATACCGACGGGGAGCACATCGTCCTCTCCAGCGATCGTCTATAGGCCCAGCACCCTTTACATATTCGTTAGAGGCAACGACGACAGGATATACTACACCTTCAGGTTAAGCCCAGACCAGTACGGCGCATGGTACTTGTTGGATGGCCTAACGCCAAGCGCACTGGCAGCCACTCCGAGAGCATAAAAATATTAAATATTTTTTATCACATCTTTTTAATTTCTCATTAATTTTAGAGAAAGAAATTAAAATCGGATGTAGTGTTTTTTATTAGCTTATGTTTATGAAGAGGCTTCCCGTAGCGGAGGAGAAGTCGCGCGTGCTGGAGCGGCTCGTTCTCGAGCCGGGCTGCGTGGTAGTGACGGTGCACAGGGTGGAGAGCGTGGACGACCTTGGTAGGCTCTCCAGAATCGCTCACCTCGTCGCGGGCCTCGCGGGCGCGCTAGGGTCGCGTTCCCCGCGCACCCGAGGACGAGGAAGCGCCAAACGGAGATGGGCCTGTGGAAGGCGCAGCCGTGCAGTGCTTTTCTCCACATTTAGGTTTATAACTTTTATGCACGACCGCTGCCCAAGCGCGCGGAGAAGCAAAACGATTTAAAGCCGTTCTGCAGAAAAATAACACGATGCGAAAAGCCGCGCTTATAGCGCTCGCCATGTCTCTGGCAGCGTTGCAGGTTTTCGCCTCCCCCATCTGCAACTACTACCTTTTCGAGGTGCCGGACACCGACTCCGCGCTCGTGCAGCTGTGGTACGTAGTTGACGGAGATACGGTCCGGCTGTCGAACGGGACTTACGTTCGGCTGGTGGGGTACGACGCGTACGAGCTGAGCGAGCCCATGGGACCGGAAGCTAAGCAAGCGCTTGAGAACTTGTGCAAGTTGGCTCTTCGAGGTAGCAAGGCCGCGCTCGACATGGACGACCTGGAACCCCGCGACAAGTACGGTAGGTTGCTGGGGTACCTCTGGTGCCCCTACATGGGAGTTCGATTCGAGGACGGCAGCGAAATGGTGGACTGGGTTAACGTTAACAAGTGGTTCCTGACTCAAGGGAGCCAATACGTCAAGCGCGCGCTCTACATCCCGCCCGACGAGCACCCGTACTGGGTCTGGCTGACGAACCACAACATCACACTATTCTACTTCGCCAACATCACATCCTACTCGCAACCTGTTCTAAACATTATTCCTACTGGAACTATTGGAACTAGCCGGTTTGTAACGGTTCCTAGTGGGAGGTACGCGATCAAGGCTGCCTGCAAGCTCTGCGAAGCCAGGCTCTATAGGCAAACAGAGGTTAACCTAATCTCGGAGAAAGCCAAACAGGTGAATCTCCGCCTAGCCATTAACCTGATTGTTGCGCGCGGTTTCGACAACAGGATATACTACGCCCTGTGCAACGCGAGCGCGTGCAGCGCGTGGGCGCGGCTGCCCGGCTCAACCCCGGATGCCCCCTCGGCCGCGGCGAACGCTGATGGGTCTCGGGTGTACGTCGCCGTTAGGGGTATGGATAACGGGATCTACTTCGGCTACTTCGACATCGCGAGCCAGAAGTTCGTAGGCTGGACGCGGCTGCCCGGCTCGACCCCCTCTAGGCCCGTGCTCGTGAGCGACCCGAGCGGGGGCTTCAGCGGGAAGCTGGTGCTGGTCGTGAGGGGGATGGATAACAGGGTCTACTACAACGTGTTCGACGAGGCGACCTCGAAGTGGAGCGGTTGGAGGCGCTTGCCCACGGGCTCGACGGTCGACGCTCCGGCGGCGGCGATCGCTAACGGCAAGCTGCACATCGCGGTGCGCGGTAGCGACGGGCGAAGCATATGGTACGCGAACCTCGATCTACAGAATTGGCGGTTCAGCGGCTGGAGGCAGCTGCCCGGTTCGACGCCCAGCGCCCCCTCGATGACCAGCGACGGCTTCACGGTGTGGCTGGCCGTTAGAGGCATGGACAACGGGATCTACCTTACCATCCTCGGTAACGAGTGGATAGGCTGGAGCCGCGTCAGAGGCAGCACCGCAGCGGCTCCGGAGATTGAATACACGAGCTGGGGAGGTATGGTAGGTCTAGTGCCTGTTATACACTTGGCGGTTATAGGTTCAGATGGGAAGAGCATCTGGACCACGTGGGTATTAGGCTCGTTGTCAGAGGGCGTAGTTCAGCTCGTGCCTTGGAGTAGGTTACTTGGTTCATCGCCCTCTCAAGTGGCCTTAGCGCGAATACCGCCCTAAGATTCCAATATATTTTTTATTTATAAGCTAAAGTAAAGTTAAACACGAGATAGCTACTGCAAAGCGGAGTGAGCTGAGTCTGTTGCGTGCTCGATAAGAGCTTGGGATGCTTGATTTAAAGTTTTAAAACAAAAAGCTTTGAGAATAGCCTAGCTAGGTACGAGTAATAAATAGCTTGAAATAGCATAGCTTACTTGTTATAAAAACACACGCAGGCGGGTCGTCACGACGTTAGTGCGCTAAACCGTTGTACACGAGCGTTTGCTGGAGCATTATCAATGCAAGAGCGTTAAGCCGACCGGAGCGCGCGTATAGGGGATGAACGAAATAGCAGGTCACGCGTCGCACGGCATCCTTTTCTACCGTGAGTCGAGGAACCGCAGTGATGAAGGGTTGGAGGGTTGCTTACGCGGTGGCTGTTTGCGCGCTCCTCGCTTACGTGCTCTCGCGCTACCCGGGGGCGGCGGCCCGCTACGCGGATTTCTGGAGCAGCGGTGTGCGCGTTAACCCGCTTGACGCCCGTCTCCTGAGGCCGGCGCTCCTTTATGCTGTTGAGAGGGAGGAGGGGGGTGAGCTGAGGGTGCTGGTTTTGCGCACGTACGCGCTGCCCGAGGCTCGGAACGCGACCGTGACGGTGAGGGTTTTCGGCGAGGATGGGGGCGAGGGCATTTTCGTTTTCGGGGAGCGCGCTCCGCCCGGCCGCTTGCTCGCGTGCGTGGTACACGCCCCTGCGGCGGTCCGCGTGAGGGTGGAGGTTGAGGTTGACGGTGCGCGGGTGGTTGAGGAGCGATGGCTTGGGGGGCCTTGAGCGGCCGGCTGCTGGTGGGGTTCGCCGGCCCGGG
>Ga0080004_1134655_pt1 | contig 19774 bp, 24 predicted proteins | sample WasSprMetagenome_FD_69207 | JGI IMG/M metagenome (GOLD analysis project Ga0080004, IMG submission 69207) | Sulfidic aquatic microbial communities from Washburn Spring, Yellowstone National Park, USA - WS (SPADES assembly) (version 2) | ecosystem: Environmental > Aquatic > Thermal springs > Hot...
CTTATTCCCTTGTCTTCATTCACAACAAATAATATTCCGACTTTTTTCTTATATTTTCTACCTCTCATTTTTCCTTTTCCCGCCCTCACTTTCTTTTCTTTAATTCTCTCCAACTCTTTTTCCAGTCCAATTTTCTTCAGAAATTCAACAACTTCTTTACATTTCTTCATTTCCTCGATTTTATCATCAACAACAATTGGCAATTCTTTCATTCCATCAATTCTATGACCTCTTGCTTTTACCAAATCTTTTATTGAAGTGGCTGCTATAGCGGAAATTATTGCTTTAATTCTTTCCTTCTCATTAATCTTTTGATACCAATCTTTTTCTGGTAAAGGTGGATGAGCAGGTCTACCTCCTTTTGTCTGTGGTGCAATTCTAGCTTGCCAGAATAAATGTGGAACAGTTTTGCCATGCAATCTCTGATGTCTTGCAATTTCTCTGTTCATCATAGAATATCTAGAGTGTCTTTCTCCATGATAGTGAGCAGAAGTTCTTAAACCAGATAATTTATCAGGGCCATAAGGCTGTCTTTTATGACTTTGAATAGCTAAAAATGCTCTTAAAATTAAATCTTCTCTTACTGGTTGAGAAAAAACTTTTGGCAATTCAATTTTTTCTACCTCTTTACCATTAACATCAAAAACACTTACCATCTAACCCACCACTATACTTTTTATTTCATATGGTAAGATTGCATATTCTTTTGAACGAATGGCTTTCCTTAGCATTATTAACCTCTTTTTGCTTCCTGGCACAGACCCTTCTAAAATGATGAAATTAGATTTTATTATTCCATATCTTTTGAATCCGCTTTTTATGTTTATTTCTTTTCCATCTCCAATCTTTATGATTCTTTTGTTAAGTTCAGTTCTTGTTTGAAATCCCATTTGTCCTGCCATTGGAACACTCCATCTAACCTTTCCAGGCCTTTCTTGTCCCAAGCTTCCTATATGCCTTCTTTTTTCTTTAGCTTTTCTTCCTTGAATCTTAACTCCAAATCTCTTTACAGGCCCTTGCGTTCCTTTTCCTTTTGTAACAGCGATAACGTCAACAATTTCTCCTTCTTTAAAAACTTCGCTTGGAGAAATTTCCTTTCCAAGCAAGCTTAAGGCATAATCAATTTTTTCCTTGATACTTTTTCCTCCAACCTCTATTTCAAAAACTTCCGGCTTTTTCTTTCCTATTCCACTTCTTTTTGGTTGAGTTGCAACTATTAACCTTACACTAGAAATTTTTTCAGCCATTTTTTTGATTTCTTCTAGCTTTTGCTCCGAGCAATTAGATTTTATCTTTGTTTTTCTTTCCAATTCTTTTGGTAGCTCTTTGGCATAGATTTCAGTCAATGCTTTTAAACCCTTTATTGTTTTTTGGTAAAATCTAACTCCAATAACTTTCAAAAAGGGAGCTTCTAGGATTGTTATTGGTATAGAAATTTGCAGGCCATAAGTGGGGGAATTTTTTCTATTATCTAAAGCAATTATATGACCCATACCAACTTTATAGGCAGCAAAGGCAAGAGGAATGGTTTTGTCTACAGAAGGATAAGTATCTATGTTTGGGTAAATCCTTGCAGCCCTCTTTCTAGGATAAAATGCTAAGCTTCCCTCTCTAGGCTTTTTAGTTTCAGGCATCTAACCACCGATACTTATTCTTATAGTTTTCAGTTTTAAATTTAAGTTTTAAATAGCCTTATGGATTGCATTTTTTGTAAGATAGCAAGAAAAGAAATTCCAAGCGAAATTGTTTATGAGGACGAAAACTTCATTGCTTTTTTAGATATTCATCCTAGAAGTAAAGGAATGACTTTGATAGTTCCAAAAAAACATATCAAAACTTTTGAAGAGGATGAAAATCTATCAAAAGAAATGTTTTACATTGCTGTGAAAATAGCTGAAGGTATAAAAAAGGCTTTATCACCAATAGCTATAAGCATTGCATACATGCCATCTCAAATTGAACATTTAAACTTAAGAATCTATCCGTATTTTGAGAATGAAATTCCGCTAGTAGAAAATAAACCAATAGAAATAAGACCAGAAGAACTTAAAAGTATTGCGGAAATTATCAGAAATAACATTCAAATAGAAAAAAAAGAGAAAAAGCAAGAAGAAGTTAAAGAAGAGAAAAAGGAAGAGGAGAAAAAGGAAAAACCAAGAAGTGAGGAAGAGATTTTTTGGTTAAAAAGAGATTGGCAAATCGCGTAGTTAGGTTTTAAAATTTTAAAAAAGAATTAATTTAGTGGTCATATGGCAGAAAAGAAATTGCCAGATCCTGAAGGAATCTGCCCTTATTGCGGCAACCCCGTTTTTATCGAATTTTCCAAGCACATTTTGATCTGTAGATTAAAACGAACATAAAGAAGATTTGTTCACTTTTTGTTTTGTTACTACTGCTAAAAAAGAAATTTTCACACGTGTGAAAATTCATTACTTTTTAATGATAAGCCTTTTCTATGTGAGTATAAAATTTTCACCGAATTTTTGTTTAAAATTCCATTCTTCGATTGAAAGTTTTGTATACATTTTCTATTTTCTCTATCTTGCGGTCATTGTGAAAGAAAAGCTTTGCCATAAGATTGTTATGATTTACTTATAACTTTATTCTATTTTCATTTGAAGTATGTTATAACTATCTTATAAGTATCTTATGGCAATTAATATCTTTCACACGTGTGAAATAATAAAAAGGTGAGTAAAAATGAATGCAAATCAAAATGAGCAAAATGGAAGAAAGTTTATTTTAGCTTTTGATTTGCCAAGGGAATTACATTCTGAAAGAAAAAGAGTGAATTTAGAATTGAGAAGAATGAACGCAAGAATGATTCAGTTTTCTATTTGGGAGAGCGAAAAATTAGAAGAATTGATGAAAATAGCTTTGATGATAAAAAATTTGGGAGGAAGTTCAAAAATTTTAGAAGAGAAATTTTTGTTCTAATTAATTCTACTTTGATTTACTTGCAAAAAACCTTATTCGCTAACTCTCGGTGCTATGACCATTGAAATTCTTGCTTTTCCTTCATACTTAAAGTCAATCCTCATTGGATAGTCTTGCGCAAATTTTAAACTAACTTCGTCGGAAATCTTTGCAGCTTTCAATATTTTTTCTAAATAATCTAAAGGATATTTTGCTTTGCTTTCCTCCTTAACTTGCAAATCAATCAAACCTTCCTCGCCAGGTCTCAATTCCAATTCCGTTTGACTAACATCACCTTCTGCAGTAATTTTAAACTGATCTTTTGTTGCATAGAAAGTTACAGCATCTGTTATAACGCTTGCATCTTTTACCGCATCCTCTAAAATATCTGGCTTTAAAGTTACATTTGCTTTAAACTCAAGTTGATCTATTGGTGGAATTTCTTCTCTTGTAATTTGTAGTAACGGAACTGTAAATTTTCTTTTTGTTCCATTAAAAATAGTTAAAATCAATTTATTTTCGCTAAGTTCTAAGCCAATTTTATCTGCTCCTCTCGCCCTTTTTAATAACGACAAAAAGTTCGTCATGTTTAATCCAACTTCTTTTTCTTCTTTAACGTCATACTCTTCAAAACTATCTTTTGAAATCAATAAATCTATGACTGCTACCATTGCTCTATCAGCTGCAGTTAAACTTATTCCATCTTTTCCAAACTTAAAAATTCCTTCGTCGATTATTTCTGCAGCAGTTTCTACTGATGTTATTAGAATTTCAGGTTCACTCAATACTACCTTCATCCTCTCACCATATAAACTTATATAAGCCTTAAATATAAACTTTCTGCTTTTTTCCATAACTCTAAATCTAATCCTTCCATATTTTGTATAAAGTCTGCTATTATTTCTTCCTCAGACCTGCTACAAAAAACCCTTATCAAACTACCTTTCTCTACTTTAAAATTTCCTGAAATTTTTACTTTCCCCGTTTCATCAGAAAGAATGAAAAAGTTTTCTCCAACATCTTCGACTTTTCCAATCAAAGAAAATTTCGTATCTTCTTGTGTAATAGAACTAGCTTTTTTCGGTTTGTAAAATTCCATTTGAGAATTTTTGTTTAAAGCTTTTAAAGTTTTCAATTGATAATAATATTAGTTGTTAAATTACTGCTTATCGAATGTTAAGAGGTGATAAAATGCCACAACAGGCTTACGTAGCTCAAATAGGAGGACAACCTGTGCTAATATTACCAGAAGGTACTTTAAGGTCTACAGGAAAAGATGCTCAAAAAGCAAATATAGCTGCAGCAAAAGCAGTAGCTGATATAATTAGAACAACTCTTGGACCAAAAGGAATGGATAAAATGCTAGTAGATTCTATTGGTGACATAACAATAACTAATGACGGAGTAACAATTCTAGAAGAAATGGAAGTTGAACATCCAGCGGCAAAAATGATGGTAGAGGTTGCAAAAACACAGAATGAGGAAGTTGGCGACGGAACAACAAGTGCAGTAATAATTGCAGGAGAGCTTTTAAAAAGAGCAGAAACACTTTTAGACCAAGAAATCCATCCAACGGTTATAACAAAAGGTTATCAGTTAGCTAAAGAAGAAGCTCTGAGAGTTTTGGAGGAGATTGCAATTCCTATAAACATTGAAGATACAGAAACTTTAAAGAAAATAGTTATTACTGCAATGTCAGGAAAATCTGGAAAAGAGGCTTCCCCAAAAATTGCAGATTTACTAATAGAAGCCGTTAGAACTGTAGTGGAAGTGAAAAATGGAAAAGTAAAAATTGATAAGGATAACATAAAGAGAGTTAAGAAACATGGAGCTTCGGTAGAAGAAACTCAATTGGTAAAAGGAATTATTGTAGATAAAGAAATTGTTCATCCACAAATGCCAAAAACCATTAAAAATGCAAAAATTGCTTTGTTAGATTGCCCACTAGAAATAGAAAAGACAGAAACAGATGCTCAAATTAGAATTACTTCTCCTGAGCAACTACAAGCTTTTCTTGAACAAGAGCAAAAGATGCTAAAAGAAATGGTAAACAAGATTGCAGCAGTAGGAGCGAATGTTGTTCTTTGTGAAAAGGGAATTGACGACTTAGCTCAACATTACTTAGCAAAGAAAGGAATAGCTGCTTGCAGAAGAATAAAGCGTTCTGATTTAGAAGCTTTGGCAAAAGCAACTGGAGCAAGGATAGTGAGCAATCTAGAAGATTTGACAGAAAAGGACTTAGGATATGCTGAATTGGTTGAAGAGAGAAAGATTGCAGGAGAAGCAATGACTTTTGTCACTGGTTGTAAGAATCCAAAAGCATTAACAATTTTAGTTAGAGGAAGCACAGAGCATGTTGTTGATGAAATTGATAGGAATGTCGAAGATGGAATAGGAGCTTTAATATCAGCTTTAGAAAGCGGAAAGATAGTTCCTGGAGCAGGTGCTATTGAGGCAGAATTAGCGAAGAGAATAAGAGAATTTGCAGAGAAGTTTTCTGGTAGAGAACAACTAGCAATTCAAGAGTTTGCAAATTCATTGGAAATAATTCCAAGAACTTTAGCAGAAAATGCTGGCTTAGATCCAATAGATATTCTAGTTGAACTAAGAGCAGCTCATGAGCATGGAAAAGTAACTTATGGTATAGACGTTTTCTCAGGGAAAATTGTAGATGCGTTAGAAGCAGGTATAGTAGAACCTCTTAAAGTAAAGTCTCAAGCAATAAAAAGCGCGGCAGAAGCTGCAGAAATGATTTTGAGGATAGATGATGTAATAGCTGCTAGTAAGCTAGGAAAAGAAGAAAAAAGCAAAAAACCAGAAACATCAAGTGAAGAATATTAGTTCTAATCCTTAGCTTTTCTTTTTTCTTTTTAATTGAACATTTAAATTTTCTAAATCCAATAAAACTTATGACAGAAGAAAAAAAGCAAGAGGAGTTTGAATTGATTCCTGTGACACCTTTAAGAAAATTGGAAAAAAGAATTGAAGAATTAGAAAAAAAAGCTTCAATAAACGAAAAAGAGCTTTATAGAGAAATAATTCAGATAGTAAGAATGAATCAAGAGATTGTTGATGCTTTAATAAAGGCTAACGATTCTTTGAGAATAGAATTGTCAAAACTTCCGCTAAAACTAGAAGAATTAACAAAGAAAATCGATGAACTTCTTGATTTGATAAAGGCTGCTGGAGAAGAAGAAGCAAAACCAACAATAGACAACAAGCCGCTAATAGAAAAAATTGAAAAATTAACTGAAATAAATAATAAAATATTAGAAAATAATGAAGCTTTAATTTCTTTGCTTGAAGAACTTTCTAGAAAATTAACAAAACCATTACCTCCATTACCACCGAAGCCACCAGTTCCAATGAAACAGCCTTTTACCCAATAAGCTAAATAAAAAAATAAAAAGTGATTAGAATGAAGGCAGTTTCAGAAATAATTTCTGTAGTTATGATAGTAGGCATTTCTATTGGATTAATTTCTGCAGCCTATTTATACGGATTGCCTCTGATTCAAAAATCTCAAGATAAATCAACACTTGAAAGAATAATCAGTTTTTTTGATTATTATAATCCCTCTTCCTTGCCACAAAAAATAGAATTTGTTGCTAATACTGGCTCTACAGAAGCTTTAACGCTAGATGCTCAAGGAATTTGGGAAGTTCATCCTTTTAATGAAAATTCTACCTTAAACAACTCTATTATTTTTTCCTTTTTCTCCAAAGTGACAAATATAAACATAAATCAACCCATTTCTCTAACTCCAGGTGGAGCTTGTCCACCAACACCTGGGACAATAGGAAAAGATTCCTTCTCTGTTGTTTGTATCTCTGGAAATCCAATGTATGATGGTTTCAATATAACTTATTTTATTTTTTTCAGAAATCTAATTCTTCCTATTAACGAAACCAATAACGTAACCTATTCAATACAGTTAATTTCACAAAATGGAGAAAGCAAAACAGCTTCAAGCACAGGAAAGACTGTTAGAATAAGCAGGCAAAGCATTGACAAAACACAAAACTTTATAGTTACAAAAGTAAAAATAGAAATATCATGAAATCTCAAACTCAAGTTATTCAATTTGTACTATTTTTCTTAATTTCAATCTCTATTTTTACTTTACTCTCAAATTATCTTTTTTCATTTTCTCAGTTATCTCAAGACAGATTGCTTTCATCTTTTCGTGAGCTAATCGCTTCATATGCATCTGGAGTTATAATATACACTTATACTGGTTGCAAATACTGTAATTATTCTAACATAACGTTTGGTATTCCGTACCAAGCATTTGACAATTTTCATGAGATTAATGCAACGAATAACGTTCTTTATATTAAAAGTATGCCCATTCAAAAACAAATTTTAGCATCAACGCATAATTTGAATTTCTCAACTAGTTTTATTGGGTTTTATTCCACAGGTTCTACATTCTCTTATCTTGGATTAAATAAGACATCAGTAGTTTTATTTTCTTTTAATAAAACTGAAAATAAATTTAAAATAGGGAGTTAGAATGAAAATAGCTAAGAGTTTTTTTAAAAAGGCTGTGGATGGATGGAAAAAAATTTCTTTTAAAAAAGTTGAAGAAGCTTTTAAAGAGACTCAACAAGAAGGAAAAGAAGTAAACATTCCTGTAAAGATATCTCCAGTAGTTCCTTCGGTAACAATACCCATACAATTTCCAGTAGAAATAGAAAAAAAAGAAGAAGGAAAAGAAGTAAAAGAAAAAATTGAAATCGAAGGAATCACTATTCCACGACAACTCAAAATAGTTCCTTCTCCACCAACAATTCAACAACCAGAAGAGATTTCCATTTCTTATTCATTAATACCAAGAAATCCTAAGCCAGGAGAAAAAGTTTTTGCTTATGCTAAGATTTATTGGGATAAAAGAAAACAGAGCTACTTTTATGAGGTTGTCGAACCAAAACTCGATGAAAGAATGAAAGAGATAATTAAAAAAGTTAAAGAACTTATAGAACAAAGACTTGATGTAGATTTATCTAAATTAAATTTAGCGAAAGCTAAGGAATATTTGAGATTGCATATTGAGGATGTCATTAGATACTTCAAATTTAGACTTTCAGATGAAGAAGTAGAAATTATCAGATATTATATTGAAAGAGATTTTCTTGGCTTGGGTAAAATAGAAGCGTTAATGAGAGATCCAAATATTGAAGATATTAGCTGCGATGGTGTTAACATACCAGTTTTCGTTTTTCATAGAGATCCTAGATTAGGTTCAATACCAACAAATGTTGTTTTTGAAGATGCAGATGAATTAGATTCTTTTATAATTAAACTATCTCAGCTATCAGGTAAATCAATTTCAATCACTCAACCATTGGTTAATGGAACTTTACCTGATGGTTCAAGATTACAAGCAACTCTAGCTACAGATATAGCAAGAAGAGGAAGCAATTTTACTATAAGAAAGTTTATGGAAGAACCTTTAACTCCAATTCATTTGATAAAATATGGTACAGCTGATGAGAGAGTTTTGGCTTATCTTTGGTTAGTAGTTGATTTCGGGAGAAGTATACTGGTTGCTGGAGGAGCAGCAAGTGGTAAAACTACAATGTTAAATGTTCTTTCACTTTTCATAAGACCAGATAAGAAAATAATTTCGATTGAAGATACAGCAGAAATAGTTTTGCCCCATCCTCACTGGATTTCTCATGTAGCAAGAACACCAATTTCTAGCGGAAAAGAAGGGGAAGTAGATTTGTTTCAATTACTTAAAGAAAGTTTAAGACAAAGACCAGACTATATAGTTTTAGGAGAGGTAAGAGGTCAAGAGGCTTATGTTCTATTTCAACAAATGGCTACTGGTCATCCATCTTTTGCTACAATACATGCTGAAAACTTTCAAAAACTGATAGATAGGCTAACTTCTCCTCCAATTTCTTTATCTGAGGGCTTGATTGGTAGCTTAGATATTGTTGTCTTCATGCAAAGAGTTAGATATAAAGATAGATTTGTGAGAAGAGTAACTGAGGTAGCAGAAATAGTAGGATTTCCAAAAGGAGAGAAAGCGCCGGTTGTTAATTATGTTTTCAAGTGGGATCCTTTTAAGGATAGTTTTGAAATAGGAGAAAAAAGTGTTGTTCTAAAGAAAATTTCTCAGATGACTGGCTTAAGTGAAAAAGATGTTGTAGATGAGTTTCAAAGAAGAGTTGCAATTCTAAGATGGATGAAAGAAAAGAATATTTTAGAATTTAAAGATGTTTATGCTATATTTTCAGCTTACTATTCGATGCCAAACAGAGTTTTAGCACTTATAGAAAGTGAATAAGATGATATCAAAATATGCGTTCAGATTGTTTGGAGATTTGGCAAAAAATATAGAACCTTACTTCCCTGATTTGAAAGAAGAGTTGAAAAGAGCAGATCTAAAATTCTCTCCTCAAGAATACATTGCAAACGCACTTTTTGCAAGTTTGCTAACTTTTATTGTTACTTTGCCTTTTCTAGCATTTTCCATTTCTTTTGCTTCAGCATCTTTTCTTTTTGGATATTTAATGTCTATAACTCTAACCATTGTCTTACCAATAATTGTGTTTCTAATTTACTTAAACTATCCAAAGTCTATAATTAAGGAAAGAGAAAAAAAGATTGACGCTTATCTACCGTTTTCTTCCCTTTACTTTTCTTCAATATTAAGTGCTGGTCTACCTCTTCATAAAGCAATAAAGAATTTTATTGAATTTAGCGGGCATGAAAGCGTCGCTAATGAAATGAAGAAAATTGTTGAAGATGTAGAATTTTTTGGCTTGGATATAGTATCTGCTTTGGAAAGAGCAGTTAACAGAACACCCTCAAGAAAGTTCAGAGAATTTTTATATGGCATTTTAGCAACGATAAGAAGTGGAGGAAATGTTTATACCTTTGTCAAAGAAAGAACAACAGATTTTTTCATTGATTATAGAAGAAGTTTATCGGAATTTGCTCATAGCATGACTATTTACACAGAAATTTATTTGGTTGCAGTTGTTTTGGGAACTATATTTTTCATTATTTTAACTTCTGTAGTTTCAGCTTTAGGTGGTGCAACTCAAAATATCTTAGGTTTACAACTTTTCATGATCTTGATTTTTCTACCAATGATTTCTATTCTCTTTCTTTTCTTAGTTAAAAAAGCCCAGCCATTTTGGGAATAGATTTTAATTAAAGTTGAAAATATAGTTATGGATGAAAGAGAAATAAAGTTAATAGTTTTAATAGTTTCTCTTGTGTTAATTATTTCTGGATATTTCTCAAGAGACGTCGGTATATTTGCTAACTTGTTGATTATTTCTACTTTTATTTCTTTTTCAACTTTTGCTTTTTTTGAATATAAACATTATAGAGAATGGAAAGAGATGGAAGAAAAGCTTCCACTTTTTTTACATGATTTAACAGAAGCTTTAGCCAGTGGATTATCTCTACCAAAAGCAATTAAAGTTGTGAGTAAGCATGACTATGGAAGTTTAAACAAGTTAATCAAACCTATTGCTAATCAAATAAGTTGGAATGTTCCAATTCATAAAGTTTTAGATAGATTTGCTGAAAAAATGAAAAAAAGCAAAAAAATTTCCACTACTTTTAAAATTTTGAAAGAAACTTATATTTCTGGAGGAAACACCATTGCTGTTCTAACAAGCCTCTCTGAATCTTTAGAAATGCTTCAACAAATGGAAAAGGAGAGAAAGTCGATTCTCAATCAATATACTTTAATGATTTATGCAATTTCTTTTATTTTTCTTGGTGTTGTAGTTATGATAAATAAGCTATTATTACCAATTTTTGCCAACCCTCAACTTACTGGAATGGGAGCAGGAGGAATAGGTATGGGAATAATAGATCCTTGTTCAGTTTGCAGTGGGGTTGCATGCAATGTATGCGATTCTTTTGCATTTATTGCGCATAACTTTTTAGGTGTAAATCCAGAGAAACCATATTACTATGTTTCTATCTTTTTCTTGCTGTCCTTAACTCAAGCAATTTTCGCTGGATTCGTTGCTGGTCAAGTTGCAGAAGGTTCAATTAAAGCTGGAATAAGACATTGTCTTATATTAACATCAATAGTTGTTGCTGCCTATTTATTGCTTTTCAGAATAGGTTTAATAGGTGTATAAAGATGAAATTACAAGTTGGATTTGAACAATTTGCAGCTTTATCTTTGTTTGTTTTTTCTGTATCCTTTTTAATTTCGCAACTTCTATCTTATTATCCTACTTACATCAACGAAGTTAAAAGACAAACTCTGCTTTCAGAAGCATATCAGATTTCTGAACTTTTAGTTAACGATGCTGGAGATCCACCAGAGTGGGATGTTAATCCGAATCAAATTAACAGAATTGGTTTGTTAAACCAAAGTATAAACAAACCAAATGTTATTTCGCTTTCAAAGCTAACTTATGTCAATAATACTTGCAATGCAAACTATCCTAGATTTAAACAGTTATTGGACCTGAAAAATGATATAAACTTTATTGTTTATTTGGAAGGGAATTTAATAGCAAATTGTTCTCATCCTTTGGGAGAAAGAGCTGTGAAAATTTCCAGAATAATTAGTTTTGATAACAGAAGTTATGGAGAGCTGATAATATGGCTTTACTAGCTCAAACAACAATGTTAGAAGCAATTTCCGCTTTAGTTTTGCTTTTTACAGCCTTTTATTTCATTTTTAAACCAATAGCATTTAAAGACAATTGGCAAACAGCAATGCTAGCAACAATTGGAAAAGATTTATTACTTTCTCTAGATTTTAGCGATAAACTATATAATGCTTCTTTTTCGGAAGAAACACTCAAGAACTTTTTAAATAAAACTTCTATAGTTAATGAATCAATAATTCTATCTATTTATCCAGAAGGAACAATTAAAGAAAGCATAATAGTTGCAGCTAATTGTACGCAAGATAGAATAAAAAGATTTTCTGAATGGTACAGCTTGCTTGTGTTCAATAGAAGATTTATCAACATTTTCTTTGTTCCCTCAAACTTAACAAACATTCCAGAATATACTGATTTGCTTTTAATTTGCAACTACACTAATCTAACAAACTATAAATCCAGTATTTTAAGCTATCTTTCAAAAGGAAAAGGTATCATAGAAATTTCAGATTTAAGCAAGATAGACGATACAACAAAGGAAATTTTTGGGATTAATATAGCTTCCTCTTCTCAACAACCCTCTGGTGATATTAACATAACTATACCTTCCAGTGTCTATAGCGATAACTATTATCCTTACAAATTCTTTTATAATGTTCCTCTCGTTGTAAATGCAACTTCTCTGAACACTACTTCAGGAAACTTCATTGGCAATTTTACCTTTAGAAATTATGTAGTACCTTTTGAGATTGATTATTCCTCAAAAAAAGTTTATTTCAGGCTTACTTCAACAATTTCTGTTAAAGAAAGAGAATCATTTAATATTTCAAGCTACAATTTTACTCTTTCTTATATTCTAACAAACTCAAGTTTTGCTATTTCCTTTAGGAAAGTTTATAATTTCACCAATTTTCGCGGAAGTAATAACATTATTTTAACAGATGGAAACCAACAAAGGATATTTTTGTATGAAAGTTCTTCAAATAATCCTCCTGTGGCAGTTTTAAACACATCTAAAGTAGCTTGGATAGCAGATTTCGATAGGTACAATAATGCAACTCATGATCAAAAACTTGCTTTATTATCTTTGATTTTAACAGTCTCTGGCAAAAGTTCCTATTATTTAGAACCATATAGTGCTTATAAACTTTCTTACCTTGGTGTTGAAGATTATGATATGTATGAAGTTTATAAAGTAACACTTAGGATAACCTATCCTTCCTAATTAAATTATAAATACTATAAAAACAAAATAGAGAGCATGGAAGTAGTTAAGATTAAAGGCGATGAAAAAAGTGCGTTGATTGAAGTTAGAGAAGAAACTTTTACGTTAACTAGTGCATTGGAAGAACAACTATGGGAAGATAAGAATGTGAGCGAAGCTGCTTCTTTTAGAGAACATCCTTATTTAAGTGAACCAAAAATATGGGTTAAAGTGAAGAAAGGTAATATCAGAGAAGCTTTAGAAAGTGCTGCAGAAAATCTAATAGAAATTACCAAAGAATTTAGAGAAAAGTTTAAAAAGGCGCTTTAATCTTTTATTTTTATCACATCTGCAATTCTCAATTTTTCTTCTAATTGTTTTTTATTCTCTTTTGGTTTGTAGTCAATCTTCTCTCTAAGTCTGATTTTTAGGAATTTTTCTAATTTATCGATAATTTTATCAGATGGTCTAATTTCCTCTCTTTCAATTTTTCTAACTAAACTTTCTTTTTCTCCTATCCTTTTTGCCAATTCTTCTAAAGAGATTCCAATTTTCTTTCTGGCTTCTTCGATTACTTTTCCATAATCTTCTATTAATTCATACTCTTCATCTTGATAATTTGGCATTTGTCTTTCTATTTTAGGTTTATTGTTTTCGCTGATTATGTTTAATATTTTTCCTCCTTTAGAACATTCTTCGCAGACTCTAACAACAACTCCTTCTATTTCTGTTAGAAAAATTTTTTTGGTTTCTTTTCCGCAAATTTCACATTCCATCTTACCACTCTTTATAAAATTTTCTTAACCAACTTATTCCTTTTTCTGTTTTTGATGATGCTGATATTTCTTCTCCATATATTGAAAAAGAATAAACCACTTGAGAAATATTTCTAAGTCTTTCTCTAACATTTTCATTCCATTCAAGCTCTTCACAACTTCCATGCCATAGAACAAAAATGTTTGAATTTGAGACAAAATACTCAAACCTCTTAAACAATCTTGGCAATAGTTCTCTAGGAGCATCCAATACTATTAAATCAAAAAACTGGTTAATTTCGAATTTTAATACATCAGCCTTTACTATCTTCACGTTGTTTTTATTCTCAACATTTCTTTTAACAGCTTCAGTGTTTCTATCAACACAAACAATTTTAGAAACATTATTCCTTTGAGCAATCTTAGTTAATGCTCCAGTTCCACAGCATAAATCGAGCATTGATTTTATAGGTAAAATTCTTGTTAGTTTGTCTATTAACACCGAAAAGCCAATTGCAGGTCCAGTTATTAATCCATTTTCTTCGATCAAATATTTGAGTTTTAGTTCTTTTGCTATAAGAAGAGTAGGGGAAATTAGAGAAACCTTCCTATTCTTTAGAACATCCTCTATTCTTAGAATTTTCATTTTCTCCCTCGCTGGGGGCGGGATTTGAACCCGCAAGGGGATAAACCCCACCAGCTTGCTGTGATTGAAGTTTTATATCAGATTTTTGTTAATCCACTTCATCTTAGCAGGCTGGCGCCCTACCAGGTTAGGCGACCCCAGCTTCCAATTTTAATTTGGACAAATAGATTTTAAATACAAAATCAAATAAAAAACATTGGAGGCGAATAAAATGGTTAGCGTTAAGGAAGTTACAGATGCTATAGAAAGAGATGTTTTTACAAACAAGGGATATTATCTAGGTAAACTAAAAGATCTAGAAATTGACTTAAGTAGCTTTAGGCTAAGGTCAATAGTGGTAGAGACATCGGCAGGTAGTGAAATGGGAAAACTTTTGGGAGCGAAAAGAGTTATAATCCCTTATTCAGTAGTTCAGTCAATTGGAGACGTTGTAATAACAAAGCATATAGTTGCTTCAGCTCCTCAGGAAGGAGAAGTTTCCAAAGAAGAGGTGCAAAAAGTCTAAATAAAACTCTTTTTTCCTTTTTCTTTGATTTTATAACAACTCTCCTCCAACTTCTTTTAATTCCCTAACAACGGTTCCATCTTCTTCAATTACTTCTCCTTTTGAGTAATCGTATTTCATAAAAGAAGGAATTTTTATGCTTTTTAAGCATTTCTCTTCTTTAAAAAATTTTTTTCATTCTATACCAACCGAAATATCTTTTCCTTTCTCTTTTCTTCAAAATATATCCTATAGCATAGCCTGTTACCAAGCCTGAAAGATGAGCAGCATGAGCTATACTGCTTGGAATGAAAATTCCGATGAAAGAAATTACAGCCCAAAGAAATGCCACAACTATTAAAGGCATTGGAGTAAAATAAACATAAACTATTGCATTAGGTCTCAAAGCAGCTAATGCTCCTATTATTCCATAAATTGCTCCAGATGCTCCTACAGCTGGTATTGATGTATCATAAGTTGTAAGAAGGAATAGTAAGTTACCAAAAAGTCCGGAAATGAAAAATATTGACAAATAAGTTTTTTTATCAACTAGCCTTTCTAAGTATAAACCGAAGAAAAAAAGAGCAAGCATGTTGTAAAACAAATGAGAAAAATTGGCATGTAAGAATATAGATGTAAAAAAAGTCCATGGTTGAGAAAAAGCATATTTTGGAACGAAGGAAAAATAATCTAACAAGTTAAGAGGATATTCTAAAATAAAAATGAATGTCATTAAAAGAATTAAAGAAATCGTTAAATTCATTTACTCGCCTTTAATTTTTAACCTTTCTCTTTTTTTACCTTCTTTCTTTTCCTTTCTCTTTATCATCTCTCTTTCTATTTTTTCTCTTAAATCTCTCATCAATGACTCAATATCAAAAGCTTTGGAAGATGCCATTAAAATTTCTTTGTTAGTAAACACTCTTATCCTACCAAAATATTTTTCTCTCATTCCAAATTTTTCAATTTGAACTGCTATTTTTTCTACTCCCAAATTTCTCCATTTTTCTGAGAATTTTTCGAAAAAATCAGAAACTTTATCTTTCTCTTCAATACCAGAAATTATTATAGGAATTTTTTCTTTTGGGACTAGAAACTCTATTATATCTCTTGCTTTTATTATTCCTATCGGTTTTTTATTTTCAACGACTATAACTTCTTCACCTTTTTGCAGCAATCTAACAACTTCCTCTAAGCTTACATTTCTATCAACAATATTTGGAAAAAAGGAAAAGTTTTTAGCAGGATTATTTAAGATATTTTCTCTTTCTTTAGCAGATCTGAAAGATTCTATTCTTTCTTTTCTTTGGTAGAGAAAACTTGCTATTGAAAATATATTTATACAGCCTGAAACCTCTTCTTTCCAATCTATTAATGGTACTGAACTTATGTTATTCTTTTCCATGATTCTTAAGATAGTTTTTAATTTTTCGTTCTCAAACGCTGAGATAACTCTGCTCATGATTTCGTTTGCCTTAATTCTTCTTAAGTCTTCTTTTTTAAGGTTTGAAATAATGTCAATCTCACTTAAAATTCCAACAATTTTTTTATTTTCAACTATTGGCAATGCCCTTAAACCACTTTCCGCAAGAATTTTTATTGCTTCTTCAACGCTCATATTTTCTCTGAGAATTGGAGTATTAGTTATAAATTTTTCAACTTTAGTTTTTGTTGGGTCAGCTCTTGATTTAATCAAATCTTTCAAGAAAACCATACCTTCATATCCTTTTTCAACAATAGGAATTTGATGGAACCTTTTTTCTACCATTAATGATATTGCTTTAGATAACGTGTCTTGCTTGCTTAACGCATAAACTTCCTTTGTCATTATATCTTTAATCATCATTTCAGTTATTTTGCTTCTAAAATTAAAAATGTAATTCAACTATATCTTCATCTTTTAGCTTGTAATCTAAACCAACTCTTCTACCAGAAAATTCTGTTTTATCAAATATTCTAGCAAATTTGAAAGTTTTTAACCAAATAGAGTTTAACTTCTCAATAAGATCTTTTATTGTTGCGCCTTCTTTAAGTACAACAGCTTTCTTTTCAACTTCTTTACCTGGAGGTTTCATAAAAACTCTGATTATATCCAACTGCTTAATAATTCCATCTAAAAGTTCAGAAAAATCTTTTTTTGTTTCAATATTTTCAAAAAAGATGCTTCTATTTTTTTCAGCTATTATAACAATTTTTCTTTTACTTTCTAGTTTATTCTCTTTCAAAATATTTTCCAATTCCCTTAGTTCATTTTCATTTCTTACAAGCAAAAGTAACAAATCAGAAGAATGACAAATACTTAAGTGCTCTTTAAGAAAGAAAGATGGTATCTCAACGAATTGAATGTATATGCCTTTATAAAAACAAACTCCTGTTACAGGCTCTTTTGTTGTGTATGGTTTATTATTAATTTCAACGTTTGCATTAGTTAATTCTTTTAACAATGTACTTTTTCCAACTTGCGTAAAGCCAATAATAGAAACCAATATATCTCCACTCTTTTCTATTAATTTTACTCTTTTTCCGACTTTTTTACTCTTTTTCTCAAGCATTTCTTCCAATTTTGCTAATCTTCTTCTCAATTCTGCTAGCAAGTTTTCCGTTCCTTTATGCTTCGGAGTAATTCCGATTAATTCTCTAAGAAGTTCTATTTTTTTCTCTAGATTTTTTTCGTTTCTAAATTTCTCTTCAAGAATGTACCACTCTCTTGGTAAATTTGTCGGCATTTGAAAATTTGAAAATAGAAATTAAATTAAGCAGAAAATGAATTTACCATTATTTTCATTGGTATACCTCTGTCAGTGCTATTTTTCTTCTCTTACCATCACTACTACTGGGTCTGGAGTTAAATACAAAACTTTCATCTTGTTCCTTTACTATAATTGCTTCACAATTTTTTCCAAATAGAGTGGAGTGAAATTAAATTCTTTTCCTTATACAGATTTTCTCCTGTCATATTGGTATATCTTTAGGAGTTTCTAAAAAATCTTTAGTTGAAAGAAAAAAGGAAGAATAGCAAGGATAGTGGGATGATAGCGGGGGTTCTCCGAAGGTAAGTTAAACTTACCCTCTTTGGATTTGAACCAACGACCTCCGGGTTATGAGCCCTTCGCCCAACGTCGGCGAGCATTCCATCATTGACTCCAGGCTACTCCACCCCGCTCCTAATCCCACTATCCTTACATTCTAAATATTTATTTTTTAACATTGTTGTTTTAAATCTTTAGAACTTAAAAATGCGTTCTAAAAACTTTTATAAAGAATTGTAAATCTATTTTCTTTTCCCGCAACTTTAATCAAACCTTTTTTAATCATTTCTTTTACAATCCTATAAAATTCTATTTTACTTATTCTGCTCATTTTGTTTAACTCATCAAAAATTTCTTTAGTTGTTTTTGGTTTATCTAGTATTTCCAATATTCTCTTTTCTTCTTCATTCAAAACTTTCATTATTTCTTGAGCTTTTGGATTAATTTCTTCCTTTATCACTTTTTTCACATCTTCAACCCTTAGCTTATCTTTTGCTATTCTTCCAGCTTTTAACAAAATTTCCAAAGCAACTCTGACATCGCCTTTTTCAGCAGCCTTGGCAGCAACTAAAGCAGAAACTCCTTCTTCATAAGCGACAAAAGCGTCTTTCATTCTTTGTTCAATAATGTCTTTCATTTCAAGGAAAGTATATTGTTTAAATTCAATTTCTTCCAAATTTAAACTGCTTTTTATCCTATCTTCAACATTTCTGAAAACATACTTATCGTTTGAAATAAAAATTAAACCAATTTTTTGTTTCGTATAATTTTCTATTCTAAGCAAATCATATAGAACGCTTGGGTCATTTTTTATCAACTGATCAACTTCATCTAAAACAATTATCAAATTCAATTTTTTGTTTCCCATTGCTTGTACAATTCTACTAAATATTTCATCTTTTGCCCATCCTCTTCTAGCAACAAAAGCACCAATAGCTATTCCAATTTCAGAAAGAATAGCAAAAGAAGTGTTGTATTGCCAGCAATTTATGTAAATGTTTTTAATTCCGGAATATTGCTCAAATTCTCTCAAAATGAATTTTGCAACTGCTGTTTTTCCAACACCAGGAGGGCCATAAATGAAAATGTTCATAGGCTTGTTGCTTTTTAATAGCAAAGAAAGATTTTCTGATATTAGTCTTATCTGTCCTTCTCTATGAGGTAAATTCAATGGCAAATATTCTGGATATAAAACTTCTTCTCTTTTGAAAACGCTCATAATTCTTAATTGTTTTATTCCTATTTACGATTAACCAACGCAATAGAGTACTCCTGTTGAGTTTGAAGTTGAAGAAGAAACTACTATTTTATAATAACCAGCTCCAGTTAGTATTTGACCTCTTGGTAAAGAGCAGGTATTAAGACCACCTGGCGGTATATCAGAAATTGTACAACCTACAAATACATTCTGTGTGGGAGAAATGACAGCTATTGCTATGGGACCTGACGAGATTCCTCCCTCGTTCCTTACACTAACAACTATGTTGGTTGAAGTACAATAACTGCTACCAGGCTCTAAAATTAAATGACTCGGTGCTTTTATTATTGACGATGGAATAGGCATACCATATCCAGGGGTGGCGCAGAACATCACTCCTGATGATGTAGAGTTTCTTCCCTGAGCAATTATTCTATAATAACCTATATCAACGAGTCGGTTTCTACTTATCACGCAATAAGATACTTCAGCTGGTTTTATATTCGAAATATAGCAATAGTCTGAAGCACCAGTATGACTAAAAACATTAACACTTACTGGACCACTGGCTTCTGTTCCGTCATTTCTTACTGCAACTAATATATTTGTTGAATTACAATAACTACTCCCAGTTTCTATACTTAAAACTACAGGTGTTGTCATGGTGGTCATCACAGTTGGTCGTATATTTTCAACATAAGTAGTAGTGGTTGAGCTAATGTTTGGTTTTATTGGGGAAAATTCCCCAACTAGCGTTGTTATAAGAATGAGAAGTTTTGTTACTACCTCGATTATACTTACCATAAGTTAATTTAATGGATGTTCTTTTAAATCTTACAAAACTCATTTTTCTGGTCTTAATGTCGGAAATGCGATAACTTCTCTTATCGATTGAACATTTGTCAAAATCATCGTTAACCTATCTATACCAACTCCTAATCC
>Ga0080004_1142496_pt1 | contig 19769 bp, 17 predicted proteins | sample WasSprMetagenome_FD_69207 | JGI IMG/M metagenome (GOLD analysis project Ga0080004, IMG submission 69207) | Sulfidic aquatic microbial communities from Washburn Spring, Yellowstone National Park, USA - WS (SPADES assembly) (version 2) | ecosystem: Environmental > Aquatic > Thermal springs > Hot...
CGTGAACTTTCTCAGCAATCGACACTCGAAGTTCATCGATACCTGAAAATGGAGTATAATGGGTGAAACCTTCATCCAACGCTTTTTTGGCAGCTTCTTTAATATGCACGGGCGTATCGAAATCCGGTTCTCCCACTTCTAATCTTATTACGTCCTTCATTTGCCTAGCTTTTTCAAAGATTACACGAATTCCGGATACAGGAAGTTCCTGTACTTTCTTAGAAATATACTTCGACACTCCAAACACCCCTCCATGTGAAAACCCTTTGCTAGTTGCAAATACTTGATTCTTATTCTTTATTTAAAGGTATCGCCTTTATGGGAATTCTAAAATCACTTTATTCAGAGAGGAAAATGTATGCTAAATTAGTTTAGTTACCATTAATTAATGATAACGATAGTAACAGTAAATATTAGCTACATTCTTACTGGACCTCTTAAGCACAAAGAGACGTTCATATTCGCACTTTTGAATGTTTTAATGAAGTTCTCAGCTAAATTTTGGATTATATTATAGAGCCCCGAAGCTTATTTCCACATTTTAGAAAAACCTAGAATAAGCAAACATTTTTGTGAAATATTATCTTATATCTATCCTTTCTTATCTAATATGGCAATAAATATCCGTTCCGTACCACAAAAAAGATAGGTATTGATTTAATTCATTTTTCGCTTTAAATAATGAAGAGTTCTCTACTTATTGTGCTTACATTTTCATAACCATCTTCTGTGATAAGTATGCTATCCTCCACTATAAATCCACCTAACCCGAATTTATGGTATGGTGCTTCCACCGAAATTGTCATTCCAGGTAATAGTTCTTGCATATTGTCGATTGTAATTTCAGGTTCATCATATAACTCAACACCAACGCCATGACCTACGTTCCCTCTGGTATAGTTTGGATCGTACTTTTGCCTAACCACATCTCGAATTATTTTATGTATTTCACAAACTTTAACACCTGGCTTCATAGCTGCTATGCCCCTATCTGTAGCTTCTTTGACGGCGGCATATATCTTTCTAGCTTCATCGGGTACTTTCCTGAAAACTATTGTTCTCGCATTATCAGCAGTATACCCCTTATAAACACAGCTTGCATCTATCCTGATTACATCACCTTCCATAACCTTCCTTTCTGATGGTTGGTTGAAGATGTCAGGACCATTTTGAGGACCTATTGCAATGGTCGTTTGCTGCCATGAGTCACCACCTTCTTCTAGAACAGTCTTTTTAAACACACGATACAATTCAATTTCACTAACACCCTTATCTATACATTTTATCACCTTCATGATAGCCTTGTCAAGGATCCTGGTTGCTTCCTTGAACCGCTTAATTTCCTCATCTGTTTTTATCATTCTCAACTCCTTAAATATAGGTGTTGCATCTACAAATTCCGTATCAGGTAAGATTTTCTTGATTTTTTCATATAAAGAAATGCTCACGTAATCCTTTTCTATGGCTAATCTTTTGGGATTAACCTCCTTTAATGTTTCGTTTAACACTTCAATGGCTGATTTCTCTTCTTCAATAGCCGCTTTACCATCTCTTATCACTTTGCTTTCGGGTCTAACTATGTATACGCCAGTCTTATATGTCCTAATATCTTCTATCCATGTATGTTTTTTGGCAGTTTCATAAGCAGAATTAGTTAAAATCAGCTTCGGTTGCTGATCTCTTGGAATTAAACAGAACACAGGACTCGCTGTTTTAATAGTATATAACAAACGATTCGCAGCGGTATAGTTACATGGTACATCAGATACATAAAACACGTTTGGTGGGTAAAGAGTGAGTATAGCGTCAATTTTTTCCCTATCCATTACTTTGTACACTCTATTCATATCTATTTTGGGTTGCATTTAATCCCCAAATTAAGCTCTTCTCTTAACTATATAAGCTTTACGATAAATTTAAAAATTTTAACATGAGGATTAAAAGGATTCAATTTTTACTTCATATGGAATTGTTGAGATCCTACTATAATTATCGATTATCGAAGTCCTAAAGTGACTGTGTACCGTGAAATAATGTATTTAAAGCTATTGAAGTTTCACTTAGATTTAATAGGGGAAAAATTCTTAACAAAGGCTGTTGCAGTGTACGATGCGATAAATGAGAAGTGCATTATAGTTACAAACCACAACTCAAAATAAAGTCCAGCCGATATTAAACTAGCAAAGCTTATATGAAAAGTCATGATTAATTGAAAGGAAACCTTCATTTTACAAAACCATAATATTTCTAGGCATAACCTTATAACTTCTACGCTTAGCCACATCATAGCTTAACCCTTCATCCATCAAAATCCTCTGATAAACTGAATTCAAATCAATAATTACATCGTTAACTAAAATGCCTGAAGAAGATTTTCTACGATTCAATGGAGTGAAATATGTTAAGAGCATATATGCCACCAAAACAAGTATATGCAAATTACATATAACGCTTTTCCATTAAAAGTTTTGAATACTTAGCATACATGATAATTACGGTTAAAAGGGATAGCATCGTCAATACGGTGAGGAAAACGTATGCAACTTCCAAACCGTAAACCCCAGCCAAAAATCCAGTTAAAGATGAGGAAACAGATCCTAGGGAGAAGTTTATGCAGAAGAATAATCCATAAACATATCCAATTAACGATGAATCCACAAGCTCACTTTGAATCTTCGTCGATGGGGGTTGATGAGCATAAAAGGAGAAACCATAAAGGATTACTCCAAACAAACTCATGTAAATACTCCATCGACCGAAAACTATGAATATTAAGCTTATGGGAACAAGAACGAAGCTTAAAAATAAAGCTTTCAAAGAACCTTTAGCGTCAGCGAAGAAGCCACCGAAAATTTGCCCAAAAACCCCAGTGAGCAATAATAGTGACATGGCCATTGCAGCATAAAACTGATCAAACCCCCTTGAAATAAGTAATGATGGTAAGAACAATTCAAAACCACGGGAAAACAATCCAATAAAAATGGAAAATAGGATTATCCACTTAACCCTACTATAAGGAAACTTAATCTTCAAACCCTCAGCTTCTATGCGAATAGGCTTAGATCCACCAGTGATGAAGGCAATGGATAAAAGCATTGATAGAAAACCCAAGAGTATAAGTGAAGCTCTCCAATCAAAGATCTGCGATATGGCTATGGAGAACATTGGAACAACAACGGAACCCAAACTTCCACCAAGACCATGCAATCCCATAACCCTACCAACACTACCATAATAATCTTCTGAAATCAACTTGTTGGCTATGGGATGATATATACTTGCAAAAAATGAATTAAGGGCTAGGGAGAATGTGAAAACATAAACATTCACATATATAAGTAGTGGGAATAGTGATAGTCCAGAGAAAAGTAGACTGAGGAAGACTAGTCTCCTACTGGAAAACCGCCTAGATAAGGGGCCAGCAAATATGGATCCAAAACCATAGAGGAAGTATGCCAATGAAGTTACATAACCCATATCATAAATACTTATATGGAGGGAGCTGGCTATCTGTGGAAGTAGAACGGGTATAGCCAATAGGAAACTATGATTAATGGCGTGAGCTAAACCGAGGAAAACTATGCTGGAAACCCGCATAAAAATCACTTAAATCAATTGAGGAATTGAGGATAACATTCTACTAATAAGCGTTGCCATCACGTTAAATTGGTATTCTGCCAATGAACTTTATGGCTTCAAGTATCTCCCTACCTAAACTGGCCTCCCTCTCATAAGTTCCAAAAACCTTCAAAGTGTATGTTTGAACTTTATATGCACCCTTCATGAATAGTGGAATTGCCCCAACAAATGCTGGTGGAACCCCTCCAACCAAACCAATCAATGGAGCTGACAACGCTAAACCCGAAATTAACCCAATAACAGTGCCAGCAAGTATAAGTCCAGCACCTAGAGACATTGATAAAGTCCTATGCATAGTTGAAACAAGGTATTGACCATAAAGAACTTCACCATTAACTGCATCCACAAACCCATTAAACTGATAATTCAGATAATTGTATTTGAATTCCCATATAGGGTAGTGAACAAGACCCTCACATCTACTATCAATCTTAGCCTCCAACCCCCTACCAGCAAGATCAAGCTCCCTAGAAAACCTATTATAGACCCTCGCCCTAGCAATCTTCTCCAGATCATCAATGGAAACTGTGGGTGAATAGAACTTTGCATCCTTAATTATTTGAGGCTTGAAATATATTTTACCCCTAACTGGGAAACTATACCCTTGAGGTATGGGCACTGGAAGCATCTTCAATGCTGGTAAAGCCACATAACCAACCTCAAGAACTTCAGGACCACCCTTAGACTTACCCTCAACATAAAATACGTAAAGTGGAATATAATGTAAAACTCTACCCACAAGATTAATTTGATCACTAAAACCCCTTGGAACACCAAACTGCCTTGATAAAATGGATTTCAATCTACCATAAGCAGCCTGATCATCATAAACTGCTGGATAGAAGTAATGCTCAAAATCAAGTTTTCCAACCTTAATGTTAACGGTTAATCCACAATATGGACATGTAACTATACTTACACCCTCAGGAACATCAAAACTTCCACCACAATTACTACAAGTATAATTCAATTCTCAACCACCCTCAACTCTAACATCCTCAACTATCTTCCCACCAAAAAACCAGCTTACAGCACATCCAGCAGCTAAACTGAATAAACTATAAATTGGATTTAACCCTCCAGCAAATGTGAAAGCTAAACCCAAAGCTGAAATTAAGCATCCAGATACAGCCCCAAGCATATAGCTAACCCTATGATAAACCATGACAGGCTCCTGTGCTAATAGTAGATGGCAATCCCAACCAGCATATGCCACCCTATACTGTGCTTCACCATAACTATAAATAATGTACCAGTATGGGAGCAACGTCAGCTTAGACTTCTCAACAATCTTAGTGTTACAAACAAACTTCGTCAACTCATCAACTTTAGATGAAACTCTCCTAAGCATTATATCCCCAGCATCATCCCTAGCAATCACCGAAGCCTCCTCAACTCCAATCTCAGACCTCAAGAAGGTCATTTTAAGATTCTTTAAATCCTTCAAATCACCAATTGGAATGCTTTGGGGATTACTGTAATTGTAGTGTGATGTAAGCTCCTTTAATGAGAAGTCCTCAGCACTACGCCTAGCCAAAACAGGTATCTTTAATATGGTGGAAAAGCTTTCTGAAACGCGCCTCCTCCTAGTCTTAACTTGAGTCCTCCTACCCACAGTCTCCACAACCCTCTCAATCTTCCACCCCTCATAGAAACCCTCAACCTTAATGGAGAAGAAGTAGAATGGGATATAAACCCCCTTAACTTCAACAATCCGAATTTTATCTGCAATACGTTTCAAATCGAAATCTTCAGAAACCCTAGTTAGGAAGCTTTTAACAACATCATCTCTACCCACGGATGGAACTACCAATATACCTTCAGTGGAATCCACAAACCAGTTGGGAGTACCACAATAACTGCAAACAATCATTATGGTTTCAGGGGTGACGTCAAGCTTACCACCACAATTCCTACACTTAAACTCCTGAACCACCGTGGACATTCAATTGACCCCTCGAGGGAAGGGGTTCTCTACTTCAACTCTTCCCCACAAACTGGACAGAACCTGGCTTCCTCAGTACATATATGTTGCTTTGAACACCATTTAACCTTCCTACCACAGTATGGGCAGAAATTTGCTCCAATTGGAACTTGTTTACCACAATATGGGCATATGGCGAAGGATGGAGCGGCTACAGGGGCTGCAGGTTGAGGGGCAGCTGTAGGCGCAGTTGTGGGCTGAGTGGGTGGAGGAGGCTGCATCAATGGTGGAACTATAACCATCCCAGTTCCAATGGCTGCACCAGGACTTTTACCAAGCTCCTTAGCAACCTCCTTAACAGTCTCCATTTGTAGAACATATCCAGTTTGCACTCCACCACGCATCATCCAGAATAATCTGTCACGCCAAGGCCCCTCAGTATCCACACCCTCAAAAACCACCTTTTCAAGGGATACCCCTATATCTTTGAAGTCTTCCCTTAAAAGCATGGTTACACGCTCAGTAACTTCAGCTTGCTTCATATAAACATCTTGAATACTAGTGGAACTCAAGTAAGCCATAATCTTCTCATTAAAGTACCCTCTCAAATACTCATTCAATTCATCTGTGGTGAAAACCGATTGAGGTCCAACAACTTTATTTACGAAGAGGCTTGGATCCTCAATCCTAAAGTAGAAGCTTCCATGGAATAATAGTGGTGCAAGTTCAATTGTTTGAGTTCTACCACCAAACTTACCCTGAAACCTCCTCAGGGAAACATATATTATCATGCATCGGAAAATGTTCTCTCCATAAAGCCCCTCCACAAGCCCACTTAGAAATGGGACATTCTGTGTATCTAGAACATGCCTCCCAGCTCCAAGTAAACCATAAAGTTTACCATCACGATAAAATAATGCATTCTCAAACTCCTTCACAATGACAACGCTACCCCAAGGTATAACCTCATCTGGATATTTCCACACAATCTCAGTATCAGATGGATTAACCCATTCAATTAGCTTAGGCTTCAATCCAGTAGCTCTAGCAGCCTTCCCCAAACCTTTACCAAAGATGTTCGCCAACTACCCCACCCCCCTTAAAACCTTAATCCTCCTACCCATAATGTCATCCACCTTGGATAAATATTCGCTGATCTTATTTAGCAATTCAACCTTAACAGTTGAAACGGATGCAGCTTCCTTAACATTTTTAGACAAGTTTAAAATTTCATTGACAATGGATACAAGCTCCTCATCTAAACGCTTCATCTCCTCAAGATTTGGCAGATCAACCTTAACTATATTGTAATGTGGAGCATAACCAGACTCAGCAAACCTCAACTTATCTGAAGCCAATCTAACATTAGAAGCTAAAGTATTAATCTTCTTAGCCAATGCGAAATCATATTCACTCATAATTGATGCAGCCTCCTCCAAATAGTTTTTAGCATCCGTAAGGAGCTTAACAAGATAACCCCTCAAAAGCCTATCATCCTCACGTACAAGCTCCCTCTTCTTATAACCACTAAACCCAGGAAGGATGAGCTCCAACCTTTCAAGCCAAGTAAACCTCTTAGACAAAAACTCCACCAAATATAGTGGTGTATGGAGAGTAGAAAAATTTTTGTATAGTTAGAAGCTATCCTCCACCTATTATTGGCATTAAGGTTACCGTGTCATCATCATCCACAATGGAATCTAGGTTTCCAGGAGAATTATTAACTAAAATTATAATCCTACTCTGAGCTTCAAGTGGGATGTCAAGTATCTCCCTAATCCTCCTCGGGGAATCCAATTTAACCTCAACAACACTCCCCCCAACATACTTCGTGAGGAAACCTAAAGCCACGATCTTAACCATACACATAAACCCTCCAATAATACATTTACTCAACTAATTTAAAGGTATATTTCGAGTATGAAAAGAGCTATAAAGAGAGTTTAAATAGATAAATGCGATGAGTAATGCAATCAAATGGTAAGCGTTTAAGCATAGCATTAACTGGAGACTCATTCATAGCCACAAGAATCTCAGCATTCACAGAACCACTATTCCTAAAACTAGTGGAGATAATAAGGTCTGCAGATGTGAGATTCACAAACTGTGAAGTTTTAATAAATGATTTCAAAGGATATCCAGCAGTTCAAAGTGGTGGAACATATGCTGGCAATGAAAGTTATATTGCAGATGAATTAAAGTGGATGGGATTCAACATTGTTAGTAGAGCAAACAATCATGCCACGGATTATAGGGAGATAGGCTTAATTGAAACGTCAAAAAACCTAGATAGAGTAGGCATCGTACATGCAGGTGTAGGGATGAATCTTGGAGAAGCAAGGGAACCAAAATACCTTGAAACATCAAAGGGGAGAGTTGCATTAATATCGGCGGCCACATCATTCCCAACAGAAGCCAGAGCAGGTGAAGCTAGACCAGATATGCAAGGTAGACCTGGACTAAACCCCCTCCGATACACAATAACCATAGAAGTCACTGAGGAAATCTTCAAAAACCTAGTAATGCTTGCAAAGATGATGGGAATCGAAGTTAAAGAGGATGCAGAGGAGATTAGAATTCTTGGACAGAAATTCAAGAAGTCAACCAAAATTGAAGTGAAATATGAGGTTAACAAGAGGGATCTGGAGGGGAATATTAAGGCTATTAGAAATGCAAGGAGGATGGCTGATTACGTACTATTCTCCCTACATGACCATGAAAGGGGTAAAAGCATATTCGAACCACAACAATTCGTAGAGGACTTCGCTAGGAAATGCATAGACGAAGGTGTCGATGTATTCATTGGACATGGACCACACGTGTTAAGGGGGATAGAAATCTACAAGAAGAAACCAATACTCTACAGTCTAGGAAACTTCATATTCCAAAACGATCTAATAAGGAAGCAGCCAGCAGACCTATATGAAAGATACGGATTAAACTGGGATTCAACACCAGCAGACCTATATGATGCTAGAGAGAAGGGAAGTCCGGAAACAGCATTCATGGGATTCAAATGGTTCACGGATAAGGAAGAGTATTGGGAGAGCATATTGGCATATATAACCTTCAACGATGAAAGTTTAGAGGAAATTAAGTTATACCCAGTGGACCTATGTAGGGAGAGGAATAGAGCTAATAGGGGTAAACCAATACTTGCCACAGGAGCAAAGGCTAACAAGATACTGGAGACTGTGGCTAAACTATCTGAAAAGTACAATACAAAAATAACAATAAAGAATGGTGTGGGATTCGTGGAGCTATGAAATATGCTCCATAAATTCACATACCAATTTTTCCACACGATCCCTCCAAGCAGGGAACCCCTTAGGATCTCTGGGATACTCCCCATATAAAGCTTTAATTTTACCCATATAATCCACGACGACCTTCAACTTATACAATAGGGATGGCCTTGAAATAAGCTTTAAAGCTCTACCAACCTTACCCACAACACCCAAATTCAATTCACCAACCCTCCCAACCCTATCAACATCGTCACCAGAAATTACATTCTGTTTAAATGCGAAATTTAAATCATCATCTGAAAGCTTCTGCAGAAACATTCTAAACAAATCCAGCGATGACTGCTTCAAACCATAATCCGAAATATACCTCAAACAGTAACTCCACAAATTATCCATGGATGGTGAATCATGCTCCAAAGCTTCTAAAATTACTTCAGCAGCATGCTTTGCACTTATAAGTGAAGGTCCTATTCCACCACCATGAATTGGATTACATGCAGCAAGGGCATCCCCCACAGCTAAAACACCATTGCCAACAGGGCAGTATATAGGCCTCCTAGTTGGAACAATACCACCACCAGAATCAATAACCCTTGCACCCTTAAATTCAGGTCTAGAAGCTATGAAGCGCATATAATTAACCCTTGGATTTGGAGCATTCATGGTGGGTTGAACACCTAAACCAACATTAACCACATTACTCCTCTTCGGGAAAAGCCACCAATAACCTCCAGGGGCAATTCTCTTAGATAGATAGATCATGGCATACTTGGTGTCGAAATCAACCTTAGTTTCAACGATCTCACGATAGCAGATATTGGTGTCTTCACCCCTAATCTGCTCACTAATCCACCAATCAGATGGAAGTCTACCCCTAACTATTGATGAGAAGCCTGAAGCATCGATCACCACACTGGATTTAATTTGAACCGTATGACCTTCACGATCTATCCCCTCAACCCCAATCACAAATCCACCTTCAACCAACGGTTTTGAAACATGGAAGGATGGGAATAAATCCACACCCACATCCAAAGCCATATTCAAAAGCCTCCTACCAAAAGCCTTCCTATTAACGCCAAACCCTTCACCTGGAACAATTATGGAGTGTTCCTCATCAGGGGAATATATCTTAACACCACTGAAAAAACAATCCAACTCCTCCCCAGAAGGGTAACTTAAACCTAAATTGTCGAAATGATGCTTTCCAATAGCATCACCACAAACCTTATACCCAATATCATTAAACCCCTTTCTCTCAAGCAATGCAACCTTCAATCCACCCTTACCAAGAAGGTATGAAGCATAGCAACCTGCAGTTCCAGCTCCAACCACAATCGCATCATATGCATCCATTGACAATTCGCCCAAAAGTAATATTATTGGAATAGTAAATAAGCTTTTAAGCCAAACCCTTCAAAGCCAACATCACATTCACAAGGTAAGGCTCCAAAAGTATCAAGATAATAAGCCTAACTATATCTGATATCATTCCAACCTTAAACATACTCCACAACCTAACATAACCAGAACCATAAACTATCGCCATTGGAGGCGTCGTGCTTGGTAGAGCACTTGAAATGGAAGCAGCAAGAGCAGCTGACAAAACAGCGGGTATTGGACTAACACCAACACTTTGAGCTATAGTTGCCGCTAAGGGGCATGCTATAAGTGCAGCTGCAGTGTTGGAGGCAGGGTAAGTGATTAGGAATGATAGTATTGCGCTTAAAGCTGAAACACCCCAAACACTCCTAGCCCACTCAAATTGTGAACTGGACATTATCAATGCCATCCACTCAGAGAATCCGCTACCAGTTAAGGCTTTACTCATGGCAATCCCACCACCAAAGAGGAATATCACATTCCAATCAACACCAGTTTCAAAATCATCCCAAGTGAGTAGGGGTCTACCATTAACCCTCAATAAACATAGCAAGAATACTGCCAATATTGATGGAAGAGCTTCTGGAAGAACATTCTTAATTAATCCAGCCACATAACCGTATTGTGGATAGAAGTTTGATATTATCATTAAGATTCCTGGCATAAGCCAAAGAGATAACGTTATTAGAAATACCAGTAAAACCATCTTCTCCCCAGTGGACATGGGACCTAGCGATTTAACTTTATCCTCAATGGAAACTCTACTCAAATTTATTTCAGAAACCTCAATTCCAATCAACTTGAAGGTTAAAATCCAACTTACAATTAAACCAATGAAAGCTTGAATACCACCAACAATAAACCAATCGAGGAATGTTATAGTTACATTTGGACAACAAGATTCAATAACCTTCTTAGCCACAAGGTTTGGTGGAGTACTTATTAGGAATAGCATTGCACCAGCAGTGGATGCTTGAGCAAGGGATAGCATGGTGGCTTCAGCAAAGGAGCTCCCCTTCATAAAACCTATGGAAGATAGGTATGCCATAGCTATCGGGTAAACTATTGTGGTAGATGCAGTGATGGAGCCAGTAATGGTTAATATGAATGCTGGGAGACAGGCTATAAAGAATGCTGCAAACATCGGGTTACCACCCTTATAAATTGTGGACAAATTGAATGCAATCCTCTTATTCAAACCCCAAATTTGGAAGGCACTAGCTATGGCAAAACCACCTATAATGACCCATATTATTGGATCCATGAAAGATGTAAGTGAATCCTGCCATGAAACAAAACCAAGAGTGGAGAAGATTATTGGAGCCAGTAGAGCAGTTACACCCAATGGGACAACTTCAAAAACCCACCAAGATGCAATCCATATCATCACAGCCAAAGCCACTTGAGGTGCATTCGTGATAGGTGCATGAACAATTCCAGCAGCCTCAGAAACCATTGGGAGAGGTGGAAGTATGATTGAAACTATGAATAGAATTGGCCCTAAAAGGAATTTAACAACGTTCTTAAACGACAAGCCACATCGCCCAACCCGAGAAATAACCCCTCCAATTGATGAAAACAATCAAGGATATAAATTAATTTTCATATACAAACATACAATTATAGTTTTACATAATAAAAAATTCATTAAAAGTTGAATACAATGTAATCGGTAAAAACATCTTCACCAATAAGGAACAAATTTCCAATGGTTAAATTTATTTACTCTTCACAACACAAATTCAATAATACATTATTTAAGGTGAAACATGATGGAAGATGTAATACAAAGAGCGCTGGACACGGCATTAAAAGGCGGTGCAACATACGCAGACATTAGAATTGTGGAAATAACAACAGAAAACATAGTTACAAGAAATGCTAAAGTGAGAAATCTAGTTGTTGGAAAAAGTAGGGGGATGGGTATTAGAGTACTATACAAAGGTGCATGGGGATTCTCCAGCAACTATGAAGTTACACCAACAGAAGCTGAAAAAGTTGCTAAAGAGGCATTGAAGATAGCTAAAGCCAGTGCAATGGTCAAGAAGAAGGATGTTAAATTGGCTCCAGTAAAGCCTGTAAAAGACAGCTATAAAACACCATACCAGAAGGATCCATTCAAAGTTCCAATAGAGGAGAAGATAAAACTCCTAATTGAAAGCGATAAGGAGGCAATGGCCGTTGGAAAGGAGATAAGAGTTGCATCATCAACCATGCAAGCTAGAAGGGAGAACAAGATCTTCGCAAGCAGTGAGGGGGCATACATAATCCAAGAAATAACATGGTGCGGAGCATCACAAACAGCAGTGGCAATAGGGTATGGAGATATGCAAGATAGATCCTTTGATGGAAGAAACTACAACACTGGAGGATATGAGATAATAGAAGCAATAAACCTACCTGAAAAGGCAAGGGAAAGTGCTGTTGAAGCAGTAAAACTTTTGCAGGCCAAAAACTGCCCATCAATGATTACAGATGTCATAATAGGGGGAAGCCAACTTGCACTACAAATACATGAATCTTGCGGACACCCAACAGAACTGGATAGAGCTCTAGGGGCAGAAGCAGCATATGCTGGAACAAGCTTCCTAACCCCAGACAAACTTGGTAAATTCAGATATGGAAGCGATATAGTAAACTTGGTTGCAGATGCAACTGTACCAGGAGGGTTGGGGACCTTTGGATATGATGATGAGGGGGTCCCAGCACAGAGAGTATACCTAATAAAGAATGGGATATTCGTAAACTATCTAAGTGATAGGACTTCGGCCGGGGAACTTGGATTGGAAAGCACTGGAGCTGCAAGGGCATCAGGCTGGAATAGGATACCAATAGTGAGAATGACCAACATAAACTTGGAACCCGGAGACTGGGACTTCGAAGAACTCGTAAGAGAAACCAAGCATGGCATATACATGGAAACCAATAGAAGCTGGAGCATAGATGACAAAAGACTAAACTTCCAGTTCGGAACACAAATAGCATACATAATAGAGAATGGAGAGATGAAGGAGCTGGTCAAAAACGCCATTTATACAGGAATAACATACGAGTTTTGGAGGAGTTGCGATGCAATATGCAATAAGAAGTATTGGAAGATGTATGGTACACCAAACTGTGGTAAAGGCCAACCCGGCCAAACGATGTATGTGGGGCATGGAACAGCCCCAGCAAGATTTAAGAATATAAGGGTATTTGGAGGTGTCAGAACATGATATTAGGTAAAGATGCATGCTTAGAAATAACAAGTAAAGTTCTCAATGAAGCATTAAAAGCTGGCGCAACACAAGCAGAAGTAACATTGATAAACAGCACCAGCTACCTAACGAGATTCGCAAATTCCGTAATCCATCAAAACGTTGGAGAGAAAACGGTAAACATAATATTGAAAACTGTGATTGGTAAGAGGATTAGCAATGTAACTGCAAATGAAACAACCAATGAAGCTTTAGCCAACCTAGTACAAACAGGCATAAAACTTGCAAAGATATCTGAGGAAAACCCAGATTTTGTAAGTCTACCAGAACCAGAACCAATACCAAGAATAACAGGATTATATGTTAGGGAGACCGCAGAATGCACAGCAAAGAGGAGAGCTGAAATAGTTAAAGGAATAATAGACTCAGCACATTCACTATCAAGTAAAGTGGATTCAGTTTCAGGAGCATTAACCACAACAGCCAACGAATACTGCATAGTAAATTCACTTGGAATAAACGCATACACAAAACTAACAGCAGCAGATGTAAATGTAACCGTAATAGCTAAGGAGGGAGATTCAGAGGGATTTGGATATAGCGAAGACATATCCAGAAACGTGAAAAACATAAACCCAGAAGCCTTAGGGGTGGAAGCAGCGGAGAGAGCTGTAAAAAGCTTAAACCCAAAAACACTAGAACCAGGTGAATACGAAGTAATATTGGAACCATATGCTGTGCAAACAGCCCTAGCATACACAGCACAAGGATTCAGTGCAGAAGCCTACCAAAATGGAATGAGCTTCATGAATGATGTTATGGGAAAGAAGGTTATGAGTGAGAATTTCACATTATGGGATGATGGGACAGATAAGAGGGGGATGGCAGTACCATTCGATGCAGAGGGGGTTCCTAAAAAGAAGGTAATACTGGTGGAAAATGGAGTGCCAAAGGGACTTGTATATGACAGCTTCACAGCACATAAGGAGGGGAAGAAGTCCACAGGACATTCAGGGAGATTTGCACCAATGCCATCACACATGTTCATAAAGCCGGGAGATGCAACAAAAGAGGAGATGATAAAGGAGACTAAGAGGGGGATTCTAGTCACATACTTCCACTACGTCAGAACAGTACATGCAAAAACCATAACTATAACTGGAATGACTAGGAATGGAACATGGTACATTGAAAATGGGGAAATAAAGTATCCAGTGAAAAACCTCAGATTCACAGATAGCATGCTAAAAGCCTATGGAAACATAGACCTAATAGGGAAGGAAGTAAAAGTTTTGGGTGGAATAAGTAATAGCGTAGTAGTACCACCACTAAAGATAAGGAAATTCCTATTCACTGGTGTAACTGAATTCTAAAACAATGGGAATTCAACCATAAACACCCCCATTTTTTAAACAAATTCTAAAATTGATAAAGACATAACTGAACAAATATCGATAATTGTGAGATAAACTTCCCACATAAACTATATAGTGAAGTTTACAAGAATAATGAGCAAAGAAATTGAACGTATTAGTTGGGAGGAGGAAACTTGAAGAGCGATTCAGCAAAAAATCAGAGAGCATTAATGATATACAACTTCTTCAGCAGAGCAACAATGAACATAGGGATGAGCTACAATGGAGTTTACGCAGCTGAAGTTATAGGATTAAAATCAGATGAATTTGGAATAGTTGGAGCCATATCCACAATACTAACACAATTAACACAACCAATATGGGGACGTATAAGTGACAAGAAGAATGTTAGGAAGTATTTCATAGCCATAGGTGAACTTGGAGCAGGAATAATCATCGCATTAACATTCACATTAAAATCATTCCCACAATACCTATTGGCATCAGCAATACTTTGGATCATGTGGAGTGGAGCATACACATGCCTACAAGCATTATTAGGGGACATAACAGTAAAATCTGGGAGGGGTAGCATGATAGGGTCAATGGAATTTGTAGGTGGAATGGGAGCAATAGTCGCAGTTACAATTGTAGGATCACTAATAGATGCTTATGGATACATTTCAGCATTAATAACATCAGTAGTGTGCACGGCAATAGCAGTAATACCAATACTAACCATAAGGGAAAATGCCGAACCAGAAATTAGCGGCGAAAAAACTTCATGGAAAACAGATGTAACAAGAGATTACAAGATGTACCTAGCCTTAAGCACCATATGGTGGGGAGTAATGTCAATATCATGGCCTTTATTCTCACTAATGCAAGTTAAAGTATTCAACCTAACAAAGACGGAAATAGCAATAATATCAGTGGCAGGGAGTTCTGGGCAAATGATAATGATGCCAGTATGGGGAAAACTGGCAGATAGGTATGGGAGGAGGAAGCTAATCGTATTGGCATGCGCATCAACATCAATATGGTCATTAGCATATGCCATAAGCCAAAACTACATTCAACTACTAATATTAAATACCATTGGAAGCATATTGGGATCATCAATCAACATTATCCCATGGATATACCTACTAGATGTAACACCAAACAGGCGTAGTAGAGCAACACTAATAGCATTATACAACACGGTCACAGGATTCTCACAAGCCATAGGGCAATATGTGGGTGGGGAGATAGCCATACAAATAGGGCTTAGAGAAACTATGATGCTAAACTCCGCAATGAGATTGATATTTGCAATACCAATGCTAATACTACAAGAAACATTAACTAGGAGGCAGTGAATGGTGGTTACGTGAAAAATTGACAATAATGTTTAATATCGAGTTAAAGTTGTCAGCTTTAAATGGGTATTCAACGCTGTGATCGTTGGTAAACCATATGGCCTTCATACCAATATTCAATGCACCCATAATATCAGCATTATAATCATCACCAACCATTACAGCCTCATCTGAATTTACATGAAGCGAATTCAACGCAAACTTAAAGATATCAGATCTAGGTTTCCTGAAACCAACAATACATGAAAGAACCATCGAGTCAAAGAAGTCATATAAACCATACCTCTTCAAAACATCAAAAACCTCCAAATCAGTATAAACGTTTGAAATCAACCCCACCATGAAACCCATACCTTTAACATTTTTTAGGAAGCTAGACACATCATCAATCATTGAAGTCAAATTGAATAGTGGACGCATATACGCTTTCCTAAGAGAAGCCATAAGATTTTGACTACGATCATAAACGCCTAAAAGTGATAGGAAGACCCTCAACTCCAAATCCAATGGAACTTCTATGAAATAAGACTCTCTAACAGCATCACAAATCCTCCTAGAAGACTTATGGGCAGATAAAACCCTATCAAACTCAAAAGCATAACCAAACCCCATTAAAGCCTCAGCTAAACATTTAGCTCTAAAAGCAAAGTACTCATCCTCACTAACTCTAGGAGCAACCAAAGTCCTCCAAAAATCCACAAAAACAGCTTTAATCATAAATAAAAGTCAGTTAACAATTAGGATATAAACATACTGCAACACAAAACTTTAAACGTAAATTCGCTAAAGATTAAACATTAATAGAGAGGTATAATTAGGTTGAGTCTAAAACCATCACAAACAAAGAGGAGGTTGCCACCAGAAAAGCTCAAGTTAAGATTGGATGTAAGCGAAATAAAATGTAGAAGCACAGAAGAAGTTAAACCACTTGAAGGAATAATAGGGCAGAACAAAGCTGAGAAAGCCATACGATTTGGATTAGAAATCGAGAAGAGGGGGTACAACATATACTTATCTGGACTCCCAGGAACAGGCAGAACCACAGCAATAAAGGAATATTTGGAGAGAGAAGCAAAAAACAAACCAGCACCACATGACTGGTGCTACGTATACAACTTCAAAGATCCATACAGACCAAAAGCCATAAAACTACCACCAGGGAGAGGCATGGAATTTAAACGGGATATGGAAGCACTCATGGAAAACATTAAAATAAATATTCCAAAAGCTTTCCAAAGCGAAGAATATGCAAAAAGAAGGGAAGAAATTATAAAAGCCGCTGAAGAACAGCAAAGAAGGATATTGGAAGAATTGGAATCGAAGGCTAGAAGACAAGGGTTTATAATAAGAAGCGGCCCCACTGGAATAATGGTTACACCAATAATAAACGGAAAACCATTGAGCGAAGAAGTATTAATGAGGATGAGGGAGGAGGATAAGAAGAAGATCCTTGAAGCACAATCAAAGATGATTGAAGAAGTCAGGGAGGGGATGAGGCAAATTAGAATGATAGAATTGAAGACCCATGAGGAAATAAAGAGATTAGCAAATGAGATAACCGCATACACAATAGAACACCTATTCACATTACTTAGAGAAAAGTACGGAGAAAACGAAGATGTAAAAACGTATCTTGAAGAAGTGAAGAACGACATTATAAAGAACTACAACAAATTCCTCGAAGAAGAAAGGGAAGGAGGGGCCGAGGAAGAGGAGGAAATACCATTCATGAGGAAGTATGAAGTAAATGTGATAGTGGACAACTCACAAACTAAAGGTGCACCAGTAGTAATAGAATATAATCCAACATACACAAATGTGATAGGGAAGATAGAGAAGGAATCAAGACATGGAATACTATACACAGACCACACAATGATACGCCCAGGAGCATTACACAAAGCAAACGGAGGATACCTAGTGATAAATGCTGAAGACATCTTGAGAAACCCATTAGCATGGGAAGCATTAAAACTATCCCTGAGACAAGGAAACGTATCAATAGAAGAACCATCTGAATTGGCTGGATTAACCACAGTAAAAACCCTAAGACCAACACCAATACCACTAAACCTCAAAGTAATATTGATAGGAACACCATTAACCTATGAACTACTAATAAAGTTTGACCCAGACTTCAAAGAACTATTTAAAGTTAAAGCAGAATTCGATACAGAAATAGACTTAAACCAAGAAAACATTGAGAAGTACATATCATTCATATGCACACTATGCAAAAAGGAAGACCTTAAACACCTAGACATATCAGCAGTAAAGAGGGTGCTTGAGTACAGCTCAAGACTAGCTGGAAACCAGAAGAAGCTTTCAACAATATTCGCAGAAATATCAGATGTAATTAGGGAAGCAGACTTGTATGCTAGAAAGGAAAACTCAAATTACATAACAGAAACACATGTGAAAAGGGCTCTTGAAGAAAAATTCTACAGAATAAACCTAATAGAAGAGAAAATACTTGAACTAATTAAAAGTGGAACTATACTCATAGATGTGCATGGCAAAGTTGTTGGACAAGTAAATGGACTCGCAGTAATACAATTGGGAGAATTAACATTTGGAAAACCAGTAAGAATAACAGCAACTGTTGGATTGGGGAGGGAGGGAATAATAAACATTGAAAGAGAAGCAGAATTAAGCGGACCTATACACACAAAGGGGGTCATGATACTAAATGGTTACCTAACAGAAAAGTACGCCTACGACAAACCACTCACACTAGCAGCAAGAATAGTATTCGAACAAAGCTATGAGGGAGTTGAGGGTGACAGTGCATCAAGCGCAGAACTATACGCACTACTATCAGCACTATCAGGAATACCAATAAAACAATCAATAGCAGTAACTGGTTCAGTAAACCAAAAGGGGGAAATCCAAGCAGTAGGAGGGATAAATGAAAAAATAGAAGGATTCTACAAAGTATGCAAAATAAAGGGATTAAATGGAGAACAAGGGGTAATAATACCTGAAGGAAACGTGGAAGACCTAAACCTAAGCGATGAAGTTATAGAAGCTGTCGAGAAGGGGGTATTCCACATATACCCAGTGAAAACAGTAGATGAGGGAATAGAAATATTAACTGAAGTAAAAGCTGGAGAAAGAATGTCTGACGGCAAATTTGAAGAGGGGACAATAAATTATCTAGTGGATAAAAAGCTAAGGGAATACGCTGAGAAACTGAGAGAATACCGTGAAGAAAGGTAATATAAGAAAATACGATTTACTTAACAAACCAAATATTTTGAAATCATCCTAATTACATTATTTGCTGGGGAAAACAATGATAAAAGTTGCAAAGATCTTCTAAAATATCATATATTGAAATAGAAAAGGGCTTCGTTACTTAATAAAACTAGGAAGAGCAATTATGACCTCACATCCATGACTTCGTCGTAAAACTGAAAACAATCACTTCCTTGAAGTATGAATCAATTCCTTTGTTGAGAAAATTCTCACTTTCCTCCCAATCATACTTATAACCAATTCTTCTTTCTCCAAAACCCTCCTACTAAGATTTTCATCGTCCGTAACGAGATCAGCATTAAGCTCCTTCGATGCAACCAAGTATGATGAATCATAATAGGTTACCCTTAGAGCCTGTGCCAGCTTTAATACGAGTAACATGTCTTTAGGTGAAACCATGTTTA
>Ga0080004_1071493_pt1 | contig 19764 bp, 15 predicted proteins | sample WasSprMetagenome_FD_69207 | JGI IMG/M metagenome (GOLD analysis project Ga0080004, IMG submission 69207) | Sulfidic aquatic microbial communities from Washburn Spring, Yellowstone National Park, USA - WS (SPADES assembly) (version 2) | ecosystem: Environmental > Aquatic > Thermal springs > Hot...
TATTATGTATATGTACGTGCTCCCCCTTCCTAATATCCTTAGTAACAACACCTATAACCTCACCATACTTAACAACCTTATCACCAACCCTTAAATCAGTTAAAGCAACCTTATGACCTAAAGGGATATCACTTAAAACCTTAACAGTTATTAATGACCCGTCAGACAGGTAAACACCAACAACCTCCTCACCAGCCCTTAAATCATCAACAGCAACACCGACATTATCACTCCTATCATGAACTACGAACTTAGGAGTTACACCACCCATAGACTCAACCATGACTACTTCTAAAATACTTAAATAAATTTTATAAATTTTACTTAAAATATTAACTGCTACAGTTATTATTGGTATTATCATGAGTTCCTAATTTAGAGTAACACTGTATAAAAGTATGGATATTGAGAAGTATTAACACTATAGGTTAAAATTACCTAAGATATCTACTATCAATGATTTTGTATCACATGAAGGTATACGCTTCCTTAATCGTCTCATCTCAATTTAATTCTTTATACCTTCTCCTAATTGGTAAGATTCTCTCCTTAATGAAGTACACTACCACTATATAAAGTATTAGCATTATCACATATATGAAGTTTGCTATGAAGTCAAGGCTTTAAACATCTCAGTACTAAGGAACATACCAACCAGCACCCCCTACAGCAACTACTACCCCTAATTTAAACAGTATCACTCATTTTACCGTGTTTTGAATATGATAAACCTAATGATGCTGTTGCTAAACCTGACTAACAGCTGTATTAGTAGGTGTACCTAACATTATATAGTTATTGAGTATAATCATAACCAAACAATTTATCTTTTATCTCACCTATTAAGTCTTATAGTATACTACCATTAAGATTTATAAATTATTATTATTATTAGTAAATGTGGGATATGAAATGCCTTATCCTAACGATTTATTATATGATAAGATTCTTGGTTGTTTAGCAGGAGGTTATGTAGGAGCTTCTATGGGTGAACCCGCTAGGAGGTTAGGAGGTGATCAATTTAGTCCTGAGGAAGGTTTCCTCGGTCATCTTGAGGGAGCCCATTATACAGTAATAGATAAATACTTCGGTGATTTCTTAGAGAATCCACGATTATTACCTGTGAAGAAAAGAGCTAGATGGCATAGATTCCATAATGGTAGACTATGGTATTATCCTGAGATGGAGTACCCACCTGGAGCTACTGAAGATGGGGCGGAGAGGAGATTTATCCTAATAAAGGCTATCATTGATAAAGGTGATAGAGTAACTGCTGAAGACTACGCTAACGCTTACTTAAAGTACGTTAAGCCTGAATACATAGGTTACTTCTTACTACCTCACTGTGATGGCGTGGCTTATGAGAATATAAAGAAATATGGTGCGAGAGAAGCAGGTAAGTATTTCCTATTCCCAGGACTAGGTGATGTATTAATGTTAATCCATCCTATAGGTATTATAAATGCTTGTAATCCTAGACAAGCAGCTTTAGATGCTTTTGATGTAACCCAATGTAGACAATGGCGTGGGAATAGCTTCGCAGTAGATTGCGCAGCCGCTCTTGCAGCAGCTATAGCTGAGGCCTTCAATCCAGACTCAACCATAGACTCAATAATTGAGGCAGCTAAAGCATACGTTATCGAGGATGTCCGTGAATTAATTGATGAAGCTGTAGAGATAGTTAATAAGTATAAGACCTATGAAGATGTAAGAGCAGTACTTTGGAGGAAGTGGGCTGGATTTCCATGTACTTACGCACTTGAAGTACTCCAGGAGAGCATAGCGTTATTCTACCTATTCAAGGGTGACCCGGTTAAGGTGATGGCTGGTGGTACACGTTTTGGGAGGGATGCTGATTGTTTAGCAAGTAATGGCGGTGCAATAGCTGGAGCTTTTATGGGTGCTAAGAAAATACCTAGACATTTTATAGATACTGTCAATAAAGCGTGGGAACAGTTAAGACCTAAAACTATAATAGATATACCTATGGAAGAACAAGCTCTTAAACTTTATGAAATAACATTAAAAATAGCGAAGGAAAGTTCATGGAATTATAGAAGAGCTCATGAAAAAATATTAAGGTTGTTAGAAATTAAAGTTTAGGCGTGGTTATGCCTGTGACAAAAACTATTACAACTATTCTAGTTGTTATAATAGTAATAGCTCTTATTGCGGGAGTATATTACTATTACACCACTACGACAACACCTACTAAATTCCCAGTTAAACCTATTACAATAGTGTGTGGGTGGGCTCCTGGAGCTAGTTCTGACGCTGTTGTAAGAGCTTTAGCTCCAGGTATTCAGGAGTATTTTAACATGACTGTCGTCGTAACGAATATAGAGGGTGCTAACGGTGCTGTAGGAGGTGTAGAGGTCCTTAAAGCCCCACCTGATGGTCATACATTGTTCGGAGGTTCGTTTGCTATGGTGCAGTGGCATGTTGTAGGAGCAGCCAATGCGAGTTGGACTGACTTCTACTCAATACTAACAGTTAAGTCCGTTAGTGCTCTCGGTGTTAGACCTAACTCACCTTGGAAGAATCTTACTGAACTCTTAAACTATATAAGAGCTAACCCAGGTAAGATTAAGTTTGGGAGTACGGGGGCTGGCTCAGGAAATCACCTATTTATGATGTCAATACTTAAGGAGAGTAAAATACCTCTTGATGCTATTGTCCACATACCGTATAGAGGTGGTGCTGAAGCTTATTCTAAGTTATTAGCTGGTGAAGTAGATGTTATAGGTTTTACCTGGGGAGACCTAACACCATATATCCTTGCAGGTCACGTGCGTCCCCTAGTCCTCTCATCTAAAGAAGACATATACTTAGAAGGGTATGGATATATAGATTCTGTCTTGAAATATATCCCAACCTTAGAGAAGTACCTAGATACTTTTAACGTTTACTTCGGTATTTACATCCCAAGGAACGTCCCTGATGAAGTGGTAGTAAAAATAGTAGAGGCAGTTAAGTATGCTGCTAACAAGGAGATCTTCAAGAATGTCACTCAATCAAGGAATATGCTTCCCGTATTCATTATTGGTAATGAATCTGATATACTTATGTCTAAGGTAGAATCTGGTAGGGCATGGTTATTATATGAGTTAGGTTTAATATCTAAATCTCCAACAACATGGGGTATTCCGAAGATAGAGGAGTGGAAGTGGCCTCCGCATGAGAGAGCAGCTAAGGCTAAACCTTGGCCAAAAATATAAAGTTTGGAAGAGTGGGTTAAGGAATGATTGCTGAGGTCGTGATCTCAGTAATGATACTCGTATTTGCAGTTATCATCCTCAGAACTTCTTTTTTAGAGTTTTACCTACCACAGCCGGGATTTATAGGTTTTATCTCTTCTCCTAACTTCTACCCTATATTCTTTTCTATAATACTCATTATACTATGTACGATATTATTAATTAAGTCAATAACCCCTATAGTAAAGAAGAAGAGAATAGAATGGAAAATCTCTATTGACGTCTTCAGTATGAAGAGAATCGCTATTATCCTCATTTCCACAGCATTGTATATATATTGTTTTGATAAGGTCAGTTTCTTCATATCAACACTCCTATACCTATCAATCTTAATCCTTTACTTAAATCCTCAGCTGAAATACAAAGCCCTACTGTACATAGTATTAGGCTCATTCATAGTAGCTATAATTTTTCCGGAGGTCTTTAAGATAATGGTACCAGTGAGGTGAGTGATTATGGATTGGAGTATACTTTTTAATGAGTGGTACATGTTCCCTCAAGTACTTACATCGTTAGCTTCACCAAGTACTTTTTTAGGGATAGTCTTAGGTTGTATTATAGGCTTCGTATTTGGTGTTGTACCTGGTTTAACAGCTCTTATGGCTATGACTTTAATACTTTCCTTAGCCCTCTTACTACCTCCAGACATATGTTTCGGTGCTATGCTCGGCATCTATACTGCTGCTATAGCATCAGGTGGTTTCACCTCAGTAATGATAAATATACCTGGGACACCTGCAGCTGCTGCCACAGTTCTTGATGGTCATCCAATGGCTAGAAAAGGTATGGCACGTGAGGCGATAGGTGCTGTAATAGTATCATCAATTTTCGGTGAGCTCCTCTCGATTTCTATCTTCCTCATAACCTTACCCTTCTTTATATATGTAGTCCTCTCCTTCGGTGATTGGGAAGTTTTCCTGTTCTGTTGTATGGGTTTAGTCGCTGCAGGAGCTTTAGCTGGTAAAGACCCTCTTAAAGGGTGGATTACTGCCTTAATGGGTATTATTTTAGGACTCATAGGTACAGACCCTGTGTTCGGCTTCCCACGATATACTTTCGGTGTTAGCGAGCTTGCTAAGGGTATAGACCTTGTCGCAGCACTTACGGGACTCTTCGGTCTTTCGGAGGTGCTTATGGTTTTAAAGGAGAGAAAACCCTATCAACTTATCGGTAAGGTCTCCTTCCCTAAGCTAGATTTCCGTATCCCGATAAAATATCCTAAGACATTCCTAACTAGTGTTTTAGTAGGGTTATGGATAGGATTCATCCCAGCAGTTGGTGAGGGTGTTAGTCCATGGCTCGCATATGATTTTTCTAGACGACTATCTAAGAATAAGGATAAATTTGGTACTGGGTGGGTAGAGGGGGTAATAGCTCCAGAAACTGCAAATAATGCAACGTTAGGAGGTGCTCTCATCCCGACATTACTACTCGGTGTCCCAGGTAGTGCTACAACAGCAATAATATTAGCCGCAATGTATCTTTATAATATCCCGGTAGGACCTCTCCTCCCACGACTTAGACCTGGTACTATCACCACAATCATAGTCTTAACATTAATTTCATGCGCTATAGGCTTACTAATACTTTACCTCTTAGCCCCTCTGACTATGCATATCTTATCACTACCAAGAGAGGTAATTCTGCCCTTACTAATACCTTTCTTCGTATTAGCTGTATGGGGTTCAGCCTATACAGTATTTGACATATGGACTATGTTTCTCTTCGGCATACTAGGGTTTGCCCTTAGACTAGCTGATTTCCCAATACCTCCTCTAGTTTTAGGCTTCGTATTATCACGTCCTTTAGAAATGACGTTAAGGAGGTCGATAGTACAGTACTCAACAAATCTTCCAGCCCTCTTCCTAAGACCTGTTGGATTAATCATAATCGCTATATTACTACTCATGATTATTGGTGTAAGAAGGTTCACTAAGAGGGGTCAGTAACGAATATGCGTAAGTTTATATTAGCTATAACATCACCTGCTTTCTGTAGATTCTCACCAGAACTTATTACTGAATTAAACAATTACTTCGAAATTATTAATGTTAGGGAACTACCTGTAGATGTTGATGATGAAGAGATTATAAGAGCACTAGACGGTAGCGATGCTATCGTATTAGGTATGCATAGAATTTCACGGAGGGTTATGGAGTCTGTTAGTACTTTAAAGATCATCGCTAGGTACGGGTTAGGTTATGAAAACATAGATGTGAAGGCAGCTACAGAATTAGGTATAGTAGTTACTTACTGTAGATTTACGGATGAGGAGGTATCAGTTGCTGAACATACCTTCGCATTAATCCTAGCAACCGCTAAGAAGGTTGTTGAGGCCAACGAGTACGTTAAATCAGGAGGTTGGAGGGATATGATTGAGAGGATTAAGTTCGTAGGTTACGAGTTAAGTGGTAAGACTTTAGGTATAATTGGTTTAGGTCGTATAGGTAGGAGGGTGGCTGAGATAGGTAGGAGGGGGTTTAATATGAGGGTAATTGCTTACGATCCCTACGTCCCTGATGAAGTATTTAAAGAGTATGAAGTTGAGAGGATGTCTGACCTTGACGAACTTATTAAGCAATCTGATATTATAACAGTTCATGCAGCATTAACTGAGGAGACATATAATCTCTTGAATGCTGAGAGATTGCAGAAGGTTAAGGAAGGCGTTATAATAGTTAATACTGCTAGAGGAGGTATAATCGATGAGAAAGCACTAGTTAAACTACTTAAAGAGGGTAAGATATACTACGCTGCCCTCGACGTTCTAACTAAAGAACCACCAACATCAGATAGTGAATTATTAAGACTTCCTAACGTAATAATAACACCTCATATTGCAGCCTTTACTTACGAAGCATTAAGACGTATGGATAGGGGGTTAGTAGATGACATAATTAAATTTCTAGTGAGGAAGGAGAGACCATTAAGAATTGTTAACCCAGAAGTATTTGATAGTCCTAGACTAAGATTTAAGGAGTTTTTTACAAGATAGGGTAGGGGTTAGTAGATTGAATCCACGTATTGAGGGAGTTATTCCTATCCCACCAACATTCTATAAACATGATGTGAGTTTGGATATAGAGGGTATCCGTATTCATATCAATTTCCTCATTGAGAGAGGTGTTCATGGTATTTGGGCTGTTGGGAGTGTTGCTGAGTTTCCATTACTCGATATTGATGAGAGAAAGAAGGTTGCTGAGGTAATAATTGATGAAGTTAATAATAGAGTACCTGTTTACGTATGTGTTAGTCATGTAAGTACTGATAAGGTTGTTGAATTAGCTAAGCATGCGAAGGACATCGGTGCTGACGCTATAAGTGTAACACCACCCTACTACTTCGTAAGAGCTATGAGTAGAACGGAGCTACTTTATGAGCATTATAAGTTTATAGCTAATGCTGTAGATATACCGTTAGTAATCTATAACTTCCCAGCCGGGACAGGTATTGATATACCTCCTAATCTAATAGCTAAGCTATCAGAGGAGTTTTCAAATATAATAGGATTGAAAGATTCTACTGAGAGTCTCACACATATGATTGAAGTTTTGAGGTTAACCAGAGGAAGGATATATGTTGTTGCAGGTACTGAAGACTTTCTACTCCCATTAATGATAGCTGGAGGACATGGAGCTGTAAGTGGTATAGCCAGTGTATTTCCTGAACTTCCTGTGGAGCTCTATAAGTCGTTTAAAGGAGGAAATTATAGGAAAGCTGAAGAACTACATAGGAAGATAATTGCTCTCAGAGCAATAGCCAGTATAGGCTTAACTCCTATAACTTTTATAAAGGAGGCTTTAAAACTTAGAGGTTTGCCAATAAATACATATGTTCGTAGACCTCTATTACCAATTACTAATGAACAACGTAACCAGATAAAGAAGATAATACTAGAAGTATTAGGGGAGGAATACTTAAGCTCTAAATAATAATTAAGTATTTATATAGTGTATGAAAAAGCTTTAATACCTACTTTTACAATACCCTACATCACACAACCTCATGAGAACTCCTCAACTAATTAAATACCTCATGAACTCCCTTAACATTCCATAATACTAAAGTTAAAGATCAAATCAAACTGTATTCAGAGGGTATTAGAGAGAAGAAGTACTCTAACGAGTATTAAGTAGGGATTTTGCTTAGTGCTGGAGGAATACCTTTTAGAGTATTATGACCTACCTATTCTTCACCCCTATATTATTAAGGGTAAAAACTTAGAGATATTTCTGAAGAAGAGTTTAGTTATGAGTTAGTCAAAGTTGATCGACTTTCCACTAGGTGATGGAGGAGGATAAACTACTTAGGTCTTAATTACTTTAATACCTAGTGATTGTAGGTATTTTGAGATTTCCTCTATATGCTCTTTAGATGGTGGGGAAACACCAACGTACTTATCGAGTGGGTATTCCCTACCTAAGGCAGTGTATTTAGACTTCCCGAGTTCGTGGTAGGGTAGTAGTTCTACTGGGACTTCCTTCTTCTTAAGGGATTTTATGAATTCAGCTATACCTTTAAGGTTTTCTTTATCGTCATTAACTTTAGGTATTATCGGTATCCTTATAACTACTTCCTTCCCATCACTTAACTCATTAACTACTAACCTTATGTTATTAAGTATTAACTCGTTTGAAACACCTGTTAACTCTCTATGTCTTACCGGGTCTATATGCTTGATATCTATGAATATGTAGTCTACATACTTTATGACTTCCTTAACTACTTCTGTAGGTGCGTATAGGCTTGTCTCTATAGCTGTATGGATATAGTATTCCTCCTTAGCCCTCCTCAAGAGTTCTTTAACGAATTCAGGCTGTGTTAAAGGCTCACCACCACCTACTGTTAAACCACCACCACTCCTCACATAGAACTTCATATCCTTAACAACCTCATTTAATACCTCATCAACAGTTACGTAACTACCTACTAACCTCCTAGCATTGTTAGGACATACTTTAACACATGTACCGCAAACCCTACATAATTCTCTTAAGATTACTACCCTACCATCCTTAAATACTGAGGCACCATACGGACATACCTTAACACATGTACCACATCTAGTGCATAAATTCTCAAAATACATTAACTCAGGCCTAGGGAGCTGACCCTCAGGATTACAACACCATAGACAACGTAGTGGACAACCCTTAATAAAGACTAAAGTCCTTATACCTGGACCGTCATGAACTGAATACCTCTGAATATTAAATATTAACCCCTTAATAGGCATAAAACCACTTAGACCTAATCAGATACTTTCATATTCTGTCCTAGCAATTATATGTTCTTGAACCTCCCTACTCAACTCAACGAAGTATGCGCAGTAACCCGCAACCCTAACTAGTAAGCTACGGTACCTCTCAGGATATTTCTGCGCCTCCCTCAAAGTATCAGCTGATATAACGTTAAACTGTGTATGGAATATCCCGTGGTCGAGGAGTGTCCTGATAAACGATACAAACCTCCTCACCTTAGCATCATCATTAAGTGCTGTAGGTGAGAACTTCATATTAAGTATATATCCTTGAGGTAGTAACTGAGCATCTATATGTGATACAGACCTCACCACAGCGGTAGGACCTCTTAAATCCCTACCCGCTGTAGGTGATACGTTATCATTTAGTGGCTCACCACCCCTCCTCCCATCAGGTGTTGGTCCAGTCCTCCAACCAAAACTAACATTACCTGTGAGGGAGTAGACACTACCTACGTAACAACCACCACGAGGATTCCTATACTTCCTCAACTCCTCTACAAATGCCTTAACAACCTCAGCAGCAATCTCATCCACGTACGGATTATCATTACCGAACTTAGGTGGTTCATGAATTAACCTAAGCCTTAACCCTTCATAACCTTCGAAATTACTCCTTAATACCTTAAGCAATTCATCCATACTTATGAGGCCATTATCAAAGACCATATACTTAATAGCTGCTAAAGAGTCAGCAACTGTTATAGCACCTATAGCTATAGGTGCTGTGAAGTTATATATGGCACCACCGTTGGTGAAGTCAAGCCCTCTCTCAACACATCCATCAGTAACTAACGAGAATATTAGGTGGGGGGTTAACTCTGCCTGAACCCTATCTATGATGTTTGCAGTAGTAGCTAATAGTTTAACTATGTATGCGAGTTGAGATTTAAAGGCATTCCATAACTCATCATAACTTCTAAACCCTTCAGCATTACCTACCGGGATCCCGACCTGTACATCAGGTTCTTCAGGGTTTAAGTAGAAGGAACTACCGTCATAATACCACATAACCCTACCGTTATTTAGGGTGAGTTCTAAGACTTTAGCTAGGTTTATCTGTCCGAAGTTACCGCCGCTACAGGTCTTACCAGGGATTATAGCTTCTGAACATCCTAGAAGTGCGTAGTCTCTAGCATCCTCTAGCGGGACACCAACATTCATTAATGCAGGTATTACGACCGAGTCGTTAAATATCTTAACCTTAGCTGGGTACTTAGCTATATACTTCGCCAGGAATACTAAAAATTCCTCAGATATCTTAGGATGTAACCTAATAGCGAAGTCCGGCTGCATTAAACCTACTTCAGCATCAGCTTTAAGGCATAGGTACGTTAACTCATTCACAGCATCCCTACCATCCCTAGTCACACCCCCTAACGTAATTACCTGACCTAATGCTGGACCTGCATTTATTACAGCACCCTCATTATCGTAGATCTTATTTACAGTACTAGTCTTTATGTAGAAGGAAGCCAGTAAATCCATTACAGCATCCTCATCTAAAACACCTTTCTGGATGTCGTTCTTGAAGTACGGGTACATGTACTGGTCAAACCTCCCAATAGCTACTGATAGACCGTTCTGCTCGATCTGAGCTGTAAGGAGTATAAACCATACCGACTGAAGTGCTTCCCAGAAATTCCTAGCAGGGTATGCAGGAACACGTTCACAGATTTCAGCAATTGTTTCGAGTTCCCTCCTCCGTCTAGGGTCTAACTCCTTAAGAGCTAACTCCCTAGCTAGGTTAGCATACCTCTTAGCGAAATTCACTATAGCATCTATAGTTATTAGTAGTGACTTGTAGAATACTGCCTTACTATAGTACTCAGGGTCTGAAGTATCTAAGCTATCTAATCTCTTAATAACCTCATCTCTGATACCGTTAAGACCTACCTTAAGCACCTTCTCGAAGTTAGGTATGAAGTGGCCGTGGCCTGACGTCATGTAGTTATATACGCTGAAAACACCGTACTTCATAGCCCTCCTACATTCACTTGGTAACACCGATAAGACCCTATCCATTACCGTCTTACCTCTCCAGTACTCAAGCACCTTCCTCAACTCACCTATCTGCTCATCAGATATGAAGAACTTATCACCAGGTCTGGTAGGCCATGTATGTATCTCCTTTAACGTCTTCTCTACCTGCCATTCAGGGAATATAGGTCCTGCCCTAGGCTTAAACGCTTGATTCCCAACGATTAACTCACCATCTAGTATATGTATCGGCATGTTAGCTAAGACCTTGTAGAGTGCTTTAGCCCTCCTTATATATGGATGCTCCCCCTCAGTCTCCTTATAAGCTTCAGTAACTAAGATAGCTCTACTCACATCAACCTCACGGTCTATAAGTACCTGACTTCTTAACCTCCTAATACGTGATGTTCTTAAGTCCTTACTACTCTCTAATAACAAATAAATCTCCCGAACTACTATACACCTTGACCAATTTAAGTCTTTGTTAAAGTATATGTTCAGTCCTAGCTATGATCTGCTCCTGTAACTTCCTATCTAACATTACGAAGTATGCACTATAACCAGCAACCTTAACAACTAAGTTAGGATATTTCTCAGGCTCTCTCTGCGCTGCCCTGAGAACATCAGCTGATACTATATTGAACTGTACTTGAAAGCCCTTCAAATCCACTAGGAAGGTCTTTAATAACTGAGTAAATCTATACACCCTCACATCATCGATATTACCGAATTGATCGACTAAGGTACTCGGATGGAATTTAACGTTAAGTATGTTACCGTTGATGAAGAGTGTATGGTCTATCTTAGCAAAACTCTTAAGTACCGCTGTAACCCCGTTCTTATCAGTTCCTGGATGTGGTGAGGCATTATCAGCTAAAGGCTCACCAGCCAACCTCCCATCAGGTGTTGCCCCAGTAACCTCACCCTCAGGTACATTAGCTGTTAATCCTTGAAGTGATAACCCGAAAACACCACCACGCCACGGTCTATACCTCCTAACTATCTCATCATAAAACATCCTCGCAACTAATTTAACATACTTATCTACGTCATCTACATCATTACCATACTTAGGGAGGTTAAGAACTATCTTCCTTAACCTCTCACCTAGGTAACCAGCCCAATTACTCAGTAAGACATTCCTTAACTCATCCAAAGTAATTAACCTCCTCCTAAACACTAACTCCTCAATAGCATATAATGAATTAGCTACATTAGCTATTCCATGACCCTGTATGATCGTGTGTGAGTACCTAGTGTTTGGACCTCCACCCTCACTTACATCAGCACCCAACTCAATACGGTAATCTATTAAGGATGAAGTAAATGGTGTGGGGTTTAAATCAGCATCTGTTGCTGATGTTATAGATGTTAACGGAACTATGAATTGAGCGTAATATGCTAACTGCTTCCTAAACTCCTCAATGAACTCCTCCATAGACCTAATCTCGTTAGGTTCTTTAGTCTTAAATAAACATACGTTAGTTCTAGGGTTACAACCACCGTTTAATGTTATCTCAAGTAGTTTGAGGAGGTTGAAGTAGCAGTCTCCTCCAGTAAATGATAAACTCTTACCAGGGATTACAACTTCTGAACACCCAGCTATTGCGTAATCTCTAGCATCTTCTATCGGTACACCTATATTAGTTAGAGCTGGAACTATCACCTCATCAGAGAAGAATGCTGGTAAACCACCACCATGTCTGATTAAGGTCTTAACAGCATGGATTAATAGATCCTCAGGTGTTTTAGAATGTACTCTAACTATAATTGTTGGTTGCGGTAGTTTAGTCTCTGCGAGAGCATCTAAGAATAGGTATGTGAGTTCATTAGTCGCGTCATCACCATCAGGTGTCTGACCACCTAATGTTATTGTCATGAATAAGGGATACCCTGACTTATACCTAGTTTCAGACCAAGGCCTTACTTTATTCAAGGTATTCATCTTTATTAAGAAACACTTAATGAGTTCTAAAGCTTCATCCTTAGTGATTCTACCTTCATCAAGGTCCTTCTTATAGAACGGATATAAATACTGGTCTAACCTACCTAAAGACACTGAATGACCGTTAGACTCTATATGTAGGATTAGATGTACAAACCATACTAGTTGTAACGCCTCACGGAAAGTCTTTGGAGGTCCTTTAGTTAAGTCCTCACATACTTCAGCAATCCTTAATAACTCATCCCTCCAAACAACATCTTCTTCCTTCCTAGCTAACTCTCTAGCTAATAAAGCATAACGTCTTATGAAATTTAACACCCCTTCATAAGCAATCCTAACAGCTTCTAAGAACGTCCTCTTCTTAAATGAGTTAGGGTCGCTTAAGTTAATCTTCTTCAGTTCATTGTTGACTTCCTCTAAAACCCCAGTTAACCCTATACTCAGTACTTTACGGTAATTAGGTATTATATGACCATCACCTGAAGCCTTCCTCACACCAGCGTAGATAACATCGTTTAGTATGAAGCTGTTGAAGTCGAATACCTTAGCAACCTCCTCCGGTAATACAAGCTTTGTTAAGTAAATCACCCTATCTTCATGAGTCTTCCCATACCAGTAAGACGCTATCTCTAAAACAGCTTTCCTAACATCCTCACTTACTTCGAATGGGTCGTAAGGTCTCTTAGGGAATTCATCTAACTCCTTAACTAAGAAAGATATTGAAAACTCTGGGAATAGAGGTGCTGCTTTAGGTTTAGAGGCTTGATTCCCAACAATTAACTCCCCCTTCAGAATATATATACTCATGTTCTCGAGGATCTCCTTAAGAGCTAAAGCCCTCCTAATTACCTGAGGCATTCCTTCAGTCTTCCTATATGATTGGGTGATCAGTAACGCCCTCTCAGGACATAATGAAGGTTTAAAACTGAGTACTCTATCTTGAAATTCCTTAACAAGTCTTGAGAGGTTAGGACTCAGTAAACATCCCCTACTATACTTTGACTAGGACCTAAAAAATCTAAGAGTCCTAAGTAGGTAGTCCTAACAACCTCGGGAACCACAACACTAACTCAGGGATGAACGTTATCATTAAGTAGACTATGATGTACGCTACTATGAATGGTGTTAATGCCTTAACTACATTCTCCATCTTCTCATTAAGTGATTGTAGGGCTATGAAGAGGACTGTACCTACTGGTGGTGTGACATTACCGATTAAATTACCTGTAAGGAATAAAGCATTTATATGGTATACATTCACACCTAGAGGTACTAGTGCGAGGACTGCGAAAGGAGCCATAGCGATACATAAGACTATAACATCTATGAAACACCCTAAAGCTAGGAGTATAGCTACTAACACTAATAAAGCTATGTATGGGGATGATGTAGATGCTATATACCTCAACGTATTTATAAAAGCACTATTTAAACCTGTAAGACTCATAGTATAACTCATTAAATATGAAACACCTACTAACAACATAACCATCCCAGTACCTGTAGCAGACTCCAGTAAAACCTCATATAATGACTTAATAGTTAACCTCCTATAAGCTAGTGCGAGTAAGAGAGCTGCTAAACACCCAGCAGCACCACCTTCAGTTACTGAGAAAACTCCGAAGTAAATACCACCTAACACTACTAACGGTACAGTAATTAACGGTACTGCCCTGATAAGCCTCATAACGACCTCCCTCCTTGAATACCTAACTTCTAAACTACCGAAGGAGTGCCCCTTACTTCTATGTGCAATCACTAATATCGTCAGTATTAACGCAGCTATCACTATAAAACCTATAGCAGCTCCCGCCATGAAGTTCGTTAAGACTGAAGTATTTGTAGCTACTGACAACACTATACCTGTTATTGATGGTGGTATGAATGAACCTAATGGGGCTGAAGCAGCTATTACAGAAACTACAAAAGGTTTTGGATACCCCTTCCTCACCATTTCAGGACCCATAAGTCTAGAGAATGTAGCTGCAGTAGCATTTGCAGAACCAGTTAATGTACCGAATAAAGCACTAGCTAAAACATTAACTATAGCTAACCCTCCCCTAACCCTACCGACGAGAGGTTCTAAAGCATCAATAAGTAGTGAAGCTAACCCCGTCTTCTGAAATACTATACCCATGAACATGAATAGATATATAGCTAACATAGTAAATGATGCGTACGGCATGAACACAGCTTTAAACGCTAGTGAGAGCTTTGCACCACCTAGTAAAAGAGCTATTAAACCGCTTAGACCTAAGGAAAACGTTATCGGAATACCTAAGAATGTGAATATGAAGAACAAAACGAAGAATAACGTGATAACTACTCCAGGATCTACGAACATCCTAACCACCTCTAATAAATCGAACTATCTTCATAATATAACGTATTATCATACATATGAAGGCTATGACGGCTGCGTAATAATAATATACCATCGGTATCCTCAGAACTGTTGAGTAGTAGTTATAGTAGAGTGGGAGTGAGTCAAGCGTAGCGTAGAGTATAACCCCTAGAAACACTATCACTAACGAGTAGACCATTAACATATACGCCTTACCTATAATTCCCTTCCTAATAACCCTATCCTTAAAGAGGGATACATCCGGGTGATCTCCAGTCCTAAGTAAGTAACTCGCACCTAGGAGTGAGAGCCATGCAAAGAAAAGTCTAGAGAGTTCATCTTCGTAAGGTACGCTCAGACCGAATGAACTGAGGAAATACCTAATAAATGCTGCATATAAAAGTAAACTTATGAGTAGGACTCCACATACTACTATAACAGGTACTTCAATTACCAGTAAGATCTTATCCAATAATGAGGAAAAAGAAAAACTTTTCCCTTGATTCAAACCTATACACCTCACTTCTTAGAAGCTCTGTAGGAACTTAACCACTGTAGAACATCAGTACCTATCTTATCCTTATTTGCCTCGATAAACTGAGCGAGTTTTTCGAACATAGGTGTTGGGTCAGGTTTCGTAATGTTAACACCCTTCTCCTTAAGCATCTCAATAGCCTTCTGCTCAAAATTCATGACGAACTCAGTCTTAGCTTCTGTAGCCTTAATAGCTGCCTCCATAACGATCTTCTGAACCTCAGGAGGTAATTGATCGTAGATTTTCTTACTCATTAAGGTGACATGCTGTATTATGAACCACGGTAGTAAGGCGTAGTTTGGTGCTACCTCGTAGAACCTCATAGCCAGGTATGAAGGTGGTTCATTCTCTAAGCCATCTATAGCACGTGTCTGTAATGCTGTGTAGACCTCAGTATATGGCATGGATATCGGTGAGGCTCCTAAGTACTTCATAGCTTCTACATGAACAGGTGTCGGCATAACTCTAATCTTCATTCCTTTAAGGTCATCCACGGAATTTATAGGTTTACCAGGTACTGTTATGAAGTACCTAGTACCTCCTACACTAAAACCTACACCTATGAATCCTAGATCCTTAAGCTTCTCAAGCCTTGCCTTAGCAACATCTGACTGTGCGAACGCCCTCACCTCATCTAAACTCCTGAAAAGCCCTGGATAATCAGCAAATAATAACGCATTAGTATACCCTGATAATCTCGAAGTAGCGACTGTGGATAGGAATAGATCGCCGGTACGCATCATCTCAAGATAGTCTAACTCATCACCTAACTCACCAGCTGTATGGATAACTACCTGAACAGCACCACCAGTCCTCTTCTCAACCTCATCCTTAAACACCTTTAAGAGTAAGTTATGCGGATCACACTCACCATAAGGATTCAAATTACATGGATTAGGAGCAGTTACACATGCTACATGTAGGGTGTACCTATACGGTAATGGTGTAGTAGGTGTCGGGGTTGGTGTTATAGTAACTGTTACCCTCTCAGTTATTCTAGTAGTTACTGTAGTTGTTATCGTTGTTGGACTACCTACAGTAGTAGTTATAGTTACTGTCTTAGGAGGTGGTACAGCTGAAGAACCTGCAAAATAACCAACAACACCAGCAACAACAATCAAAACCACTAACACAACAGTTAAAACACTCTGCGAAACCATGAAACACACCACTAGTTATTAATGGGTACTCAAATATAAATCTTTGATAAAATAATCTGATTTGAAGTTACTGTTAACGTCATTTCAATTAATGTGAGCATTATTAATATTCTTAAAACACCTCTTAACATCACTCACATACCTCATTTCTCTTAGGGCTTGCGGGGTTTAAGTTCAAGTAACGATGTTAATCTCTTTTTATCTAGAAGAACATTACCTTAGTATACTTACAACATAGCATGGCTTCATACTGAAATTTTTATTGAACAAGGTATATGTAATAAAACATTAACGATATTGTTAAAGTTATGTGAGTAGGAAATATTTTTATTTATAAGATGTAATGACTCTGATTATTGACCATGTTGTTAAGGGTGTGTTTGGTTTCCCTAGGTAGGCGGTTAGTATGAGGTGGAATACGTCTGTATTATCTCTAACGTTCTTAACTAATTCTGCATTAGGTCCTTTTGCAAAGATTGGTACTGGTTCTGCAGTATGTTCTGTTGATGCGAAGACTACCCCGACATACTTATTTATTATGGGGCTTATAACACGTATAACACTTCTTAACGTTAATTTACCTTGTAAGTATTCATCAACTGCTTTCTTTATAGTATTTACCTCATCTGCTGTAGGTGTTATGCCGATGTATTCTAGTAGTACTTCAGTTATGTTTCTACCTTTAATTATTAAGTTAGTCATATAACCTACAGAGGCTTTTATAAATCTTATCTTATTAGCATCAAATCTAGATGTTATTGCAAGACCTCCTGTCTCATGATCTGCTAAGACAATTATGAGTGTGTCCGGATTTCTTTCAGCAAAGTCTAATGCTACCTTCACAGCCTTCTCAAGCGCTAGTAAGTCATAGACAACACTTGCGATATCGTTATCGTGGGCTGCTTCATCAGTAACCTCAGTCTCTACGAATAGGAAGAATCCGTCAGGATCTTTACTTAGAACCTCTATAGCTACGGCAGTCATCTCAGCAAGACTCGGTACTTCATCGTAATACTCTCTAACCCTATCTATCTCATAAGGTAAATCCTCCCACTCAAAGAGACCTAAAAGCTTACTAACATTCGATAAATTCAGACTTAATAATTCCTCCCTATTCTCAACATATACGTAACCAAGCTTCTTCGCCAGCTCTACTAAGTTCTTACCATCCTCTCTTGCCCCACCTAATGCCTTCGGAAGGAAATATTTCCTCCCTCCACCTAATACCACATCAACCTTACCTATATACTGCTCAGCAATCTCATTATACATATCCCTACTCTTAGCATGAGCACCAAATGCTGCTGGGGATGCATCAACAACCTCACTCGTCGTGATAAGACCTACAGACTTACCTAAATCCTTAGCAACCTCTAATATCGTCTTTAAAGGCCTCCCATCAGGTGATGTTGAGAGCATACGATTCTTAACCTTAAAACCTGTTGCGAAAGCTGATCCCGCAGCAGCTGAATCAGTAACTACAGCATCTAAAGAGAATGTAGTGAAGAACCCCCTATACGGGAACTCCTCAAATATTAAGGGCTGACCCTTCACTAACCTAGCCGCTATGATGTGACTAAGACCTGCACCGTCAGGGAGAAACACAATTACATTACGTACTCTACTATAACCATACAACGATGTCTGTACATTAATCGATGCTAGAACTATAGATGATACCGATGCAACTACTATTACAGCTATAAATATTAATATTAAAGACCTACGAAATAACTCTACTCCTCAAAACACACCCTCCAAAATATTAAATATAATAGAAAATATAAGTTTTATATAATGAATATCGTAATAAATTAATAAGTTAATAGTCATAAATCTAAAACACTAATTTAACTTAAGGGATGTAGAGGGATATCCTTCATCTAGGTACATAACTTAATAGTAGATGAAGTGTTTTAAACTATGAAGCTTTAGATGTTTAATGAGGTTGTATGGTAATACTTAGTAAGAAGCTTGAGGAGAGGTTGAGGGAGGAAGCTGAGAAACTTAATATCTCTATTGAGGAGTTGGTAGTTGATACTATCTTAAAGACTCTTAATATCTCTTTAGACCCTAATGATAGGGTTGAGTTTCATTTAAGACTTTCTGAGAAGTTCCTACATGAGGCTGAGGAGTTCTTAAGGAAGGGAGATTACCTACAAGCTTCTGAGAAGGGTTGGGGTGCAGCAGCTCAGATAGTTAAGGCATTAGCAGTTAAGGAAGGTAGAGAGTTAAGAAGTCATAAGGATTTATGGAGTTACGTTAATGAGTTAGCTAAGAAGCTTCAAGATATTGAGATCAGACATTTATGGGGGAGGGCTAACAACCTTCATCAAAACTTCTATGAAGATTGGATGCCACCAGAAGATGTTGAGGCTGCTATAGAAGATGTTAAGAAATTCATTGAGAAATTGAAGAAATTCTCATAAAATAAAACCAGGTTTCCTTGATAAAACTTAACCTTCTGATAATTATGGTTAGTGAGTTAATGGTTTTAAAACTACAGGTATTTAAACTTATCATGTCATGTAGTAGGTGGTTAGGTACTATATGGTAGATATTGATGTGTTCATCGTTTTTAAATAACTTATAGTTGGAGGTTAGGGTTTAGTACTATAAGGGAGGTTCCTGTTGAGGAGTATTTAGATTTTATCTCTAGCATAAGACTAAGGATCAGACAATATCTCTTAACACCTTTACCTGAAGAATTAACTAATGCTTCTACGTCTGTTTAGAGATTTCTTGTGAGGTTGCCTACTAGATGTAGATTTAATATTTAGGGAAGAATTCATTAAGATGTAGCATAAGATGAAGACTACTGAGGAAGTATGGGTAAATTGAGGAGTAAACGAGAAGGACTTCTTACTAATACATCATGAGAAGTTGTTCGGACTTGAAAACCAGGGATTCAGACTCAGAACTTAAGGTATCTGGTACGAAGCAATAACTCTTAGAACTTAGACTCTAACTCACAAACATAAATTAACGACATCAAATTTAAGGTTTGAATTGTGAGTTTAGGTATTTAAGTTAAGTATGTAAGGATTACTTGAGTGTGGTATTTTGAGTACCGATGTTAGGAGGTTTAGGATAGGTCGTGTAAGACCTGTAGTAAGGCCTAGGATAGGTCATATAAGGCCTAAGGACTTAGCTAGGTTTGTAGAGTAGGTTTTATGGCTGTTAGGATTAAGTTAAGGTTGAGGTATTGTGGTAAGGTTTTAGAGACTTCAGCATTAGTAAATACTGGTTTTGAGACTCCAAACCCACAGATATTACTACCTAT
>Ga0080004_1113862_pt1 | contig 19758 bp, 16 predicted proteins | sample WasSprMetagenome_FD_69207 | JGI IMG/M metagenome (GOLD analysis project Ga0080004, IMG submission 69207) | Sulfidic aquatic microbial communities from Washburn Spring, Yellowstone National Park, USA - WS (SPADES assembly) (version 2) | ecosystem: Environmental > Aquatic > Thermal springs > Hot...
GGACCTGTAATCTCTTTGTGGTGCTGGCTCCGGAGAAGGGTTGGAGAGGGGTGGTAGTGACCGAGCGGCGGACAAAGGAGGATTGGGGGCATTTGCTGGTCTGGTTGGCTGATGAGGTCTTTCCGGATGTGCGTAATCTTAACACGCACACGCTTGGGGCCTTGTACCTGGTTTTGCCGCCTGAGGAAGCCCGAAAGCGAGCAAAATGGTTCTGTCTGCATCCGACCCCCAAGCACGCCAGCTGGTTGAATATGGCGGAGATAGAGATTTCGGCGTTGGAGCGGCAATGTCTGGATCGGCGGATAGGGGATATCGAGACCCTTTGGCGGGAAGTGGCCGCATGGGTTAAGTTGAGGAACGAAGTGCGGGTAACCGTTCATTGGCAATTCACCTCGCGGGATGCCCGCCAGAAGTTGGCCCGCTCATATCCAAAAATCAAAAATGGATAAAGCACTAGATCTAAGTTAAACATGTTTCAAAGAATTTGCTCTTTTATCTACTTTGTTTTCAAAATAGTCACTTTTATCATTCATATATTTATCGACTCTTTGCGCATAAATGGATTTATTGGCACAATTATGCGCTCATATATATATATCATGCGTTTTGGATTCCACCTAAGTTCTTTTATGATCGCATTATCTGATGAGTGGCGTTATCAAAAGATATATATTCCTACAGAACCAAAAGGAAATGACATCCTTAACATGATTAAAGCGTTAAATGATTTTAGATATAAACCGGTTATTAGTATAGTTATGCCGGTTTATAATACTGAAAAACATTTTTTGATGTTATCAATCCGCTCTGTTATCGAACAAACTTATCCCTTGTGGGAGCTTTGTATTGTTGATGATGGGTCAACACAGCCCCATATTCGATGTGTTTTGGAAGCAGCAACGAGACTGGATAATCGCATAAAAGTTGTCTATTTAGATCAAAATGTTGGAATTAGTAAAGCCTCAAACGTTGGCATATCCATAGCTTCTGGGGAATATATAGCCTTTTTAGACCATGACGATATGTTAGCACCGTGGGCTCTTTTTGAAGTTGTTAAGTTGTTAAATAAATGTCCGCATTTAGATTTTATTTACTCTGACGAAGATATCATAGATGAAAACGGAAGGCGATTGTCTCCATTCTTTAAACCAGGATTTTCTCCGGATCTTTTAAGGAGCATGAATTACATTACTCATCTTGCGGTTATAAGGAAAACCTTACTTCAGGAAATAGGCGGTTTTCGCTCGGAGTTCGATGGCTCTCAGGACTATGATTTATTTCTAAGGATAATTGATGCAATTGATAAAACAAAGATAGGCCATATTCCCAAAGTTCTCTATCATTGGCGCGTTAACTCAAAATCAGTTGCGGGTAATCCTCTGGCAAAACCGTATGCTTATCGAGCAGCAATGCAAGCGATTAACGAATCGCTATTAAGGAAGGGGCAAAAGGGGATTGTCATGGCAATTTCTCCAGGGATCTATCGAACCATCTACTTCTTAAGTGAGGCTCCAAAGATTAGCATAATTATACCCATTTTAAGCTCTGATCATAATCTCGCGAAATGCTTAAAATCTATTTATGATAAGACATCATATTCTCGTTATGAAATCATTCTAGTTACGAGAAAGGAAGATTTAAGTTTGTTGTTATGCACTGAATGTGTGATCAAACATAAAACAAAAATAATAGTCGCGGAATCTTCAAAAGAAGAAGATATTATCCAAAATGGCATTGACAATGTATCCGGTGATTATTTTGTTATTTTGCATCCAGATACAGAAATTCTACAATCGGATTGGTTATCAGATTGGTTGTACGAAATGCTTAGTCACGCTGCGAGAACAGAGGTAGGTCTAGTTGGCCCTAAGTTAGTATCTTCACGTGCTAGAATTCAAAATGGTGGCCTGGCGATTGATCCCTATCGGCGTGTCGGTGTTTTGTTTGCTCGAACTGAATACAGATTGCCTGGATATAAATATATGGCTAACGTTGTACGTAACTGTCTATCCATATCTCGTTTCTGTTTAATGATGCGGCGAGAACTCTGGGATCAACTCGGAGGATGGGACCCTAATCTTAAAGGTATATATGCGGATTTAGATCTTGGTCTTAAGGCAATCTATAGTGGGTATTTCAACGTATGGACTCCTTATCCAGTAATCTTACATTATGATTTTGAGAAGGAATACTGGAATGTGGATAACCAGATAATTGAATTGTTCTGGTCAAAATGGCAAAAAATTGGATTTACTCAAGACCCATATTTTCATCCAGATTGGATTTGGATTAAAGGAATATGGACTGATGAAATTATAATGCAACGCGCCGAGCCACGGCGCAATCTTGTCCAACGCCAACAGGATCAAAATTCGACTGAAGGCTGCTGTGATTTGGGGTCACACCGGAGTACGTAGTTCTGAGCCCTTACACTCCTAAGGCGAGCTTGAATCATTTGCCAGGATGGCTAAGTTCGGTCACCTGAAACGCACGAAGAAAAGGTCGTTAGTATGGTTTGAACAGCACAATAATAACCTCATGAGATTACTTTTGGGCTGATAAGCAATTCCAGAGATGTTGCCGCCTGGCGCGCGGCAATACAGCGCCTGTTTGATGAGCACGACCTTCTACCCCGCCTGCGCGCCGGCGTACGGCCGCCGATGACCATGGCGGAGCACGTGGAAAGGCTGGAAACGCTTTATCAGGAGGTTAGCGAAAAGGGTAACAAAAGATGAAACTCATCATCCAGATTCCCGCCTATAACGAAGAAGCCACCCTCCCCCAGACCCTGCGCGACCTGCCCCGTTCCCTGCCCGGAGTGGACCAGATAGAGGTGCTGGTGGTGGACGACGGCTCCACCGACCGCACCGCCCAGGTGGCGCGGGAAGCCGGGGCCGACCACATCGTCCGGCTGAAGCAGCATCAGGGGCTGGCTGCTGCCTTTATCACCGGCCTGGAAGCATGCCTGAAGCGCGGCGCCGATATCATCGTCAACACCGACGCCGATAATCAGTATCGGGCCGAGGACATCCAACGGCTCCTGGAACCCATCCTGGCCGGCCGGGCCGAACTGGTGGTGGGAGACCGGGGCGTGGGCACGCTGCCAGCCTTCTCGCGCTCCAAGCGTTTCCTGCAACGCCTGGGCAGCTGGGTCATCGCCCAGGCCTCAGGAACCAGAATCCCCGATGCTACCAGCGGTTTCCGGGCCATCACCCGAAAGGCAGCCCTGCGCACCCTGGTCCTGAGCGAATACTCCTATACCCTGGAAACCCTCATCCAGGCCGGGGCCCGCCGCACGGCCGTGGAGTACGTCCCCGTGCGTACCAACCCTCCCCTGCGCCCTTCCCGGTTGATGAACAACGTGCCCCAGTACCTGGCCAACTCCGCAGTCACCGTGCTGCGAGCCTATACCATGTATCGGCCCCTGCGGGTCTTTACCACCCTGGGGACGCTCATCATCCTGGGCGGCCTGGTCCTGGGCGCACGCTATCTGTACTATTGGGCCATAGGCCAGGGTGGAGGCCATGTACAGTCGGTCATCCTGGCAGCGGTTCTGCTCATCGTGGGTTTCCAGGTGCTTCTCATCGGCCTCCTGGCCGACCTCATCGCTTTCAACCGCAAGATCCTGGAAGAGGTGCTGTATCGCGTGCGGCGGATGGAGATAACTAATGAACGACCCTCTGAGACGGACGAGGAGACGGCTTAGAGCATGCCTGAAGCGGAGAGGCATCCAAAGGGACAAAAACGGCTTACCCTCCTTTCAGCCCTCTTTGCTTTGGGACTTCTTTTGGGCTTGTGGCTCCTAACGTCCACCACGGGGGCAGAGGAGCGCTTTTTCACCGCCTATCAAAATGCGCCAACCAGAAGGGTGGTGATCAACGAGGTCGCATGGGCCGGCACCCAATGCAGCGCTAACGATGAGTGGATTGAGCTTTACAATAATACCAGCGAGACTATTGACCTCACCGGTTGGGTCCTCAAAGCCGTTGACGGCTCCCCAATCATTACCCTGCAGGGCACAATACCCCCTTTCGGGTTCTTCTTGCTTGAGCGTAGTGACGATAACACTGTAGCGGACATAACCGCAGACCAAATTTTTAAAGGCTATCTCTTAGACAGTGGCGAGATTTTGGAGCTTTGGGATGCCACGGGGACGCTCGTGGATACGGCTAATGCCGATGGTGGGCCATGGCCTGCCGGGCAAGCCTCTCCCAAATGGCGCTCCATGGAGCGCATCAACCCCGCCGGCCCCGATACGGACGATAACTGGGGGACGAACAATGGCTTCATCCGCAACGGGATTGATTGCGGGAATAATCCCATCACCGGCACGCCTAAAGCCCTTAACTCCGTGAGCTATCCCGACCTTGCGGTCTCTAAGAGAGGGCCCGAACAGGTTGTGGCCGGGGAGTCGCTCACTTATACCATCACTATCACCAACGGAGGGGTTACAGGGGTAAGCAACGCCTTGGTCACCGATACCTTGCCCGAGGGCGTTGCCTTCTTATCCCAGCAAAGCCCTTTCACCCTCACCCAGCCCTCTCCAAACACCCTCGTCTGGGAGACAGGGCCAATCCCCGGGCTGAGCGGCCCTTACTTCATAACCCTGACCGTGCAGAGCCCCGCTTCAGGGTGCGTAACCAATGAGGTGAGAATCGCTACCTCCATCTCCGAGACGAATTACTTGAACAACGTCGGAACCATGGCCACCTGCATAATCCCGCTTATGGCCCAGCTTAAGGTAGACCTCAGCGGCCCGGAGAAGGTGCTACCTGGAAGCTCCTTTCCGTATACCGTCACCCTTAGCAACCAGGGGCTGCTTGGAGCCGAAGGCCTTGTAATCACGGCCGAGCTTCCTTCAGCCCTGGAATTCCTGACCCACACGGCCCCCTATTCCCTCAGTGAACCATCCCCCAACCTGCTGGTCTGGGAGGCGAATTCCCTTGGGGCAGGCGAGGTCGTTTCCTGGACCATTGAAGTGAAAGGGGGCGAGAGGGCTTGCGGGAATGCTGTGCTGACGGTCACCGTTAGCTCCCTCTCCCCCGAGCCTGACCTCAGCGATAACACGGCGCATTCCGAGACCTATTTCATTCCCAAGATATTGCTTGATGCGCTTCTCTACGATGGCTATCAAACGGGCGATGCCGATGAGGCCTTCAGGCTGTGGAATTGGTCGGCTTGCGAGGTTGACCTCGGCAATTGGTGCGTGACCGATGGGGAGGGTAAGGTCTGCTTCCCAGCGGGGGCAAGGCTTGCTCCAGGAGAGGCAATCTGGTGCGCCAAGGATGCCCTCGCCTTCCAGGAAAGCTTTGGCTTCCTGCCCGATTGGGAATACGGGGCCGATTCCTCGCCTGAAGTGCCTCAGATGAGCGGTAAAAGTCCAGCCTTCGGCAACAGCGGCGATGAGGCCTTCGTCCTTCCCCCAGGAGGAACGATCACGGACTCCATAGACACCCTGGTCTACGAGGGTGGGAATCCCAATTCCCCCGGCTGGCAGGGCGAACCTGTTCAGCCCTATAGAGTTTCCGGAGGCTTAGGGCTTGTGGGCCAAGTTCTCCTCAGGAAGCGCGACGAGCGCACCGGCTCCCCACTCCAGGACACAAACACCCGTGCCGATTGGATTCAAGACCCGGATGACCCTCGCCGAGGGCGGAGGGTTTTCTATCCCGGTTGGAACCTGGAAGGCTTTATCGCTCCAACTGGGGTGACGGAAACAGCCAGCTTAACCGTAGCTATCGGCCCCGACCACCTCTATGAGACCTTCAGCAGCTTGCTGCTTTCGGCGGAACGCTCGCTGGAAATCGCTACTTATTCCCTGGAAAACATCTCCCTTACTTTGGCCATAGCCGAGAAGGCCTTGGCCGGGGTTTCGGTGACCGTCTTGCTGGAAGGGGAGCTTGTAGGTGGGCTATCGCGGGAGGGGAAGTGGGCGGCCAAGGTCATTTCCGATGCCGGAGGAAAAGTCTATTTCATGGTCGGAAGCCAACGCCGCTACCGGTTCCAGCACGCCAAGTATGCGATTATTGACGGGCGTTTGGCTCTGCTGGGCTCGGAGAACCTTTCCCCAAACGGGATGCCCTCCGACCCAAAGGGCGATGGCACCGTTGGACACCGCGGGGTCTACATCGTTACCGATGCCCCCAGCGTGGTGGAAAAGCTGAGGAGCCTCTTCTGGGCCGATGCCAACCCTTCCCGGCCCGATGTGGCCGATTGCTCCTCAAAGCCGGACCTGTGCTCCCCTCCACCCATCTACCGGGTCTACCTCCCGCTGGTCATGAGAGAGTGCTCCGGAGAAGGCTGCGGAGGGAGCGAATGGCCGGCTTATCGGGTGAAGTTTCCGTCGCCTCTGGGGCTTGAAGGCTCCTTCTACTTTGAGCTGACCACCGCCCCGGAAAATGCCCTGAGCCAAGAAGGAGGCCTCTTCAAGGTTCTATCCCAGGCGGGCAAAGGCGACCTGGTTTTATCCCAGCAGCTTTACGAGTACCTTCAGTGGGGGGATGGCCAGAACCTGCGCCTTGAGGCGATGGTGGAAGCTGCCCGGCGAGGCGCTTCGGTCAGAATCTTGCTTGATGATTTCTATTACCACGACCAAAACTCGCAGGTTGTGGATTACCTCAACAAGCTGGCCAGGGAGGAAAGGCTTGACCTTGAGGCCAGGCTTGCCAGTCCCATGGGCATGGGAGTCCACAACAAGATGGTGCTTGCCCGCATCGGAGGTCAACACTATGTCTGGATTGGCAGCATAAACGGCAGCGAAGTCTCCTTCAAGGTCAACAGGGAAGTAGGGCTCCTCATCCGGAGCAAGGAGGCTTTTGATTACCTCGCCTCGCTCTTCTGGACCGACTGGGCCGCACCTTACGGGGTGTTCAAGGTTTACGTGCCCCTAACCTTCAACAACTTCCGTTACCCATCGGACCTGCTTATAAGCGAGGTCCTCTACGATGCCCCTGGCGATGACGAGGGCAAGGAATGGGTGGAGGTATACAATCCTACTTCCAGAGCCATAAGCTTGGGGGATTACAAGCTCGGGGATGCCCAGGAGCGAGGGGTCTGGGAAGGGATGTACCGCTTCCCCGCCGGCTCAACAATCGGCCCAGGGGAGGTCAAGGTGATAGCTTGGAGTGCCTCAGGCTTCTATGGACTTTACGGTCGCTGGCCCGATTTTGAGCTTGTGGACACCAATCCCAACGTGCCCGACATGGTGCCCTACACCTCGTGGAGCTCAGGCCCTTGGGAGCTCAGGAACCTGGGCGATGAGGTTGTGCTCTTAGGTCCTGGGGATAACCCGGTGGATGTAGTGGTGTATGGAGATAAAAGCTTCCCAGGTGTAAAGGCTCATCCTGGGGTCTCAAAAGCCGGGGCTTCCCTGGAGCGATACCCTCCCAATTCCGATACTGACGATTGTGCTCGCGATTTCCGGGTGGCATTGACCCCAACACCCGGCTCCTTGCCCGAGCGATGAACGAGGAGGATGCCTATGCTCAAACGAGCCTTTCTCTTGGCAGCATTAGTCCCGCTAATAATAGCCTCCTGCCGAGGTGCTCCTGTTTCCCCTTCGCCTTCTCCAACTTCAACCTTTACCCCAACCCCTCTTCCTACCTCAACCTTCACGCCGACCCCTCTGCCCACGCCTTCCCCGACTCCTACTCTTCCCCCTACACCGATCCCTTCCCCCACTCCTGAGCCTTTTGAGCCGTTTAAGAACATCAACCCTGAAGGTCAGGAAGTTACCCTTTGGCACCCTTACACCCAGCTCCACGAAAGGACCCTCTTGGAGATGGTGGATGAGTTCAACAGGACCAACCCTTGGGGCATAAAGGTAAAGGCTTGGTACGCCGGCTCCTACTCGGAAATCAGGCGCAAGGTCTTGGCCGCCATAGCTTCCGGCACCCCTCCCGACATGGCTTTCTCCTACCAGAACGTCGTTGCGGAATACGCCAAGGCCGATGCCGTTGTCCCCTTGGACGATTACCTTCAGAGTCCGAAATATGGCCTTAAGCCGAAGGAGCTTGACGATTACTTTGACCCCTTCTTGGAGGGGGATCGCTACCCAGACTTTGACCAGAAAATGCTTAGCTTCCCGCCTGGCCGCAGCCTTGAAGTGATGTATTACAATGCTGATGCCCTCCAGTCGCTGGGTTACAAGGGGCCGCCGGAGACCTGGAGCCAGTTCTATCAGATTTGCCGGATGCGCAAGGAGAAGGAAGGCAAACCTTGCTATGCCATTGCCCCAAGCGCTTCTACTTTCACATGGATGGTTTGGAGCTACAAAGGGGAAATACTCGGGCCAGAAGGGGGATTCCTCCCCGATAAAGAAGCTGCTCTTTCCGTCCTTCAATTCCTGGAAAAACTCATTGATGAAGGCCTCGCTTACAAAGTTGAGGAGCGTTACCAGGACCAAAAGGACTTCGCCGCCCAGAAGATAATCTTTGCCTTTGGCTCCACTGCGGGTATTCCGTATTACCAAGAAGCCGTGAAGGACCCGAAGACCGGCAAGCCTCGCTTCAACTGGGCGATAGCTCTTCCTCCGGCCCAGACCCCCGGCCCTGTGGCGGACCTGTATGGCCCTTCAATCTGCATCTTCAAGACTACTCCGGAGAGGCAACTGGCCTCCTGGCTTTTCCTCAAATGGTTCACCCAGCCCGACCAGAACGCTCGCTGGGCTGCAGCCACAGGCTACCTACCGGTCCGGGCTTCTGCTGCCAATTCACCCATTTTAAAAGCCAATCCTCTCCTTAAGAAAGCCATGGACTTTGTCCCTTATGCCCGAAGCGAGCCGGCGATTTACGGTTGGGAGGCGATAAGAGGCATCTTATACAACGTCATGAACGATGTAGCCTCTGGGAAAAAGGCCCCTGAGGACGCCATCGCCTGGGCCGAAAAAGAATTTGCCAAAATCCGGCTGAAACCGTAAATTATATGAGGTGAAGGAGAAGGGGATGGATCAGGCCGTGGGCGACCTGGAGCATGCCCGCAGTGACCGGGAGCGTGGATTTTACGAGTGGGCCTGCTTCTCGGCCCAACAAGCGGCAGAAAAAGCGGTCAAGGCGGTTTTCCAGAAGATGGGGGCGGAAGCCTGGGGCCATTCTATCGCTGACCTGCTTAAGGAACTGGCTCAACGGTATCCGGTTGCGCCTGAGCTGATAGAGGGAGCATTGGAACTGGACAAGGCCTATATTCCCAGCCGGTACCCTAACGCTCACCCTTCTGGCTCTCCACGGCAGCGATATACGAAGCGTGAGGCTGACCGGCTGATTAAGTACGCGGAGGAGCTCGTTGACTTCTGTGCGCGTCTTCTATCCGAGATTTGATCGGGCTGAATTGGTCCGGCGGCTAAAAGAGCGGATGGATGCCCTGAACGAGCGCCTCCCGCTATTGCGGGTTGTGCTCTTCGGTTCCTACGCTCGAGGCAATTATACGGTTGCCAGCGACGTGGACCTGCTGGTAGTGTATCAGGGTCCGGCCAGGGAAGACGCCTTCGCGGTGGTGAAAAAAGTGCTGAACATCCCTGGCCTGGAGCCTCACGTTTACTCGGAGGAAGAATATCGGCAAGCGGAACAACGCATTGCCCGGATGGTGGAGGGAGGAATTGACCTATACCCTGGCTAAGCGTAGCCGGTGGGGTCTTATGCTCTTCCTATTGGGAACGCTGCTTCTCCTCACCGGCTGCTCCGATTTTGTAGACCGTGACCAAACAACCCTCGCGCCCGAACGGGCGGTCATTCTGGAACCTGGCCACACCGTTGGCCAAACCTTCGTGGCCCGGCACGGTGGGCTTAATGGGGTGGAATTCTGGCTGGAAGTGCAACCGGGGAGCGTAGGCGTCCTCCGCCTCCATTTGCGACCCGAACCCCAATCCTCCACGGACTTAGCCCTGGCGGAGTTGCCGCTGAATGCCATAACGGTCCCGGGCTTCTATCGCTTCTCCTTCCCTGCGGACAACCGCTCGCACAGCGCGTACCGCTATGCCTTCCTGGAACTGGACGGCGTGGGTGTGGTGCGGCTGGGAGCCGCCCCGGGCGATGCCTACATAGACGGCGCCGCCTACCGTGACCACGAACCTCTGGATGCCCAGTTAGCCTTCCGGCTGGCTTATAACCCGTGGGGCATCTTTGCAGATTTGTTACTAATGTGTGTAGGGTGGGCTGGATATGGAGTGCTGGGTTTAACGGCCCTGTTTCTGGCTGGCTATTGGCTCGTTCGGGGATGGGCACTGCGGATTAAGGCTGATTTTACCGCCCTTTTAATTGCCAGTGTTACCGGTATTTTATCTTTCTGGATGGTATTTCTTGTATGGGCTTCTGTTTTCAAGGTACGTTTGAATGCATGGCACGTGCGATTGCTTATGGGAATTGCTGTTCTTGCAGGGCTTATATTTTTCATCAAAGATAGACACCTCTGGAACAGGCGATACTGGTTTGGTAAGGACCCACTTGCGACCTTATCCCTGTGGTTAGTGATTATTTGTGCTTTGGGTTTGCGTCTGTGGATTGGTCGCGGGCTAGTGATGTTGCCTGGGTCTGATGCATATCATCATACTTTGATCGCTCAATTATTTGCTGAGCAAGGAGGCGTTCCTGAGAATTACGAGCCCTACGCGCCACTTCAAAGTTTTTCCTATCACTTTGGGTTTCATAGTATAGTAGCCTTCGTTCGCTGGCTGTTAAGTAGCGAATTGCTTAGCACTACAAAGGTAGTGGCGCTTGTTCTCAATGGTGGTATTGCTGCAACAGCGGGATTGTTCACCGAACAAATTGCAGGACACCGGCGAACAGGGGTTGTAGCTGCCGCTTTGGTTGGTTTGATTATGGTATCCCCTTTCTGTCTATTACGCTGGTCCCGGTTCACTCAGACCACCGGGTTATTTTTCCTGCCCATGGCACTTCTGGCTTTGCTTTGGAAGAAAAGCGAAGCTGACTTGTTCTTCTCTTCTTTGCTGGTTGCGGCGGTGTTTCTCGCTCACGTTAGAGTTGCTCTGATATTGGGGGTCTTTGCAGCGATTGTAGGAGGAATAGCGTTTCTGCAGGGACGAAAGGAGCATCTCAAGCAAATTGCTGCGGTAGGAGCAATCGGCGCAATTTTTGTGGCCCCCTGGCTCTTGCGGGTTTTATGGGTGCAGTATGACCCCTATGGATTGCGAATTACTTATCCAATTCTTGCAGGATACAATGATATCCGACGGATGGAGGAGCCAGTGCTCCATTTCATAACAAACTGGCCAGTGTTATTTTCTATTCTGGCGTTGACCGTGGTAGCGATTTTTAGTACTAAGAAAACAGAAACGTTGGGGCTCGTGCTATGGTGTATAGCTATGGTTGGTGGTGCTTTGTTGTCTTCAAAGATTGGTTTCTCCCTCTGGGACTTGAAGACAACCTTGCTTTCTCTGGCCATTCCTTTCGCGGGGCTTGCCGGGTTAGGACTACGGGGGTTAGAAGAAATCTTTAATAATGGATGGAGTATTATTCGGTGGCTGGTCATTGTGTTTGTACTCATTGTGGCAATAAGTGCTTTAATAAGGTTTCCCGGGCTTATCTATACAGGATACATTTACCTTAGGCCGGGAGACCTAATTGTTATGGATTGGATCAAGAATAACACACCTCCAGATGCGCTCTTCTTAGTAAATGCTTTGCAGTTTGATTGGCAACCCGGTTGGCTTGTTGGAAGCGATGCAGGATATTGGATTCCGTTACTAGCTCGGCGGAGTTCTTGTCTACCTCCAATGGTATATCCTATGGAATGGGGAACTTCTCTCCTATCTTTGAATCTTTACCAGTGCCGCACAGGCAGGCCATTAGAAAGCCAAAGCAATACTTACACCTTTTCCACTGGTTACTTCCCAACACTAGCCCTTTTGCAACTGAACCATGATTCACGCCTAAGAATTATATACCAATTAGACCATGTCCAAGTACAAGCATTTGGAACAGCACGGTGAGCGCTCGAAGAGCTTGCTTCCGAACTGACCCTTTGTTGCAGAAAATATTTAACGCTAAAGTCACAAGACTCCTGCAAGGTAAGAAAGGATTTGTACATATCTTAGGGGCCTTAGGATTTCTAACTTTTATGGCAGGTATAATCACTACCATTGTATTCTTCCCACTTAACTTTGATGAAGGCTATAACTTGCAAGTGCCTGTAAACCTGATTCACTTTGGGACCTATGGCTCTCGAACGATAGAAGGGATTGTTCCTTTTGACCCATTTATCTCGACTGGTCCAATGGTACTTATCCCGATTACTATTCTTTTTCTTATATGCGGACAGGGGATCATACAAGCTAGGCTAATCCCTGGTTTGTACGCTATAGGTATAGCGATTATCTCTTTCTTAATTACCGAACAGCTTTACAGCTTCTCACATGCTTGTTTGATGCTTTTTCTGCTGGCAATCATTGGGGGAGCTTATTGGATATTAGGGTTAGTCTTGGGTGAAGGGGCAGGAATTTTTGCTGTTTTATCTGGTCTATTTGCCTGGGCTAAAGCTGAAGCGAGGCTTCAGAGTCGCTCAGCTCTATTAGCAGGTTTGTGTTGGGGCTTTGCTATCTGGGCGAAACCTTCTATGGTGGTTGCTCTTATCATCATTGTGTGCTCGTTGTTAATTAGCGTCCGATTCACGCGTGGTGACGCCAAGTTAGTCAAGTTAGTTTTGATAGCCAGCGTGACTGGCTTATTAGTAGGGCTCTCCTGGTTTGTATGGTTTTGGATTTTAAAAGGCAGTACACCTCCCAAAGGGCTTCTTATGCAGCAGTTCAGTCTAAGCATCGCAAGGAACTTTGTTCAAAATCTGCCTCGTTTTGTTTCGAGCTTCGGGCTTCTTTGCTTTATTAGTATATTGTTGCTAAGGAAATTCTATGACCAAGGCCATTTGCATATTACAAAGTGTGCAATATACACATTGGTAACCGTATGGCTTCTCTGGTGGCTTTTATTTAACAGCGACGCAAATTACCGTCATTTATTCCCAGGGCTTGTTCTTGGAAATATATTACTGGCCGCCGCGCTGCTTTTGGAAAGTAAGGGCCACTTTATCAAAGCGACAAAATTTGTGTTGGTACTTTTACTAGCCATTAATGCATTCTTCCCAGATGGCCCAATTAACCACTTCTCGCACTTAAGAAGCGCTTTATTGCGGAAAAAAAGCCCAATCGGAATTCGCTCTTTATATCGCTAGGTTGGATCCAGATGCACAAATCTTAGGAGTGGGTTGGTTTATGGCTTGGGATGTTTCTTTTCTTAGCAGGCGTACTTTTGGCCATTTGGAAAACGTAGAAAACATCCAAGGCGATGGTAAAACATATGTAGTTATAACTCCGACCATTTGCCGTTACCCAAGGGCTTACCTTAACGCTTTAGAATTGATAACCAAATATTCAGGAAAAGTAATATACGACGATAATTTTGGATATACTCTATACGAATTATCAGACCATTAACTCTGGCTCTTGCGCATAGTAATTAATTGCTAGTCTCGGTAAGGGTGAAGGTTCCGACATCGGTGAATAGGCTCTATTTGGCTTGCACTTGCGGAAAAGGGTAATGTTAGATAAAGGCTTGCCTGATTACAAGCTATCTTTTATTATGGTATAGTCAATGAAAGTAGGTGAATACATAACTCTCTTGAAGCTTGCCAAGAAACGTTTGCATTCTGAAAACGATTATAGAACTTTTCAGGCTTACCAGGCTAAACTTATAATAAAACACTACCTTGAGAAACATGCAATTACTTTAAATAGTAAAATCGTTCTAGATCTTGGAAGTGGATTGGGAGGATATAGTCAGGAGATGATAAAATTAGGGGCAACTGTTATAAGTATAGATTTAATCCAAAGACTAGAAAAATGGGGAGGCTTACATTTGCCCATTGTTGCCAATGCATTGTACATTCCAATACGCGATGAGACAATAGACTTTGTTTTTTGCGCAAGTTTAATTGAACACGTGAGTGATCCGTTTAATTTGGTAAAAGAGATAAAGCGAGTATTGAAAAGCGGAGGTCACTGTTATCTTAGTTTTCCACCATTTTATTCAATCAGGGGAGGGCATCAATTCTCACCCTTCCACTATTTAGGTGAACGTTGGGCATTGCGTTTAGCTCGAATCTTCAAAAAGGCACTACCGACCTGGGTTATAAAAATATATGGACTTTCTTCTTCTCCTTCCTCGTTCGCTGATGCCTATAAAGGTTGGGGGTTATTTAAACTAACTATCGCTGAAGCGGTGCGGATAATCAATCGTAGCGGCCTAGATATTGATGATATTTCCCCAAGATATTTACCGATCAATACAGCCCGATGGCCATTATTGGGTGAATTTCTGACTTGGCATGTACAATTTCTGCTCAAGAAGAAATAATCATAAGCTTGTGGGGGGAAGATATGAAAATTTGCATGATTACAACTTCTTTTCCGCGTTGGAAAGATGATGGGCAAGGAACATTTATATTAGATTTGGCCCGAGCAATAATGCAAGAAGGGGTTCAAGTTCAAGTAATAGCTATGCATACCCCTGGAGCAGCTACATATGAATGTATAGATGGGGTAAAAATACATAGGCCCAAATACTGGTGGCCTGAAAAGTTAGAAATGCTGCGAAAAGAGGGAGGTGGCCTGCCCGCTACTTTGCGAAAACACCCTTGGATATTGTGGCAAATATTCCCTTTCATAGCGATACAAACTCTAACCTTATTAAACCAGGTTGATGAAGAGCAAATCGTTCATGCCCATTGGACTTTGTCGGCCAGCATCAGTTACTTAAGTAAGCTTATTTCAAGAAGCCACTTGCCCATCATTGCCAGTGTGCATGGGAGTGATATTTTTCAGGTCATACAAAACCCTATAGGAGCAATTTTGACCAGTTTCGTACTTCAGAGATGTGATCGTGTCGTGGGTGTAAGCCAGGCATTGATTAACGAGGTTCTCAAGCTTGGTATAAGTTCAAATAAAGTATTGGTTATTTCAAATGGCGTTGATGTTGAGCGGTTTAAACCTCTCCCTCTACGCTTTAGGCAGAATATAATCTTATATGTTGGTTCTCTTATAGAACGTAAAGGGCTTAAATTTCTTCTTTCAGCTCTGCCGAATGTGTTCAAATCCTTTCCGAGTTATCGTCTGCTAATAGTAGGTGAAGGACCCCAATACCCAGAACTAAAGCGAATGAGTGACTCATTAAATATAACTGATAAGGTAATATTTCTTGGTTTTCAGTCCCATGAACGAGTGCGAACTCTAATGCAACTGGCCAAACTTTTTGTGCTTCCTTCAACAGAAGAAGCCCAAGGGGTTGTGTTACTTGAAGCCTTAGCTTGTGGGACTCCCGTTGTAGCAAGTAAAGTGGGAGGAATTCCGGAAGTCATCACTTCCGATGTTGGTATTCTTGTGCCTTGTGCTAATTCTGGGGCTTTGTCGGAAGCAATTGTTTCAATATTATCAGATAATGCCCGTTGGCTAAACATGAGTGAGCAAGCGAGAACACGCGCTGAGAATTTATATAGCTGGAAACGGATTGCAAGGCAATGGATTTCTGTTTATGAGGAGGTGCTCACTCTATGAGCATTTGGGATTACTTGCATGCAAATTGGGGCAAAGTTTTAAAGGAATTCCGCGGATCATCTCAACGAAAATTTCTTTCCCCTGCCATATATGCTCAGTATAAAGTTGTCCTCCCGCTGATAAACCGATACATTTACGGCAAGGTGATTGACCTTGGCTGTGGGGATATGCCTTTTAAAGAGTTTTTGATCAACAAAGTAACTGTTTATAATTCGCTAGATTTATGGCCACAAGTTGAAGGTGTAACTTTTGTCGGCGATATAGAAAATATGAATATGATAGATAAAGACGCTTATGATTCGGCCATTTGCTTAGATGTATTGGAGCATGTTCCCAATCCCAAACAAGCGATTAAAGAAATGCATCGTATACTTAAGCCATCGGGAATTTTACTTATATCTGTTCCCCATTTAAGCCGTCTTCATTTTATTCCTTATGATTATTTCCGTTTTACTTTATATGGATTAACTCATTTGCTCCGTTCAATAGGATTTGATGTGATTGAGATTCAGGCAAAAGGTGGCATACTCTGTTTCTTGGGGCATCAGATGGCTATTATAATAATAGCCAGTAGTTGGGGACTGCCTTTTTTAATAAGGCAAATTGTTTTCAGCATAGTTAAGTATTGCATCACTATTCCTTGCTATAAATTGGATCAGATCATAGATCCGAATCATCTCTTTGCTCTGGGTTATGTAGCGGTTGCCAGGAAGATTGAGGGTTGACCTTGAACTTACAAACTTCTTGTGCGAAGAACAAAATAAACCAGCTTATACACATAATAGGTCTCGTTGCAGGATTAACATTGTTTGCTCATCAGGTGCAATTAAGTTTTATCGCCTTATATAAGTGTAAAACCCAAATTTCTTGGGCGGTCATGTTCTTTTCGTTAGTAACTAGCACGTGTTTTTATTGCATCCAAATAATATCTTGGGCTTTGATAATGAAATATCTTAAGGCCCCTACAGGAATTGTGCAAGCTTTTCAAGGATATACCCTTTCTTTTTTGCCTAGGTATATTCCAGGAATTATTTGGGGGTACTGGGGCCGCAGTCAATGGCTTAAGCATTCCCTTGGAATTAATTACCAAGTTTCCATTCTAGGCTCAATAGTCGAAGCGGCTGCTCTTGTAATAACAGCTTTTATTGTAGGAGTAGGAATTGTAGCGAAAGCAAACGAAACGCTTCTTCTAAAAGTTGAGGTCATAGCTTGGGTTTTAGCCTTTTTTTGTTGGTTAATTTTAGGCTCAGTTATTAAGTCTATATTGATGCGAGAGGAGAAACAAAGCCAACAGTTTATATGGGCCTCGAATTTAGGGTCAATTCTGAGGTGGTTTTCGCTTTTAATACCATATATTATTTTTTGGATACTTTACGGGTTTACAGTTGCAATCATTGCCCAAACTGTTATGCTGTTTGATAAGTTGGCAATAACAATCGCCTGCGCAGCTGCAGCGTGGGTTGTTGGCTTCATAGTAGTCATAATACCCAGCGGGCTGGGAATCCGCGAGATTACACTCGCCTACTTATTACATTTAACTATAGGGTTGCCAGTTGCACAGGGCCGTTGGGTTGCAGTGATCTTTAGGGTGGTGAACATATCTGCTGAACTTATATGGCTACTGATCGGCTTGCTTATCTATTTCTTGGATATGCATACGAGGGAGAAGAATACCCCATTAGTGGTATTGCGATCTTCGGGAATATGTGACATTATTCAATCCGATAAGATTGCATATCCTCACAAAGGAGGTAAAAATGGGGTACAAAAATGTTCGCAAGATGGGTTTACCTATATTATTGGGAACAGTACTGGTAATACTAATACTAATGCCAGTAATGGCAGCATCTACAACTAAGAGACTTAGTACAAACTTTACATTGATTAACCTAGGCTCAGGGCCAGCCAATGGAATAGTTCATTATTTTAAACCTAATGGTGATTCATGGCGCCCGTCTGAGTCATTTTCAATTACCCAACCTGGAGGCCAGGCTATCTTTCGTCAGTACTTTGATCCTCAGTTACCCGATGGGCAAGGCTCTGTGGTTGTGAGTGCAGATCAACCATTGGGAGCAGTGGTACAGATTTTAGCGCGCAATCAGACGCCAACTAGCGGGGCATATTCGGGGTTCCTTGAAGGAAGTCCAAAATTCTACGTACCTCTGGTTCTGAGGAACTTAATAGGAGCCAGTGGCTTGGCAAATAGCCAGATTGTCGTTCAAAATACAGGATCGAGTGCTATCGACTTTAATATAAAATTAGTACGATACGATGGATTCGCTACTTTTACAAAAACCGTTACTAGTCTGGCTCCTGGAGCGTCTTACTACTATGACTTGGCTGATGAGAGCGCTAGCAATGTGCCAGATGGGTGGTATGGTTCTGCAGTGGTAGAAACTATCACCCCTGGAGGACAACTTGCAGTTGTGTCTAATTTGTTTACTGGGCCCCATGCCATGCAGACTTTTAAGGGGTTTTCTACCTCGGCTCAGGAATGGTTAGTGCCGTTATTCACTTCTCGTTTGGCCAATGGCTTGAGCACACCCCTCTCTATCCAAAATGTAAGTGGAGACACAATACCTGCAGGTGGAATTGTAATAACCTGTACGAAAAATGCTTTGAGTAGTGGCCCAAATACTATAATTATTTCTAATACTAACCCGATTTTGCCTGCTGCTTCCTTTTTTGTCAACCCTGTAATTGATACCTCTCTTCCTGCTAACTGGTATGGTTCTTGTCGCATTTCAGCTTCAGCGGGTGTGGTGGCCTTTGTGCAAATGCGGATTATAGGGACAGATCGGGCAGCTGCGTATGAAGCCATTCCAGGGGGTAGTACTGATAAAAAAGTGCTGGTTCCACTTGCAGCTAAACGGTTAGCTAATGGTTTTGCGACGGTTATAAATATCCAGAACCTTGACGCAAGTGCTCCAGCTCATGTTACCTTTACATATATTCCGTCTCCGGAATATATAGCGGGAGGGGGTAGTAGTACGAACATAGTGATCTCCAATGTTGAGATTCCCGCTGGTGGAAGTATACAACATAATCTTCGCTTAAGTGGCACTATGCCGCCGGCAGTACCTCAACTGCCTGATGGATGGTATGGGACATGCATTATAGAATCTGTTGATCGGCCGATTCATGGTTTTGTAGAGTTAACTTTCCTTACAGGAGAAGGAGATACATATCAAGCACATGGTGTGTTTACGCAGCCATAATATATCTTTGTGTTTCAAGACCTAAAGAAGCCGGCTGCAACAATCATGGCGGCCAGCTTCTTTAAATTAACATCAATGTAAAAATGGCAAAATATAGTCGCAGCAAATTCATAGGGAGTTAGATCATGATGAAATTGGATAGATCGGATAGCATGACTTATTATTTAATTTTTGCTATAATACTTATATTGGCCTCTTGTTCATCTAAACAAACCACAAATTATTCCTCGCTCGCTTTTCAATCACCAGCTTCAAGAAATTCTTTTCCGGCTTTGTGTGAGGCCCCTCCTCCTAAGGCAGGTAAAGCTGCTATATGTGGGGTATTACGTTCTACATATATGGACCCACCTAATATTCCTAAAACTGCTTTCTTCTTCATGAGAGCAAAGGAAACAGGCTTGCCCGCAATATTGACTGGTCCCAATGTTGAAAGAGGAGATATTCAAGGAGTATCAGATGAGAGGGGAGAAATTAGTTTAGACGATATTCCCCCAGGCAATTACTATATTGTGGTGTGGGCTCCCTATACTTGGGTGCTCGCTGTTCAATCCCCTGAAGATTTGACTCCGCGCCTGGTAGTTTTAGAGGCCGATAAGCGATATATGTTAGGAATAATTTATGTACCTTGGCCATAACATACAATTATTTTCACCTTCAAATGCGAATTTAGACAAACTATCAGAAGTTTAGTTTATCAAGGAAAAGAACCCCTTACCCCTCACCTCCTTTCTATCCCCAGAACGCGGGTTACGGGGAGGACGAAGAGGATTCCGGTGTGGTGGAGGTTGAGATCGCCGGTGATTTTCTGCGTGGCTTCTATGATTCGCTCTACGGTTTCTTCATCCCGAACAACGGTGAAAAGGGTCCGGTGATGGAGTTCGTGGGTGCCAAGTAGGTCACGTATGGAAGGGACAAGCGGTAGGTCGTCCCGGATGGCTTTCTTCAGCCGCGCTAAGCCCATGCTCTCTAAAATCGTCGCCCCAGAAGCCC
>Ga0080004_1112062_pt1 | contig 19756 bp, 13 predicted proteins | sample WasSprMetagenome_FD_69207 | JGI IMG/M metagenome (GOLD analysis project Ga0080004, IMG submission 69207) | Sulfidic aquatic microbial communities from Washburn Spring, Yellowstone National Park, USA - WS (SPADES assembly) (version 2) | ecosystem: Environmental > Aquatic > Thermal springs > Hot...
ACTCATGAAGATCTTGAGAATAATATAAAGATTGTCTATGGCGAAGAGACTTATGAAGATCTTCATAATCTTCTCATGTTTATGACACATATTGTTATAGAAGTGCTCTCAGGATTGATAAGAAAAGATCCTGAGACAGTCTACGGCCTGAGAATATTTGTGGATCAGATCAGAGATTATATAAAAATGCTGAAGACACTAGCCATGGAAGAAACAGAAGAAGATTAACAAACATATCTCTCCTCCAAAAACATCATCTATTTTTTCGGGGAGAACATGACCTCTGAAGAAGAACTTATGTGGCAGAAAGGAGAAAATCTTCTGAAGAAAAAAGTAGAATGTATATCATGCAACATGACTAATGCAGAAGAGATATACAGACTATTGACAGAGCTTAAAGCTGACGAGAAGATTCTTGAGAAAATTAGAGAGGCGAAAGAGAAGAATAATCTGCCAGCATTTCTAATATTCATGAACCTAGGTCTTATAGATGTTGTGAGAAGAATTAGAAAAGTTGAGAACAGAAAGATCTCTCCAGAGGAGGGAGAGAAGATTAAAAAGATCCTTCTCCTCACAGACGAGATGATGGAGAAATCTGTCCCTCCACAGCTGTGGCTTACAATAATTGAGTTCTTCTAAAATTTTAAAGATCTTGGTCTCTCACGGTAGTTCTCGTAAATAAAATATTTGTTTTTTATTAAATAAATTCTCGGAGCACAAAAAGTGAATCAATATCATTGAAGCTTATGATAAAACCTATCATAAATTTAATACAATATATAGAGTATATAGAGTATGCTAAGCCTAGAATTACTAATATATTGAATGGAAAGTTTCAATGATACTAACAATATCCTTTTCTTTTTATGAGAAACAAAAGTTGAAACCTAAGATCTTATTTAAAGATCTTATAGACAAATTAAGGTCTCTTCTAGATCATGAATCGAACGTGAAAAATTTCTTGTCATATTTAAAAAGTTATGAAGAAAATGATTATCTCTGAGTGCAGCCGTGTCTTAAGTAATGTGGAAAGTTAATGTCAAACTGATCTTTAGAAGTACATAATATTTTTAATCTTTTTAGATTAAAGTGTTTGGGATATATTTTATGTCTTCAAATAATATGAAGAATAAAATTCTTGAGATTCAATCTCGATGGCTTAGATTAATAAAAGATCCTAATTATCCTCTTGTTTCTTCTACTGTTAGAACTGTTCTTGATCTTATCACAGAACTTATGTATATTGAGCCTGGACAGTTTGTTCTAGAGTTTCTGCAAAATGCTGAAGACGCTCTGATGGAGGCTGACAAAAAAGGGTATTTTAAGATCGAGCTTTATAAAGATAAAATTGTTATAAGCAATAATGGTAAGCCGTTTGATGAGAAAGATCTTGAGAGTTTATGTGCTGTCGCGAGCAAGAAAAAGCCTGCAGCTGGATACAAGGGATTTATAGGTATCGGCTGGAAGTCTGTATATAAAGTCTCTAATCATGTAGAAATATGTTCAGCCGGAATTTGTTTTGAATTTAATGAAGAATATTGGAAAAGACCTGAGGCCCAAGAGATCCTAAATAAATACTATCTTAAACCAGAAGAGGTTTTATGGCAAGTTACGCCAATACTAATTGAGCCGATAGAGGCCTTACCCTCTGACGAGACTCGTTTCATTATATATTTAAAGGATCCTTCTCTTTATAACAAGATTAATGAAACTATTAACGAGTTAGGACCTTCATTATTTTTATTTCTAGATTATGTGAATAAAGTTATGATTGATGACTACGTTAGCAATAGACATAAAAGAATTGAGTGGAGCATTGATGATGAAGATATTTTTAATGGAACAAAGGTAAAAATTGTGAAAGTTATAATATCTGAAGATAGTAAGATAAGCTATTACAAGTTTCTGACATTTAAAAAAGAGTTTCAGATTTCAGAAGATGTTAAAAAAGACATTGTAACAATAAAGGCTAAGAGAGATAATATTGATAAGCGTGAGGTTGCAATAGCGTTTTCCCTAGATCCTGTTAAAGATGAGCTAAAACCTATTGAAGAAGCCAGATTCTGGGGGATCTACTCGTTTCTACCGTTAACAGAGATTAGAACAGGTCTTAAATTCCTTATACAGGCAGATTTTATTGTTCATCCTGGGAGGAGATATATAAATGTTGAGGCTAAATGGAATCATCATATGATGAAAAGTCTGGCAAATCTTCTCATAGATGTCATCAGTTACCTGATGAAGAAGTTTAAGAAGTCTTATCTTTCTGTTTTCGATTATACAGAGATACGTGATGAAATCTGGATCAAACTTACAGAACCATATATAATTAAAGTAATAAATAACATTCTTATAGATCCTATAGTTCCTTGTTATAAAGGTCATGATGTTAAGCTAAGCCAGGTTGTTAAAGCTTCCGAAGAAATATTTGAGCTCATTAAATATGGATTGCTGAGCGAAGAAGATCTTATACATATCTATGGTGTCGAAAAACATATTCTTGATCCCACGGTCAGACTTCGTGAAAGAGATGAAAAAGAGAAAGTTTCCAAGCTATCTTTAATAGATCTTCTTAATGAAAATCTTATCAAAGCTAGAATGAGTAAAAATTTAGAAAAGGCTTTGAATTTTTTGAGTCATATATATAAGTTGGCCGATAAGAGATATATAATAAAAATACAAGTACCGAACGAGAAACGTTTCATCATAACATCATCTGGCGATTTAAAACTTGCACAGAATGTATATATTCCTAGAACACCACAATATATCATCGATCTTAGTAAAAAGTTTTCTGAGATAAAAGGTTATCTTGAATCTTTAAATTTTGTTCATGAAAAGATGATCGAATTAGTTGGAGAGGATATTCTTAAACAACTTGGTGTCAGAGAGGTTTCCTTGAAAGAGGTAGCCGAGGAAGTAATTTTAAAACAGATTATTGCAAAAAACCCATCACCAGATAAGGATAAACTTCTAATAGCCACATTTTTAGTTAAACAAGCAGGTTTAGTCATCAATGAACCTATATGGGTACTAACAAAAGATGGAGACATTGAGAGTTCAGACAATGTATGGAATCCTAAACTGTTTGAAGGTTTTGAAGATGTAGCTAAACTTTTAAATATTAAGCTTCTCGATATTAAATCATATTTGAAATATGATGAAAATGCCGAGAGCTGGGAAAGATTCTTCGAAAAAATCGTGAAAGGCTTTATACTTCATGAATGTGCCTACTATGGTTATTCCTATCAATGTTATCTAAGTAAAGATGTTAATGAGCTTGTTAACGAAATTAAAAAGACTTTAGAGGATGCAGGCGTTGATAATAACGTGAAACTTATCAGATTTTTAAAGAAGTTATATCAGCTTACACTTTCGATTCAACAGCAACTTAAATTTCCGATTCAATGGAATAAAATTATAGTAAGACTTATCACCGATGAAGAAGGCTTTGCGTATTCTAACCAATTATTATTACACGATGTTTATAAAGCAGCTGAAGAATGGTTTAAATGGAAAGGTAAGGGATTTCCGATAGGACCTTTTGTTAGCCCCAGATATCTCGACGAGCCAAAGGATGCATCATTATGGGGAAAATTTTTCGTTGAAATTCTGGACGTTAAGAATGCTGTTGATAATGAAGTCATTGAGAAATTTGCTGAGTGGCATGTCGAGAAGATACTTAGCGAGAGAGGATATAAAATCATAAATAAAGGAGGCGAATCAGACTTTCAAATAAATGTAGACAAAGACATTATATATGTTGAGGTTAAAGGTCGTAGAAAAAGGATTGATGAGATAATAGATGTCGAATTGACTGAAAGAGAGACGAGACTTGCTCAGAGTTTAAGAGAAAAATATTGGCTTATTGTAGTTGAAAATATACCTAATGATCCTAAAGCCTGGGTTTTGAAGGATCCGACAAAAGTTGTTTCAAAGATTAAAATTGATGGCGAATATATTAAAAAATATGGTGAGGCTTTAGGATGAGTAAACAGAATATAGATGTGACTCAAACTCTTAAAATAATTGAAGGCTTAATAGATGAGTATATAAGCAGAAGCTCTATAGATAAGGCTTTCGCATTATATTATATAATTATACATGGGTTTGAAGCTGCACGTACCAATATAATGTTGAAATTCGGTTCTCTAAAGCCATATACAGAAGTTTTAGAGGATCTGAATAAGGTTGGAATAAACAATATTCCAGACGAGGCCAAAAGACTTATGAAAGTTAAAAGTGTTATGTTAAAACAGCCGCTTGTGAAAGATGCATTGGATGTGATTGACAGGCTAGATCCAAGTATTAAGAAAGTGATAGCAATTGCATTATTATTGTTTGAGCATGGTTTAATTACACCTGGTAAAGAAATCAATATTCTCTTCGATATTTACCGAGCTCTTACCGGCGAAAACTTGCTCGATAGAATAAAGGAGGAGCTCAGTAGATATCTTTATAGATTACATATTGTGGAACTTCGCTACTATAGCGAATCTGAAGATCGAGGCGAATACAGTTGGAGCTATTATTCACCTTATATTATAATAGCCTTGAAAGATAAAGTTCCAAGGGTCATCATAGAGTTTAGGGATGAACATGAAAGACCGCAGTAATAAATCAGCTCTATTCATGACTGCATTAAGATCCTATTAAGAAAAACCTTAGCAGATCTGCTCTCTAAATATTAAAGAAAGGCAAAATATAGCAGACGAAAACAGCAAGCTCTCATGCTTTGTAAGGCCTACCTTAATAAAAGCGTTTTTGCGTTAAATATTGATGAAAAAGATTTAAGTTATTAGTATAATCTAAGAATTTTAAGAATGTAATAATCTCTTCAAAAACTTAGATATATTTTGATAATATTAGATAAAGATCATTCCAAGTTAATCTGTTAGCGATCCACTCTCCCGGGTATGTAAAGCTAACTAAATGCTTAAAACTATTAAAATTTAGCCCGCATTACTTTTTAAGTTCGTCCTTCCATGTTTGCCAGATCGGTGTAAGCCGGTATTTAGCGCATTGCCAAGCGATATAGTCTATAAGTCTATTGGGGTTATTTATATATAGCCTTCCACGAATTTTATTTTCCTCAATACATTTTTGAAGCTCAACATTGAAAGGTTCAGGAACATAGTTAAGCCCTACATATAAGTCTTTACCTAGCATTCAGGTTCTTCCCCATCATTATTCATAAAATGAAAATCTATAAAAGAGGTTGAAGCGTGTTCCATGATATAACATAAGATTTTTGTTTGCAATAACTCAACTCGTTAAAAATTCTTCTCAAAAATCAGTATGTGCAACTCTTGACTGCTATTAAAGAAATGCAATAATCTATTGGATTCCTTACCATAAATATAATTAGAGAGGTCTTAGACCTTAAATTATTCTTGCTAATTTTATTTAACTAAACATATTATCCGGTCTATAAAACTTGAACTTCACAAGCATGCTCCGAATAAAATTTAAAAGAACTCATGAGCTTGTTCAGATGTAAGTATAAATGAAAATATAAACTCATAAGTGTATTCTAAACGATTATGATAATGTACGTACATTTGAGAGCATCATAATCTCACTTCTCATAGACAAATGTTGCTATATATAATAGTGATTCTGGAAGCTAACAAAGACTAATAATAACTCCACTAACACAAATGTTCTAGAGAATTAAGATCTATGACGCTATTAATATCATCATTAATACGCTTTCATTCAGGCATTTTCTAAAACTTTTTAATTCGATTATAACATAGGTGCATTTATGTCTATTGAGGTAAAATGTAGTAAGGGACTTAGAGATTTTGTGCTTAAAAATATTTATTCCTCTAGAAAAATAACTATAGTTTCTCCTTGGATATCTGAGGAGACAGCAAAGATACTTATAGATTTAACTTCTTTAGGTGTTGAAGTAGGTTTAATTACTACAAATGATCCTTTGCCTTCTCACGTTAAGGGGTTGTCTATGTTGATAAATGTTGAGAGAAAAGTTAAAAAATCTGGTAGACCGAGACTTGCTGTATTAGGCGTTCTGTTATTTGTCATAGGAATTCCGCTATTAATATTACCGCCTGTTGGTCTACCTATTCTAAGCTTTGGACTATTCCTATATCTAAAATATAAACCTGTCTATGAAGAACTGTATTACTCTAGATTAAAAGAGCTTCTCGTAACTAGTAGTAAGCTACATGCAAAACTTATACTAACTGAGAACGCCATAGGACTAGGCTCATTAAATTTTACAGAAGCCGGACTTACATCAAATATCGAGTGCTTCATATGGATAACTGATCAGTCTATTTATAACAAAATTGTCGAAGATATAAACACATTGAAAAATATGCTACAAAAAGAGGTTATAGATTATAAACTTGTATATATTATGAGCAGACAAATGAGAAGACGTAGAAGACGCTGATCTTTATAATTATAATCAGAAACATAGCATATATACGAGCTAAACAAGAATGATAAAAAGATTCTGAGTTTTGTTAATGATATTGTTTGAGTTAAGAACTATTAGAGGGCAAAAAGGTAAATAATAGAAGAATCTCAGCAAACCACTCAGAATGTTTATGAAACAAAACTTACAAAACTTACAGGGAGGACGTATGAGAGATATAGATCCCTAGATGTTAATAGTTGGAATCGTATAAATAAAATTATTCTCTCTAAATCTATTAGCTGGGTGTTCCAGAGATTTTTTCTAGTTCCTCACCTATTTTTCTTATCTCTTCAGCAACTTTTCTAGCTCTCTCTGCAAGTTCTTGCATCCATTTAGGTGCTACTCCTATGAAAAGCTTGTTAAGCTTATCATAAACATTTTTATAAATTCTGTTCATATTATCTTCAACAGCTCTCTCACCTGTCTCAATAACTACAAAGCCGTCTGCTATCGCTTCTTTTTTAGCAGGCTCTGTGAATGATGGCGCCACGATAACTCTTACATGTGGTATTAATGGTAGCTGAAGAATTCTGCCAAATTCTTCTCTCACAATACTTATCTCAACAGGCTTATCCCAGTTTTTACAAGAAGCGTACACAATGAATCTTATATCACCCACATATTTCTCGCCCCAAACATCAACCTCGATCTCTGTGCCAGCTTTACCAACGATCTTATGATCAACTTTAACTGTGAAACCTAACGAGTAGAGTACAGAAGCAACAATATCTTCAAGAAGATCTCTTCCACCAAATCTTTTAATCAGAGAAATCTGAGGTGGAGAAACAGGTTGGGTGAAAGTTGCAGGCTTTGTTAATAGAGAAGTAAGAGACTCCTCTAATTCTCTAGGTACAGAGCCTATAGTTTCAATAAAGAAATGATCTTTCAATATTCTCAGTAGCTCATAATGATCCTCATGTTTATATGTATTTGAGACAATAAGGATCTTATCTCTTTCTATAAAAAGCCATAGATATCCTTTTTCGCCATAAGATCTTAGAGAATCTGTCTGTAATATTAATTGCGTAGGAATACCTTGCATAACAACACTTTTTACAGCTCCAGGGATCTCCTCCAATATATAGTAGGGAGGAGACTTAGGCCATGGATAGAAGAAAACATGTATAGGTCTGGCGCCTGGCCTAGCAAAAGCACAATGATCATTTGCACAACCTACACGATAACCTTGTCTCTCAAAGATCTCTCTAAAGATCTTTATAAGATCATCTAAAGCTTTATTATATAGATCTTTAATTGCCTCTCTAATCTCTTCATAAACCAATGGATTCACAAAACAATCATTAAACATATTTTCAATAACAACCTCTTTACATAATTGTTTAAAGGTTAATCCTGAGAAATATGAGAGAAATTGTGATTCTGAACGTCCAGCTTCTAAACTATGATCAATTAAAGCAATTTTTATATATTCACCTCTCTGATACATCTCCTCAAGAATAGATCTGATCTTAGATTTATCAGGGATCTTTATATAATCAGAGACTTTAGACGCAAGCTTTTCTATATATGGAATCGCGAATGGATATATCTCAAGAGCATGAGTATAATACCTACGAGAGGAATAATCCCCTTGAAAACCTAGAATATATTTATAGAAAAATCTTCTTACATCCGAAATCTCATATCTTAAGATAGATGAGACAAGTCGTGAAAAGATTTCAGTTGAACTAACACTTATTCCACCGACCCTATACGAGGGGTAATCTATATACATTCCAGAATAACTTTTTCTCTTAAGTACATTAATGAGGGCACTAGCAATAGAAAGAATTTTTCTATCCTCCTCAGACATACGATTAAATCTATTCTCAATCTCATTAAGAATGATTCTCTTCACGTCCTCTTTTAATATATATCTCTGTAGATAATCTCTTAGATAAATCTTTTCATTTTTAACTATAACCTCTGTCATAAAATTGATATTTTTAAAGGCTTCAGTAATTTCACGATAAACTTTTTCGGCGACATCCTCTCCGAATGCGGATCTAATAGTCTCCACAACATTTCTATATCTTTCTTCATCAAATGAGAAAAAGAAGGGATATAACGCAACAGCATATTCAACTCCTTTTTTAACTAAGCTATTAATAATTTCTTCAACATCTCTAAGATTAATAGATGCGGACATATAAGAGTGCCTATAAAATGATATAAACTTAAAAATATAATATTTAAAGATCTGGAGAAGATAGTCAAATACGGTTTGTCAGTATATCTACATCTTTATTATGAAGCCTATAGAAGTTTTAGACTAATATAAGCCGGCTCTAATAACTGGAGAATTAGAAAAAATCTATCTCATTGAACCTAAAGGCCTAAACATCTAAACAACCCTAACCTACCTCATTTATGAAAACAACCCATTTATTTTATATGTACACCGAGCATAGACAACTCTATTTAATTTGCTCAGAAGCTCGATGAGGGTCAAGTTCACCTCTTGTGCAAAACAGTTTCCCAAGATTCGCTCACGGCTCTTCTTGAAGGCCAAAAGATCTGAGGCAGGGACAAGCTGATAACATGCCTCGACGAGGGTCTCAAATCATCTCAAAACCATAATAGCCTCCAGCACTAGACACTTGAAGGCTGGAGAGATCGGGATCCAGCCTACAAATTAAAATTGAATCAATTAATGATCGATTGAAAGTGCTGAAAAGTCTGACTTCGGTAGAAATTAATTAGAAAAATGATCGATTGAAAAATGCTTGGGTGCTCCATGAACATAATAAAGCAGGGCTTTGAGAAGTCTAGGCCATAGGGTTTCTAGAAATGATACTAATTGCTACTGAAAATTTAATTACTTATACTGATTCGTGCGGTTTGATCGATACGTGTATAAACCGAGTTTACGTGTAAATTCTGATCTGTTTCTCGGGCTTCGCATATGAAGCATAGATTTCATATGAGGTAGAAAGATCTTGTTTTTTAGATTAAGCGTCTTTTTATATGTAAACAACTTTTTCTCTTAATTTCGGATTATAATATTCGTATAGTTTATCTCCTAATATGTTGAAAGATAATATTGTGAGAAATAGAAATAGTCCTGGGAAGAAGCCCATCCACCATGCTCTACTTATATATGTCTGTGCTATGCTAAGCATCTTCCCCCAGCTTATAAGAGTAGGGTCTCCGAGACCTAAGAAGCTTAGTCCGGCCTCTATAATTATTGCGGATCCCATCTGAAGTATTCCTAGAGAGAGCACTACGCCTATTGTCTGAGGCAGTATGTGTCTAAATATGATCCATGTTGCGCTTGCTCCCAGAGCTTTTGCTGCTTCTACAAAATCCATGGCTCTTATACTATGTGTCATAGCTCTTACCACTCTTGCTATAGGAGGCCATATAGTTATTCCAATGACTATGATCATGTTTATCATGCTACCACCAAAAATTGCTATGACCACTAAGATCAGAAAGAAAGTTGGTATAGAGAGTTTTGCATCAATAACCATACTAATAGCAAGATCGATTCTTCCACCATAAAATCCTGCTATCAATCCTAATAAAGTTCCTATCAATATCGATAATAGAGCCGCTGAGGCTCCTATGATCATAGAGGTTCTCGCCCCATATATGACCTGACTTAATATATCTCTCCCAAGATCATCTGTTCCGAAAAGATGTTCTAAAGAAGGCGGTTTAAAAGTTGCGTAAGGATCTATTTTATAAGGATCATAAGGAGAGATGTATTGAGGCAGTAAAGCCATTAATATTATCATTACTGAAAAAATAAACGAGAAAAACGTCAAAAGATCTTTTGATAAATATTTGATTATTTTCTCGACTTCTCTAATAAAACTCTTAGAGAGATTTCTCACACGTTTATTAGATGAGGCTTTTAAACTCAATATCTCACCCTAGGATCAAGAACAGCATTTATCATATCAACTATCAGATTTGTAAGAACCACAGATATTGCTATAAATATGAAGATGCCTAAGATCACTGGATAATCTCTTGCGATAGCTGATTCATATATCAGTCTGCCCATCCCAGGCCATGCGAACACCGTCTCTGTGAGAGTTGCGCCTGCAAGCATAGTTCCTAGATTGAGACCTAACAAAGCTATTATAGAAGGACTTACAGCTCTGAAAGCATATCTCCATAATATATAAGAGCTGCCTAACCCCTTAGCATGTGCAAACAATATATATTCTTTGCCTAGCTCGTCTACTAAAAGAGATCTTACAGATCTTATGTATGTGCCTAGATAAACAGTTCCTAAAGTCAATGTGGGCAGTATGAGATGCCATAGAATATCTATCATCATCTCAGGCGTCAGCTGTCTGGCCCCCATGAAATTTGGTGAGAGCATTCCTTGAGTAGGTGTCAATCTAAGCATCACTCCGAAGACAATGATCAATATGATGCCCAGCCAAAATGTCGGTATAGAGACGCTTATTGATGCTAAAGTAGAAGCAAGTTTATCTGATGCTCTACCATAGCCCTTGGCTGCTCTGACCCCTATTAATATTCCTACAGCAGAAGACCATCCTATCGAGACTAACATTAGCAACAGCGTTGCTGGAAGCCTCTCTAATATAATATTGATCACAGGCTCTCTAAATCTATATGAGATCCCTAGATCTAGTTGTAAAACTTTTGAGATATAAATGAAATATCTCTCCCATAATGGCCTGTCAAGACCATACTCACTTCTTAGTTTCTGTAGATATTCTGGAGAGACATATTCCGTCCCAACAATATATGAGAGAGGATCTCCAGGAGCTATATGAACAAGTATAAAATTGATCGTTATTATAATAAATATCAAAGGTATAGAAAAAAGAATTCTTTTAACAAAATATCTAGCCAGTCCCATCTCTTATCTCCTTCTTCTCATAATAATGTATGATGCCAGGGCTATAACAATGATCACTATGACGGCAATTGTTATTAATAAGGTATAATCAGGACCAGGTTTTTCTGATACTTTTTCGGTCGGCGTAGGAGTCTTTATAATCTCAGTGGGTGTTGTCCGAGGCGTTGGAGTAGGTGTTTTAGTTGCTGACTCTATCTGTGATAATGCCTGAGAAGCAAGTTCGTATGCTCTGTCATAATTGCCTTCTCTATAAGATTGATTTGCCTGGTCTATTAAAGATCTTATTTTATCTAAGATGTCGCCTGGGATCATAGATGATATTTTTGTAAGAGTATTGGACGCATTTAATATTAATGAACGAGCCTCTGCAGGAGATCTTATGCTTCCCTTTGTCCACCAGATGGTCTCTAAATGATTTGCGTACCAATATGGCCCTGGCGGGAATCCTTGAAACTCCTCTCTGTGCGCGGCATACAATACTCTCTCCTGCACTGGTATCACAGGAGCGTCTTCCATCACTATTCTCTCAATCTGTCTAAAGATCTCTGCTCTCTTATTTTGATCTACAATAGTTCTAGAAAGATCCCATAGTCTATTCACTTCGCTGTTATTATATCTTATATAGTTCCAGCTGCCAGGATAAATCTGTGATCCATGGTAATAAACATATAATCGGTCAGGGTCTGGCCCTGTGGCATGTCCGAACCACACAAGATCAAAATCGTATTTAACTGTGATCATCTCTTTCAAAGTAGGCCAGTCATATGACTGTGGTATTATCTCTACGCCAATCCTCTTAAATTGTTCTTTAACTATCTCTGATGCTCTCATTCTAGGAAGATCTCCTGCGGTGAAAAATAGTCTGAAACTTAATCTGGTGCCATTGGGCGTGACTCTGATGCCATCAGGTCCTCGTTTGAATCCTAAAGAATCAAGGATCTGATTAGCTTTATCAGGATCATAATCATAACCAACAGTAGGATCGTGGAATGGCCCCAGCTCTGATGAGAATATTCCTCTCTGAGGTCTACCAACATTTCCTAGAGCAAGTTTTATTATCTCCTCTTTATTAATAGCATAGTTTAAAGCCTGTCTAACCTCTTTAATATTCAATGGATATTTCTGTGTGTTAATCCCTATATATAATACTAATCCGAGACCTGTGAATATCGGGAATAATTTTACTCCAGGCATCGACTTCACCTCCTCAAGATTAGGTTCTGGAACAAGAGTAACCGCGCCTACTTCACCAGTGGATAAAGCCTTTAACATAGCCTCTGTATTTGGAAACACTTTAAATATTATCTTGTCTAGACATGGTAGCCCAGCTTTAAAATAGTTTTCATTTCTCTCAAGAAGTATATAATCTCCTTTCTTCCATTCAACAAATTTGAACGGACCTGAACCGATAGGTTTTAAGTTGTAAGGATTAGTTGTTATGTTTGTACCTTCATAGAGATGTTTAGGTATTATCATATGATTTCTCCAGAAGGCTAAGGCCAGGGGCACAAAAGTTGGAGATGGCTGTTTCAGCTTTATTATTACTGTATAGTTATCAGGTGTCTCCACATGATCGATGACTCTGAAGAAGGCTGATTGAGGAAGAGATTCTTTGAGATATAGTTCTAACGTAAATTTAACATCTTCAGCTGTAAGAGGATAGCCGTCATGCCATGTGGCGTTTCTCACTAACTTAAAATAAAGTGTCATACCATCTGGAGACATATTCCATTCTTCTGCCAAATCTCCTTTATATCCTAATTGACCATCTACAAAAGCTCTCTCAATTAATGAATTAAATATTTGATTAGCAACCATGAAAGATGCGTCATCTATTGTTAATAGAGGATTCAAAGTGGCAGAGTCATCAGTTCTACCAATCACTAATACGCCGCCATATCTAGGACAAGGCCTGTTTTGTTCTGAGGCCTGTACTGTGGCTAGGCCTAATTCGTGTGACATTCCAATAAATAGCTGAATAAAGATTGAGATGGATATCAATATAATAACAGCTATAGATAAGATAAATCTTTTCATCTGTGACACCTTCGGATATATTAATTAATTAAAACAATATTTAAGTTTTTAATTAATATGCATCAATTAAAGTTTTTCATTAACTTTTGAGAATTTTAGTATATGTAATTATACAATAAATATTACAATTATGTTACTTTATATCACTTTTCAGATACTTATCAAACCATCTGAGCATATTATTTAGCCTTGCCTCACGTAATCTAGGTCTTCCAGACCATCCAAATATATGTCCACCTTCTTCGAAAAGTATTAATTCTGTCTCTTTTCCTTTAGTCTTTAAAGCTGTGAACATTGCTATAGCTTGATCTAGCCAGCATCTATAGTCATCTATGCTATGAATTATCATTAGAGGTGTCTTCACAGAATCTACATGATATAAAGGTGATTTAGCTCTTAATCTCTCCCATTCTCTCCATGGGTCTCCTTTCAACTGATCTGGGACAAAATATACGCCTATATCTGTTGTCAAATACTCAGCCTCCCATATCGATATTCCATTTTGTGAGACAGCAGCTTTGAATCTGTCTGTCTGTGTTATTATCCAGTTGGTCATAAAGCCTCCATAGCTTATTCCTGTAACGCCTATTCTCTCTGGATCTATAAAATCAAATCTCTTCAAAGCCTGATCAAGACATTCAATGATGTCCTGATAGTCTCTCTCACCATAATGTCCTCTGATATCTGCAAAATCTTCTGAATATCCATCGCTTCCTCTAGGATTACAATATATGACTGCGTAGCCATTTGATGCATAAAGCTGAAACTCAAACATAAAACTCCAGCCGAACTTGCTTTTAGGTCCTCCATGGATCCAGAGTATTGCAGGATATCTTCTCCCCTCCTCACGATCCACAGGCTCGATAACCCAGCCTTCTATCTCTGCCCCGTCGCTAGCAGTAAATATAAAATGTTTAGGCTCTGACACCTTGTACTCTTTTATCAAATCATTGAATCTTGTGATCTTGACAGGCTCTTTGCCCGGCTCTAGCATCCAGATCTCGAGAGGTTCTGTAGAAGATGTTTTTATATAAACAATTATATTGTCACGAACATCATAATCCCACACCACATATTCTCCATCTAAAACAGGCTCTATAGAGCCTGTTTTCATTGAATATCTATATAATGAGTATCTACCGCCTTTAGAGACCGAAAAATATATGTGTTCATCTCCGTCCCACACAGGAGCTGGCTCAGAGGCTCCAGGACCTCTAATATCATAGTAAACTCTTCTAGAGCTTCCCAAGCCTAAGCTACGTGTTAATGATTCTAGTCTCAAACTATCTAAGTCGAGCAACCAGATCTCTTCATGTGAGGCGAAACCTTTTCCCTTCTCATTATCTCTTCCCATGAAAGCGACATATCTTCCACTTGGTGAGACCGCCAAAGGTCCTATCCAGATATCTCGTCCAAGATTTATTTCCTCAATGTCTCCATTTCTTCTGATAATTGCTAGAGATGTCTTATAAGGCTTCGAAGGGTCCTTAGCTACAGAAGATATCAAGTACCTCCCATAAGGATCGGCTGCCATGAAAGTGTAATTATATTCATCCTGAGTAACTCTTTTGAGAGAGCCACTAGATATATCAAGAAGATAGATCTGAGACCTAACATTATATATAAACCCTGTTCCATCAAACCATATAGGCCAGCTTCTTATAATATGGACGCCAGGCTCTTCTTTATAAAGTTTAGTTGGAATTATAAGAGCCGCTGTCTCATTATCAAGCCATGTTAACGATGTGGCAGGATTCTCAAGTTTTGCAACAACAAAATCCAGACCTTTATCTATATCTACTAACCTAATTTCAGAAGTCTTCTTATCTTCAGCAATTCTTTGATATAATAAGATAGAGCCTTCACGTCTCCATACGAAAGATACATCATAAGGACCTGGGCTCACATAAATTGGATACCCCTTTAAATCTACTACTCTAACACGAACATCATATCGATCATTTGATCTATCTGGCTTGACAGTTGTAAAAGCAATCATATCACCATTATATGAGATAGAGATCTTTCCGTAGAAAACGAAATTATTGACATCCTCAGGATTAAATTTTCTCTTCATATTCAACCCTCTTAGTAGTTTTTGAAACTAAGCGTTTTATATTTAATATTTAATACTTAGATCTCTTTCTTATCCGTAGATAAGTAGATAACATGATTTTGTTGTCAGAATATTTAATGATCTTTGGTCTCTCTGATGAGACTTTATTAACCAATTCTATATCTTCTATCGGTATAGATCTTTTTTATATTAATTGTCTCAGACTCTTCACAATTTATTATTGAGAAATTATTTTAAGTCTTCTCCATAGAACAGCTTTATCTCTACTCGCGATAAAGATGTTCTTCTTTTCATCTCAACCTCGATTCTAATGCTACTAATGGGTATACTATAGATCTTCTGTATGGATCTTCTAGATCTGTATGATCTAGCAGTAGCAGAATCATCTTTATTCTATTATATTTTCTGTAGTCTTATTACGACTAGGTGTTTATAAAATGGCTGAAGAGATCAGAGATATGATAGTTTATGTAGCAAAGCTTATGACTATTTCTGCCATAACTGCGCCAAAGGCGCGTGGTATTGGAAACATTGTGGTCAAGATTTTGAGTGAGAAAAAAGATCTTGAGGTTTTGGCGAACAAGATGAAAGAGCTTTCAAAGATCTATGGTGATTACTTCGTTCGAGATGCAAATAATGTAATAGAGAGCGATGTTGTAGTACTTATCGGATGTAAAGTTGCTAAGACAGGTCTTGTCAAACCTGAGAAATGGAGTCTAGATGTAGATATCGTAATGAGCTTGATCAATCTAGGTATAGCCTTAGGATCAGCCGTAAAAATCGCTTCTATGCTAAATGTTGACAATAGGATCATGTTCAGCGTTGGTGTAGCGGCACAAGAATTAGGACTTATAGATGCAGACTACGTCTTTGGAGTACCTCTCTCAGCAAAATCTAAAAACATATATTTTGACAGAATATGGCCTCCAAAATAATTATATCTCTCTGAGAGCTCTTCGGCACGGGACTACATAAGATCATTCCAATACAGATTAAAACAAGCCTCTTAGATTAGGCCCGGGGGTTTTAATAAAGAAGCTGAAAAAGTTGATCAGCTTAATGAACGTGATAACAGTTCATCTGAAGAATCTTAAGAACACATATAAATCTGATATTTGATATTTCGTCTCTAAGTGCTGATTGCAGTATTATTTGTGTATTAACATGCTCACCTATTGATCTTGCGAAAAAGGGATTCTCAAAATTCTCAGGATCTTTTCAGAGACCTGGCTCTTTATATACCATAGATATTTAGAGTGGTCTTCTCAGTCTCTCCAAAAAGATCCTCGTATCTGGCCTCAGAGACTTTATGCTATTCAAACTAGATGGATAAAAGTCTGATATGAAGGAACGACATTTCCATCAGACAGGACACCTACGAGATGCTTATATTAGTCTATATAGCTTATCTAGCTCCCAGAGCTTAGATCTGAAGTGGTTCAAGGTGTAGATAGCAGCCGCCGGGCTGTGGCTTGACACCCTATTCTTAGCTATTAGGTAGGCCGCCGATGCCCCATCATGAAAGGCTGAGATGATAGAAAGACATATAAATTTCGTCGGAACATACTAACATGGTGGTTGCTTGGTTGAATACATTCCCCGAAGGATAATTCTAGAGGCGATGCACAACAAGATAGCTAGAGGCGAGCCGATAATAGGTGTGGGGGCTGGTGTAGGCATAATTGCTAAGGTTGCTGAACTTGCTGGTGCAGATCTAATCATAATATACAACTCGGGTAGGTATAGAATGGCAGGCTTCGGCTCTCTTGCAGGGCTCATGCCCTATGGCGATGCACATCAGGTACTTCTAGAGCTAGCCCCCGAGGTGTTGAGTGTTGTTAAATACACACCAGTCCTGGCTGGGGTTACCGGTACACATCCGTTCTATCAGGGTCATAGAATGAGGAGTTTCCTGCAGGAGCTTAAAGAGATGGGGTTCTCCGGGGTCCAGAACTTCCCGACTGTTGGACTCATCGATAAAAACTCGCTGTTTAGGAGGAACTTAGAGGAGACGGGGATGGGCTATGATAAGGAGGTTGAGATGATTAAGATGGCTCATGAACTCGACATGCTTACAACCCCCTACGTATTTGATGAGGAGGACATAACCAATATGATTAAGGCTGGTGCTGATGTGGTAGTTCTACACTTCGGGCTGACGGCCAAGGGTACCATAGGGGCTAGAACCACGATCTCTCTAGAGGAGGCCGCAAGAAAGGCTCAGGAGTGGGCTGAGCTAGCTAGAAGCTTAAAGCAGGATGTAATAGTTCTAGTCCACGGAGGTCCCGTGGCTGACCTAGAGGACTGGAGGTATATAGCTGAGAGGGTTAGAGGAGTTCACGGATTCTTCGGCGCTACCACATTCGAGAGACTACCAGTCGAGAAAGCTGTTGCTGAGCAGATTAAGGCCTTTAAGGCAGTGAAGATAAAGTCTTCGTAGAGGTATAGTTCTTGCTCTCTAAGAGGCCTACTATAGCTATTCTAGTAACCCTAGATACTAAAGAGTGCGAGGGCTACTATCTAAAAGAGAGAATTGAGGCTCACAGAGGTAGGGGTGTACTAGTAGACCTATCAATGAGAAGATACACGCCAAAGCTTGGTAAACCAGACGTAAGTAATGATGAGGTGGCTAGAGCAGCCGGCTCCACTATTGAGGAAGTCGATAAGCTTGAGAGAGCAAAGGCACAGGAAGTAATGGCTAGGGGTGCTACTAAGATACTTAAGGAGATGCTGTCTAGAGGAGAATTAGATGGGGTTATAGGGTTAGGAGGGTCTACAGGACTCTCCCTAGTGGTCTCAATAATGCGAGAACTACCTATGTTCATACCCAAATTCGCCGTAACTACAGTCATAGAAGAAACGGGCTCCCTAATAGCTGGAGCCGACATCGTACCGGTATGGTCTATCTCTGACCTAGCTGGTGGTGAGAGGGTTAACGCTATAGAGGCCGAGGTACTTAACAGAGTTGCTGCCGCCGTAGTTGCGGCAGCCTCTCCAGCTCCCTACTCAATCGAGAAGCATCCGCTCATACTAGCTACGCAGTTCGGCAACACTACACCGCACCTGATAGTAGCTAAAGACTACTTAACTAAGCAAGGCTACGACGTGATACCGTTTCATGCTCTCGGAAAGACCGGCGGGTACACTATGGAGAGATTAGTTGAAGCGGGACTAGCTACAGGTGTTCTAGACTTAACAACTCATGAGCTAGTCGATGAAGTAGCTGGAGGAGTCCTCAGCGCCAGCTTCGGTGATAAGCTGAGGCTAACGGCTGCTGGTCTCAAGGGAGTACCGCAGGTAGTTCTACCCGGAGCTGTCGACATGATAAACTTCTGGAGCCCCGAGAACGTCCCGGAGAAGTTCCGTGAGAGGTGCGCCTACGAACATAGCAGGGGGTTAGTTACCCTAATTAGAGCTACGGCCGATGAGCTCTACGCCGTAGGTAAGTTAATGGCTGAGAGGCTTAACCTAGCTATAGGACCTACAGTTGTAGTGTTCCCACTTAAAGGGTTTAGCATAATAGATAACGACCCCAACGCTAAGCCGAAGAACGCCCCTCCTGGAGCATACTGTCAACGGATGATCTACAGAGATGGTAAAGTGATCTTCGAGAAGACCCCTAAGCCCTGGCACGATCCCGTGGCAGACCTCCACCTACTGAAAGCTCTGGTAGAGTATCTAGACCTATCCAAACCCAACCTAGATCTAATAGTAGTTGACTATAATATAAACGACCCCGAGGTAGCACTACTTAGCGCTAAGATCTTAGACAGCATGGTTAAAGGTACCTGGAGAAAGGGCTATATCCCAGAGGTACCAGATTTAGAACCCCAGAGGGTTATAAGGGAGCTGGAGAGTATTAGACAACTACTGAAAGAGAGACTAGGCTAGCGAACCGCGGACCATCTTTCAGTCCTTACCTCCTCAGCGGTCCTCGGGTAAGCTGGTCATACCTTTCAGGGTTTTGGTCGACCCTCCTAAGCTAATAGACTTTTTTAAACTCTGTAGCTACGGCTGATCGAGCTGAGATAGGATGTCTAAGACAGGGATCTTAATTTTGACGCCTTCACTTTCGAGAATCGGCATATCATGTCTTGCAATATTATGTCCTAGCAATATTTTAGGACTGAAATAATTGATAAACATGTTAAGCCATTTAATTGTTTCATCATTAAAAACTCTATAATAAACAAATCCTTCTCCTCTGTGAGAGACTATATAAAAACCTATTTCTCCGACTAAAGCCTTCTCTTCAACAACTGTCTCAAGATCAATAGCAAGAATTTTGACACCTACAGACAAAACAGAACATCTGACATCATTGATTTTCGAGAGAGAACATGCCTCTAGA
>Ga0080004_1102527_pt1 | contig 19742 bp, 36 predicted proteins | sample WasSprMetagenome_FD_69207 | JGI IMG/M metagenome (GOLD analysis project Ga0080004, IMG submission 69207) | Sulfidic aquatic microbial communities from Washburn Spring, Yellowstone National Park, USA - WS (SPADES assembly) (version 2) | ecosystem: Environmental > Aquatic > Thermal springs > Hot...
CACTACTAGCAAGATCACAAGACGGGGCAATTTTCAACTTGGGGGTTTTCAGGGTTATTCCAGATGAAAAGAATAGAATTGAGTTCAATAATATTTACATGGAAGAAGTTTACAACAGGGTGCTAAGGGATATTGCATTAGTGGGAAAGTTAGTAATGGCAAAAATTTCACTAAAGAAATATAGAGCAGAATGGACATTCAGGATAGAGGAGGTGGAAGCATGAGGAAAAATTGGATAAAGAGCGTGGGAGTGGAGCTTGAGGGGGGAATCCCCGATGACGTAATCTCAAAAATAAGGGCTTGGGGGGCAGATATTGGCTATGACGGATCGGTCTATGTCGAAAATCCATTTGACGACTTGGACGACGACTACTGGATTCCAGACGCAGAAATCCGCTTTTGGGACGAAAATCCCAAGATCGTATTGGATTTCGTGAAATTTGTCTTTGACCACGACTTTGTGCAGGATGTCTCGTGCGGAAACCACATGCACTATAAGTTTTATAATCAGGCAATTGTAATAGCATGTATATCAAACATCAATTTTGTGAACGATTTTGTTGAGAGGTATATTAGTGTCTTTGGTAACTCAGAGTATAAATACCTCGCTAGGCTAGAAAATAACTATTGTAGAAAATACAAAGATGAGAATGACTTGGACGGGAACTACTGCTTTGAAAAGAGGTACAGAGTAATAAACTTCGACGCTTTGCATAGGCATGGAACACTAGAAATCAGAATAATGCCTTATGCGGATAACTATGAAGAATACGAAAAAATGTTTTGGTTTAACTATAACACACTAAATGAATTAATATCAAAATACGTTAAGACAATAAAAATAAAGGAGAGCATATTGCCCGATGTTGTAGTTAAGCCTACTTTTATGTCTGGAGTATTCTAAACTTTTTTCCCTTCTTTTTCTCTTTTTGTTACTTGGGTATCAGACGCAGAGCGGTGCAGCTCAGCCTAGTTTATATAAGCGGGAGCAGGTTTTACACATGCAAACGTTTAATTTTCGGGAACAGGTGGTGCGGGGGAGCACCTATAGGCAAAGCGGGGGTTTTGTTCATATATAACTTAGTTAATTTGACGTAAAGCTTTTTATTTTCAAGGGGTCCTAATTTTAGCGGGGGGTAGAGAGCATGGGGAAGACAGGTAACGTGGTGGTGTTATCGGAAAAATCCCCTCGACAGGCTACTTTTTTGAAGCCTGTTAGGGGGCAGGTCTTTAGAGAGAGGTATGAGGTTTCGGCCGGCCTTGTTAGGGCCGACTGACCTCTAATAAACCTTTTTTGGGGGGAGAAAAGATGGAAAAAGCGGAATTTGACCAAGATATGCAAGAGAATGCCTCGATTTTGGATGTAGCCTTTGGACAGATAAAGAAGGGAAAGACAAGCATAAGGGATATGTTCACAAGTGAGATTGATTACGAGGCATTTAGGCATTTTCCGACCAAGAAAAGCGACATAGAGAAGTTTGGAGACTATATAGTGCTTATTTATTACGGAAATATCGTTAAAAGGGAGTTTAGGCGCAAAGAAAGGGAAATAATATATCCACCTAGAATCGGGGTAATCGGGGTAAACTCTGACGGAAAACTATTTTTCAATGAGATGAGGAGGAATTTCACTAATGTGGAGTATATAGTTAAAGGATATCCAGATAGTGCAATGAAAATGTTTAGACTACATGCATTTGCGTATACTCACGAGCCTAGGGATTGCATAGACCTAGACAAAGAAATTGAAAAGCTACCTCTGACGGGCCATGAGGTCTGGATGAGAGCCCAAGGAGACCTAGTGTTTGAAATGAGCCGGATGAACGACGAGAAGATATATGAGGAAGTGCTAAAATCCTTAGAGGACGCCTACTTTAGGGTTATACTGTCCTCTCTACGGAGAAAGCTCGTGGATTGGCTTATTGAGTTCCTCAACAACAGCAGGGTTTCATGCGGTATAGACGGAACACGAAATAACCGCATTGTGATACCCATTACGAGAACAAGGGATTTAGATAGGAAAAACCTTGAGAAAAGGAGGGAATTTGAGAAAAGGCTAGGGTCTGTGTTGGACGAGCATCTAAAAGAGAGGCTAAAGGAATTGGGAATAGAAGCAGATATTTACACCACCATATCAGTTGTTAATCCGCCATTTTCAAGGCAGGCACATGTAGATGTAGCGGTAGAGGATGCACAAATATATAGATCCGGCATAGTCAACAAAATACTGGAAAAGTATTACAAAAAGGAGATCGAGGAGAGGGCCAAGGAAATAGTCGAAAACCCCATGGATCTGTCTCTCAGGTTCTCAAACCACGAGATACGCTACAGGGGAATCCCACAGAGCGTCATAATTACAACTAATAACGTGATAGAGGATTTGCCGGTTACCTTCACCGCTAGTGTTTTTCCGAGCAATGTGATAGTGATAACCGATCCTTTGGTAACAATAGAACATGACGAGCATGGAATAAGTAAAGTATCAATAATATCAAAGAGTAAAGTTCGCATTTCAGTAAGGACTACGAGATCAGATGACACAGAAATAAGGAATAGGATAGCTTTGCAACTGCTGATTAAGAAGTATGCTAATCAGACACAGGGAGACGCAGCACAGCACGAGAACCCCAATTTTGTTCATATAAACGTTTAAGGTGGTGGAAATGAAGTGGGACATTCAGGTGGGACCCGCTAAGCACAGGTGCGGAAATGACATGATCTGTCTGGTTAAACTGAGGGACTCAACAAGCTACGTGGTCGAGGAGGTTTTTCCTTTGATCTGTTTCGAGTGCCCGGCCACGGAGGAGGAGATGGATAACGTAATAAGGACGCTAGAGGAACACGTAAAGGACAGGAGGACATTTGACACGATAATGGAGGGGCTAAGATGGATAGAGAAGGTGAAGAAGAAGGAGTTATTACCGCTAAGAGGGTAGCTGGTTTTGTTCATATGTAACTTTTTCTTTTTCTCTTATTTTTCTGTTTTAACGTAAATGTTTTTATTTTGAGCGTGTCTATCTAGCGGGGGGTGATATGTGTGGATGAAAAGGAACAGGACCCCTTATCCCCCTTAGAGGGGGCGACCGGAGGGCTGGGGGCAGGTCCTTCGGCCGGTAAAGTGCCCCAAGTTGTCCCCCAAGTCAGGGGAAAGAAAATATTGCCAGCAAAAGTCGCCCAAGTGGACAAAGGGATATACAACACTATAAGGAGTTTTATAGAGTCCTCTCCAAAGCCTGAGTACGAGTGGAACACGGGGGTAAAATTGGGCAACCAAATAGTTTACAGGAAGGAGAAAAAGTGGATTCTGACCGTTTACTTGGAACCAACACCGGGGAGTGCCCCGACATACATAGACTGGAGGGAGAAGGAGGGAGACTTGGAAACCGAGAAGGAGGTTGCTACAGCCGTTTTGACAACCTACGACGGAAAGGACGCCGTTTGGCTGACCAACAGCAGGCTTATCATATTTGGCACGGATCTGAGCGTGGATCTAAACGACAGGAAGGCTCTAATGTCCACCTACATAACATCAGATGTGCCATTTGCTATACATATACCCGTCATCGACATACTTGAAAAGATAAAGTCATTCATTCCCTAAATATTTTTTGTGGGGTGTGAGAACTCTAACCTTCCCTTTATTTTTAAGCTCTTTCTCCCTTTTTATTGTTCCCGATGAACCATTTTTCATCCCTAAAACTCTGTTACTTGAGTATCAAGGTGCGTTTGAGATTCACAGGGATCGGACGGAAAAACTTAAAAATTCTTTTATTTATTTGACGTAAACCTTTTTATTTTCAGACCCCTCTATTCTACGGGGGGTGATATGTGTGAGTGAAGAGGCCGTGAGGGATTTCGAACTCCCTGAGGACTTTATGGAGAGCCTCGATAGGCTCGCCGAGGAGCTTGAGGAGAAGACAAAAGCACTAGTGGACAAGGTGCACAAGATCCGCATAAACACGACCCATTGGTTAGACGACTACAACGGAAAAAGCGAGTGGGCAGAGATACACGGTTTCCTCTTGGATGAGAAGGACAACAAGAAGCTCTACGAGATAATAAAGACTTTGCTTGAGCTGTGCGAGCTTGAGGTCGACGGGTTCAGAGTCTATGCATGCGTTGAGCACGGCATAGCCGTTGCGGGGCACAAGGCGGTGTACAACCCATACGGCTCATGGGTGGGGGACGACCACTTCTTATACTCTGTCAGGGATCTTGTGGAGAGGGCCAAGGAGATAAAGAGAGATTTCAACATGGAAACGCTCAGAAATGCTGTTGAGAGGCTCCTCAGCTCCCTCTCCTAATTTTTCTTTTTTAAAGGTGGTATGATGGAGATGGAGTATGCCGAAATGTGGGAGAGGGGGGACGAGACGGAAGCCCTGTTTAAGACCGCCAGAGAGCTGGATCTGGTGCTCGAAAAAGCCAAAACAGTAGAGGAGGGCGTGGAAAAGGCCAGAAAAGTGATAAGGGAGAGGTTCGGAAAATACGAGGTGGACGAAAAGCTCCTGATGGGGATGTTTGGGATAAGCACGGACGAGGCCAAGAAGTTCTTGGACGACTTCAGGGAGTGGGTCGAAACAAACGTCGCCTCGCTAGGCGGGATAGTGATACTGTTTTCCCCCTACACACGCTGGTTCTACTTGGTAATAGGCGGGTGCAACAAGATAACGAAGGCATGCGTCGTAACGTTTGAGATATATAATAGGGGTAGGATGGAGGACGAGATAAGGTGGAGGCTAGGGAAGTGTAAGAAGTATTACTAGCGGGGCACTTTTTGCTCATATATACCTTTTTTCTTTTAACGTAAATCTTTTTATTCCCAAAGGTCTCAACATATGGGGGTGATGTGCATGGGTGATGAGGAGATGGATTTGAGGGATATATTCAGGTTCTATGCACAGGATTTTGTCTGGATTAGGAATTCCGCTAGCGAGAGGAAGGCAAAAGAGGAAAAGGAGATAATAAGGAGGGCCATTGGGGACATAGCAACCGCAATAGCACTAGACACAAAGGACATGGACCTCCTAAACGGGATAGAGAAGAGAATAGAAAGTGCAAAGAAGAGGATAGAGGAAATGAAGAGAAGGTTTGATGAAGATGAGAGAGCAAGAATCGAGGGGCTTAGGATTAAGCTACAAGAAAAGCTCAAGAAAGCGGGGTTTGCCGATGTCTTCCTGAAGATAGAAGAGACAGAAAAGGCAAAAGCAGGGCTTTTGATGTTGTCTGCGAAGAGCTGGAAAAACTTCTGCAAGGGTGATAACATGTCCTACATCATAATTCTCGGTCTTTTCTTTCTTGCCCTTGGCTTTATAGCATTCATACAAGCTCCCAAAGTTTACAAGGAGGCTTACAATTGGGAAGAGGGATACAAAACAGGAAACTTGATCGGGGCGATATCATCCATCTTAGGAATTGTCTTCACTATCTTGGGGGTGCTGGGATGAGCTTCAATGATTTGCAGGAAAAAGTGAAGGTAGTAATTCCGAGAGGGGGCAAGATTGTGGAAACGGATGTGGACATGAGCATGGAGGACAAAATGTGGTTCGACAACTCAGGCGTGGAGCCGAAAATCCTCGTTGAAAAAGAAGAGCTTGCAAAATACCTAGCGTTTCACCTCAGATGCAGTTTTGAGAGGGCTGCCGAGCTAATAGACGCATACTATGCCTTGCTTTGCGAAAATGAGGTCTCAATACTCACCATTGAGATGCCTTACGAGATACTTGAGTATTTTGTAAGGCACACGAAAGGTGTTGCATGACCCCTTCTATCTTTTTTATTTTTATCAGGCAAAATTTTTACTTTTAACGTAAACCTTTTTATTTTTGACCTTCTATTTTTGTTGGGGGTGATATGACGGAAGTTGAAAATGTTGTCCACGAGTTTGAGGGGAGGAACAAACCCGTGGGGCTGGTTACGGGGAAGTGGGGCATTGAGAAAAGGGACAACAAAATACTCATATACGGCGACTGGAAGTCCGTCGTCGTCGAGTTCCACGAGGTCATGAGGAACCGCTACGTCGTCGAGTTTTTAGACGGGAGTGCGCTGGTGCACCACGAGTACGAGGAGTACTTGGGGGAGTGCGTGTCTAGGATACAGAGGGACTACATAGTAAACGACCTAGAGACCCTGAGGGGGTTCATAGATGTCTTGGAGCTGTTTGCGAAGGGAAACGCTTGGGACGCCTTCCAGTACGTGGAAATGGTCTTCAGGAGGTTCCTGAACAACGAAATAAGGCCCGACATTGAGAGGGTGAAGTCCGAGGCTTGGATGCGACACGTGGAGGAGTGGGAAAGGCACTGGGAGGCTGTGTTCGGCAAGAGGTGATGTGATGATAAGCGTAATGGTAAAGAGAGCCATGAGGGACTTGGACAAGGCGTCGAAGTTCTTCGGAGAGGTGAAGCAAAGGAGGAGAAGGGAGAGACTAAATCCGAAGCTCGCACTCAGGGGGGTGTATTTTATATCCCTGTTGTTACTTTACTCAACAGTTCTAATTCCTATGTGCCTCCTTTTGTTGATGTGCCATCTCCTCGCCGACCGGTTCAGAAGGTTACTTGAGTAGCACTTTCCCACCTGTATACCTTTTTTCTTTTAACGTAAAGCTTTTTATTCCCAAAGGGTTCTGATTTTTTTGGGGGTGGTATGGTGGCGGAAAAGGTGGAGCTGGATGTGAGTTTGGACGAGCTTAGGGCTGTGGTCTCAGGGGTTGCGAAGGTAACGGACACCGCCGCCGTGAGGGTGGGAAAGGAGGGGCTTTACGTCTCCGAGGTGAACCCAAGCAAGGTAATCCTGATCCAAGTGTCTTGGAACGTCCCAGTTGACTTGAACGAGGCAATAACCTTTCTGGTGGACTTCTACTGCCTGAAGAGAAACCTGACAAACGCCCTTAGGCTGGGGAGGCCCAAGGACGGCAGGGCAACCCTGACCCTCGCAAGGGGGGAGAAGGAGGACGAGCTGACGGTCAGGCTAGGCGGGGGATACGACCGGACTATATCCATGGCCCTGAGGAGGCCGGAGGAGGGGGAGGACGTCAAGGGGACGCCCAAGGTGGAGTTCAAGGCGGGTGCGGAGCTGAGGCCGAGGGTCTGGGCCAACGCCGTGGGTGCCTTCCGCAAGGAGGAGAAGTTCCTGTCCTTCACGCCTGTAACAGTTAGGGTGGAGGGGGACACGGTAACCCTCTCGAAGAGGGAGGACAGGGAGGGCATGACGCTCAGGCTCAGGCAGGGGGACGGCGGGGTAAAGAGGGTTTGGAACGCCGGGGAAGGCGCAACCGAGAGCACCTACTCGCTCGACCTGCTCATTAAATCGGCAAACCAAGACGTTGTCAGAATAGCCGACGGGCTGGTGGTGGAGCTGGCGACAAACAAGCCAATGAGGCTGGCCTACAGCACCGACAGCCTGAGGGTAACGTACTACTTGGCCAACTACATCCCGTGAGGTGGCAACGTGCGGAGGCGTGCGAGCGGGTTCTGGAAAAAGGTCAGGGACATGGCTTTTGCGACGAAGGCACCAGAAAACGACTGCATCCACTGGGGGGAGAACCGCTACCCTTTCACGGACAGGGGGTGCCTGCTGGGGATGAGCTTCTGCGACCCAAAGCGATGCGAGTTCTACGAGCCCATGAAGGAGTACATCAGGTGGGCGAGGGGATACAAGGTCGGCAGGATACATGTGAAGTTCCTGAGGGGGTACTGGACAGGGGAGCCATAGTTTTGTTCATATAAACGTTCTTTCCCTTTTTATATTTTTTCTTTTAACGTAAAGGTTTTTATTTTCGAGGGGCTCCAACTTTCGGGGGGTGATATGTTGGAGAAGTGGAAGGAAGAGCTGTTGTGCTCCCTGCTGTGGTGCGGGGAGAGGGATCTGGACGTGCTGGGGGAACTTCTTGAGATGTGCAAGAAGTTCGGGATCGGGATAAGGGACGTCGTCGAGGACTCGCTAGAGGGAGGGGCGATAGACAACGTAAACGACCTGATATTTTCCGCCATGTCCCTGATACTTAGGAAAATAGCGGACATCGCCGAGGGGATGGGCGAAGTCGAAGTGGCGGATCAGCTGAGGGAGTGGGACATCTACGTGAACGCAAGCGACTCGCACTTCAACATAGACCTTCTGGACAGGGGGATAAATGCCATAAGGGACATGACGCTGGAGGAAATCGCAAAGAAGGTGATAGAGGAGGTGAAGAGTGATGAGTGAGCCCGTCGTGGCGGAAGGCGGAAGAGAGACCAAGGAGATAGCCCTGACACTATACAGGATCGACTACTTCCCCTTCAAAGACCCTAAAACCACGAGCATTTCCCTGCCTGACTTCTGGGGAGGCTCGGACGAGCCCCTGTACACTTGGACAAGGGTAATAACGGCTGCGGCGCAGGATACAGGCGCATTCGTCTACCTGATGGTGGAGAAGCACGGCGAAAAGGCTGTAGCACACGACTACATTACTGACGAGGTGTACGAGTGCGACGTGGAGGGCTTCGAGAGGCCCAAATCGCTGTATTTTAAGGTCGTGGGCAACGCAGGGGCCGAAGAACTGCTAAAGTTACTCTTCTCCTACGTGGAGGAGGACATGGAGGAGGAAATAAAGAGGATAATGGGCTACGGCTGGAGCGAGGAGGAGGCTAGGTGGAACGTGAGTGCCGTGCAGGACAGGGGCCTCCTAGTGGAGATACTTCTGAGGATCGATACGAACATAATCGAGATGAGGGTGTCGGGCAGATGCCTGACGATAAACGGGAAGAGGTACTTGGTAAAGCCTGAGAGGACGGCGTTCTACCTTTCCTCAAGGGAGGCAAGGCTCTCCATGGCACACGTCCAAGAGGCGTGGCTCTCCGACTTGGCGAGGAAACTGCTGAAGAGGTGGTGGGAGCAGGATCTGTGAACCGCCGGATTTGTTCACTTGGGGGTGAGGGGATCTGATGGCGGGCAAGTACTGGAAGTATAGGGTGAAGCTTTTCCTCTGGCTTGGGGTGATGACCCTTATGGTGATAATAGCACCGTTCTCCGTGCTGAACTACTACTACACGACAATATACCCGCTGGACAGGGACGTCAAAGTGCACCTGAACTACGTCACAAAGCTAACCGACGCAGATGCTATCGGAAGGGAGCTTGACTTGGCACTAAAGGGCCTAGAGAACTACCACGGAAACCCGTCGTGGCTGTTCCCGACCGCTCACAGCGACTTCGACTACATCAGGGAGCAGATAAAAAGCCAGAGGGACATGGCCTATGCAATGAAGAACATATCAAAGACGGACTACGCCTACCAGAGGTACATAGAGAACGCCATAAGGACGGCGGGGGAGCTTGGGAAAAACGTAGAGGACGCAGAAAACTGGCTGTGGTTCACGCCCCAAAACATAGCACTTGCGATAGTGTGGATTATAGCGTTCATCGTAATATGGGCCTACGAACCGAGAGAGTATTGAAATTGCCTTAACTGTCTTCCTTTGACACCGGCCCTACTTTCTTTTTTATATATTGAAATTTTTATTTAAGTTAAGTTAAATAATTTAACGTAAACCTTTTTATTCTCAGGGATCTCTAACACAGGGGGTGATATTGTGGAGGAGGGAGACGTGTATCCCGTGTGTCTGGCACACGGCGATCTGGACGGCGTGATTTCGGCGGCCATGATCGGGAAGGTGTACGGAACGAAGTCCGAGGACTACGGGCTCAGGGAGGTGAGGTTCACGCAACCGCATGAGATAGACAGAGTGGCGGTGAAGCCAAACGAGATACTGTTTGTCGTGGACATAGCGGTAAACAACAGGGACCCGGCCATGACCCTCAAGTTCGTACAGGACAACAGAGATAGGATAGCCCTCTGGTTCGACCACCACAGGGGCTGGTCCGGTTTCCTTGGGAAAGTGCCGTTGGAGGTCAGGAACAGGTTCACCATAGACGAGAGTGCCCCGTCCTGTGCGAGGGTCCTCTACAACACGTACAGGGCTTGGGTCCCCGAATCTTGGGAGAGGAACGGGACGGCCTCAGACACGGGGCAACTCGACAGGCTGAGCGAGGACGGGTGGCTCCTCTACAAGGCAATAAAGGCGGACATAAGGGACGAGGAGGCAAAGAGAAGGGCAGTCAGGTGGCTGTTACACAGAAGGGAGGAGGATTATGAGTTCCTGAGGAGGAAGGCGGAGGAGTACGACAGGGGGCCCGGAAACATAGAGCCCCTGCTAAGCAAGATAAAGCTGATTGAGGGGGTTGCGGTCATGGAGGAGGACATACAGGGCATAGACAGGCTCAGACTGTTTCTGGAGATGGAGAGGATGTCCCCGCTCGGCGTGGGCGTGATGAGAGGTAGGACGGAATACGGTGAGGTAATAAGCGTCGGGACGGGGAGGGAGGACATAGACCTAGTGAAGGTCTTTAATCTGAGGAGCGGAAATCCGAGAAATGTGATACTGCCTGCGTCCTCGTGGAAAATCGAGGACGTGGTGGCTCTGTTGACCAAGAGGGTGAAATAAAATGGACGATGACACGCTCAGGAGGATTTATGAGGAGAAGAGCAGAAACTTGGGGAAGTGTAGGCTTTCGTTTGGGGAGTTCAAAAACTTGCACCGGTTCCTCAACAGAGTTGCGGAAAGGAGGGGAATAAGCCCGGAGCTCATAGACTTCTCAAGTGCGGTGGACCTCTCCCTTAGCTACAGGGAGAACAAGGAGAAAATAAGGGAACTCGTGGGGAGCATGAGAAGCATAACGAAGGAGCAGTTCGACAGGCTGGTGGAGGAGCACGAGAGGGAGCACGGCAGGGAGCTTCTGGAGGAGGATCTGGACAGGATAGAGCGGGGGGAAATCCGAGATCTGAGGCCCTTCTTCAGGAGGTACACGGCACACGTGGAGACATTCCTGAGCAATTCTGTGGTGAGGGGAATGGTCGTGGTGGGAAAGAGGGGAATAGGGAAGAGCTACAACCTTCTCCTCATGCTAAGGGAGAGGAATACGAACTTCGTGGTTGTCAGGGGGCACCAGACGCCCCTGTCCTTCTACAAGACTCTATATGAACACGCAAACGGCTACGTCTTGGTTCTCGACGACACCGTGAACGTACTTGAGAACAAGGACATACAGAGCCTGTTGCTCGGTGCCTTGGACTACGACAACAACGTGGTGCAGTGGAGCTCCACGTCGCCGCTGATGGAGGACCTGCCCTCATCTTTTAGATTTAATTCAAAGGTAATAATGCTTCTGAACGAGATGCCGAAGAACAACGAGGTGATGGAGGCAATACTGGACAGGTGCATAGTTTACAGGCTTGAATTCTCCAAGAGGGAGCTGCTGGAGATGCTCTACATCTTGGCCAAACAGAGAAATTACCCGGAGGAGGTCTTCGAGTTCATAAGGGAGAACGCCGACTTCCTAGACCTGTCTTTAAGGTTGTTGGACAAGATACACGCCTACTACGGCAGGGAGGGGTGGGAGGAGCTGGCGAGGGAGATCTCGGAGAGGGACTCCATGGAGTCCTACGTGCTCAAGCTTTGCAGGGAGGAGCCCAGCACAAAGGAACAGGTGAGAAGATTTATAGAGGAGACGGGGTACAGCAGGAGGACGTTCTTCAGGATAAAGGCCAAGCTTAGGGGGGAGGGCATGCTGTGAGGTGCCGGGGTGCCGTAGTGCCAAGGTGCCATGACGGCACTATGAAGTAAATGTTTTTATTTTTGGTTCGGCAGTTTCTTGGGTGACGTTATGATAAGTTCGGAGGAGAAGTTCATAATAAGCGCCGCCACCCTCACCGTCTCCATTCCGAGGGGGGTGGCCGACGTGCTACACCGCAGGGCCGAGGAGAAGGGGGTGACCCTCAGGTCGATTTTGAGGGCCTCCATAGCCCTTATACTGAGGGAGATAGAGGGTTTGGCGGACGAGGAGAAGAGGAAGAGGGTGGTCTACCTGTCGGATGACATAACGATCCACAAGTTCAAGGGGGGGAAGGGGCACTACCCGGCCTCGACAAAGGTGACGCACGACGCCTACGTGCACATAGACTCCCTGTGCAACAGCCTGATGGTGACGAGGAGCACGCTCATGAGGGCAGGCATAGCCCTCTTCCTCCAGAGGGACCCAAGTGCGGAGGAGATAAGGGAGCTGGAGAAGGTGCTGAAGGGGGTGGGGAAGTGAGCGCCCAAGAGACGTGCGTGGCCCTTCAGGCCGGCATAGTGCTGGAGGGTGAGGTAAAAACCGAGAAGGGCGTTATAAGGGTAAAGAGGAGGATAGACAGGAAGATGGTCTGGGACTTGGAGTACAGGGGCGAGTTCGAGGGCTCCGGGGACGTGGAGGAGATGGAGGACGGCAGGTATCTGGTGAGCTTCACGATCCAGAAGGGGAAAGGCTTCGCCATACTGGTGGAGGAGGCCGAGAGCTTGGCCGATGCCCTTAGGAGGGTGGCAGAGGTTGCCGAGAGCTGACACCTTCTCCACTTCTACTTTTTTATAAAGTAAAGGTTTTTATTCTCAACCCCCCGCTTTTCTAAGGGTGATAGTATGTGGTTGAAAAAGACAGAGGATTTGGCCGCTAGGTACCACGAGAGGAGGGAGAGTATTGAGGGCTTTGAGAAGCCCTTCGTTATGCCTACCCCGCAGTACCTCTTCTACAAGACGCTGTTCTGCTACCCGCTGAATGCGGAGCAGTTCTTCTACATGTCACTATCTGAGTACACACAACTACTCTTGGCATCGGAAAGGGAGACTGCCGAGGAGGAGGGGTGGGAGAGCGTGAGAAGGGCCATAGTAAGTGCTAGGAAGGACGGGTTTGTGAAAGACCCACCGCTGGTGGCCTCGGAGGTACTGCCAACAAGGGACGGAATCGAGGAGGTGCTGTCAACGTACCCAATAAGCAAAATATTGTTATACGCCGAGCTGGGAAAGAAGTACAGGGCGGAGTGGAGGTGGGCGCACAGGAAGAAGAGCGCGATAGAATATGTGCTCACGTCAAAGCCAACGGAGTGGCACGAATTTCAGGCAATAAAGTACAAAACTGCATACAGGGATCTGTTAAGAATGGTGCATCCAAAGCCATCGGATGAAACTGTGGAGAAGATATGGGGCTGGATTCTGGGGAAGAGAGAGCCACCAACTGAGAAGATAAGGAGCTATGAGGAGATGAGGAAGCTGGCTGGAAAGGGAGATTATGAAAAGGCTCTAAGGTTAGCAATAGATGGATATCTACCTTGGGAAGTGCTCAGGAGCAGGATAAAGATAAGTGAGGTTCAATCTAAAGAGCTGTTGAGGGAGGCTATAGCTAGGCTTATGACATCAAACGATATAGCACTTCAGGCAAGGACGATAGAGAGCATGGTAGGCTCAGATTTCCTGATGGAAATTGCTAGAAAGAAGGATTTCTCATTAAACGCTGGTGCTAGAACTGCAATAGGCTTGGAGAGTGAGGCGAGCGAGATTTTCTTTGAGAAGACTAGGATGAAAAAGGAGGAGTTTGAGAGGCTACTGCCTGAGAAGCCTGAGAGGATAATATCTCTGGTGGACACAAGCGGTAGCATGCACGGACCAAGAATACAGTCAGCAGCTAGAATACTCATGCCGTTCAGGGATATAATAGAGAAGTTCTATGAGTTCAACGAGACAGTAGGACAGATAGAGCTTAGGACATTGCAGGACTTCAGACTGCTGACAAGACTACCGAGAAATGGAACAAGATTATATGACAGCATAATAGAGGTCAGCGAGATGGAGAGACTTACGGAGAACGATCTTCTATTTGTGATAACTGATGAGCAGGAGAACTTCAGTAGCTCAAGGCTTGAGGATGTCCTGAAGCTAAAGGCTAGGATAGCACTAGCTATAGTTGCACCATACCCAGCAGATATGCTGTTAAAGACACCTCACACGAGGATAATAGCCTATCCTGCATCAGATCCAGATGCGTTCATAGCTTCAGCAAGGATAATAATGGCTGGAAAGATAGCGGAAAGCAGGAAAGTGGTAAAGCTCGCTGAGCTTATACCTCTTGCATACACTTAATACTTTTTTTATCTGACGATAAGTTTTTAAAGAGAACCTGCACTATACAAGGGTAGGTGTTCCTGCGGGTTTCAGCGCCTCATCGAGGCCCGAGAAGCCCGCAGGGTGCTTCCTACCTATAAAGCATAACTTTTTATTTAAGACCCCCTCTATTCTGAGGGGTGTGATATGGGAAGGAAGAGAAAGAATGAGGAAGCCCTTATTTGTCCTTTTAGGAGATACTGCACAGAGAACTGCATGCTATACGATGACGAGAGCAATACCTGTGTCCTATTCTACCTGAAATGGCTTGTAGAGAGCATAAACGACTTTAAAGGTAGGTGGTTGTATGAAGAGTGAGGAGGAGATAAGGCAAAGGATAAGGCTCTGGGAGGAGTTTAAGAGGAGAAAGAACAAGTATCTGGCTTGGGCTTACTACCGTGAGGGGGGAGATAACCCGCATCCTGAGGAGATACTGAGAGAGCTTGGCTACATCGATGACCATCTGGTGGATGATGAGTTCTACGATCCAGAGTGTGCTGAGATAGTCATCAGGGAGCTTAAAACCATACTTGAGGAGAAAGAAGAGGAGAAAGAACCCGTACAGGTGATTGTTCAGGAAATAGTGAAAAACAAGTCATTCAGAGTTGAGATACTGCTGGAAGGAGAGGAGATGACAAAGGATGAGATCTTATCAGCTGTGAAGGAAAGGCTCAAGAACTGGATAGCTTTAAAGAAGTCATATGAGAAGTTTGCAAAGGAGATGAACAAAAAGCTGAGGGGGTGATCTGATGGAGAGGAAAGTGGAGCTAATAGAGGATAGAGAGATGGGAATCGCATACGAGCTGTGGTCAAAGCCTGAGAAGTTCTTGCAGGAGGGCACCTTTGAATACGAAGGTGAAGTATTTAAATATAAAATAAAGTGTCCTATCTGCTCCATGTCCTTCTTAAACAACAATCTTGAGAGGCTGTTAAAGGACGTATCAAACCATGCATTTGAGCACTTATGGTACTTCTACTACAGAAACAAATACAAGAAGGTGGTCAAGGTGAGATGATGCCTGTTGAGAAAGAAGGTAATCTATACGTTTGGGTATGTCCTTACTGCAAATGGAGGACGAAGCCCTTTGTCAGGTACAGCACAGCTGTGAATCATGGAATAAAGCACATGGTAAAAGCACATGAGAGGGAGGTGATAATGAGTGGGGATCTATGATTTTATAGCGGGAATTCAGGAGTGGGCAATAAAGAAGCTTGGAGAGTTCTTCTGCTCTCAGGCAATTGATAAACAGAGCTGTATGTGGATGTGGTATCTCATAGCACCTGTTGTCGTCCCTATCCTATCCCTTCTTTTTTCCATTTTATGCATCCTGCTAATAGGTGAACTTGTAATAAAGCTAATAAATAAAGCTAAAGTTTTTATTTGAGAGGCTTTTTGTTTTCAGGGGTGAGATATGATGTATGAGGAACCCCGATCCGTTATGGGAACGTCTGTTCCGGAGGATGTGTGGGTGAAAATACGGGACTATTCCGAGAGAAACAAGATATCTAAGGGACTCATCCTGAGAGCATCACTCGGTCTTCTCAAAAAGGAGGGCTACTTTGACGGAGAAGATGCGGAAATAAGGATATACAAGCTTTCCAATGAGATATCACCTAGGGGAAGGTCATACAGGACACCAACTGTTGTTATGAGTAAATCTGTTTTTGATAAGCTTGAGGAGATAAGACAGAGGATAAAGCTAACGAGATCAAGGATTCTGAGGGCTGGAATTGCACTTCTTATAAAAAGGCTTGATACACTAACTGTCGATGACATAAAAGCACTTGAGAAAGAGTTATACTCTCTGGTGGGGTGATAGAATGCCTGAATATGTGGGGACGACTATTTACATACCTAAGGAGCTGGATGAGAAACTGAGGAAGTTGGCTAGTGAGAAGAGAGTGTCAATGACTGAGATAGTAAGACAGGTCCTACCATCGGCTCTGGAGAAGTTTGAGACAGAAAAGAAAGAGGAGAAGAAGGTAACTGACCTTTCATCTGCTTTGGAAGAGAAAACTGAGTCTCCTTTGGCATCCCTTATTGTGGAGAAAAAGAAGAGAAGAAAGCTATCTGAGGAGGAGATAAGACAGTTGGGTGAAAAAGCCCTTGAGCTGAGGAGGAAAGGCTGGACATATGAGGAGATAGCCAAGGAGCTTGGATACAGTGCAACAACAGTCTGGAGGGCTGTGAACTCCCTTTTAAAGGAGATGGAAAAGACAGGAAAAAAGACTGCACCTCTATTCTGTCCTGTACTTGATAATCCGTGCTTGGAGGAAGCCTGTGGTCTCTATGATCCACTGGATAAGGAGTGCTCTATACTGGGGATAAACAATACACTGAAGGAAATTGTGAGGACAAGGGTGGCGAGATGAGGAGATGCGGACTCTGTGCCCACTATCATGTGTTTCCCAAAGGTCCGAGAGCAGGATATGATGGATTCTGCACAAAGCTTTTATGCTATGTAACAGGGAGAGATACATTCGCTGAGGAGTGTGAGTTCTTCAAGGAGAGATATAAACTGGAGCCTGCAAGGGTGTGAGAATGTACACAACATCGGGAACGAGAACTTCTAAGTGCTTCTACAGTAGCACCGAGACCATTACATATACCACATCGGCAACAACCACAGTCAGGACTGCATGGTTCAACAGCAGTGCCACCAGCTATGTTGTCAGCACTCCTAGAACTTATGACTGCTAGGGTGAGAGGATGAGAGAAGAGGAGCTGAGAAAATATCAGGAGAAAGGGTTTAAGGCAGTTGATGAGTGCGTGGATAATGTCAAACGTGAACTCAAAGATTGCAAGGGAATTTATCTCACAGATCTAGAGTTTGAAAGCATAAAGGCGATGATGAAGGAGGCTCTGGTGGGGGGCATGATATACACTTGTAGTATATGGAGGCAAAGGTGATTCAGATGAGCGAGGTGAAAAGGAGCAAGCTTTTGAATTTTTATCTCAGGCATGAAGATCCAAGGCTTCTCCATTGCAAGATAAAGCTTGTTGAGAAGGCAATTGTTGATATATGCGGTGAGATTCATGGCTTGGCTCTTCTGCTCGGAGATGAGGAACCTTCCTATTTCTATGCATTGGATGAGATAAACAAAAGCTTAAAGACTAGGCTATCCAGCATATTGGGAGATCTGAAGAGCAAGTACCTAAACGCTTTAGTACAAAAGGAGATCATGGAGGGAGAACATGAAAGCAGAAGAGATAGAGAAGGAGATTAGAGACGTACTTAACCCTTGGGACTTATTCCTAGTGGAAAGGAAGGATAAGTGCCTGATATTCAATGTGATAAAGAACAACATAGATCTGGATGAGATCAAGAAGCTTGTGGAGATAGCTTACAGGAATAGAATGACGCTCAGGCTGAAAACTGCATTTTATGGCGAGCCGTATATAATAGTAGAATACACTTTCTGCTCTCCGAGGGATGAGGATGAGGAGAAAAAAGAGCACAATAAGGAAGGTGCTGATATTGCTTAGCTTCCCAATATTCTTTTTTATTCCAGATTTTTTGAAAGCCGTATATGCAGTTACATGGTTTGCTGTCCTCATATTCTTCTGGGAGGACTGAAAATGGAGGATCTTGAGAAAAAGGCTAGGAGAATAGCTGTTGCAACAGTTTACAGCTCTAACGATCACTGGATGTTCAGGTGTCCTGTCTGCAAGGTAAAAATAGGCTATTTTATCGGGTATTACACATACGAGGAGGTGGTGGAAAGAGTCAAGAACCATCTACTTATCCATTTAAAACAAGGAGGGAGATGATGAGTTGCACACCGTTGAGAAATGAAATTTCACTTTTTCAATTTTATTTAGGTCTTCTCAGACCACGAAAACTTTTTAAAGGTTTAGTAGCTAGCAATTAGTAGTGGTCAGATGGTCAGGTTGAGATGCCCGAACTGTGGTTATGAGTGGGACTATAAGGGAAAAAAGCAGTTCTATGCAACGTGCCCTAACTGTCTCAGAAAGATAAGTATATCTAAAGACAAGGTGATTCAAATAGGTGAATGAATATGGATCATGTAATGATAACAGCAGGATTCAAGCTTAAAATGGGGGAAAACCCAGAGCTTGATCACCTATTCGAGGAATACAGACAGATGGTAAACGAACTTCTTCAGGTCTGTGCGGAGAAGGGAATAACAAGCTTAAGCAAACTTCACAGGGAGAAATATCATGAGCTGAGGGAGAAATATCCGGATCTAAACTCCATGTATATCTGCGATGCAATGAGAATGGCACTTGGTATCTACAGCAACTTCAGGAAAAGACAGAGGAGAGGAAAAACAAAGGTAGATAAACCTGTATTCAAGAAGAACGCAATTCTGCTACACAGGAGGCTTTTCAAGCTTGATCTCAACAGCTGGAGGTTCATGCTTACAATCGGAGAAGGCAAAAGAATTGGAGCCAACCTGTATCACAGCTCCTATCACCTTAAGTTCAGGGACATGAGGCAGAGGGAAGCCTATTTAGTAAAAAGAAACAACGGATACTTTCTTAATGTCTCATTTATTAGGGATGTTGAGCTGAGGGAACCAAACGGAAAGGTATTGGCGATAGATCTGAACGAGAACAACATCACCTTTGGAGGAAAAGATATTACACAGATAGAAACAGGGGAAAGAACAATAAGGACTACCTATTATCTGAAGAGAAAGAGAATATGGAAAAAGCTTCAGCTGGGTGATTACGTCAGGTTTGGAACTCCAATACCTGAAAAAGCTAAAAAGCTGTTGGAGAAATACAGGAGAAGGCAGACAAGGAGGGTTCTAGCATTATACCATAAAATAGCCAATAAGATAGTTGAAAAGGCAAAGGAGATGGATGCCTCTGTTGTTGTGATGGAGAACCTGAAGCACATGGAGAAAATGTGGAGAAGGGAGAAGAACTTAAAGAATCCAAAGAAGAAATTACCAAAGGAGCTGAGAGGGAGGCTGAACAGGTGGTCTTTCAGGAAGTTTCAGCAGATAATCGAGTATAAGGCTAAGCTTGCGGGGTTGAATGTTGTGTATGTGAACCCGAAGGGGACTTCCTCTATGTGCCCGGTATGTGGGGTGAAGCTAAGCCCGAATGGGCACAGAGTGCTGAAGTGCCCCAGATGTGGGTATGAGAACGATAGGGATGTGGTGGCTGTGTTGAACCTTATGAGGAGATACACCGAGGATGTGGGGTCTTTCCCGAAAGGGGATCTTTCTACCCCGAAAGCCCCTGTGAAACCAGAAATGGTGAAGGGGAACCCCTCTGGCGGGGATGCAGGATGATGGGAAGCGAAATGCATAGCAAAAAAGAAGGCACAGAAGAGGTGAAATGGCACAAAATAAGCAAAAACAAACTGGGTATCGTACAACGAGGGGAGAAAGATATATTAGGGGCTGGAGTGGAAACATACCCCAAAGTATCGTACAACAAGGGGAGAAAGCATAACGATTTTAACCCCGCCTTTCTTCACGCTATTATCGTATCGTACAACGAGGGGAGAAAGTGTGATACCCTGATACCTTATCGATGGTCCCTTTGTATCGTACAACGAGGGGAGAAAGGATAAGTTTATATACTACAATCGGTTTATTTTTATGGGATGCAGAGACACGGAAGTGAAGAGGTTGGTAGTTCATAGGTGCACAACCTCAGATCCTCATGGTCTCTGCTTTATACTTTTTAAAGAAGAGACACAGACACCCCACTTAATACTTCACCACCCTACCCGTATATTAGGGGCTGGAGTGGAAACATAC
>Ga0080004_1124700_pt1 | contig 19729 bp, 21 predicted proteins | sample WasSprMetagenome_FD_69207 | JGI IMG/M metagenome (GOLD analysis project Ga0080004, IMG submission 69207) | Sulfidic aquatic microbial communities from Washburn Spring, Yellowstone National Park, USA - WS (SPADES assembly) (version 2) | ecosystem: Environmental > Aquatic > Thermal springs > Hot...
CGGACAACAGCGGCGACATCAAAGCTCGTGAACTCCTTTTTATGCAAGGCGTCTACACCATTTCTAAAGAGTAAACTGCATTAAACTATAAATAGGCAGCTTTAAATCATAATCCAAAGGTGCTAGTTGCAAAGGCGTTGGTGAAGGTGAAGCCGCTACAATTAATCTACTGGCTTAGGCTTGGACTGGGAATAGTTGCCGCTCTTGTTTGCACAGGCTACGCCATGGTGGATACAAGGGGCACAATTAGTGTTTTTATGAACGGTGTGGTCATAGCTATGCTCATTTATTTAATGTCTTATTATCCGATTAAAAACAGATTCATTAACAAAGTGGAAAAGCCGCAAAAACTCTTAACAACGGGGATAGGCATCTACTTTTTTTCGTGGCTTGTTTTCTGGATTCTGCTATACTCCATAATCATTAGTTAACCAATAACAGTCTAAGCCTTTCCTAAATAATCCTCTATTGTAGATTGCCCATCTTCAGCCTGCAAATCCTTAGGCCTATCCTTCTCAGAAAAAGCATTATTCACGTTGGGGTTATTTGCGATGGTCATCTTGCCGAGCACGCGCATGCAGTCTGCCCAAGCTGAGAAAAAACCTCTGTCAAAATCTCCGTGAAGCCTATTTCTTACGTGGTCTGAAAATTCTCGCCTATAAACGTTTAAAGCTGCTTTGTCATTTAAGTCAAGCTTTGAGAAAAAAGCGTAGGCATCACTATTGTTTGACCGGCGCGCAAGGAGCATCCCGTATAAGGCTCTGAAATAGCCCCTGTTCCATTCTGTTTTATGCATTTTCTGCTTTAGCCTTTCAAGTTCCCTTTCAGCTTCGGTAAACTGCCTATTAATTAAGAGTTGGAAATAACGGGTCACTAAGGCCGATGGAACAGGCATTTTAACGCCCACGAGACTTTGACTTTTCTTCTTCGGAAACATCCTCTATGCCGTTCTCTGTTATTTTAAATATTTCCTCCCCCTCCGGCAGATATGGGCTTGAAACTAAGCGGGCAATCCGCACAGGACCATGGGCAGCCCTACGCAGATAAATTCTCGTATGGCTTGTGTGCCCAACTATGTGACCGCCGATGGGGTGCACTGCGTCGCCGAAGAAAATGTCGGGCTTAGCCATAACCTGGTTTGTCACAACGGCAACTGCGTTGAAAGCCCTTGCAAGCCTTATAAGCTTGTGCATGTGCTTGTTTAGCTTCTGCTGCCTTGAGGCTAACATTTCTCTGCCTAGGTATTCGCTTCTGAAATGAGCCGTTAATGAGTCAACAATAATAAGCTTAACATTGTTTGCCTTAATCACCTCGTCCGCGTTGTCGAGCAGAAACATCTGGTGATCAGAAGTGAAAGCCTCAGCGTAAATGATGTTTTTAACAACCTGTTCTGGGTCAAGCCCCAAATGCCTAGCCATCTGCACTATACGCTCAGTTCTGAAAGTGTTTTCTGTATCTATGTAAAGCGCTGCACCATTTAATCCGCCGCGTTCCGGAGGCAACTGCACATTCACGCATAGTTGATGGCAAATCTGGCTTTTCCCACTGCCGTACTCGCCGTAAAACTCTGTTATGGTTTGGGTTTCCAATCCGCCGTCAAGGATTTTGTCTAGGGCTTTGCTGCCGCTTGTCAAACGCAAAACGCTCTGCCTCATTTTAAGAAGTTCGTCTGCCCTCACAAAGGAAATGCCTATGGAAGAACGGGCAGCCTCAATGATGGCGAAGGCTTTCTTCTCGCTTACGCCGGCGGGCTCCAACTCTTGAGCGGTCGCCATAGCCAAAGACTCAACAGTGTGAAAACCCAACTCCCGCAGTTTCTGAGCAGTAGCTGGCCCAATCCCTGGCAAATCCTCTAGAAACTCGTATTTCTTTTTGGGTATTTCTTCCCCTTCCAATTCCTCAGTCATAAACATTTGCCTCTTTTCCACTCTGAAACAGTTAAGGCAAGCCATATTTAAAATAAGCGAGACACGACAGCGTTTACACCGCAGAGAGACAAGTTAAAGTGATGCATTTTACCTTTAAACTTTTAATCCAATTGAGATAAGACATAAGTACGCTTCTTCATAAAACTGGCTAATAAGCGAGGGAAATAATCATTGGAAATAGCAAAGGTTGTGGAAAATGTCGCATTTGAAATTTTGAAACAGGCGGTAATATATTTGCCCAACGATGTAAAGAAGGCACTTAAGAAGGCTTATGAGGAGGAAACAAGCGAAACTGGAAAGACGCAGCTTAAGGCAATTCTGGATAACATTGAACTTGCAGAAAAATTTCAAGCGCCAGTTTGCCAAGACACTGGCACAATAATTTTCTATGCAAAAGCAGGCGCAAAAGTGAAAAATTTAGACAAAGTTGAAGAGGCTTTGGTGAACGCAACGCGCAGAGCTACAAAAGAAATCCCTTTGAGGCCGAACGCAGTTGACCCCTTCACCCAGAAAAACAGCGGAGACAACACTGGAAGATTCATACCATACATAAACTGGGAAATTGTGCCCGGAGACAGCCTAGAACTGACTGTGATGACGAAGGGGGGAGGTTCAGAAAATGTCTGCATCACAGGGATGCTTGTGCCAGGAGAAGGCGTTAAGGGGTTAAAGAAGTTTGTTGTGGACGCCGTGATAAAGGCTGGAGCACAACCATGCCCACCCACAATTTTGGGCGTTGCCGTCGGCGGAGGAGCAGACATAGCTATGAAGTTGGCGAAGAAAGCGTTGCTTAGACCATTAGGTGAGCCGAATCCAAATCCAGATTTGGATAAGCTTGAAAAGGAGTTGTTGGAAGCTGTTAACATGACTGGTATAGGTCCTATGGGGTTGGGTGGAAAAACAACGGTTCTAGACGTGCATATTGATTATGCTTTTAGGCATCCGGCATCTTTTCCAGCGGCTGTAGCCTTCAACTGTTGGGCTGCCAGAAGAGCCTCTGCAAGAATCCATCCAGACGGGAAAGTTGAGTATTTAACCCATAAAGTTAAGTGAGGTGAAAAGAGAAATGGCTGTTTACAAACTTAAAACACCAATCTCCGAGGAGGAAATACGCAAAATCAAAGTTAACGACGTTATCTACATAACTGGAACCATCGTCACAGCAAGAGACCAGGCCCACAGAAGGGCCCTAGAATATCATAGCCAAGGAAAACCCTTGCCCCTAAACCTAGAGGGACTAGCGGTTTTTCACTGCGGTCCAGTTGTAAGCAAGAAAGGCGATAGTTGGGTTGCCATTGCTGCGGGTCCGACAACAAGCACGAGAATGGACATCTTTGAAGATGAGTTCATAAAAAACTTCAAGGTTCGTGTAGTGATAGGCAAAGGTGGAATGGGCAAGAAAACAACTGACGCCATGGCGAAATACGGCGCTGTTTACAGCGCCTTCACTGGCGGCGCAGCCATTTTGGCTGCAAAAGCCATAAAAAAGGTTAAGGGTGTTGAGTGGCTCGATTTGGGGACGCCGGAAGCCATGTGGATTTTTGAGGTTGAAGAATTTGGTCCTTTGGCTGTCGCCATAGATTCTCATGGAAACAATCTTTTCATGGATGTCACAAAAAATGTTGAGGAGAACAAGCAGCGGATTTACCAGAAGCTCGGTTTGTCTCCGTGATTTTTAACCCTTATTTTTCTGCTTAATTTTTAATCGATAGCCCAAATTATGCTTAGTGTGTCAGAAGATTTAATATTGGAAAAATTTAATGCATAAGACGGGGCCAAATTCATGTTGAAAAACTTTAGAGACAAGATAGCTCTTTCCGGTGTTGCAGTTCTTGGAATAGGCATCGCATTGCTAATATTCACTTTCATAAGTGCCTATGGATTTCTAACTCAAAACCTAAGTATAATTGCTTCTGAAGATTTGATGCAGACTTTTGGCGGGGCGCTTGCGCCATTGATTGCAACATGCATACACATAATGTATCTTGGAGTCATGGGCTGGATTGGCTCGCTAATAACCATAAGAGGAGTTACCATAATCGTGAACGCTCCAAAGGTTGAAGCCGTTCCAGTGCAAAAACCAGCGGCACCACAGCCTAAACCGCTTCCTCAAAACGCAAAAACCGCACCAGCGAAGGAAACAAAGCCATCAGAGCCGCAAATTGTAGTCATACCGCCAGAGGAAGTCGCTCAACCTCAATCGCAACCTCAGAACGACCAGCAGAAAAACAATTCGCAACAGCAGCAAACCTAAGCCAGAGTTTTGGTACGCTCAAGAATCTCCGCCGTAAAGGGGAAACGTAATGAACTTAACAATTCGAATGATAGGAATTGCCACAACGTTTTTCTGGATATTCCTCGCAGCCTTCCTTGTCTCGGCCGCTTACTCCGTCAAAGATTTACACTTTGATTTTGGAGAGCCACAAATGAGCATGACCAGCGAAAACAAGCTGCTTCTTTCCTTGCCCATAAACATCATTAACGAAGGATATTACGCCATAGGCGCCTTCAACATGACAACGCAACTCTTAGATTTTAATGGCAGCGTCATCGCCAAAGGTTCCACGTTCGTACCCAACATAGGGAGAGGAGAAAATTTAACAACCAGCCACAATATGACGATTGAAATGGGCGAGTTGCTGCAGCATAGCAACAACTACCTGTTTAACGACTCCGAGCTTGAAGTCTCGGTTTTTGCCGGCATGAGGCTTGCAGAGTTGGTTCCAGTTGGAGTTTCAACAAACCTATCGATTCCTTGGGGCGCTCCATTCTACAATTTTACGCTAGGAGAACCAAGCTATGAAAGATTTAACCGAACACACCTTCAAGTTACTGCGCCAATAAGCTTTGAGAACCACGCCTTCTTTGACATTGCCGGAAACATACAAATTAAAATGTATAACAGCTCAAGCATACTCACCGGAGAAAGCCAAATCTCCTTTGAGGCGCCGCAACACACACCCTACAACGGATACATTGAGCTTTTCGTACCGATTACAAGCTTTACTCCAGATGGGCATTTTGAGGCTTACTTTCTAACGTCGGTTTTTAATTATGGACCAATGGTGATATCCTATGGTTGATAAGGCGGTTGTTCGCAAAATCGTGTTTAAAGCACTTAAAGCAACAGTCAAGGGAATCCTATTCTACATGGCGTATTTTGTTTTGTGGAGTTTTATATCGCCACTTGCAGAGTTTATTCCAAGCTTGCAGCAAATTGTGGAAACCTTTGTTATCATATATGTTGTCCTTATGATTCTGGGGGAACTTGCCAGCGGCACAATCTATCAATATTTTCTCAATGTTGCTAAGGCACTGTTCGTAACCCTCTATCTAATTCTAGAGTTGAAGGGGGGTGTTTTCAGTCTGACCTTCAACAACTTGAATTTTTTCGTTGACTTTCGTATGGTTCTTGCAGTCGTTGTGCTCCTAAGCCTTCTCGGAATTGCAAAAACCATGCTTCAAGCCGTGAATTACCTAAGTGAAAAGGCAGAATACGGAGCAAAATTGAATTAAACTGAGAAACCTATAGTTTGATGCTCATGACGTAAGCGTCTTCCCCATCAGAATAATATCCGTGAACTGTGCGAGTTACCTGAAATCCTAACTTCTTATAAAGGTTGATGGCAGGGGTGTTGGTCACCCTAACTTCTAGGAAGCACTGCTTCGCATTGTAAAACCGCATACCTTCCATAGCCTCTTTCACCAAAGCCTCTCCAACTCCTTTCCTTCTATGAGCAGACAAAACAGCTATTGAAACAATATGTCCCTTCTTGACCAGCCCGCCGAAGCCGAAGTTTGAAAGACCTAACTCAATCCTACACATTATGTATCCGATGACTTCTCCATTTTCTTCTGCAACAATGAAGGTTTCTGGAAACCTGTTGTAAAGGTCCATGAAGAAGAAGTCTCCGTAGTTTTCTGGAAGGCACACACGGTTGATGTACATTACTTTTTGCAGGTCACCAGCCTTAAACTTTCGCAGTTTGAAGGTTTTCTGCAAAGTTGGATCCGCCGCCTTGTGTTAATGGGTAACTCACAAACTAATCACTTTTACTATTTAACTTCATTCTTCTGCAGCCTTAACTTCTGGCAACGTAAAGTTCCCGTAGGGCATAGCCCACACTTTAGCGTCTTTCCCAGCAATGCTGAAAGCTTCGTTTAAAGCGCTATTCACAGCTCTCGCGGTTTTCAGTTTGAAAATGTTCGCTGCATAGTAATCCGGCATTGAGGAAACCAAAATTATGTCGTGGTTTTGCAAAGCCTTTAGAAGGTAATAGGCTTTATGTCCGCCCAAAACAAAGTTACGCTTAATCTCCCTTTCTACAGCCCTTAAATCGCCAAACTTCACCATCCAATCATAGAAAACTTGATTCCCATGCCCTTCAGGGCATTCAGCCACTAAGACGACCACGCCACCACGCTTAACAACTTCCAAAGCGCTGTCAACCCCCTTGTAGGCTTGGAAAAGGTTAACATCCGCCGGATGCCCGCCTGGACTGACGATAACTATGTCTGCCTTTCTATTGACGGTGACACGGTACATTTCGTCAACAACCTTAACTCCTTCATAGAAGGCTTGCTCCAAATCGCCAGCAAAGGCTTTAACAACCTCGCTTTTGCTGTTAGTTACAACATTCAAAATGAAATCAACTTTTGCGAGCCTTGCGGCTTCCACCATGTCCTCGTGGATGGGGTTTCCTTCCAAAATGCCAGTTTTGGCGTTTGGATGTAAGATCATGGCGTGGTTATGCTTTATTGTTTCTTCTCCGGAAACTCCTGGCAGAACGCTTTTTCTTCCACCTCCATAACCAGCATAATAATGGAAGCCCACATCGCCGGATAAAATCTTCAAGTCAGCCTCGGCAAAGACCTTGTTCAAATAAACCTTAGTTCCATGCTTCTTGGTTTCACCAACATAAACTAAGTCGGTAGCCTTACAGTTATGGCTTAAAGTTTTTACGCGCCTCACAACCTCTTCGCCTAGAAGTTGCAGAGCTTCCTCTTGCGTAACAGCCTTATGCGTTCCACACCCAAAAATAACTGTTACATTTTCGTCCTTCACGCCCGCCGCATTCAATTCGTTAAGCAAAGGCGGAACCATGAGGTGGCTTGGCGCTGGTCTAGTGGCGTCATCAACAACAATTGCCACCTTGTGTTCTGGTTTGGCTATTTCACTCAGCCTTTTAGAACCTATTGGCTCCTTTAGAGCCCTTTCAATTTCGGCTCTGGCGTCGGGCACGCCCGGTTTTTCTTTAGGCTCTATGGTGCCTAGAAAGTTTCTTGCGGGAATTCTAACGCATACTTCGGTTTTTCCGTATGGAAGCCAGACGTCAACCATGGGCATCACTGCTTATGGATATGAAAACACGCAAAAGGAAATTATTAAGCCTTTATCATAAGAATTTGATAGGCATGGATTTATGTGGTATGTAAGCGTTAAACCTTACATCTAGGGGGTTGCTGAACCGAAGTTCTTTAAAACCTAAGCGCACTATTTAGAGTGAGGAATAGGGTATGGCTATTGAGAAGTCTCCCGCAAAAAATGAAGTGTTCTTTGTTTGGTTTAACCGCTACGCTGGAGTAACCATAAAAACCCCGACTAAAACCCTCGTTATAGACCCCGTGGATGTGAAAGCTCGAGAATTCAAAACTGCTGATGCGGTTTTGGTCAGCCACGAACACTACGACCATCTAGACCAAGCGTTAGTTTCAGAAATCCACAAACAAACTGGATGCATGGTAATCGCGGATTCAACATCGGTGAAAAGACTTCGAAATGTAATCCCACCGGAAAAACTTAGCGAAGTTCAACCGGGCTCTGAAGTTAAAATAGGCGATGTTTCTGTAAAGGCTGAGAGGAGCCATCACCCGCCAGCAGCCACGCCAGTGACCTTCATAATCACAAGCGAAGATAGCGTAAAAGTTTTCCACACCGCAGACAGTCTTCCATTTCCGGAGATGGCGGCTTTAGGAGAGAAGGAAAAGTTTGACGTTGTCTTCTGCACTGTTGGAATAGCTCCGGGAGCTTCGCCTTCATCGGGTTTTGAAATTGCGAGGTTGACCAAGCCTAAAGTGGCTGTTCCCTACCACACTGGCTCATCGGAAGAGCAGAGAAAATTTGCTGAAATTTTGAAGAAGGAAATGCCAAAAGTCACTTGTTTAGTGCCCGAAGTTGGAAAGATATACCAAGTTTCTAAGCGGACGTGAAAAAATTGTCCATTGGAAAAAACAGCGAAAACGTCAAGACTGAAATCTGCAAAATATTAAACAAAATCGGCGCATTGCAATTCGGAGCCTTTAGGCTTACAAGCGGAAAAATAAGCCCCTACTACATCGACCTACGAATTGTCCCAAGTTTTCCAGATGCTTTCCACAAAATCTGCAACTTCTACGTGGACTTCATAAAAGGGGAGGTGGGCGCCGAAAGATTCGAGAGGATAGCTGGAATACCAGTTGCAGGCATACCATTCGCGTCTTTAATAGCTTACCACCTAAAGAAACCTTTCATATATATTCGCAGAGGTGTTCGGCTCCACGGACGACAAAGGAGAGTGGAAGGAATCATTGCGCCTGGAGACCACGTTCTACTTGTTGATGATTTGATTACAACTGGCTTGTCCTTAAAGAAGGCTGCAAGAGCCATAACTGCTGAGGGTGGGGTTGTAACTGACGCAGTTGTGCTTTTGGATAGAGAAGAAGGCGGTAAAGAAAGGCTTGAGAAAAACGGGATAAAACTGCACGCCATGATAAGGGTTAGTGAAATAGCCAACAAGTTGTATGAGATAGGAGCAATAGATGGGGATCAGTTGAAGACAATTTTGAAACAGGTTAAAAAGGGATAAGAAAGTTAAGTTTAAAGAACGCCTATTCATAGAATATTAGCTCTTGCTTCTCCAGTATCTCATGGAGCTTGCGCACCGCGTCATAAACATCTTGTTCTTTCTTTGCTCCTGTGCAGACAAGTTTCCCGCTTGCAAACAACAGTATGACAACCTTTGGGTCGTCCATCCTGTAGATTAACCCTGGAAACTGCTCCGGTTCATACATTGTTTTCCCCAAGGTGTAAGCCGCTTTTTCCAAGTCTATCATCCCGCCTAGGCTTGCAGAGGCAACAATGTTCTGGATTTTCAGCTCCGGCTTACTTATGATTATTATTCCGCCTTTCTTCAACTCCTTAATCACTTTTACAACAGCTCTGCGGGCTTCCTTCTCAGATTTTGCACCAGTACAAACCATCTTTCCAGAGTTGAAAATCAATGTAGCTGTCTTAGGTCTCTTAAGCCTAAAAACTAGCCCTGGAAACTGCTCGGGGCGATACTCCACGCCTGGATAGCCTTTAACGACAGCGTTTAGGTCAACCTTCTGGTTTAGGGTAGCGGAGGCGACAACATTTTCAATGTTTACAACAGCCTTGCCCTTCGACATCAAACATCACTTCCAATAATGAATCTTAAATACCCTTTATAAAGCATTAGCCTTTAAAGCTGTCGATTTCTCCAGGCAAACCCATTGTTTTAAAAAAGACCTTGCAGTTATGTCCATCATGAGGCTATGCTTCTGATTCTTATGAACCAACTATAAACGTATACGCAACAGACAAAGCTCCGTTCAATGTTTTATCTAGCTTCCAAAGATGATAAAAAGGTAGACTGTTGATAAGCAAGATGCCTCACGAACACAAACCTTAAAAATTGAATGTTTGAAGCATGCGCAAATTTCCGGACATAGAAGTGTACTATAGAACTTTTTCTACCAAAATTTTTTAAGAAATAAATCATAAATCAGTTGAAGGGGAGAAAGATGAGGAGAAATAAATTATTCTCGACGGTTTTGATTGCTATAATAACTCTCACTTTATTCATAGCTTTCGTAGGTCTTCAAGTACAGGCTGCCAAGCCACAGCATCCACTGCTTAAAGGAGCTTATCGCATCGACAAAGAAGACTGGATTTATGTGCATCTGGAGGGAGACCCCTTCCAAATAGGCTATCAACATGGCTACTTGCTTGCGGACAACATAAACATCTCCTGGAGCGCTGCAATTCACGTTTACTGGAGTGAAAATGAATTCGGCGATCAGTGGTATATTGCTCGCGATATCGCAAGAATTTACATATGGCAAAAACTTCCTGCAGAACAAAAAGTCGAGATTGAAGGAATCGCAGCTGGAGTAAAAGCGGCTGGTTATAACTGGGACAAGTGGGATATCACAGCGTTCAATGCGTGGGCAGATATTGACGCCTACTGGGATGCCTACTTCGAAGGAGTACATCCAAGTGGACACATTCCCCTACACCACTGGGAAAAAGGTTGTAGTGCATTCATCGCCACTGGTGACGCTACAGCTGACGGCCAAATTGTCATCGGCCATAATACATGGGCTGGATACGCTGGAGACGGATATTGGAATGTAATATTTGACATTAAACCGAATAAAGGACATAGAATGATATACCAGAGCACAGGAGGATGCATTTGGAGCGGACAAGACTGGATTTATAATGATGCAGGCTTGATGGTTTGCGAGACTACAGGTGTCCCTAGTGAACTTGAGGGTTATGACATCAAAGGCATACCACTATTCGCTCGGGAGAGATACGCCATGCAGTACACGGACAACATAGACGACTGGATTGCCGTGATGACCTATAAAGGCAACGGTGCTTACGCAAACGAATGGTTAATCGGAGATGCCAAAACTGGGGAAATATGCCGTCTACAACTGGGCCTCAAATGGAATATCACACGCACGTTCAACGGCTTTTTCGGCTCATGCAACCAAGCAAAATGGCGTACTATAAGATGGGAACAACTTCGTCAGCAATATTATGGCAAGATAACCGTTGAAATCGGCAAAATTATGCTATCTGACCACTTTGACACGTCCAAAAATGTAACAGCGCCTAGCAGGAATACAATTTGTGGTCATGGCGAGGAGGTAGGGAGACCTTCTGGAGCCTATGACGGTAAAGTCACCAGCAGTTCTCTAGTGATGAAGGAAATGGGAATGTGGGGCCGATGGGGACATCCATGTGGGATATTATTCAATGCAACAGACTTCTTAGCAAAATATCCCCAGTATGCATGGCAACTTCCCTACTTGCATAACATCCCATCAAAGCCAGTAAATTGGGCATACTTCACCAAAGACATGAAACCCTAAGCAAATCAATCAAGTAATCCCCTTCATTTTTCTGGCTTAACAGTATTGTTTACATTGAATATTTGCCTAAAACGTCCCTCAACTTTTTAAACCGCCCTCCGCGCAACAACATTAAGCTTCGGAAGCTTTTTCCGAGGCTTCCCTTCTTTTAGATTCACCCTCTTTACCAGAGAGTGCCGGGATGGCAAATTCCACAATTATGACTAGTACAAAAAGTAGGATTATTATGAAAATGCCGGAAGAGTTATGCAGAAAAAGTGCTATGTGTCCAAGCCAAGGAATGCGCAAAACAACCTTTCCCACAACTTTGTCTTGCGGAACCGGCATGGGGTCTGGAGAAGCGCCTGTCATATCGCCCTTTGTGACAAAGTAAATTTTGTCATCGTTTGTGTAGTTTGATATAGCCCTGTGAACTATCAATTCGTCTCCGCGATAAAACACAATAATGTCGCCATACGGATATGGGCCTGCCTTAATTTGCTCTGGGCTTACCCCTTGAACAACTATGATGTCTCCGGTATGGAGCGTCGGAGAGAAAGGGTGGGACCATCCATCGCATTGCATGCCTTCCACGGTGCACATACTGCCTGAGGCTACCGCCAGAAACGGGTGAGGGGTGCTTAAGACTATTTGTGAACCATACCAAAATCCGAGAACTATCACTATAAGCAGTATAACCATTAATGCCGTGTTGAAATACTCGTTCTTCCATATCCGACTCAATTTCTCCCTTGCCAATGTCGTGCCTTCTGTTAAACTAACGTGTTCTTGTTGATTTAGCCTTCCATGTTTTAAAACTTAACGCTTAAAAATAAAAATAAGGGGTGGTTGCGGATTCTAGGTTTAGAGTTCTATGCCTTCCGCACCCAACTTGGCTTTACTAACAACGCCCTTGAACTTCTTGCCACATTTTGGACATTCGAACATGCCGAATATCGTCACGGTAATTCTCATCTTGCTGTCTGGGAAAGGGGCTATGAGCTCCCATGTCTTGTAGGGGTCTTTCGCTGGTGTCCCACACTCTGGACAGTTATTTTCTCTTGTTTTGCCCTTTGGCATGTACGTCGCCGGTGCTTTGGTGTTTAAACCTTCTTTTTGCTCAGAACTTCTCGGAATGGTTTCTTACACTTTGGGCAGTCGAACAAGCCAATTTCCAACTGCATTCTTTTACCGGATTTGTCTGGGCGTCCAGCCATCGTCCACTTCTTCTTAGGCGTGTTAACAGTGGTTCCACACTTTGGACACTTAGCCATTTAATTTTCCTCCAACATATACTCGATAACCATGGTTTCATATGATGATAGATAAATAATTTTCCATTGCTTTCGAATACAAATTCCAGATTTAAACATTAAGTTTATACATATTTTTGCAAAGAGAATGAAATAATTCTTCAAGAACTTTTGAATTAAACGCTTAAAAACGCGCATGCCACCGAATATGGCGAGCCATGGAGGAAAATTCGGCTTATTTGCTGTTTAACTATCTTATAATTTTTGGGCATATCACGCCTTTGTGAAACCCGCAGAACATTGTAATTAGGAGCCTTATAACGGTCATGGAAGGGGAAGCTCATCTGATGCCTTGCTAATTAGCGCCACTTTGCGAAGTACGATTGGGCAGTAGAATACAAAAATAATTAAAAAATAATATTATGAATTGCTGAAATTACGGCGAAAATTACAAAAACGTCAAGGAACATGCCATGTTACGTGAGCAACATTTTATTGCTCGAGATTTTTGGAGAACCAAATATAAGTTTGCGCTTCTTTAAACCCAAGCCTTTTGATAAATTGGATACCAGCCGGATTGTTGCTTTCCACATCAACTATTGCTATGCGCGCACCTTTGTCTTTAAACCGTTTTTCAAGCTCCCTGTACAACCTTCTTCCCACACCGTGTTTGCGCCTGATTTTCCGCACACCAATCCAAGCGAAGTAGCCATATGTCCATGGACTGTAGGGGCGCTTTAAAATTGTTCCTATGGCGAAACCAACTATTTTCTTTGATTCAGTATCTTCCGCTACAAGACAGAGTTCCGGGTCTCCGCTGAAAAGCGCCAGCAACTCGTCAATGTTCCATGTTCTGTAGGTGAACTGTAGACTTGAGGGAGTGAAGATTTTTTCGCCTAAATGCCAAACCTCAGGCAGGTCTTCCAAAGACATCTGCCGAATTTCAAGATGACTTATCCTTTTCTTTGCGCGTTTAGCGCTCTGTTTAGTTTTTTTAGCCAACGGCTTTCTCTCGATTTCACCTTAAAACAATGGCAATATAAGCTATTTGGAATTTAAGCACCAAGAAAACATGAGCATTCATTGTAACAAAGGAAGCTGTCACATGCGAAAACGCGTGATTTCTTTTATTCTTCTTCAAAGTTTTCTGGTGGAATATAGTCGCCGAAGCGCTCTTTGGCTTTAAGCAGACGCTCACGCTGTTGATCCAATATTTCAAAGAGCTCTGCTGGTGTGTCCGCAACTTTTTCTCTATAAAACACCTTCACCCGCTCAATTTTAGCCAAGTTTTCGGGAACGCGGATGGTGAATTGCCTTGTGTAGTCTTCCTTCCGGTATTCTTTGCCCAATACCTGGTTGAATAGCAAACGCAAATCCTCATATTTTGGAATTAAGCCTGTTGGAGATCTTATCGCTCCAACATCTTTGTGCACGCGCAACTCCATCCACTTCACCCAAACATGCTTGTCTCTGGGAGCATTCAAGAATTTACCATTATGTCTATCTTTTAGAAAATAGTTAACTCCAAAGATAATAGGCGGTTTTCTAAGTTTCTTCCCAAAGTTTAGGTTGTTGCGGATGTTTTGACCTAAGGGGATAGAGATAAAGTCTTGGATGCTCATCATGTTTATTTCCGGTATGCCTTCTTCGCCGACAATGGCGAAGGTTGTTTCAGTTTCTAGGGATGCCCCATAACAGATAATACCATGTTCCCAGTTGAAGCTTTGCTGAACTGGCACGTAGGCTTTGGTGTCGCGTCCACCATACATTATTCCGCCCAACTCCACACCTAAAGGATTATCCAGTTCTGGATCACAGTTTTCCAGCGCTTTTAGGGCTACGGTGTAGCGGGCGTTTTTGTGGGCTGGCGGAATGGGATTGCCATGCTCATCTGTTTTGCCTTCCCACCAGTATCCAGTGTAATTTATTCCGTCCTTTGGAAGTTCACAGCCCATGCCCAGCCAGTAGGGCTTGCCATCCTTAACTAAAACATTTGAAAAAATAACTTCACCGGGGCTAGTAAGCACCTTAAAAATTACCGGGTCATCTCTGGGGTTTATGTCTTGGATAATGCCAAATATGCCGCATTCAACATTCACTGCACGAGCAGCCGAACCGATATTGCGAATGTAGGCAATGTCATCGCCCAATATAGTTTCTCCAGGAAGCATAGCAGTAGAAGTCTTACCGCAAGCGCTTGGAAAAGCACCGGCAAAGTAGGTCTTACGGCCTCCTGGACCGTGCACCCCCATGATCATCATGTGTTCAGCCAGCCACCCTTCCTGGTTTGCTTTGCGTATTGCGAGACGAAAGGCAAGTTTTTTAAAGCCAACAGAGTTGCCAGCATACTGGGTATTGACACTGTAGATGGTGTCTTCCGAGTAATCGATGTAGACACGTTTTTTATCATGCTCAACGCTAACCATGCTCCCATTTAATTTTCCTGCCGAATGCAGAACACGCAAAAAGTTCCTATCCGGCTCTGCATGGCGAAAAACTTCATAACCAGGCCTAAAGAGGAGGGATTCGGAGTGGGCTACATACCAAGAGTCAGTGCACTGCAAACCGAGAATAGTGAATACCGACTTGGGAGGCCCTAGGGAAACGAAGCGAACAATCATTGTGCGACCTTTCATCGCATCTTTAAGTAGTCTTTTCACCTCTGCTAAGCCTTCGTCTCTATCGATTTGATTGAGCGCTTTGCTGAGGTAATCGCCCTTCGGCACAAGATATTTAGTAGCCTCGCGGTCTCTTCCCTGGTCATATGGACCATCAAAGTGGACGGTGTGTCCAGGAATTGCGAGAGGTTTCTCTTCGCCTGTGGCGATTGCTTGATGCCTAATGTATGCGGTGTCTTCGAGGGAATCGTTGCAGACGAAGATGCTTTCGGGATTGCAGAGTTCAGCGGCCTCAGCGATGAACTGGTGAACTTTTGGGTTAGTTATTGCGCGTAGTTTCTCATAGTCCATTTGACTCATTTTTGGCCGAAGCACTTCAAGATATGTGCTTATTTCCTGCAATTCATTTAGCCCTCTCACAAATCATAAACTAACCCGGGAATTTTGGGGAATGGTTGAGTTTCACCGATGTGTTTTGCCCCTACAATCCAGCTGACAAGCCTCTCCATGCCTATTCCTGCACCCGCTGAAGGACAGATTTTTCTCTCCTTTGCTAATAACAACAGCACTTTAAAGTTTTCCTTTTTGACGCCGTCTCTTTCCATTTTTCTAACAATTTTTTGGTAATTCCATTCTCTTCTTGAACCGGACAGAACCTCGCCGTATTTCGGGAGAATTAAATCATAGTTATCCCATTTGCCCTCGTCGAAATCTTCAAAGTCGTAGAATTCTCGTGGAATATTTACGACCCATAATGGGTCTTGAGCTTCAAGTATTACTTTGGTTTCCCAATCTTTTCCATATCTATACTCAAGTTCCTCTCGGTCGTAAACCTTGAAAGGTGTACTTGGAACGCTTAAACAGTTGTATCTCCCAAGGTAATTTAACTCGTCGCGAAGGTTTTTCCTTAAACTTTCTAGTAGTCCGCAAAATATTTTCTCGACGAATGTTCTAATGTCCTCTGAAGTGGCGTTTCTAACCTCAAAATCAAGCTGTGTAAATTCATAAGCGTGAATCCCGCTGTTTGCCCTTTCATTTTTTTCTATTCTCACATTTGGAGATAAAGCAAACAGTTTTGGGTAGGCTAAAGAACAAGCAACCATTTTGTGAACTATCATGCTTAAAGTCGTTCTAACAGTCTCACCATAAATTTCCACTTCAATGCGCTTTTCAAGGGACGCGCCAGGGTCTGGCCATAAAGGATCCGTGGACTTGGAGAATACGACGGGTAAAAGCCATTCAAACCCGTTTTTGACGAATTCGCACGTTAAATAGCTTAGTGTGTGCGTCATTACCCTGCTTATGCACTTTTTTCGCGCAATTTCTTCCTCGGAGAGTTGTTCCAGTGGTTTTGGCATCTCAATGACTGCGCTTTTAGTTATTGGCAGACTTTTTTGGGTGGACATTATTCTCCACAGCTCATTTTGACCATATTAGAATGGCGGTCTTAGTTATAAATTTTTTATAAGAAATTTTAAATTTTTTCCAAATAACACTAATAGTTTATATTATAAAATGTAATAATTACAATCTTCGTAAATGTTTAGCTATAGCTTATGATTAAAGAAGGCTTATGCATACTTTTCTAAATGCTTTCCAAAACGCTTTTACTTGTGGTTTTGCGCTTATTCTTTTGACATCCGAGGTTTAGCCAAACTTGGAAAACCCTCCCAAAAGTGCTTTTGACCTACTTGTTAAGCCTGTTCGAAGGCTCATTGAGCAGAGGGGATTCTCTAAACCTACAGAACCGCAGGAGAAAACCATACCTAAAATTCTTGAAGGAAAGAATATTCTCCTAATTTCGCCCACAGCCACGGGAAAAACTGAAGCTGCATTTCTTCCAGTTTTAAGTATGCTTCTTCAAGAGACTCAGGTTCCAGGCATAAAGGTTTTGTATATTACGCCTCTGCGGGCTTTAAACCGTGACATGCTTGAGAGGCTTGAGTGGTGGTGCAATAATTTAGATGTGAAGTTGGCAGTTAGACACGGCGACACAGAGACAAAAGAGCGGACAAGACAAGCTAGAAGCCCACCGGACATTTTGATTACCACACCAGAAACACTGCAAGCAATTTTGTCCGGATGGATAATGCGCCAGCATCTGCAGAGCGTGAAGTGGGTTATAATAGACGAAGTGCATGAGATGGCTGACAGCAAACGCGGAAGCCAGCTTGCCCTAGCTTTGGAAAGACTTAGGACTATGGTTGGAAGAGACTTCCAAGTAATAGGGTTATCAGCAACCATTGGCAGCCCAGAAAAGGTGGCTCAGTTCCTTGTTGGAAACGGCCGAAACGTGGAGATTGTACGCGTTCCAGTTGCCCGAATGATGCAGTTAAAAATTGTTTTTCCAAAACCTGAAGATGATGATTTTGAACTGGCTGAGCAGCTTTACACGCATCCGGAGGTTGCGGCAAGACTGCGAATAATCAGAGATTACATTAGTAAGCACAAGTCTGTGCTTTTATTCACCAACACACGAGCTGTATCAGAAGTTTTAGCAAGTAGGTTCAAGGTTTGGGACATAGACTTTCCAGTTTCCATCCATCATGGTTCTCTTGCAAAACCCTCGCGTATCGCCGCGGAAAGGGGCTTAAAAAACGGGGAATTGAAAGGTCTGGTTTGTACTAGCAGCCTCGAGTTAGGCATAGATGTCGGCAGAATAGACCTCGTAATTCAGTATATGAGTCCCCGACAAGTTACGAGGCTCATTCAGCGCGTGGGCAGAAGCGGTCATAGAATTGGGCTAATAGCCGAGGGAATAATCGTAACAATGGATTCTGACGACACGCTTGAAGCCTTAGCCATAGCCAGAAGAGCCCTAAAAGAGGATTTGGAGCCTGTTGAAATTCCGCCCAAGCCCTACGATGTGCTGGCACATCAAATAGCTGGGCTATTACTCAAGAATAAAAGGCTTGAATTTGAAGAAATTCTAGAAATGTTCAGAAACGCCTATCCATACCAAGATTTAAAGATGGAAGACGTAGAGAAAATTTTAAGGTATATGCATCAACGTTTTCCACGTTTAGCATGGGTCTCCTTCGAAGACAAAGTAGTTCTGAAGCCCCGCCGAACAAAAGCCCTCTTTGAATATTATTTTGGCAACTTGTCCATGATACCTGAAGAAAAACAGTTCCTCGTTGTGGACGAATCCACAGACTCGGCAATAGGGGTTTTAGACGAAGCCTTCATGGCTGAATATGGCAAGCCGGGAATAAAATTCATCATAAGAGGAAGCCCATGGCGCATCTTACATGTTTTCGAAGAAAAAGTCTTTGTTAAACCAGACAAAGACCCCACAGGGGCTATACCAAGCTGGATAGGCGAGGAAATTCCAGTTCCGTTTGAAATCGCCCAAGAAGTAGGCTCAATTAGAGGGTTTGTTGAGGAACAAATGAAGAATGGGGTTCCGCCGGAAGAAATCGCTGCCAAACTTTGTGAACAATATCCGTCAGACAGAGAAACAATTTTGCGGGCGCTGGCTGAAACAATAGAGCAGGTCAACGCTGGATTACCTGTTCCCACAGACAATCGAATATTAATTGAAGACTGGGAAGAATTTGTTATAATCCACGCCAACTTCGGCTCCCTTACGAATAGAGCCCTAGCCCAGCTTTTAGGGCAGCTGCTTTCTGAAAAAATTGGCTACGGTATCGTGGTTCAGCACGACCCATACCGCATTTTTGTACAAACCATGGGCGCCGCCAACGCCAGCCAGATTGTCGAGTTATTCAACGAGATGCGAGCCATGTCTGATAAAGCTGTGAGAGACACCTTAACGAGGGCAACCGTGAAAACAGGGCTTTTCAAAAGACGAATGATTCATGTTGCAAGACGTTTTGGAGCCCTGCAAAAATGGGCTGACTTCAGCAACGTGAGCCTTCAGAAGCTGATTAAAAGTTTCGAGGACACACCGATTCATGAAGAAGCATTAAAAGAAGTTTTCATGAAAGACTTGGACTTGGAAAAACTTGTTCACGTCCTCAGAAAAATCCGTGAAGGCGAAATTGAAGTGCAGAAAATAGAGACCGGCGGAAAGGCGACGCCCGTGGCGAGGGTTGGTATTGAACGTGTAAGCATGAAGACCGATTTGATTCCGCCAGAAAGGATGCGGGCTGTGCTCATAGAATCCGCAAGGGCAAGGTTGCTGAATGAAACATGCAATTTTGTATGTACAAACTGTTGGGAATACACGGAAATGATGCGCGTTAAAGACTTGTCGGAAAAACCAAAATGCCCAAAATGCGGCTCTCCGGCAATAGGACTTCTCAAAGTTGAGGAGGAAAAGGTGCTTCCACTTATTGAAAAGAAAGGCGAAAAGCTTACTAAAAGCGAGGAAAAACTTTTCAAACAAGCACGGCAAACAGCACAGCTAATAGCTAAATACGGGAAAAGTGCTGCTGTCGCCTTATGCGCGAGAAAAGTTCAACCATCAGATGTCGCCAGCGTCCTAGAGGAGGAGCATAAACTCAGCGACAAATTCTACGAGTTGGTAATAGACGCTGAACGCAAAGCCCTGAGCAAAAGATTTTGGTAAGTTTGTTATGGTATGATGTTGGTTAGAACTAAACGCCACTCACAACAACTTTTAAATGAGCGGTCGCCTTATTGTGCGTGAGCAACCACCAACCCTTAACAGGAGACTAGAAATTTGGAAATAAGCCGAAAGAAACTTCGAGACGAAGTTCTTGAGAGAATAAAGTACGTTAAAACATGTGTTTTAGCCAGAGAATTATGCCTACTTGTTCGCACAAACAGAGCAGTGCTAGAACCAAAAGACGTGCAGGAC
>Ga0080004_1216434_pt1 | contig 19726 bp, 20 predicted proteins | sample WasSprMetagenome_FD_69207 | JGI IMG/M metagenome (GOLD analysis project Ga0080004, IMG submission 69207) | Sulfidic aquatic microbial communities from Washburn Spring, Yellowstone National Park, USA - WS (SPADES assembly) (version 2) | ecosystem: Environmental > Aquatic > Thermal springs > Hot...
ACTTCTTGGTGCCAAGGTCCGAGTATGGGTTTACCGTCCCCAATGGGTATAGATATGCTTGGACCAATGATTGAAGCTCTTACATGGCTATGCCCATTATAATCTCCCCATCTAAGGTGATGCCTGTATTCAGCATTCCTCGGAGCAACCCTCTCTAATACATTAAATAAGTCCTCTCTCAAACCTTCCTCGTATTCTATTGTTGTTAAAGCCACCGTAGAGCCTACGGCAAACAAGTGCAATACCCCCTCCTTTACACCGGACTTCTTTATTTGTTCTTCAATTTTCCCATTTAAATCTATTAGATCACCCTCTCCAGAGGTCTTAACATTTATCTCTCCACGGTAAACCTTCATGTCTTAAACCCCCTTTGAAGAGGTTTCTAGAGAACGTCATAAATATATCTAAGGGAATTAATCGTATACTTAGTGTCGATGGGTTGAGGAGTCGGCTACCGGATAACCGTGCAGAAGCTTTGTTACTTATGGTTGCTTTGACCGCAATACTGTTTAATGCTAACGTTCTCATAGTAAGTGCTGATCCTGATGTAACTGTAACGATAAAAACGATAGATAATGTACCGTTACCGAACGCCGTTGTCAAGGTAATAGAATCCAATAATGTAGTCTATCGTGGAAATACTGGTACAAACGGAAAAACATCGTTGACCGGGGTAAATCAAACAAAGGAGTATCGTCTTCTGGTAGAATATCCTGAAGGCTTCCCCGTCTATGAAAATCAAAGTTATGTAGCATCTACATTTACTGAAATAAAAGTAGGAGTATTGAGCAAATGGGTTCTAAGAGTTCTAGATAAGTTTGGCAGAGACCCCTTACCTAGCGTCGAGGTAAAGATTACTCATGAAGATGATGAAAAAATAGTTTATAAATCTCAAACAGATAAGGATGGTAAAGTACAATTCTCATACGTACCCCTGGGTAAAGATTCTGGTTCGGCAAACTACTTAGTCAACGTCACGTATGCTAATAGAAAATTTGAAAAAACCTTTACGTGCTCAGAAGAAACTAAGAGTATTGATGTTAAGCTTGACCTATATAGGGTTATAGTTAAGGTTTCTGATGTGATGGGTAGACCGGTTGGAGGTATTGTTACTGAGCTTAGAGAAGACCTGGAGGTTAGGTTGCTTCCTAGCGCAATATCGAATTCAACGGGTCACGCTGTATTGAAGCTTGTTCCAAATGGTGGTTATTATCTTATTGCTAAACTAGGAGAGTATGAAGTCTACCATTCGGAAGATAGAGTTGTTAAAGTAATGAATGCCGATGAGGAAGCCTCCATAACCGCTCAGGTTGTAAGATTAAATATTACAGTATACGATTTTGAGGGTGAAGCTATTATCTCGAATCTCGGAGCTGAGCTCACTGGAGAAATAAGAGATAATCAGAATAGGCTTGTATCGACAGCCTCAACCCCGGAGGGAGAATTAAGGTTCGGCTATGTACCTCTTGGGAGGTTCAAGTTGAACGTTTTTATCGCTGGAATTAATGTTTATTCTCAAGAATATGAAATAAACGAGCAAACTGCTAAGGGAAGTATTAGAGCAAGATTCTTTGATGCTAAGTTAACGATCGACGGGTCTTCCCTCGTAAACTCAACTATAACTAGGTATCTAAAAGGAGTATTAAAGAAAGATGTTCTAGAAATACCCCTGGACTTCTCAACTGGGTATATCTCTCTGGAAAATGTGCCTGCTTATAGTGGGTACTTGATTAAGCTCTACTACAAAGAATATGAAGTGACCGAGACAAAGATTGATATCACGAAAGACGGAGAAGAAATATCTATGAAGATGAGAGGAAAGAATGTAACTGTAAATACCCTCAACCTATATGACAAGCCTTTATCAGCTGAGATAAGAGTTTATCTTGAAAATGGTGATGAATATTTCAAGTTCAAGACTGATAATTCTGGTTTAGCAAAAACAGGCGAGTTCCTGCCTATAACATATAGATTCAAAGCATATATTATGGGTGTCGAATGCGGTGAAGTAACCGTCCAACCTCAATCCTCAGAGTCATATACAATGAAGCTGAATGTTGGGGATGCCTACATTAAGCTATACGATAAAGATCGAGAATCAACTATTCCAGATGCATTGATAGAATTATATGTAGAAAACTCGAAGGCAAGCAGCACGACGAATGCTTCTGGGATTGCTTCCTTCAACAATCTACCTTTTACAAAGTACCTTTATAGAGCATACATGTATGGTTTTAAAGTTGGAGAAGGAGAAGCAAATATAGGCTTAGATAGGCAGCTCGTAGAAGTGGTTGCACATGGCATTTTAGATTTAAGATTAACCATCGTGGATAGCGAAAAACAACCAATAGACGGAGGGAAGATCGTTATAACAGTTGGAGACAGGGAGATAGCAGCAAACATAGATCAGAATGGTCAAGCTAGAATACCTAATCTTCCAAATACAACCCTCTATATCACTGGCCTATACTATAAAGACGTAAAAGTTAAGACTGATACTCGTGAAATATATCTAGTTAGCGATGAAATGCCTGTAACGGTCAGTGCAAATATCTATACATTACAGGTTTCTGTGAAACTAAAAACGGGTGAATTAATGAGGTTCGGAGAAGTTAATATCTATGTAGGCGGCAAGAAAACTTCAAGGACCCCTCTCTCAGAGAATAATCCATTCAGTGAGAGGCTTCCAGGAGGGGAATTAATGATAGAAGTAGTATTCAAGAATACTAGGGTTGCATCTAAGAGTTTCACATTGGATGCCTCGAAAGAATTACCAATACAAGCTGATGTATACAGGTTTGTGAGCATTTTCTACAATACTCTAGGTGAAAGATTGAAAGGGCTAAGTCTAAGGCTAGAACGTGAAAATACTCTAATAGAAGAATTAGAGACGGATGAGAATGGAATGATAGATACCTACCTACCTGGAGGGGCTTATAAGATTAGAATGAGCTATGGTGATCATGAATATAGTTCTTCTATTGAGATAAGCAATGCAACTCAGTTGAACTTTATGCTTCCAAAACAAGTATTTAATCCGATGATCATAATGTTCCTCCCACTGATAAATGCAGTAATAATCTTGCTGCATTTCATGAGAAAGCTTAAGGCTAAGGGTCCCCGTCAAAAGAAGAAACCTATGAAAACGATTAGAAAAGTACTGAAGATATAAGGGGTGGATACATTGAGGAAGATGAGTAAAATACTGGATTTCTTCATGTTTACATTATTGATTATACTATTTGGATTACTAATCTTTGCGATGATATATAGTATTAGAGGAGAAGTGTTTCCAATACTTGTAGTAAAGAGTGGAAGTATGGAGCCAGTCTTATCTAGGGGAGATGTAATCATTATACAGGATGTCTCCCCTAAAAATATTAATGCAGACCCAGTAAATGGAGACATTATAGTCTTCTATAAGCCTGGTACGAACGTATTAATTGTCCATAGAGCTGTACGAAAAGTTAATGAAGGATTCATAACGAAGGGAGATGCGAACACTAGCTCGGACTATTTTTCACCGATCCCTCCTGAATATATCATTGGAAGATGGACTGGAATAAAGATTCCTTACTGGACAGGTCTAGGATATCTCTCACTATTCCTTAGGGGTGAAATCTATCCACCATATGGGAAGATAGTATTGATAGTCTTGATTATTTTAAATGTATTCCTGATCGTAAAAGATGCTGTTTCAAGAGTGAAGAAGAATTCTCAGAAAGAGAAGATAGTAGAATCTTAGAATAATCGTCTATTACTGTCCCGGTGGCGCTCTTCTTTATAACTTTTAAACAGTATGCTATAGCATTAAATAGCTCTGATAGCTCGAGGCCCTGCTTTAAGTACGGCTCCACCTTGCTAATATTGACAGCTAATTCAATTAGTGCGTATGCTGCTCTACTATATGGCTCAATAATCCTAACCCCCTCGTACGCTTTAACAACTATGCTGTGAAAATCTGCAAGACTTGCCTCATCGTAAATATTCTCTACAGTAAACTCGATATATGCTTCAGCATTCCTCAGTCTAGCTACATCTACTACTTCTGAATCTTCAACCTCTTCTCTAAGATACTTATCCTTATCTTTCATGAGATACTTAACGAAAACAGCTGGGTCCCGTGTGATATTTACTACACCTACAGGTTTTTCTATCAGATTCTTATATGTTTTAGTCTCCTTATAGATCCTAAGAAGGAATCTTGAAAGATCATCATTCAAGAACCTCAAACCTATGGGTGCAGCATCTACTTCACCATCTCTAGATTTAGTTGTTAAGATAACTTCGTAGACCATGTTTGGAGATACGTTGGGCAAGATATTTCTGATAGGCACGTATCCCACACCCATACCGTTATTAATCTCTCTACAAAATGTGTTTTAAGTTTACTCTAGTGAGAACGTGTGGAATAGATCAGAGCCTATTCTTTATCTTACGGAGTCCAGCCTGTTAAAAGTGTAACTGCAATAGAAGAAGCTAATAAGTCTGCGGTTGCGCCTGGTCTTATCCTCCAGCTTCTCCTCATCTTTCTATCAAGCTCATATAATGCTTCTAATCCTTTCCTGGTGCTTACACCTCCTAAACTTAGAATTCTGGAGGCCATGTATGATATCTGGTTTGCTACTGGTTTTCCACCTCTCCTTAATATATGTGTATCCGGGTATTTTGAGAGAAGTTCGAGGAAGGTTTGAGCAAGAGCTTCTCTCATAGGCATTTTCTTAGCATTCCTTGTTAGCCTCATGGCCCCATACATTGTTCTAGGATATAATCTAACCCATTCATAAGCTACTATCTCCCTATCTATAAACGGGCTTAGGGCATGTAGAGGTTTCAGCTTATTTTTTCTTATCTCAATATATGTTTCATCTTTTAACACGTCCATAAAAGGTATTCTACCTAAACCTCTTGGTGAGACAAGTCTTACAGCATTAAATATATGGATTGTGTCCCTCCAATCCATTCCTAACAATATTATCTCCAGGTTCTTTTTGAGAGTTTTAGGTTTTACTGGCTTAGTTTTCGATAATGAGGATGCAGCAGCAACTGGAGATATCAATAATAGTGCCCCTAGATGCGTATTCCCACCTTTCTGGCATGACATCATATTCATAGCTCCTTCATAGATTACTTTCCCTAAACCTCTACCACGTCTTCTATAGCCAGTCTCTGCAGCATTCCTAAAGCAAGAATGTAGTGTTGAGGAAGACAAAAGGAAATGTTCAAATAGTGTTTCTCTAAAATCATGGTGTCTATCAACTAGCCCAGGCTTAGGTGTCGTAGATACTTCTAGTAGTAGAGCTGATACACATCTCGAAGCTATCCAATCTAAATCTGTACTTAACACTGTTTACTTCACCATTTTATCCAGTATCTTCGGTATTGATTCTATGGTTGTAAGCCCAAATACTCTGAACTTTCTCAACATATTCCAATACTTCAAGTCGATATTACCTACAAATCCTTCCAAAAACTTCTTTAGGTACATAGTCTCCTCCTCTCCCTCATAATCCATGTCAAGCAGTAGAATTACATGGGCGGGTTTTAACATACTGATTTTTTCCACTAGGTCTTCTCGTGACCTATATATTATGATTGGCCCTCTTACACCTATGGCTCTTAATGCTTTAAGATCTCTCTCACCTTCAACGATTATTGGAGAACCTTCTTCAGATTCTTTAATTATTCTTTTAATTATCTCTAAGAGTTCCTCGTATTCCTCAATGTATCTATGCCTCTTCGTGGATACCACCTCATATATCCGTTCCTATGGCCATCGGAAACATTAACCTCCCATTTATTAAGGTAGCTTACCTTCTAAGAGGTAGTGGGATTCCATACTTATGCTCTCATAGTTTAGGAAAAAATGTGTCGAAGAGATAAAGGGTTTATCATTTTTTGACAGCTTGTTCTACTCGAAAACAAATCCAGTAACTCAGGGATGGATACGCTTGTATTACAAATCTTTTTTACATATGTAATTTCGAATACCTCTCAGGTTCGGAGGTGAGAACTGGGTGAAGGTAGTGACAGTTCATCTTCCAGAAGCATACTTGGAAGCAATAGATGAGCTGGTTAGAAGAAAGATCTATCCCAATAGGGCTGAAGCAATTAGAATGGCTGTAAGAGACTTTATCCAATCGGAGGCAAACATAAGTGAATGATGAAGTCTTTATTGATGCAGGTTTACTAAATAATGTAAGAATAACATTAATAGGCGTAGGAGGAGCTGGATGTAATACAGTTAATAGACTATCATACGTAAACCTAGGTAACGTTAACCTGATTGCAGCAAACACCGATGCACAACATCTAGAAATAATCAAAGCACCACATAAAATAATTCTCGGAAAAACCATAACAAAGTTTAGAGGTGCAGGTGGAGACCCAGCTAAAGGGAGAGAAGCAGCTGAAGAATCCATAGATGAGATTAGAGAAGCACTCGGAGGCTCAGATATAGTATTCATCTCGGCCGGGCTAGGGGGAGGAACGGGCACTGGTGCAGCACCGCTAATAGCTGAAGTAGCTAGAGAAGAAGGAGCGGTGGTTATAGGTTTCATAACTCTTCCATTTAAGTTTGAGGGAAATGTTAGAAAGAGGATAGCTCTACAGGGACTAGAAGATATGAAACGTAACTGTCATACTGTTATCGCAATAGATAATAATAAACTCTTAGAACTCTATCCGCAGTATAGTCTAAATAATGCTTTCGCAATAGCTGATGAAGTAATAAGCAATATGATCTTAAGTATCACCGAGTCTATACTCAAGCCCAGTTTAATCAATATAGATTATGCAGACTTCAAAACGATAATGATGAGAGGTAATCTAGCAGCTCTAGGTATTGGGATGTCTTCAACACCGAATAGAGCCGAGGAAGCAACTTTTAGCGCGCTAGAATGTCCTCTACTAGACGTAACATATGATGGCTTAACCGGAGCGATAATCCACGTAACAGGAGGAGAAGATATGAAGATTAGTGAAGCAGTTAGACCTGCTGAAATAGTCTCAGAATTAATGGGTGAAGAAGCCTTAGTAATATGGGGTGCGAGAATAGATAGTTCTCTAGACTCTAAGCTTCAAGTATCGCTGATTCTAACTGGTGTAAGTCGTAAAGAATCAGAAGTAACAATAAAGCAAGCAGAGAAAGACGAAGCCTTTAATGATGAAGACCTGGAGAAGATAATAGAAGAACTAGGTATAAAGAATCTCAGCTAAGAGTCTTTCTTATTTCCTCCAACTTTTTTATTTTTTCTGTTATATCTCTTTCATCAATCTTCCTAAATAATGGTTTGGGCTCCTTTATCCTGTGTCCCGGAAGAAGCGTCTCCTCAGCATCACTCCATCTTAATTCATTAACATTCTTATCTATATTCAAGTATTCTAGTAATTTTTGAGATGTGAAAGGGAGATACGGGGACATGATTGCTGCTAGAGCATGGATAACCTGGATCAGTACATATATTGTTCTCGGTGCTTCTTCAGGGTTTCTCCAAGGAGATTTCTCGTTTAAATACTTATTTCCTTCTTGAGCTAGACGGAGTATTTCTTTTAATCCATCTCTAAATTCGCATGATTCAATCTTCTGCTTGAATTGCTCCACTATATTACAGCATGTATCAAGCATCTCTCTACTCCTCTCATCTAGCTCTCCCGGGTCTGGAATAACCCCGTTCATTCTTTCATATGTGAATGTTAATACCCTATGTATAAAGTTGCCTAAAGTACCTATTAATTCTCCATTGATCTTGTCTGCGAAATCCTGCCACTTAAAATCCGTATCTCTTGTTTCAGGGGCAATTGCTGCTGCATAGTACCTTATAATATCTGGTTCATATTCAGCTAATAAATCGTGAAGCCATATAACCCAGCCCCTGCTTGTTGAGAGCTTCTCTCCTTCCAGATTTACAAACTCATTCACTACTACATTGTATGGGAGGATGTATTCTCCATGAGCGATAAGTAGAGCTGGGAATAGAATAGTGTGGAAGAAGAGATTATCTTTACCTATGAAGCAGTATAGCTTTGTCTCATTGTCCATCCAGAAGTCTCTCCAAGCTTCTGGAAGAGTTAAAACATTTTCAGCCCAGTCTCTCGTTGCTGAGATGTATCCAAGGAGGTTCTCAGCCCAATTGTATATTACTTGTCCTTCTGAACCAGGGAAGGGGGCTGGAGGACCCCACTGATAATCTCTAGTAATATCTTTATCTCTCAATCCTTCTTTCTCTAACCATGAGATTGTTTTGTTGTATGTTGCTTTTCTCCAATGTTTCTTATCTCTAACGTATTCCAGCACTTTAGGTGATAGTGCACTAAGCTTAAGGAAGAAATGTATTTTTCTGATTATTTCAGGTTTGCCTCCACATAGAGTGCATCTCGGGTCATGTATCTCGAAAGACTCATACCATGAACCACATACTTCGCATACATCTCCATACTGGTCTTGTGCTCCACATTTAGGGCATGTACCCTTCACGAATCTATCTGGTAGAACCATTTTATCTTTAGGGCACCACCACTGCTTAATCTCTTTAGGATAAATATACCCTTTCTCCCAAAGTTTCTTATAGAATTCTCCAACCACTTCATAGTGTATAGACTTACTAGTACGTGAAAAAATATCGAAGCTTATTCCAAGTTTCTCGAAAACTTCTTTCTGCAGTGGATAGTATTTGTCGCATAACTCTTTAGGCTTCATGTTCTGTTTGATTGCTTCTAGTACAATGCTACTAGCATTTTCATCCGTACCGCATACGAATATAACTTCATCCCCAAGTAATCTACGGAATCTCGCAAAAATATCAGCCGGTAGATATGCTCCTGCGAGGTGACCGAAGTGTCTAGGTGCATAAGAGTAGGGAAGAGCTGCCGTAACTAAGTATTTTCCGAGAGCCCACCACCTCTATGATAATCTAAATTAGGAGTCATATATTTAATATTCGTTTAACCTTCTTTCTGAGGATTTAAAGGTTCAAGCCTAGCTTCAACTTCTTCCGAAGATACCTCCGATTCAAGTAGTAGTCTAGCCTCAATTTCTTCTGCGAATTCTCTTGCAAGCTCTTTATCTACTGATATTTGTTCATCAACCAAATCTATTGGGAAAGGTATCCCAGTCACTATGTTTGCACTCTTAAGAGTATAGGCTAATACAGTTTCAAAGTCTACTCCTTCGCCCAGTTCTAGGCAAATGGGTGCAGCATACCTTGATAGCCTAGCATGTACTCTAGGCCTACTAGTTATTTCTTTAACAAGATCTCCTCCATCTTCATCTTTTAAATCAATTTGAGGAGTAGGTGGGGATAAGTCTGTAGCCGTCTGTATCCTGAGCTTCTTGTTAACGTAAGTAAATGCATCCCTTTTATTCTGTTCTAAGGTCTTCTCTTTTCTGATTACGCCTCTCCTAACCATTTCATTATACCATGTTACAAGGCTGCTGTAGTGTAGGTAGGTCCATTCATCTTCTACGATATCTCTGTAATCAAAGTATTTTCCGAAAGGCATTATGGAGCGGAGTATAGACCTATCGTTCCTATTTAACGTAGACTCCTTATTCAACGTCTTAGAGAGGATCCATCCATCTATTGCACATGTTCTAAGCCTTTTTATCGCACCTACTGCTTTACCTGATTTAACAAGCTTCCTAGTTAAGTCTAATGTGTGTTTTACCAGCTCCCATCCACTTCCATATCCTTCTATTCCAAGACTTGTTAAATCCAATCTTTTTATCTCACTGCATCTGGCTCTAAAACCATAAAATGAGCCATCGACAAGCAGTAAGTCAACATCGTATTTTTCGATACATCTTAAAGCCATCTCCCTCTCCCTGACTGTCATCAGAAGTGTAAGTATCTTTCTGGTCTGCTGTATCTCACCTATTTGATTAACCATTATGTATCCGCCCACCATGTTTTCATCATCTTTATCAGATATTATCTCATTGCCTTCAAATACCATATAGCAAGCAGTATAGACCCCTATCCTATACCCCAGTCTATCACTAAACGTAGGTGAGGAAGAGCCATCTACAGCTCCGATCCTTAGGTCTCTACTCATAACTTCAGGTATATCTTTAATCTTCAGCAGGCTGGCAATTCCTGAAATCTTCTCTCTTCCACATTTAATCTCGTTAAAAGCCCTCTTAGCTGCCTTCTTAGCATATTCATAGAAATCTACTTGAAGCTTGAAAGGTAGCTTACTAAACGCTGGCGTCTTTTCTTCCTCAAAAATCTCTACTCGCCTCCCATCCTAAACGTAGATTATCCTGCCTATTAAACTTCTAAATAACTAGCGGGATTATTTTCTATCCATTCTACTGTATCTGGAAGCTTATCAGTAGAGGGATAGGTGATGGGTTCATTCTCCCCAAGAAGTAGAAGTGTCCTTCTGGGAGAGTTAATAGAGTTTCTGGAGAGATGTAGTAGGATGCTGCAAGCTTCTGGGCCTCCTCTACATCTAATGGGTGAATTCTACCAATAAACTGTGTATTTAGATTTCTTCTTACGGCAGCGTTTAACCCAATCTCTCCAGCCATTCCTTGAGATAGGATTACTATCGATAAACCATAGCTTCTACCTAAAGCGCATAGATCTATAATCATGTCTGTCGTATCTCTCTCCATCCCCCTCGGCTGCCATGGAGCATATTGCGGTCCCTCGTCAATTACCAAGGCAATATTCAGAGTCTGCTTTCTCTCCATTAATTTCTTCAAATATTTTGTTATAGCTGTGAAGACTGCGAGTTTCTGTTCCTTGATCCCTTTACTCATGTCTATAATAACGATCCCTCTATCTTTTACTTTTGCAACTATTTCCCAAGGCTCTATTACTCCGGTGAATCTCTCAAATTCTTCTTCAGTTATTGTTTCAAAAGATGATTCAAGCCTATTCAATTGAAGTGTCTTTGTATCTTCTTTTACCCCCGGAGAACTCATTATTATCTGTCTAGCCTTCTGTAGAATTAGTTCACGGCTAACCGCTGGGTCTTTACCCCTCCAGTCTACTTGTCTTAAAGCTGTCTCGACAGCCGCCGCCACGGGATTATCTTCTCTATCATGGTATCCAAAGCTTCTAGTTATAGTTCCAAAATATTTTACAACTGTCTGATTATCTACTTTTATCTGGTCTAGAGTTATTGTTGACTCAAAGTATGGAGCATAATCGCTTCCCTTCCAATCCATAACTACTACATCATATCCAGCTCTCCTAAGTAAAGGTATGATCTCGTACCTTGTCAGATAGCTTTTACCTGACCCAGTTACACCGAAGACTCCTACATGATAATTTATGTATTCTTTGAGGACTGGAACCTTCCAGTTTGGTTTCCCCCAGTAATGTCCTATAGATAATTCACTCTTTCCAAGATACTGCATGGGGCTATCCTCATCTGTAAACATCTCGACAGTTGATGTTGGAGCAATTATGATTCTATTCTGAGAGATACCGCTATCATTTATCTCTCCGATAACCTGAAGTTTAAAGAGGAAATATTCTTTTACACTGCTAGGGACTCTCCTACTCTTAGCATAAGCTACGCCGGGTGTGAAGGCTCCCGTTCTTAAGCTCTCATTTATCCCTAGTCCCCCTCTGCATACTGCTAATACATTCCCACCATTCTTATTCTTAATCAGGACTAGACTTTCATTCTTTACTTCCTTCTCCATTCCATCATACAAGACAACTGTAGCACTAGACTCGCTGGCACCACTACATATTATGCCGATTGGGATAGGCATCTCGACCTTAATTATTTCATAGTCTCATAAAATGGTTTCTATCTACTCTCTGGCCAAGAAAGGATTAATCCAAAGACGAGATAAACTTAAAAACAGCCTATGCAGGGTAAGGGAGGAGGGCTAAGTAGCATGACTGTAGAGAGCTTCGTAGACTTGCTTTACGGCACTCTTTTCTGGATTTCTGTCTTAACTTTCATCCTGATTGTAGCCTATATTCTATATAAAGAGATTTCAAAGAAGTAAGATTTAACAATTGCATGAACGAACCCTACTATAGAATTAGACTTGTTAACACAGGCTGATCAGAAATTCGTAGAATCACTATTTAAGAGATACTATTTGGAGAAAGCCAACACAGTATATATTCCAGAGAGAATGAGTGAAAGAGAATTCGGATACTTTCCATTTGAAGAGAAAACTATGATTAGGCATCTATACATGGATTCTCCAGAGAAGCTGAGAGAATTCCTTATAAGGAATACCCCTCTCCACGTATACCATTCAGCAGCATTCTATAAGTATCCTAGTGCACCAATGGAGGAGAAAGAATGGGTGGGAGCAGAACTAGCTTTCGATATAGATGCAGACCATCTCAAAACGCCCTGTAGAAGAGAACATGACTTCAAAGTATGCTCGAAATGTTTCACAGCTTACCCTAATCAAGTAGATCGATGTAGTAAGTGTAGTGGTGTATTAATAGATGTTGAATGGGTTTGTGAGTTATGTTTAGAAGCAGCTAAACAGGAAACAAGTAAGCTAATAGATTTTCTAGAGGGAGACCTAGGCTTTGAGAAGATTAGGGCAGCTTTCTCAGGTAATAGAGGCTACCACATCGTGATCATGGATGAAGAAGTCTTAGAACTTGGACAGCTAGAAAGAAAAGAGATAGTAGATTACATTACTGGGACAGGTATATCATTAAGATTAATGGGATTGATTGAAGATCCTAAAAAGGATAAAGCTACCAAGATGAGTGGGCCAGACATCTCCGATCCAGGATGGAGAGGTAGAATAGCTAGAGCCTCGATTGAGCTAGCTATAAGATCCAATGCTGCTGAGCTATCTGAGCTATCATCTATAGATTATGGATTGGCTCAGAAGCATGTTGATGTTCTGAGGAGGCACTCAGAAGAATGGAGTGAACGTTGTGCATGGGATACTCTTCCAAGAAATGTAGTAAGGCTGTTAGGGAAGGCAGCAGCAAATTATGCTTCTGCAAAAATCGATGTCGTGGTTACCTCAGATATTCATAGATTAATCAGGCTTGCAAATACACTTAACGGCAAGTCAGGATTACTAGCTGAAATAATTAAGTTAAATGAACTTGAAGATTTTGACCCATTCCTCCAAGCTACCGTATTACCATGCGATAAGACAGTCGAAATACATGTTCTAAGAGCTCCAAAATTTAAAATGCTTGGAGAAGAATTCGGACCATACGAGGATATGGTTACTCGGCTACCAGTTGCCGTGGCCACATTCCTTATAGCTAAGAATGTAGCTACCCTCTCGAAACCAGCCACCAACTAACGTAAAGAAGATTACAAGGCTCGCTAGGAAGATAATTTTATTATCTATGTAGTATTCTCAATTGTTGAGGATGCCAGGAGAAGTATCAATATACGAGCTTGTTTACGAGCTTTGGAGAATAGAAAACTCTATAGATGAGTTAGGTAAGCTTCCGGAAGGATTCGAGGAAAAGCTAAGAGAATATTTCTCAAGATTGAAGAGTTATCTTAGAGTCTCAGATAAGATGATGATATCTACTAGTCTGAGAGAAGCTGAAGTAGATGCGGTAGCTAAACTTGTCCAATCATTATTTAAGATTAGGCTGGAGAAGATTATTAGAGCAGTCGAGTCTGGTTCTTACCCTGAAACCATGTCTGCATTCGAAAAGAACATCTATATGTCGCTTCACAGAATCCTAACAGAACATAGAAAGTATGTCGAATCAATAATCATGGCGACATCGTATAGTGGGTGGAAAATTATTGAATCTAATTATGACGTAGTCTGTTTTCAACAGGATTTCCCCCAAATTGTTGGAGAAGACTTAAAGACTTATGGTCCCTTCAAGAAGGGAGATATAGCTGTTCTACCAAAAGCTAACGCTCAAACTCTTATAGTTAAAGGCTTAGCAAGTAGAATAACTATTATGTATCCAGAGCTTGGGGAGGGGTAGAGAATATCTCCGAGCCTTCTACTGAGATTATTAAGCTACTTAAGATTACCCGCTTAATCTGAGCTTGGAAAGGTGTATGGATCTTAAGTAGATTCTTCCTAGGGTTAAACATCGTCAGTAGACCTATACCTGAGAATGTATAGTTAACATCATATAGATGGCATAGTATCCCAGCTCTATATATTCTACAAATCTCCTCTAATCCCCCCTCGATTACTATACCTTTATCTTCAGCGAATGATGCTAAGAGCTCATTTATGATGTGGGAGATTCCATGAACTCTGTTTTCACCCGTGATACATTCTAATTCAACCCAGGAGATCGGGATAGTCCGTACAATTGATCTCCTCAAGAACTTCTCATACATCATCTCTCTAAGCTTCTTCCTAGCTTCCAGACTTCTCTTCCTAACCGTGAGGGGTGGAGGGAGCTCTCTAACGTCTATAGAGTATTCTTTACAGTATTCTCCTAGTTCAGGAATAGTATCACCTATAATGACCAAGTGGGTTGGGTTAAAGATCCTGATTAATTCTTTCTTATGGTATACTGCTCCTTCACTATTTATCCAACCATCAATATCTACTACAAGATTCTGGATAGAATACTTGGTTATCAGATTGCTGTAAAGTTTTTCTACACATTTTATATGCCTAGCCATTACGGGTGTAGGAGAAGTATATCCTACAGCTTCCATGTTTTCAGCTCTAACATATGATATATCTGGCAAAGGATTCTTCAAGTAAACATATCCAATGGTTGTAGGCGGGCAGATGCTTGACTGGCCTACATCTAAATCCATGAAGATGCATGTCTTCTTCATGCTTATAATGATGTTCGCTCCAAGAGTAGCGAGAGAAGTTTTACCAGAATCCGACCCTCCCATAAACATTACGGTTGATCTATCTAGCTCAGCAATCTCTTGAACCGTCCTAAGCCATTCATCTGGTATAGTATTGCCATCTACTTCTTCTATCGATCCACCTTCTCCAAACGTATACTCAATCTTAGAATCTTCATATGCATATACTGGTCTAGATCTCCAGCTCCTGATTACGATCTGTTTCTTCTGAGGTAGAGGGCATCCCAGTATGGATGCTTTGCCTTCTAGGAGCTTTATTGATGCTGGACCATTAACTATTAATGTCTTACCGGATTTTAGGTCGTAGGTCGGCATTAAGTCTCACCCCTCTTAAACCTCGACCTTCTTCTAAGTAATAATAGTATAGCTGAATATTCATCTTTGCTTAAACCCTTCTCTCTAGGAATCAATCCTCTAGCTGTCCTAAATTCATCTACAACTTCGATCTTTAATCCCTCAATACTTCTTAGATACTTAGTCAACATCTCTAGAAATCTTGATAATTCTTCTTGGGTTGTCGTCGAGCCTACCAGAATCATCTTCTCTTCTGCTCCTCTATGTCTATCTAGGAAAGCCTTCACATCCTCAAACATGCTCAATTCATGAAAATACTTCGAAGTTCTTATAATCTTATCGTTTACCGAGTAGGCTACACCGATGGTCTTACCTGGATCGATAGCTATCAGAATATTCTGGTACGAGTCGACACCGTTCAAGACTTCTAAGACTCTCTCAACAAGTTCCTCTAAGCTTTGATGATCTTCAAGATATAGAATCCTACGATTAACAGCTTCTAATTGAAACTCGCTCCTCCTAGTTACTATAACATTAATTGATAAAGGAAGATTATCGATACTGAGGGTGTGAATAGTCTTTACACCCATCCTCGATATGGCCTCTCTGAATAAGCTTGCAAACTTCATGTCTAAAGTTACAAGCCCTACGATCTTCTTCATCCCGCTATTATCTTGAGATAAGCGTTTAATAGGTTCTACCCTCATCTAGATATGGTGGTCGACGTGGGTCGTAGAAGGAGGAAGATTGTTAAGAAGAAGATTGTAAAAGCACCCCCGAAGATATTTTTATGCCCAATATGCAATGTGGAGGCTGTAACTGTTCTCCACCAAAAAGGTGAAGACTACGCTGAAATATTGTGTGCTAACTGTAAAACGAAAGTAAAAATTAGATGGTATCCAGCATACAGTGAAGTCGATGCATACTCTGAATTCTACGATATAGTCACTGGTAGGAAGAAGGTTGAAATAATTGCAGAAGCACCTACTCTAAATCAAGAAAACAAGTCAAGTATGGAGGAAGAGGCCACCCATACATCAGACTATAATAACTTAGAAGAAACTGAAAAAGAGCAATTCAATAATGAATCCTGAACCTGTATTGCTATCAAGCGTAAGAAATATTTTTATGGATGAGAGTAACAGATATTGGCAATGCCTTCATCGGTTAGGTCGATTAAAGTTGGGAAGACGGAGAGCTACTTGCTGGAGAAACTTGAGGAGGGACCGATACATATAACTCTACTAGATCCTGAGAGTATCTTAATAGATAGAGCGGTTGAGGTTGCGAGAATGGTGGAAGCTAGTGGAAGCTCTGCGGTTATGGTCGGAGGCTCAACAGTCTTCTCCCAGAATGAGATGGACGAATTCATAGCTACTTTAAAAAAGAATATCAGGATACCCGTTATAATATTTCCAAATAATGTTCAAGCATTATCTAAGCATGCTGACGCTGTTTGGTATATGTCTCTCCTAAATTCTGTGGAATGGTATTATATCATCGGAGCACAGATGCAGGCTGCATCATTCATTAAGAAGTATCAAATTGAGGCAATACCTCTAGCATACATCGTCTTTAGAGGAGATACAGCAGTCTCCGCTATAGGTAGAGTCCTGCCCATCCCTGATAATCATCCAGAAGTAGCAGTAGCATATGCATTAGCAGCACAGTACCTCGGATTTAGATTCGTATATCTAGAAGGAGGCTCGGGAGCATCTGAGCCGGTCCCCCCGAACGTTATCAAAGCTGTAAAATCCTCTATCAGCATACCTTTAATCGTAGGAGGGGGGATAAAAACAGTAGAGCAGGCTCAAAAAGTCTTAGAATCGGGTGCAGATATAATTGTAACAGGCACAATAGCAGAGGAAGACCCAGAAAAGCTAAAGAGGCTTATTGCTAAAGTGAATAGTTATAGAGTTTGTTAAATCTCTACTAAATATCATGGACCTCCTCGAATTTCCTAGGAAATCGTAATAATTATATTAAAGAACCTTAGCCTCTATAGAGGGTAGAGATCGAATTGTCTAGACGTGTTCATAGGATATTTGAGGATTTTGATATACCTTCAGCTCCACTACTCGTCTTCAGCATTCTCCTCCCCGTAGTATAGGCTAATGCGCCTGCAGCCCTTCCTGCACCTTCATTTACCGCAGCATTTACCGCTGTCTCAACGTACCAACTAGGTATCCGGGTAACCCTTTGATTTTACCGATCTTGAGCAGCTCAGGTTTATAGCTAAATGGTCCTCTAGGTAGGGGGCGTATACATCCGATGGTTGACTATTCTTAGCCATCTCAACAACATCCTTCACAGCTTTCTTAATAGCTGAGTTCGAAGTATCATCTACTTCAATTATAGCTCTCCTCTCTTTAATAGCAACATATACAGATGTTCTCTCATCAATCATTTCTTTAACAACAGTTACCTCATTGTTTGAGAATCTAATCATCCTAATCAAACCTTTGTAAACCTCGATAACGGTATCTGTTGCACCTAAGCTTGAGGCAAGGCAGGTGAAGTTTTGTAAGGAGGTAAATCTTGAGGTACAGTATCTATTTAAGCCTCTTCTATTTATAAACCTTAACTTTAGGTGATGAGCTGGAAAAACTACTCTACTAAACTAGTACATGAAGATATTACGTAGCCGACAAGATCATTAAATCTTATCAAAAAATAGGGGAAGGTAGGCTGGCCGATTTGCTATAGTAGCTGTGAGGCCACAGGATACGTTTTGATAACCACAGTATGTGGGTATATCTAGACGACCTGCCAGCCTCACAGCTTTTACTGCTCATCGGCCAGCAGGCATGTCGCTTACTTCGTTGACAGTTCTCCATATATTCTTCAAGACCTTTAGAATCTTTGCTTGTAGCTTGAACAGCGATTTATTCTTCGGCTCCGTAGTAGCTATATCGATAAGCTCTTTACATGATGGCTCTACTACACCTCTTTTAACATTCACGTATATCACGTTAGCTAGCTGTGTCAGATGCCTCCTCATGCTCCTATTGTACCTACCGTTCCTGTTATTTGTTAATCTGAGATAACCCCTGATAGCGGCTGCCGGAGTCTCCAGCCTTAGCCCGCTTAAAAGTATCACTAAATCTACACTTTCACTTATCCCTAGCATTCTACAATCACGATATAGATATACATCTAGATAGATAAATTCGTTACACCCTTGACTGAAAGTGGAGGATACCAACCATCAGATATACTAGGATAGGTGCCGGTAATATAGATGTGAGCTGAAGGATCCTATGAAGTATTATAGCTAGACATCCATAGATGAATACCCCACTTTAACTTTAAAACGAGTATTTAGAAGAAGCGAGACCGTAGATGAGGTTTAAGAAGAACCTATAGAGCAGTCTAGCAGGGAGTCTCCAGAACATTCCTCAGACCCTCATGGATGCGGGTATTGTGGCTTGAAGGATAGGGAGAGATACACTCTACATCCAGGATCAATCTTCCTATACCTTAAGGATGGAAGGCAAGGCTCTAGCAAATATAGACCACGTATATAGTAAGTGTAGTGAGAGCTTGAAGGAGAATATAGTATTCCTCTATAAGATGATACTTGACCTTAAATCTAAGGGCTACAATATTATGATTGTAGGGAAGGCTTTTGACGATGACTTATACGCTTATGTAGGAGATAGGGTTGGTGAAGGGGGAGATTGTTTATAATGGCCTACGTGTAATGGTCGGCAGATTAAACAGTATCGAGGATTTTGAGGGGGAGAACTGGTATATGCAGGCTGTAGATGACGAGACTGTAAGGGAGGCGGTTAAGATGGTCAAGAAGTATATAATTGTGTAGTGGGTTCATAGTATAGATGGGTCTAGAAAGGCCTGGTCTAAAGTACCAGTATCAAAGGTTCGGTTTAAGGAATACTGTTGAGAGACTCCTTCGGATACCTAAAAACAGAGAACTAGGAGATTCTACGATAATATAAACAAGTGGAAGAAACAGTCTATAGAAGGCTATGCGGGAATAGCAGTAATAAGAAACATACTCACTCACAATAATGAAAACACAAGGAGACGTATTACTTGGTTAACAGGATCATTTTAGTTTGGAGAAAAGTCTATATCTCCCCATAGCATATTAGACCATAGGTGGATCTAAACGTTTTGATAGAGTTTCTACGGGTATCCCGAGGCTTGACCAGATGCTGGGTGGCGGATTAATTAGAGGTAGAACGTATCTCGTGACTGGTGAAACAGGCGTAGGCAAGACAATATTAAGTCTACAATTCATCCTAGAAGGTTTAAGACAGAATGAAAATGCGATCTATGTATCCCTAGATGAAAGAATTGATGGAGTACTTAATGGAGCATTATCTCTTGGGTGGGATTTATGGGAGTACATACAGATGGGGTTGTTCCACCCATTTGAATTTAGGTTATTTACATCGGATTTAAAGAGGTTTGGAAAAGAGAGTAGAGCATTCGTAGAAGCAATAGAGAAGATTGCACACGGGAGACCAATTAGTAGAATCGTGTTAGACCCTATATCTGCACTAGCTTTAGGAGCAAGAGAAGAATTCATAGTAAGAGAATATCTAAGAGAGATTATAAACATGCTTGAAGAAAAAATGGGTGCAACAACGCTTCTCACATGCGATGTACCAACAGCCTCAAAGAAATTAAGCAG
>Ga0080004_1162177_pt1 | contig 19723 bp, 17 predicted proteins | sample WasSprMetagenome_FD_69207 | JGI IMG/M metagenome (GOLD analysis project Ga0080004, IMG submission 69207) | Sulfidic aquatic microbial communities from Washburn Spring, Yellowstone National Park, USA - WS (SPADES assembly) (version 2) | ecosystem: Environmental > Aquatic > Thermal springs > Hot...
CTCCACTAGCCTGCTGAGAGTGGATTTGGGTAGAGCTAAGCCGTACTTCTCAAGAATATAGTTTCTAACCTGGCTCCAGGACCTAGCGTTGTTCGCTATTGCCTTTAGCACCAGCTTCTCCTTTTCACCTAGCTTGCCTAACTCATCAAGCGCAATCGCAACAGCTGCGTCTCTAATTGTGCTTAGGTCCCTATCACCATCAACGTACCTACGGCCGAAGAAGGCCAGCCAGCCGAGTATACCATCGAGGAAGCTCACTGCCTCATCAATGATGTCTACGGGGGGCCCCACGCCCTCCTCCCTGAACCCCCTTTCGAGAAACTCCCTTGACAGCTCAGGCTTAAACCTCTCAACCAAGACCTCGTATACCCCTCTGCCATATAGCGGGGATGATGAGTCCTCGTGCCCTATGAAATCGCGTAGCAAGCCGACCTCGGAGCCTGCAACTATGACAGTTATGTTCTCCAGGTTGTCATGATCGTAGGCAATAACGTTCTTCAGCTCGTAGGACAACGGCGGCCGAGTTTATATCGAGGAACGTTGTTGTGGTGGTTGATAGCACGATTATGAACATCGCTGGTACTCCAAGGCCAATAGTCGCTATGATTGATACGGGGTCCATTAGGCCAAGATAAGCATTTGTGTATGCGCCCACGAAGTAGAACAAGCTCCTTGATGCGAAGTAGCCAATAAACGTTGCTGAGAAGGCCCCCCGCCCCTGATCAGCCTTGAGTAGTCAGCCACGAGCGGGACCCAGAAAACGGGCATGGCTATGACCAGGTCCAGGGCAAGCGTGGATGGTAGCCCCCTATCACCGTAGCTCCAGTCTACCCCTCCACCGGTCCTCAAGGTAACAATTGTTAACCAGCCCACCAATCCTAGAAGCAGCGACGCCGAGGCTTTCTCAAGCCAGTTCCAGCTTCTTGGCCCGGCTATGGCCCAAACAGTGTTCAGAAAACCTATGGCAACTATGCATAGGTTAAGGCTAACGGGATGCCCTAGCGCTGTTAATATTGAGGCGAGGGCCCTGGCACCAACAATGTTCATAACATCTGTCCAGCGGACCAGCTGGAGATAGTTCAGTGCTGAGGCTAGATAGGAGCCCCTTAACCCGAGAGACCTCCTTGCGAGAACCATCGTAGGAACCCCAACCCTGTAGCCCTCGATGGCCACGAAGCCCATGAGGGCGTTGCCAACTATGTGGCCCACAATAATAATGATAAGGGCCTTGAGCAGAGAGACGCCCGGGACCAGAAGCGCACCGGCCCAGAACTCAGCTATTGATATGCCTGCGCCGAACCATGTAGCTAGAAGGCTCCATGAGTCCATCGGCCTGGAACTGCTTGGAATGGGTCAGATGCCTGTAATCTCCTCATCGGTTATGGGCCTCTCACCGATTCCGCATTGCCTTGTTGGTTTAGCGGATATTAAATAAGGCTTTAGCTAAGACTGCACGGCACTTCTTAAAGTATGGTTGATGCATGGCTACACGAAAATTAAATCTTGCGGTCATGATTGCTGCATGATGAAGACATACTCGTCGTCAGGGCTCATCCTGAAAAGCTCCGCGAAGGCCCCCCACTCCAGTATGGTTTTCACTGCTTTTGTGGTGTTGTATGGGTAGAACCTCTCCGCCATCTCCATGAACTCCTCCACAGTTATTTTCTTCTTTCTTCTCAGAACCTTAATTATCGTTCTGAATGGCTCTATTTTGTCTATTATCCTTCTCATCCTCTCCTTAACTCTCTGCACATCGCCATCAGCAATCTCCTTGCCAAGCTGTGTTAGCCTGACATTCCCGTTCTCCAAGACCTCAATTAAGCCGAGATACGAGGCCACATCGATAACGTGGGGGAGCAAATCGATCTTCTCCCCAAGCAAGTCCCCAAGGTACATTGGGTCAACTATGCCAGTTAAGTTGTTTATGGCCTCGAGAAAACCTAGGACATGGTCTGGTTGAACAAAGGGTGGAAGCACGTATGCGTGCTCACTACGAGACAATTCCTCGCTAACACCAATAAATATTTCTTTTGGTAGAAACAACCTTAAAATTATTTCTGTTACTCAGTATATAAACGTAATTATACCTAGCAATAGACATGGCGATTCAATGCTTACGGCTGAAGTGGTACGGGAGCTTCTGGCGTCGACGGGGCTTAGCTTAGCGAGGATGGTTGCTTCCTACATAATCTCCTTCGTTGTAGCTGTCATCACTGGCGTGGCCATGGCCAAGAACAAATATGTTGAGGCCGTTATGCTACCATTGCTAGATGTGCTGCAGTCTATACCCATACTTGGCTTCCTCCCGGCAGCGCTCATAATGTTCGTCAGGGTGCTGGGACCAGCCGTTGGCGCTGAGCTAAGCGCCGTTTTCCTGCTCTTCACGAGCCTTGTCTGGAATATGATTTTCGGCGTCTACACATCCGTTAAATCGCTTGAGAGCTCGGTGGATGACTTAGCGAGGGTTTACAGGCTGCCTCTACTGCACCGGTACATGTACATCTACTTGCCAGTGTCGAGGGGCTCTGTGGCCGCTAACAGCATTGTATCGTGGGCTGGGGGCTGGTTCTTCCTGACTAGCGCTGAGGTCCTATCAATAGGCAAGACCGAGTACAGCTTAAGGGGGCTTGGCTCATTCATAATCAAAACGTACGCGCAGGGCGACCAGACAGCTTACGCAGCCGGGCTAACCATGCTCTTCGCCGTTATTCTCCTATCATACCTGCTTTTGTGGAACCCGATAGCTATGAAGTACACGCAGACAAAAGCTCTCGTAGGCTTCAACAGGGTGTATGAGGAGCTGGAAAAAGCTGTCTCAAGAATCTGGGGGCTAATATGGGAGAGTCTGTCCTCCGCGTACAGCGTATTTAGGGGGAGGAAGAGGTGGCTAGCATTAGCTATTCTCTTCCCCGTCTTCCTTGATGTAGCTGGCCTCGATAACATAGACCTTTCTACTACTAGCTGGCTGAGCAAGTCATGGGTATACATAGAGGAGTTCTTAGTTAACCTGCCACTAACGGCTCTGAGGGTGTATGGGGTGATGGCGGCTGGGCTCGCGCTAACAATCATGTTAGCGTACATATCGCATATTATGCCCAGGCTTAGCAAGGCAATAGTTATGCTGGGCGAGGTGTTATCATCTATCCCAGCCATGATGTGGTGGCCCATCCTGCTGTCCGCTCTCAGGGGGTTCCCAACAGGAATCATGCTTTTTATCTACATGCAGGGCTCCATATGGTACGTTTTCTTTAACACGATTGTTTTCGGCCTAACCCGCGTCGCAAGGGAGCTCGATGAGCTATCGGAGATATACGGTGTAAGAGGGAGGCTGTACATAACGAAAATATTTATACCATCCATCATGCCAAGCATAGTTGCGGGGAGCATATCATCGTCGGGTGGCGCTTGGAATGCATCAATAGTAGCTGAGTACATAAGCCTCGGGGAACTAAACATTGATATGGGTGGGGTTGGAAGCTTGCTAAGCAGATGCGCTGAGATGGGCGATATATACGGCGTGGTGTTAACATCAATCCTCATGAGCGTAACCATAGTTGTCATCAACAAGCTTCTGTGGGCTAGGCTTGTGAGAAGGATAGGTGGCACATATGTCATTGGGTAGTGACATTGTCATCGAGATTAAGGAGGTATCCAAGAGCTACGCAACATACGGCAGGGAAGTTGAGGTCTTAAGGAACATTAGCTTCTCCGCTGGAAGGGAGTTCGTCGCTGTTCTGGGCCCTAGCGGATGTGGGAAGTCGACATTGCTGAGAATAATAGCGGGGGTTGAGAAGCCGAGCAGAGGGGAGGTCATATTCCACCTTGACGGGAAGCCTTCTATCGGCTTCGTTTTCCAGTTCCCAACTCTTCTCCCATGGCTAACCGTTGAGGAAAACGTCTTACTTCCCCTGATGGCCAGGAAGATGAGCAAAAAGGAGGCGTTGAACAACGCTTATAGAGCGCTGAAGATTGTCGGGCTCTATGAGTTCAGGGACTTCTACCCAAACGAGCTAAGCGGGGGGATGAAGCAGAGAGTAAATATAGCCCGTGCAATAGCCGTGAACCCGCACATTCTGCTGATGGATGAGCCCTTCTCAAACCTTGACCCACTAACAGCGGAGAACCTGAGAAGCGAGATACTGGATATATGGTCATCATCGCTACTGCCCATAAAAACCATCATAATGGTTACCCACAGTGTTGAGGAAGCAGTGCTGATGTCCGATAAAATCGTTGTTTTATCGCCGAGGCCAGCCATAGTAGTGAGGATAATAGAGAACACGCTTCCAAGGCCGCGGAGCAGAAAGGCAAGCGAAGTACAAGAGCTGGTAGATAAGGTATACGAGTACGTCAGCTAGTTATCCTTCTTGGAAAGCAAGGCTTTGAGCCTCAACCATCCACGAAACTCCTATTCCCAATCATGATTTACTCAGACTCTATGTTTACATTTCATTGACTAAGTCTTTAGACCCTGGTGTAGACCTCCACTCCATGTTTCGCCACTACTTCTCGTGCTTCTTTATAAACAAATTGAGTTATTATGACTAATCTTGGCTTTATTCCTGTACTCTTCTCGTATAATCTTCCTTTTCTCCACAGCGTTGAGACATCCTAAATGGATGCACTTGCCTTTACCTCTACTAATACGTGTGTACTATTTTTAATCAGGACGTCTACTTCTACCTGTGAAGGGTAGCCGTAAACCTCGCCTGCTTTATCATAATTAAAAAATTTTATACAGTAAAAATCACTACTATACACGAATCATACTAATAATTGTATATATACTTCAACGACTATTGATACATCTACGTGTTCGACGTTAGAATACTAAGTGGTTTATATGAGGCTTTGGTCTTTACATCCAATGTATTTAGATAGGGTTGGTTTGGTCGCACTATGGAGAGAGGGCTTATTAGCTAGACGCGTGCTTCAAGGCTTGACGCGGGGTTATAGAAATCATCCCCAACTCTACAGGTTCAAAATTTATGAAAAGCCCTTAGATCTCATTGATGCGTATTTATATCAGGTCTACCTGGAGGCTTCTAGGCGGGGCTACAAATTCGACATCTCGAAAATCAAGGTGATAGAGCTAATTGGCGTTGCATCAGTGACTCGTGGCCAACTCATATATGAGTACAAACACCTGCTCGGAAAACTAGAAAAACGCGATAAAAAATGGCTGGAAAAAATTAGAACAATTAAACCGGAGGAGTTACGCGCAAACCCTGTATTCAATGTAGTTGAAGGTGGAGTGGAAGAATGGGAGAAGAGAGCCTGGAAATATCCCAAAAAAGGTTCTTCTTTGCTCAGGTCCATTAGATAGATTGTGGTCAAAAGCTAAACAGTGAGAAATGTAGTTTTTTAAGATTTCTCGCTCACGGTTGCTTTAGTAATCAATTTTTGTTTTTGATTTTGAGGTTCATGCCAGCTTTCTCAACATATATGGTTTATCTTTTCATCATCATCTACGTACTATGAGCCACTAACTGAGAACCTCTTAGAGAAGCTCTCTTCAGCAAAATACGATGCCTAGCTTAAAAAGGGGAAAATTAGAGAGGGGGCTAAATACCTTAATGAGAAGTCTAGGCTAATGTGACATCACCTAAGGTTGTAGGTTTAGCGAAGCGACATTAATACGCAACCTCATAGATGATTGAAGCACTGCTCCAGGTTCATGCTGACAAAGCCTATGTTAGTGCTTCGTGTCGTTTGACTCAACAGCCACCTATAATAAAGCACTAACCGCTTGTAAGTAGTAAGCGTAGCGGAAGTCGTTGTTTGAGACACTTAAAAACTTGAATTGAAGAGGACGACTATCCAGGGACAAACTGTTTCAAGATATAATACGGTATTAATTAAAGGTCTATCTACTCTGATACAATAGTTAAAAAAGCTTATCTTTCAATCAAAATTATTATTTTGAGAGTTCTTGCTTTATTATGTATTTAGGTTGTTTAATGCACAGTGATTGAGATGGGCAATAAGGTTCTTAGCACTAAGGATTTTGAGCGTCTCTCGCTAAAGGAGGCCTTCGAATTGCTTGGTTCGAGGCCTAACGGATTAAGCGATGAAGAAGCGAAGAGGAGGTTAATTGTTTATGGACTTAACGTTATTGAGGAAAAGAAGGAAAACCCTGTACTAGAGTTATTAAAGAAGTTCTGGGGACCTATGCCCTGGCTTCTAGAGATCGCAATAATACTCTCCCTCTTCATTGGACACGTTGTTGAAGCCGTTATAATTACGCTTCTTCTGGTCATTAATGCAGTTATAGGATTTCTTCATCATGAATCTAGTAGAAAAGTCCTGGAAATGCTGAAGTCTAGGCTGGCTCCTCGAGCTAAAGTTTTTAGAGATGGAGTCCTCAGAGACGTTGAGGCGGCTTTAATTGTTCCAGGTGACGTTATTGTCGTTGAACTCGGCGACGTTGTGCCGGCTGATTGCAAGGTTGTAGAGGGGGAGGTCTCGGTTGACCAATCGATTTTAACTGGAGAAAGCCTGCCAGTGGAAGTATCTTCTGGTGGAGTTATTTTCGCTGGGTCAATCATTAAGAGGGGAAGGGCCAGATGCCTCGTAGTAAACACAGGTAGGAACACCTATTTTGGTAAAACTGTGGAGCTTGTCAGAATAGCTAGACCGAGGTCACACACGGAGGAAGTAATGCTAGCAATAACGAAGTATTCGATGTTCACAGGAGTAATGGTGATGATAGCCGCGGACATATACATTTTCTTCTCAGGTTTAAAGAACGAAATCATCTCGATAATAACATTTGATTTAGCTATACTAATGGGATGCGTGCCGGTCGCTCTCCCAGCAGTTATGACAATAATGCAGGCCGCTGGAGCACGTGAACTAGCACAAAAAAGCGTCTTGGTAACAAGGTTAGATGCTGTTGAAGATGCCGCCTCAGTGGACATCCTCTGCCTGGATAAAACAGGTACAATTACAATGGGGTCTCTAGAGGTAAGCGAGGTAATACCAATCAGTGTAGGTAGTGAGAAAGAGGTCTTGGAGCTTGCTTTATACGCCTCACCAGAGGACTCGGAGAGCCCAATAGACATCGCGATAATCAAAAAAGCTAAAGAACTCGGTGTTACCAGGAGAGGAAAACAAATCTCACTAACGCCCTTCGACCCTTCAATTAAAAGGAGCGAGGGAGTCATCGAGCTAGGGGAGAAGAAAATAAGGATAGCTCTAGGAGCTCCACAAGTAATCATTAGTTTATGCAGAGAAACCCCGCAAGGCCTCGAGCAAGTACTAGAAAAACTCGCTGAAAGGGGGTTAAGAGCTCTTCTTGTTGCTTATGGCGAAGAAGGAAAGGCACTGACTGTGGCCGGGGTTATCGGTCTCTCTGATCCTCCAAGACCAGACTCGGCAGAGCTCATAAGCGAACTGAAAAAGCTGGGCATAAAGCCATTAATGTTAACTGGAGATAGCTTCCCAATAGCTAGGGAGATTGCAAAAAAAGTTGGAATCGGTGAAAAGGGATACCCACTTTTACGTATAAAGGAGAAGCTCGGGGAGATTGTAGAGAGCATTGATTTTATATCAGAGGTTTACCCCGAAGATAAATACGCTGTCGTCAAGGCTCTTCAGGAGAAAGGACACATGGTTGGCATGACCGGTGACGGGGTAAATGATGCCCCAGCACTACGCCAAGCTGAGCTCGGTATAGCTGTTAGTGGAGCAACTGACATCGCCAAGAGGTCGGCCGGGGTAGTTCTTTTAGCCCCTGGATTAAGAGGAATAGTAGACGTTATAGATATTAGTAGAAGAGTTTTTCAAAGAGCCCTTACATGGATTTTAAATAAAATAGCAAAGGTCATACAGTTCACTCTTCTCCTACCACTTGGATTGTTGTGGCTACACTACGATGTGTTATCATTAATGGGTATGACACTACTTATATTTGCTAATGACTTCGCGACAATGTCTCTCTCAACAGATAATGCCTCGCCCTCGCTTAGTCCAAGAAAGTGGAGGATACAGAGCCTTTTTGTATCTTCACTAGTTGTGGGAATAGCATTACTCGTAGAGGCCATACTAGCTATATACATAGGACTCAGAGTATTCAACCTAAACATGAAACAAATGCAAACATTCACACTGCTCAACATGGTCTATATAAGCCAGTTCAGAGTCCTTATACTCAGAGAGAGAAATTACTTCTGGAGAAGTAAACCAGGTAAAATGCTCATAACATCTATAGTTGGCGTGATCATAGCCTATACGTTACTGGGAATAACAGGACTAGTAATAGAGCCAGTTTCAGTCAACGCGGTCCTCTTCTCGCTGGCATACTCCACAATATTCACGCTAAGCATAGATCCCATAAAAGTACTTATGTTTAAGAAAATAGGTTTGATTAGCTAAATATTAGCCATGCATTCTCCGAGCCGTGGAACGAGTTTAACAGCGTCGGAGGCAAAATGTTCTTTAAGAATAGAGGCGCGGACCTCAAAACACCATATGGAGAGTATTACAAATTACTAATAGGCTCAGCAAAGACACAGCTAATCCTACCAGGAATGATAATGCTCAGAAGATCTTCTTCAAACTACCGAAGCTCGAGAAGCAAAAACGAGCTCTCTAAATTCATATCAAGAGTCACTCAGATTTGGTACAAGCTGACCTCCTTTTCGCCCTAAAGGGAGAGGGTTCTCGCTAAGGGAGAGAAAGTAAGCTGAGCTACTATTGTTAAACTCATGTTAATGCATAAAAAACAAAAATTATCGTCTACACAATGTATTATGATTTGAGGTATTAGCGCATGAAACGCGTAGGCGTTTTATTTGATTTTGATGGTACCTTAAGTCCATTAAACGTGAGCCGAGATGATGCAAATATTCGTGATGATGTTGCCGCGGTGCTCAAGGAGCTGGCCAAAAGGTATGTGCTTGGTGTGGCTAGTAGTAAGGATTGTAAATTTCTTTTAAGTAAGGCTCCGTTCTTCCATAGTTATATTTGTGTTAATGGCTTAGAAATTCTAACTAACGAATATTTATTGCTTGACTCCGTAGTTATTGGAAAGAACTTGCTCAAGGCTATTGAAGATGTGTATTTTGACGCTAAGAAGTTGCAAAATGCGATTATTGAGGAGAAGAGGTCTTTACTGGGTTTTCTGTTGGGTATTAGTATTGATTGGAGGGGATATGAAAAACCGCCTGAGAATCTGAATAATGTGATTAAAACAGCTACTTCTAAGGGATTACACATCGTTAGCTATAAGCACAATCCATTCGTAGATATCTATGTGTCTAGAAAAAATAAAGGTGAAGCTGTTAAGATGCTGAAAGCTATACTTAACTTAGAAAAGCTCATATATGCGGGAGACGGAGAGAACGATATACCAGCATTTAAGGTAGCTGACATTGCTGTTTTGGTGCGACATGAATTTAACCAGGAACTTAAGTTAGATGTAGATTATGAGGTTAAATTTGAAGAGCTGAGTAAATGGTTGGTTGACTATGTTGTTTCAGGTAGATTACCTTAGCTTGCTACGAGCAATAGGTTTTGGAGCTCTCACCATTCTAATAGGTTATGCAACAGGGTTTCTAGTTAAACGATTTATTCGCTATGTTCTTGCAAAAGTAGGCTTTGATGAATGGTTTAAGAAGTTTGCCATAGGTAAAGCTATATTACGAAGTGGATATGTAGCTAGCGAGTTCTTCGGGCTTGTTGTTTCCTGGATTATATATATAACGGCTACGTTGTTAGCTGTGGCTATAGCTGCCACAAACTTGGGTTTCACCGAGATTTCTGAATCTTTGTATCACGTAGTCTCGGTATACGTGATGGGCTTTGCCAAGGCTTTTGCAATATTGATTATAGGCTATATACTTATAGATGCATTCATAGGGTACATATATAAAAGCTCGGAATTAAGAAGCGAAGCATCGTTTTTAATGCCTGTTGCAGAGTACTTAAGAATACTGTTTTACATAGCAGTACTGGTGTTTGCTTTGGAGCAAGGCGGTTTGAACGCAAAATCGCTATATATTTTGTTAACGCCCATTATATGGGGCTTGACTATAACTATGATTATAATAATTCTAGCTCAATTAGTCCAACAGGTCATTAAGAAATGAAGTTCTTTTCGGTAATGTACCAAACATCTTATAGTAAGGGACAAGAGCTAGTTGCACAGAGAATGGTTAAATGGGCTAAGCGGTTAAATTACGAAGCGTGGCTTATTACTAGCATATATCATGATGGCGAGGCTGTAGTACCTCTTGACAGAGTTTTGAAAAGCGAAGAAGGTTATCTGATGTTTGAAAAAGACCCTAAGATAGATCTTCCGGTGGTTAGAGTTAACAGCTTTAAAACCTTTTGGCCTCCCAGACGAATAATGTTTAGAGACTTCATTACAATTCTTAGAAGACTTGATGAAAAGCTAGGCATAGATTTTATAGTGACTCACTCAACTCTTTGGAACGGCCCCGAGGAGGTTTCTAGATGGGTTATATGGAAAAGGCTTATGATGAGTTTAGGTGAGGCTACTCGCACCACCATATATGGTCATATCTCGCATTACCAACCGCCAGACCCCACTAGATATGAGCCCGTTGAAAGAGCTTATAGAATGGCTTGGAATGCAACAGCGTTTCCCATGATTTTTAAGTCTGCTGATATAGTAATATGTGTCACGGGCATTGAAGCTGAGGATATGATAAATCACGGTGCAAGGCCTGAGCAAATTCACATTTTTCCAGGTGGGCTAGACGATGACTTAGCAATGCTTATAGAGACTGCTAAACCAGAGGAGTTTTTAGAGAAATATAATATAAATAGAGATAGTTACGTGATTTCTTACTTAGGTACCATTGAGGAGAGAAAAAATCCATTAGCTATTGTTAAGGTAGCTAAGAAGCTAAGAAGACTGAGAAACGTCGTGTTTGTTATTGCTGGTAAACCTGGAGATCAATGGCATGAAGTTGTTAGGGAGGCTAAAGGCCTAGAAAACGTAGTAATTACAGGCGAGCTAAGCGAAGAGATGAAGGCCTCCTTAATTAAAGCATCATACCTAAACATACTCATGTCTAAAATGGAGGCTCTGGGATTAACGCAAATAGAATTCATGTATGGAGGCGTCCCAGTAATAAGTAGTGGTACCTATGGTCAGAAATGGCTAATAACAAACAATGTTGACGGAATAATCATAAATGGGCCTAATGATATTGAAGGCGCAGCCAAAGCAATTGAAGAGCTAATTAAAAATCCAAACAAAAGAGAGGAGATGTCCATTAATGCTCGCGAAAAAGCCTCCTCATTATTAATGTCCAAGCTCATGAAACAGCTCTTAAGTAAAGCTAAGACAATTTATGAAGCTAGCAAACAGCTATGAACTCGCTAATGCATATTGTTAAGATTACAAGCATTTACATTTATTGGTTAATCAATCGGTCTGACCTCCTCCCCGCCCTAAAGGGCAAGGGTTCCCTTTAGGGGGGTTCACTGGTTCCCCGCATCTATTCGGGTCTACATCTGTCCTCTGCAGGGCAGTCGGAGTGGTCAGAGATCCCCCCATCTCAACATTGTTTTGTGGTTGCGCTCCCTGCATCCACGTGCTTAAGGGCAACTACAGTTCATGATTAAAACAAAAAAGCTTATGAATCCTTCTATCCATCCCCGCCTTAAAAGGCGAGGCTTTCGGTTGTAACATTATTATAAACTTGGTGGTTTTACGGCAAAATACATATTTGGGCCGGTCTATTCTAGGCGTCTCGGCCGTAGTCTCGGGGTCAACAATATTCTCTACAAGACCTGTACATATGGTTGTATATACTGCCAGCTGGGCCGGACAAGCAAACTCACTGTAGAGAGAAAATGCTTCTATGACTGGAAGGATATAGCTAGTGCAATAGCGGACTACGTGATGAAAAACAGGGACTGCTCCGACTACGTGACCTTTGTGCCAGACGGCGAGCCGACCCTGGATGCTTGTATTGGCAGAACCATAGAGTTTGTTAAGAGGGAAACCGGGGTTAAAGTAGCTGTGTTGACCAATGCATCTTTACTGTGGATGGAGAGTGTACGCGGCGATTTAGAGCAAGCGGACCTCGTCTCGGTCAAGATAGACAGTGTCGGAGAAGATGTGTGGAGAAGGGTTAATAGACCTCACCTATCGCTGAGATTAGATAGAGTGCTAGAGGGAATTAAGGAGTTTGCAGTAAGCTACAAGGGAATATTGATATCTGAGACGATGCTGGTCCAGGGGGTGAACACAAGTAGGGAGGAGTATAGAAACACGGCTCTATTCCTCAAAGAGCTAGGACTATCCAAGGCATATCTCTCTATACCTATAAGACCGCCTGCGGAACCCTCCGTTAAGCCACCCATAGAGGGGGATTTGGTGGAGGCCTATGAAGAATTCAAAAAGGCGTTGGGAAGAGTAGAGCTACTAAACATGCCTGAGCCTCCTCCGAGAATGATTAGCGGAGACCCCGTTGCATGGCTTTTAGACACGACTGCTGTTCACCCATTGAGATACAAGCATGTAGTAAATGCGTTGAAGGGCAGAGTCGAAGACCCAGTTGGAGTAATAGAAGGGCCAGTGAGGGAGGGCCTATTATTGAAGACGGAGTACGGAGGAGTAGAGTACCTCATAAGGAACTTCAAGCATAGATAGCAATTAAGGAGGAGGGCGGTATACATGGTTATCCAGCCATTCGAGAAGTATTGGAGCGACTATGATGAATGGTATGAAAAACACAGAGAACTATATCTTAGTGAGCTCAAAGCAGTTGAAATCGCGTCTCGTGGGATTCCACGTCCATGGCTTGAAGTGGGCGTTGGAACCGGCAGATTTGCTGTTCCACTAGGTATAGACATTGGAGTAGATCCTTCAGAAGCGATGCTGGCCATTGCAACTCGTAGAGGCCTAAGAACTGTGAAGGCAAGAGGTGAAAACTTACCGTTTCCTAGCGGTTCATTTGGAGGAGTATTTATGATTGTAACATTATGCTTCCTAGACAACCCAGTACAAGTGCTGCACGAAGCAAACAGAGTATTAACACCGACCGGTAGATTAGTGCTCGGATTTGTACCAGCGGATAGTACTTGGGGTTACTATTACCGCGAGTTGGCTAAAAGAGGACACAAGTTCTACAAATATGCTAATTTCTATACGTTCAACCAAGTCGAAGAACTGCTAGAAACCACAGAGTTTAAGTCAGAACTCTACGTGTCAACACTAGTGAGAAACAAACCGGGCACGCCAGAGATTCTTGAGGAACCCATCATAGGCCTTCACGATGATGCCGGCTTCATAGTCATTGTGGCACATAAATCCCCGTCTAGCTAGTCTTGGGTCTATCTATACCCTTGTGGCGTTTAGTTACCTTAGATAATTACATGTAGAAATGCTTGAACGTTCAACCTAGTATTGAGTGGCGATGTACATAGGCTTCTCCCCAGCGACACCCCCTATTAATGAGCTCCAACATTAATCTAAATGTGACGGAGATTAGCGTTTCGATTTCTATAACCGTTTTTATATTTCCCACGTGAAATAGTGAACCCTCAGAAGTTGGATTGGTGCGGCGGCCGGGATTTGAACCCGGGATTTCCGGCGTGGCAGGCCGGCGTCCTAATCCAGGCTAGACGACCGCCGCTCCACTATTTTTTGGTTTATGTATTGATTAATAAGGGTTTTGTGCTTTATGCGTTATTGTTTTTTGTTTCCAAGAGCATATTTACTGTTGTCTGTGGGCTGGTGGCTGGAGAGGTTGACTGGCTGCTCGAGGATTCTTGTGAGGGGCCTTGTCCAAGGAGTTGGATTCAGACCTTTCGTTTACAGGTTAGCGGTGAGCCTTGGGGCAAGGGGCTTCGTGAGGAACATCTCGGGGAGCAGCGTTGAGATTTGGGTGGAGGGCATCGATGCGGGGCTTTTCGTTGAGGAGCTTCACAGGAAGAAGCCGTGGGCAGCCATAATCAACAATGTTGATGTTGAGAGCGTTGAGTGCAGGGGGTACTCATCCTTTTTCATCGAGAAAAGCGCGGAGACCTACCACGGCCCAAGCATGATTCCACCTGACATAGCGATATGCGATGACTGCTTAAGGGAGATCGAAGACCCCCGCGACAGGAGGTACAGATACCCGTTCAACAGCTGCGTTAAATGTGGGCCAAGGTACAGCATGATGTACTCGCCTCTCTACGACAGGGAGAACACCAGCATGAGGGATTTCCCGCTGTGCTCGAACTGCTTATCCGAGTACGGGGATCCAGCCAACGAGAGGAGGTTCCACGCCCAGGGCATAAGCTGCCCGGTCTGCGGGCCGAGGCTCTGGCTCACCGATGAGAAGGGAGAAGCACTGGATACCGAGGACCCGATAAGAACAGCCGCCCAGCTAGTCAGGGAGGGATACATTGTCGCTGTCAAGGGGATCGGGGGCTTCCACATAGCCGCTGACCCGTTCAGCGATGACGTTGTCCTAAGGCTCAGGGAGAGGAAGAGGAGGCCGAGGAAGCCCTTCGCCGTCATGGCCTTCAACATCGAGTGGGCCAATAGGCTGGGGGTAATAGATAGTGAGGCCAGGGAGCTGCTGTTATCGCCACAGAGGCCAATAGTCCTTGTTCCCAAGAGAAGCGGTGCCATGAGCGAGCACGTGGCGCCCGGCCTCAGACACGTGGGGCTGTTCCTGCCCTACAGCGGCATTCACTACCTGCTGCTCAAGGAGCTCGGGGCATCAATAATGACGAGCGGAAACCCACATGGAGAAGCGATGGTCACAAGCAACCATGAGGCGCTCGCCAAGCTCAGAGGCATAGCAGACTACTTCCTTCTACACAACAGGGAGATCGTTAACAGGGTTGACGACAGCGTCCTGAGAAGAACGCTGGACACATACACATTCCTCAGGAGGGGGAGGGGCTACGCGCCCATGTGGCTTGAGTTGAGGTTCAAGCTCAGGAGGAAGGCCGTGGCCGTTGGAGCTGACCTTCAGAGCGCCGGCGCGGTTGGTTTCGACGACAAGGTCATACTGACACAGTTCATAGGAGACGTGGATGAGCCGAGCAACTACTCCGACCTAATCAAGTATATAGAGTTCCTGGCCTCGAACTACAAGCTAGATATAGGGGAAGCAGTTATCGTTGCCGACAGGCACCCGCGATACATAAGCAGAGTGGCGGCCCAGAAGCTAAGCGAGAAGCACGGCTCAGTCATAGCCGAGGTGCAACACCACCACGCCCACCTAGCATCAGTTCTAGCTGAGATCGAGGGGGAAGACGCCAGTGCTGTGGGAATAGCTATTGATGGCATCGGCTACGGTGATAACGGGGAGATATGGGGAGGGGAGGTTATGGAGTTCAGCTTCACGCGATACAGGAGAACGGGGAGCCTGTGGCCAATAAAGCTGACGGGGGGCGACAGGGACGTCGTCTACCCAGCGAGGGTCGCGTACTCATTAATGCTCGACTGCATGGGCGATGAGGCCCTGGGCAAAGCACTGCTGATAGGACTGGATAAGGCGCTTCCAGGGGGCATATTGGAGCTCGAGGTAATAAACAGAATGAGGAGGGCCGGGAGGTACATACACGCTTCAAGCATGGGCAGAGCGCTGGACGCTGCCTCGGTTGTCCTCGGCTTCTCGGCAACCAGAACGTATGAGGGGGAGCCAGCTATGATTCTCGAGGAGAACAGCAAGGAGGGGGGAGTAAGGCTTGAGGCGGAGATAAGGGACAGCAGGGTTGATGTTCCCTCCCTTCTCTGCGAGCTTGTGGACGGCTTGCTCAGAGGATTGGATAAAGGGGAGCTGGCCTACGCCTATCAGTACGCTCTTGGCAGAGCCCTCGGCCAGCTGGCCGATAGCTACGACTACAAGTACGTGGTTGTCTCCGGCGGAGCCGCAGTCAACTCAATTATAGTTAAGGGGATAAGGGATGCGCTGAAAGACAAAAAGGTAGTTCTGCCGAGGTACTCGCCCCCCGGCGATGGCGGGATAGCCGTTGGCCAAGCCGTTGTAGGGTCGCTCAGCATGGAATAAAAAGCACGCCTGGAATCTCGGAGAGCACGCGTAGCTTTTATACTGCTGAGCATTGTTTTTTGCATACAGTGAAAGCGATTTGAGAGATGTATTCTCGTTCTCCGCGGAGCTACACAGGCTTTACAGAGGAAAAATCGAGGTTATGCCGAAGGTGCCAATAACGAGCATTGAGGACTACTCGTACTGGTACACGCCAGGAGTAGCCGCTCCTAGCAGGATAATAGCTGAGGAGGGGGAGGGATCCTCCCTTAACTACACGCTTAGGTGGAACTACGCTGCTGTCATCAGTGATGGCTCAAGGGTCCTTGGCCTAGGCGACATTGGGGCTGAGGCAGCCCTTCCGGTCATGGAGGGGAAGGCGCTTCTCTTCAAGTACCTGGGGGGAGTGGATGCTGTGCCACTGGTAATCAACGAGAAAAGCCCCGACGCCTTCGTAAACGTTGTGAAGAGCATACAGTACTCCTTCGGGGCAATTAACCTTGAGGACATAGAGTCGCCTAAGTGCTTCTACATCCTTGAGAGGCTACAGGAGCAGCTTGAAGTGCCAGTCTGGCACGATGACCAGCAGGGAACAGCGCTAGTGGTCCTCGCGGCCCTGATAAACGCGCTGAAGCTCACCGGTAAGAAGATTGGTGATAGCAAGATTGTTCTGTTCGGCGCGGGGGCAGCGAACATAGCTATTTACAGGTACCTCGTAAGGGCTGGGGCTAGGCCAACCAGCATAGTCATGATTGATAGCAGAGGGGTGCTACGCCCGGACCGAAGAGACGCTAATGAGATAAGGAGGGAGAACCCCTACAAGTACAGGGTAGCAGTTGAGACAAGCCCCAGCGAAAAGACTGTTGAGGATGCATTCAGTGGAGCGGACATAGTTATTGCTGCCTCAAGGCCTGGCCCAGGGGTCATCAGGAAGGAGTGGATTAAGCTAATGAACAGCGACCCCATAGTCTTTGCCCTCGCTAACCCCATCCCCGAGATACTTCCTGGCGAGGCCAGGGAGGCCGGGGCAAGAGTAGTTGCTACAGGCAGAAGCGATTACCCAAACCAGGTTAACAATAGCCTCGGCTTCCCGGCCGTGTTCAGGGGAGTCTTGTCCGTCAGCGCTATGAAAATGACTGACGAGATGTTTCTCGCCGCCGCGCATGCCATAGCCAGTTACACTGAGGAGACAGGGCTAAGCGAGAACAGGATAATAGCATCAATGACTGATGATGAGCTGTACGTAAGGGAGGCCCTCGCCGTAGCTGAGAAGGCAATGGAGCTAGGGCTCGCGAGAAGGAAAATTAATAGAGGTGAGCTTGAAGATGAGATAAGACGGATGATTGAGAGGCCCAAACGCTACATGAGGCTAGCGCTGGATAACCAGCTCGTAAAGAAGCTCTACTAGAGTGTGCACAAATGAATGGCGCTGGGAACGCGTTTGAGGACCTCATTTACAGGTTCATAGCGACGGTAGCCGTGGTCCTGCCCGACGATGTTAGCAACAAGCTGCTTGAGCTAGCTAGAATGGAAAACAGCCCCTACGGAAAAATCATATACAACGCTGTTCTGAGAAACAACGAGCTAGCCCGTAGCAGGAAGCTCCCGTTGTGCCAGGACACGGGGACCCCGGAGTTCCAGGTGGCTTTTGGGGAGGGCTTCAAGCACAAGGAGGAGCTCCTCGCAGCTATTAGAAAAGCCGTTGCTAAAGCAACGCTTAATGGCTTCCTGAGGCCCAACGCCGTTGACCCCGTGTACAACAAAAACACGGGGGATAACACGGGGAGGATCCTCCCCTGGATAGATGTGGAGCTCGTCCCGCAAAGCAGTGATGCTGTTGTTCAGCTTTACCTGGCCGGCGGGGGCTCAACAAGGGCTAGCGGCGCCGTTGTTTTGGACCCCGCTGATGGGTGGGAGGGGGTCTTCAGGTTCGTCTTGGAACTCATCGCTGAGAGAGGTATGTACGCTTGCCCTCCCCTCATGGTTCTGGGCGTGGGCGTTGGGCCCACTATTAGCATTGCTGCTAAGCTCTCCAAGAAGGCCCTGCTCAGGCCTCTTGGAACGAGAAGCCCTGACCCATGGGTATCCGAGATGGAGCTTGCCGTCGAGAAGGCAATTAACAAGCTTGGCATAGGACCCCAGGGCCTTGGTGGGGCTGTGAGCGTCGGTGAGGTTCACATAGAGTATGGGGAAAGGCATCCCGCGAGCATGGCTGTGGCCGTTACTACTTCGTGCTGGGCCTTGAGGAAGGGCCAATTAGTTATAAGAAATGACTATTCCTTTGATGTAACAACGCATGGAGGGGGACTAATAGATGCGTGATGAGCTTACCATTGAGGCCCCAGTTAAAGATAGAGGCGTTCTAAAGAATCTGAGGGCAGGCGACGTAATCTATTTGTCCGGCCTCGTAGCCACGGCGAGGGACGAAGCTTACAGAAGAATAGCCTTTATGAACGAGGAGCCGCCCCTGAGCCTTGAGGGATGGGCGATCTTCCACGCAGGTCCAATAATGAAGCGCGTGAACAACGAGTGGCAGTGCCTCTCCATTGGCCCGACAACGAGCATTAGGCTAGAGAGCTACAGCCCAAGCTTCATTGAGAGAACAGGGGCAAGCATAATTATAGGTAAGGGGGGAATGGGCAGAAGAACAGCTGAGGCATGCAGAAAGCACAGGGCTATCTACACTGTCTTCCCCGGGGGATGCGGGGTTCTGGGCGCGAGCTCCGTAAAGAAGGTTCTCGATGTGAAGTGGCTTGAGCTAGGCATTCCCGAGGCGATGTGGATACTGAGGGTTGAGAAGCTTGGCCCCCTCATAGTGACGATTGATGCTACAGGAAGGAACCTGGCTGAGGAGGTTAAGTCAGAGGCAAAGAGTAGAATGAATGAGGCTCTTTCCACCATTAGAGAAGGTTTGACGAAGAAGCGGATGCATGAAGAGAAGCCCTAGAAGAAGCAGTCCTTGCCCGAGTGAAGCTGCCTCCTTAGCTCCGCGTAGGCTTTTGATTGAAGTAGCTCTTCCAGGCTCACCAGTCTTTCATCAAGCCTCTCGTCCCATGGAACCCTTAGAACACACTTAAAGCTTGCCTGCATGGTTAGCTCATCCCTGCCTCTGTGCTTGTTTATGACCAGTATCTTCTCGCCCTTGTGCAGGCTGTTTATGTAGTCAAGGCTCCTGGAAACGTTGGCTAAGGATACCTTGAAGGGCGTGGTAACGATTACCGGCTTAAAGATGCCCGTGTGCACGCCGCTCATAAGCTTGAGGAGCCTCAGCTGCTCATCATGTATGCCCGGAGGAGTATCTATAATCACGACATCCACGTCTCTCCAGTTAGTTATCGCGAGCAACTCCAGAACAGCGTTCACCGAGTCCTTGTCCCTGGCTGGGAGGATCCCCCCCTCAGTGAATATCACCGGTGACGAGAGCCTTATGCCATCGTGGACCAAGGGGGGCACGTAGCCCTCGTCCTCCTCTACATCGACTTTTCGCGGCTCCAGGCCGTAGAGGTAGTGGAGTGATGGATTAGATAAGTCGGTGTCGAGAACCCCGACCCTAAACCCGAGCTCACGTAGAGCTAGGCTCAGCATGACCGTCAGTGTGGATTTCCCCACCCCGCCCTTAACGCTCATGACGGGGTATACAGCCCTCACGCTTCTAAGCTGGTGTTTAGCGCTCTCCACTCTTGGGTCAAGAATCATCTCGCCTTCTCCTCAAACACTATTCTGACTCCTCTCCCGGACAGAACATCGTATAC
>Ga0080004_1064768_pt1 | contig 19681 bp, 26 predicted proteins | sample WasSprMetagenome_FD_69207 | JGI IMG/M metagenome (GOLD analysis project Ga0080004, IMG submission 69207) | Sulfidic aquatic microbial communities from Washburn Spring, Yellowstone National Park, USA - WS (SPADES assembly) (version 2) | ecosystem: Environmental > Aquatic > Thermal springs > Hot...
ACATGGTAGGGATGAACTCTGTGAGCTAGGCGAGGGGGACTTTAAGGGAGCCGTCTTCGGCGATGGGAGCTCGAGGGATGAGCCACTAGGCGACTAGTGGCAACCACTCCCGTAGCACGGGGATGGCTCCACAGAGCCGTTGAGAAGTAGATGGTGGGGAGCTGGAATCAATAAAGATGAGAGACCGTGAACCACCATCTACCGAGAAACGGTCATTCTGTGTTTAGACTACTTGAAAATCTTCCACAGGAATATAAGCCTCCACGAGATTTAATTGAAATAGCTAAAGAGCTGGATAGACACTACATATCTACAAGGTATCCTAATTTTTACCCTGAAGGTGCTCCCATGGATTATTATACAGAACTAGATGCTAAGAGGGCTGTGGAATATGCTCGTAGAGTTGTTGAGTTTTGCAGGTCTAAAGATCTTTAAATTAAACTATGAGCTTATATTTAAAAAACTAAGAGAGTATGCTGAGAGAATTGTTAAAGAAAATAGGGCTTTAGTTGTATTTCTCATAGGGTCTCTTGCTAGAGGAGATTATACAGCATTTTCAGATGCTGATGTAGTAATAATTGTACATGATGATTACCCTAAGAAATTACCTGAACGCATAGTAGATTTCATGGATTCAACATTACCACTAGATATAGAACCAAGAGTTTACACAGTAAGTGAGTTCAGAAAATTAGTTGATAGTAATGCTCGAATAGTAAGAGAAATCATAGAATACGGTGTTCTCTTAGCTGGAGATGAAAACATAGTAGGAGATGCATTAAAAACAAAAAGACGTAAATATTTAGGATCGAGAAATTCGCGTTTAAATACTCATTAGTAATTATTGGTAGACGAAACCGAGACTTTACTTGTTTTCGAGTTTTAATAGGAAACTTTATGTTTTTATTCTAGGTTTATTCAAAGACATAGCCGTGATTAATATGAGTGACTATGGGCCCGCGGGGATTTGAACCCCGGACCTCCGCCGTGTGAGGGCGGCGTCCTACCAGGCTAGACGACGGGCCCTTAATACTACTTTACTATTAGTTCTGTATTGCTTAATAAATTCTTCTATGTTTTTAATTCTCTCGATGTTATGTAAGCTATATGGTGTTTTCTATGAGTGAGGTTTGGTCTCTACAGTCGGGGTTGACTTGTAGTGATGAATATGTGGTTAGTGAGGAGTATGTGGCTAAGCATATTGGTAGAGATATTTCTGTACTCTCAACTCCAGCCATGATTCTCTTCATGGAGAAGACCTCTATGAAGTGTGTTCAACAATATCTACCAGAGCCATATACGACTGTAGGTGTTGCTATTAATGTACGCCACTTAAATCCAGCACCACTAGGTGGTGTTGTAAAAGTAGTTTCAAAACTAATGAGTATTGAGGGTAGAAAACTAGTTTTTGAAGTTAAAGCATATTATAGAGATGTACTCATAGGTGAGGGTTTACATGAGAGATTTATAGTTAACAGAGAGAAGTTCCTGGAGAGAGTAAAGAGTATTTTAAAGAGTTAATGTTCCAGTGGAGTTGAAACAGTTTCAGTATAGTTTCAACTAGTATTTCACATAATCCCTTATTTTAAACTAACATGTAAGCTATTTCTGGGTGAGATGTGTGGAGTATAAGAAAATATTAGCTTTAACTATAATGGCAATACTACTACTAGCTCCAATTATAAGCTTTGCTGAGACACAGACACCTGAGCCTAGAGATGAGGTCCCAGAAGTACCGGTAGCTGGAGTTTTTAAATTAAAATTACCAGTAATACTCACATTAAGTGTAGATAAGGCTATTGAATTAGCTTATACTATTAGGAATTTAACATATGATTTATTCCAATGGGAGATTAAATATAATGTTACAGCTGCTAAAATACAACTTGAGCGTGGCGACGTATTCCTCAATAAGAGCTTAGAACTTAAAGACACATCACCTAAAAGGGCAATAGTCTTTGCTTTTGTTGCAGCTATACATTATAGTCATGCACCAGCATTAGCAAACCCTGTACTAGGTAAAGTTATTAAGAATAATCTAGGAGAAAATAACACTATTACTGAGCAAACAGTACAAGTTGTTATAAATACATCACGAGAACTCAGGGAAATATTACTTAACGCTACAGAATATGCGAAGAGTATTAATGTAAATACGACTCTAATCGAAGCCTTAATAGTTAAAGGAGATGAGAAAATAACTAATGCTACAAGTCTACTAGAATCTGGAAATATAACAGATGCTTTTAGATATGCTGTCTCAGGATATAGGCTCTACGTGAGAGCATATCACTTACTAGTTAAAGCAACTTTCGCTAAGTATATTAAAGAGCTGGTGGAAGAGAGTTTTAGCAATATACTCGTAGAGGAGAAAGTACCCCCCGCTAAAATAGCTATTGAGAAGTTGCCGGGATGGATTAGAGAACAAGTGAAAGTTAAAATTGAGAGAGGTGAAATTAAGAATCTTAATGAAACTATTAAAGAACTCTCTGAAAAAGTTAATGTTATTAAAGAGCAAGTAGAAATACGTGAGAAAGAAAACTTAAAGATAATTGTTAAGAGAATTCTAGAGAGAGCTAAAGTTCCAGCTGGAGTTATAAGTGATAAAGAGCTTGAGGAAATCATTGAAAACCTCTGGAGTAAAGGCGTTAGAGGATTAGACTTAGCACGACAAGTATTACAGGGAGTGAGAGAAAAAGTTATTGAAAAAGCTAAAATAACAATACATATTCCTACACCACCAGTAAAACCACCAAAGAAACATTAAGAACTTGAAGATTAGAATAAATAAGTTTTTTATCTTTTTCTTTTTTCTATAAAATCCCCCTTCTTCCAGTTAAGTTTTTTAGAGTTTTCTATTCTAGATCATTTAGGGTTCTTTATGCGTGTAAGTAATTACTTACATATAGTGATTTCACTGATCTTGGTTGTGTTAATAGTTTCTTATGTATTGTGGCTTATCCTTGCAGAGAGGATCTCAGAGGTTAAGCCAGTTGAGCACGCTGTCGTTACTGATATTATGGTGTATCTTCCTCTTCCGAGGAAGATTACTAATATGAGTGTAGAAGAGGCTATATTACTCAGGAGGAGTATTCGAGATTATACAAGTGATCCTATTAGACTTGAATATTTAGCCATGATCTTGTGGGCGGCTTATGGTATTACTAAGCCAAGGTGGGGTTTTAGGGCTTCTCCAAGTGCTGGTGCAACATATCCGCTAGAAGTCTATGTTGTTATTGGTGAAAAAGGTGTTTTAATTAGAGAGGGGGAGTATCTTAAACCAGGGGTATATAAGTATGATGTTCACAGACACTTATTAATCCTAGTAAAACCTGGTGATGTGAGAAGAGATCTCGCCACAGCTGCTTTAGGTCAAGAGTGGGTTGAAAATGCACCAGTAAATCTGGTTATTTGTGCTGTATTTGAGAGAACAACTACACATTATGGTGAACGTGGTAGAGTAAGATATGTTCCTATGGAGGTTGGTCATTTAGGTCAAAATGTATATTTAATGGCGACTGCACTAGGCTATGGAGTGGTTGTAGTTGGAGCATTTTATGATGATAAAGTACAAGTTGTAATTAACGCGAGATCTGAGGAGATACCAATGTACATTATACCTATAGGTGTTCCTAGAGAACCTCCACATATGAGATTTGAAGACATCTGGGAGTATATCGAGGAGAAGAGGAGTGGTTAAACCAAGAATACTCAGAATACTCCTCTCACTAGTTGAGACAACATCTCTACCACTACTAGTTCTCTGCATGATCTACTTGTTAACAGGATATCAAATACTACTCCCAGGTTTAAAGTTAATTCCAATGGCACGAGTAATACACACAGACCCTGTTCTTAGAGTATCATTTATAGTTTTAACACTAATACACAGCTACTCCGGACTCATAATACTCTGTGAAAGAAGAATTAAAAATAATACTTTAAGAACTTTAATTGAGTCCACTATTACAGGGTTAATAGTGATATTTGCAGCTTTCTTTATAATAATTGAAATTATAATTTCTAGTTAACGCATTCTAAGAAGAGTCTTCTTTAAACTTGAAGTTTTTATATTAGTCTTTTAGATATATATTAATAAGACTAAGACTTAGTAGTTATGTGCGTTATCTAGTTAGTTTAGACCTCTTAACGTGGCTCTAGGACTTTATTTATCGTCGTTTTATAGGTGAACTGTATGAGCACTAGGCGTAATAGTATTGGCTGGAGACTTTATAGTGCGAGCCGGGTATTTGCGCTTTCAACATTGATCTCAGCTACTGGTATAGGTGTAGAGTTAGTGGTATTTACTGTAGCTAGTAGTATTATTTTATTAACAGATCTATTCCACTGGGCTGTTGACACTGTTCTTGAAGTTGTCTTCCTCTTAACGTTAATGTTTACATCTAGAACTAGGAAGAAGTTTCCATGGTCTACAGTGATAATTGAGAGTTCTTTAACGACACTTTCATGTCTAATTATACTTGGCGTATATTTCTACATGTTTGTAGATTACTTGTTTAATGCATATGAGTCTGTAAATATATCTACTCAAAGCTATACTCCACTAATAGCGACAATTACTGGTGGTTTTTTGACACTATTAACATATATTATTCTCAAGAAGAGCTATAAACAATATAAAGTAGAATTATTGAGAGTTGATAGTATTCATGCACTAGTAGATGTAATAGCAGCTGTAGTGGCGAGTCTCGGAGTGATCTTAACAGTCTATACTAAGAACATGGCTGTAGAGATCTTCTTCACATTTATACTCATGCTCTTCGTCTTCCACAGCCTAGTAGAAGTATTTAGAAATAATATTAAAGCTATTATGGGAGGAGAATTAAATGCAGAATTAAGCCTAGAATTAAAAAAGAAGCTTGAAGAAAACATCAATAAAAACATTAATATCGCTAATATTGAAGCCCGTAAACTTGGATCATTCTATGTCGTAAACATTGAACTCGAAGTAGACCCAGATACAACTATTTTAGAAATACATAGACTTAGGAGAAAAGTAATTAAGGCGATTACAGAGAAATGTGGTCTAGTATACCACGTAGATGTAAGATTTAATCCAAAACACACATGGAGGAAAAGATATTTGAGAAAACAATATTCGTGATTAAACTACTCATGTCTTGATACTTAGCTCTAACTAATGTGTAGTGAAATCTCATCCAGAAAAATCTCTTCCTATTTTTTAATAATTTTGTGAATTTTCTCTCCATGTTACTTTTAATACCCCCTATTTTAAGTCCTATATTATTAACGAGTTTTTCTACATATTCTTTAAACTCACATTTATCAACTAGATCTAAGAGCCTCATATCTAAAATTACTTTTAAAACATCGTGTAAACTACCTTTCAATTTCTCTCTAAAATCCCACTCTATCTTGTATATGAACTTAAAGTCAAGTTGATATTCTAGCTCTGTGATATTAAGTTTAATATAGCCAAGATTAAATGGCAATTCTACACTCAGTTTTTATATGCAGATATGAGGGTTCTAGTGTTATTTCAAATCTAATATAGTCGATCTTAGCGTCACGAACATCTAAAACACTCTTAAAACACTCATGTAGCTTATTCAAATAGAACTCTAAACCACTTTACATGACATTCCTAATAGAATTCGCATTCTAAGGAAAGCGCGGTAATTTTAATTCTTTATGTTGTGTTCTAAGCTTGAATCCTTATTTAGAAAAGCTATGATATTGGTTAAATGTAGATAGTTCTAGTATGTTCTAAGGACTAAGGATCAATTCCCTAATTTATATTTCTACATAATACATTAAATACTACTTATTGTAACTATATTTTCGATTTCATATTTCCTGCATATCTTTTAAAGTTTTTAGAGTTTTTATAATTACTTATATGATAAGAGTTAACCACATGCTTCTCAAGGACGTAAAAGTTCTAATTTGATGATTTTAGTGAGACTTCTAAGCGATCTCACTGTTACACTAGGCCCTTCTCTTTATATCTCTCCTTCCATTCTTCAATAATTCTTGTACCCCATTTGAAAGTTAGGTATAGTGTGAAAGTTATAGTTATTAGAGCTATTATTGAAATTAAAAATGTTATAATTAAAGGTAGAGTATAGATCTCGGGTTTGATAGTAATATTCACACACTTAGTTATATTTTCAGTGGTTATAATTCTAAGTGGTGATTGAAGTAGTAATATAATTGGTAATAACATTGCCATTAGAGCTACTATAAAGCCCACAAAGACTAAAATGAGACCTAAGCGAAATAAATTCACCACACTTAAACACCCTTGACTTCGCTATTAATCCGGTTCCTACCTGGTTTTTAATTTAAAATTTAATTAGTTTTAATTCTATCTAAGCACTATTGTTAGTACTATTGTCACCTACATTGATAATTGTACTCCTAGTAGCCAATAGAATCTGTGATCTAGAGCTCTCTTTAGATCCCGATTTTAACTTTCAAGTCTCTGACTTCACCTTCTAAGCGATTTAACCTCTCATTTACTTACTCTAATGTACCCGTAACCTTAGTAACATGTTCTTCAAGACTATTCTCATGGTAATCATGCCTAGAGATCTAATAGTAGAATTAGGTTGATAAGTTTTAGAGTTGTGGTTCATCTAGTTCACTTATGTATAAGTATCCTTGCTGATCTAGTCTATTAGACGTGTTATTCTCCTATCTAATTCTTTCATCTATAATTACATTTGTGTATTGTAGGTCTATTATACTATGAAGAACTCTTAATTATTTTTCTCGGTGAGGGGTTTAAATATTGAGGTGTCATGGGAAGCTTTGAGGATGTAGTGGATTAATAGGTATTAAGCTATTGGTTTAAGGTATCTCTATAGGTGGTTGAGAATTGGGATTTGTGAGGGGAGTGATTATAGATGAGTTTAGATATGTTTCTTATTTACTTGCCTCTTCTATAGCTTTAGAGGTTGCTGGTTTTCCGAAGCCTGGGAATGTACATAGGTTGAGGAATTTTAGTGATACTATTTTCGAGGACTTTTTAATAACAGCTGTTATTGTAGAACACCAGGTGTTTAGGGCTATTATTAGGGGTTGTAAGCTTACTAAGAGTTTTCCTATTAAGGTGCTTATTGGAGATCTTATTGAAAACACTGTGAGAGATTCTATGAGGCTTTCAGGGGGAGGTAATACGTGTTTAGGTTCAACTCTCATATTATATCCATTAGCAGTGGCAAGTGGCTATATGATATGTAGGGGTGGAGATTACTCAGAAGTAGATATTGTAGTTAAAAATGCGAGAGAAATACTTTACGAGTATTCAACAGTATTAGACACTATACACTTCTATAATGCTATTAGAATTGCAAATCCAAGTTACATTAGGAAATCTGATATAGTAGGAGAATTACCAAGTGTCTGGGATAATGATTATAAAGAGAAGCTTTTCTCTGGGAATTATAGACTCTGGGATATACTTGTCTATAGTTCAAAAAACGATATTGTATGTAAAGAGATAATTGAAGGTTACCCGAGATCTATTAGAAACGCAGAATTCCTTGAAAATAGACTTAAAACCCATAATAACTGGAATTTAGCCGTCATTGAAACATATTTAAATCAATTAACACAAGACTTAGACACTCTTATACTTAGAGAACACGGTTATAACACAGCTATCCAGGTTTCAAAAAGAGCTCTAGAAGTATTAAAACTATGTTTAATGAATGATAATAGCTGTATAAATGCCATAAAGACCTTTGACAATGAACTCGCAGAAAAAGGCATAAACCCAGGATCTTCAGCAGACATAATAGTCTCCTCAATAGCCCTCTACGCGCTAAAAAGGAAAAACTCCATACTGAGATCCTAAGTTCAAAAAACACCTTCAATAATATCTTAGCACAGCTACAAGATCTTGTGAGTCGTTAATTTTACCATTACTCAACAACTTTAAAAATGATTTTGCTCAATGAGAGCAGTTTCAATAAAGTTCACGTGGTTCTCTGGCTTCTTCTAATTGTCCATTTATAAACATTTTAATAACATTATCTAATGGCATTAAACCTCTACTAGTATTTTCTGCCGGAACATAATATATTTTTACCCCTCGCTCTTTTAGCTTATAAAAAGCTCCATAACCTATCCCTAGAACTATAACAGTATTTACGCCGCGAGATAATAGGAAGTCAATTACTCGTTTACCTTTTTGATGTTCGTGTATTGTATATGGGTTTTCTACAATTTCGAGAACTCTATAATTACTGCTTAAAACCTCTACTAGTGCAAAAAGAGGGGATTTTCCAAAGTGCATGCTTAAGTAGTATTCATCGTTAACTTTAATAACCGGAACTCCTATAATTAATTTCCGATTACTAAAGCTATTAATATGCATATGAGACATCTATTCTTTTCTACTCTTTAACTCTTCAAGTCTTTTATCAATTTCTTTTAACACGACATCACTAATATACTTCTTTAAGTCTTCAAGGTATTTTATTGCGTCTTCTCTACTAAGCCATGGGGGATATAGGTAACTATAATACCACCAGCACCAGCCTCTACCTCTATACCACCAACCCGGTCTTAGTGGCGGTGGTAAGTATCTCCAAGGTCCTCTACCCGGATATGGCCCCCATTCCCATTGATACCAACTATTCATACTACTCACCCACTATAGAAATATGTTTCAAACCCCCCTTATAAAGCTTCTAACAGATCTAATGTGAGATAGAAACATGTTTCTTTTTACTGTATTTATTCGTGTAATTTCTGCTTTGTAAACACGATTTTAATTGGTTTATGCTCACTAAGTGCTTTTGCTAATTTAAAACGCACCTGTTCTAGTATACGCCAAAAAGTAGACTTAGATAGCCCCATTCTCGCAGCGGCCTCATCTGTCGTTAAACCCTCATAGTGTACTAGTGTAAGAGCTTCTATTTCATAATCACATATCTCCACATAGTCTTTAACTGAAATATCTATTGTAGGCTTCAGAGGCAAGTAGAGGATGCTTTCAGCACTTGAATCACTCTCAACACGTAAATTAACCCTATAACGCCCCCAGCGATAACAACAACGTCTAGGCACAATTAGCACCTGCTCAAAACTTAAAAACTACACCTTAGTACACATATTTCTAATTAAAAATATTAATATGCATGTAATCTAATTCTTTTTCTCTTCTCTAATATAACTATCATAGCCCTCTTTTAATTCATAGATTAAGGTAATTGTTTGGAGATATTAAGACAGATGGGAAAGAATTGGTGTAAAAAATAACTTACCTCTTCTTTAACTTAACTGCTATTACTATAATAATTGTTGCTAAGACAACTACTACTCCAATTGTAACAGCCACTGGTGTTTGTAGTATTGGTGTTGTTGTAGTTACTTCTAATTCTGGTATTTCTCTTAATTTTACTTGTTGTACTTCTGTACCATTACGCGTGATTTTAACTCCACTTTCAGGTATTAGTTCAACAATTGTGTCTAGTAATTCTCTTACTCCAAGTTCACTTTGAATTCTCACAGCTAGGTTGTATAGTGCTATTAATGTGTCTTTTGGTGTTTTAGAGTCTTTTTTAATGAGTCTGGGAGTAGTTATATTGAGACTTATAGTGTTACCTTTTATTTCAAGTATTAATTCTCCACGAGACTTCATAATATTAAATGTATTTGTAATTTCATCTAGTATGTTGAGGATTGATTTAATATTATTAGTTGATATTTGAATACCCATGGATTTGAGTATTTCAAATATTGTTTTCTCTAGTTTTACATAAGCCTCTTTATAGAAGCTAGTGGTGTATTTAAATTGCTCATTTATATTACTATTTACTCTAATTGAGAACTCTGTATATATGTGTGTGATGTTAAAGTAGAGGTATGTGTTAATAGTTGATGATGGGGTATTTTTATATAGTTCTCTAATTGACGTAGTGTTTAATTCTAAGTTCTCAGCTAATTTTGACTCGTCAACTTCAATTTCGAATTCTACTCTAGCTTTCTCATTACTTATAGTAGTTGTTAATGTATTTATTTTAATCCACGTGATATTAGATTGTGCTAGATAATTCTCAATTATTGGTTTATTTAACATGGCTAAGGTTGCGTAGACTTCTTTAGCTTCACCAATAGCATTAAGCTCTACTACTCCACTGAGAACACCTATTAAACTAGTAATATTTAACTTGTAGTTTAATGGGTCTATAGTGGCATTTAACGAGTTATTTTTATCATCCCATATACTTAGATTAAATTTACTAGTGACTTCATAATATTCTCCACTAATCTTACTAGTTGTATTAGCTATGAACTCTATGTATGTGCAATTATATTTAGAAATACACGTAGAACCTGTTTCTCCACTAAGACTACCTAGTATTTCATAGTAGTTATCATTAACGCCTAATATACTCTGAAATAATATTACTCCTCGACTAGAATACTCAATACTCATACTATGTGAATACTCTACAACTATACTACCATCATTATACACATGTATTCTCAAGGGAGTTAGAGAATTAGCAACCAATATCATAGTGGTGAATAATAGAACAATCGCTATAAATACACGCTTATATATATTATTCATTTTAACTCACAGCTAAGAGTAATTAAGATTAACCCTTAAATAGTCGTTTAAATGTTCTCTCTAAACCCCTTACTTTAAAGTTTTACCCTCTAAAACGCTGTATTTAATAGTTTAAAATTACTTCTCCTATCATTAACGATCTTCATTATAAATCATATTGTTTTAATTCTAGGGCTCTAGGTGTATTAAGAGGGTGTTGTTTTGTGAAGCCTAGGCGTATGATCACCTCTAGCTCTAGAACCAACTAGGTAAGCCTCTTCTACTAAGCCGCTAACGCGGAGATCTCTGGTGAATTCTTCAAACACTTTACTATACTCCTTAACTCTCCTAGCTATTTTAGCATAGAAATCTCTACGAGTCTGCAATACCCTTCACCCAGCTCACTACTCTCTCAGCGTTTTCAACACAGAGTTTACCGTGCTCAACACTATAATTGTAAACTCTCTTGCCAGGATATCTAGCTAGTGTGTAGTGTGGTGTGAGGAGTTCACATGAAAGCGTGATCTCGCTGGGAATATCTAAATCTATAGCTTTAAGAGCTTCAAGTAACTCTACTAAGTCGTGAGTATAAGGGTGAATACAAGTTAAAGCGATTATTAGAGACGTTAAGTAGAATTCAACAGCTTGATGAGCACTAAAACACGTTAACCAATACACTCCCTCATTAAAGTGTCTTTGAGCATCATGTAAGAAAACCTCAGCTTTCTCAATCTATTCACGAGATAACTTAATACCTTTCATTATAAATTACCTTACATAAGAAATACTAAGTGTACTCGATATTAAGCGTTCTCGGTTAACTCCTTAATAATACATTATCAATATCATCTACTCCAACTTTTAGAGATTTATTTACCATTATTAGATTTACGTAGTTCTCATTGTTTTTCTTGTATGTAGTGTTCTCACTATTTCCTCTAGTGCTTTCTCAACTGTTTCAAGAGATTTATTAAGACTCTTTACTACAGAGAAATCTAGTATTACATTATAACCTAGTGTTTCAAGATATTTCCGGAATTTCTCAGAGTATTTAATATTTAGTGTTGATGTTGTATAACAAGCTACTGGGGCCTTAATTCTACTACGCCACTTTATAGTGAAGCTCTTAACTATAGGTGTTGGTTGACCATACCAAATAGGTGTACCAATTACTATAGTATCGTAGAATTCTGGTTTAAACTCTTCATCACCAATATATTCAACATTACTCTTCACAATTGTGTCTATAATTAATCGTGGATTAAAATGCAAGGGTTTAATATATTCACGTAGAGGTTTTAACTCATAGAGATCAACTCGAAAACCAATACTAGCAAGTCTCTCTTTAATAAATACTGCTACGCTCCGAGTAACACCAGTCCTACTATAATAGATTAAAGCAATACTCACAATAAACACCCAACTAAGTTGCACAGATATAGAAGTACATAACTATTTGTGTATAAAATCCTCCCCTTAATACGAAGTAACGCTCAATATGCTCCTAGAACAGGTACCATGATATTGAACTCACTATATTAAACTCGTGGAAAAGCCTCTATTATAACGATGACTCAACGTGAATAGAGTTTTAATTTACTGTGGATTTTTAACTTTATTTAAACTAGATCACTAATGTTACTTCAGATATATTTTTCCTCTTTCTTGGCTTTGGTGTTTCAGCGGGGTATCCGAGTGCTATTATTGATTGGAGTTCGCAGCCTGGTGGTGGATTGAGTATTTTATTGAATTCTTCTCTTAGGAGGAGTGGTACACCTAACCACACGCTCCCTATACCCATACTCCACGCCGCTATTATTAAGTTCTCAATAGCTGCTGCGAGAGATTGTATAGCCATTGATTTTTCGCACTCAGAGAATTCTTCTCTATAAACTCTCTTACGCATATCAATATATGCAGCTATATATAAGGGCGCCATATACATCCCCTGATCTATTCGCTTCATCCATTTATCAACTATCTCGGGACTATATGGATTAATTAAAGCCTCTTCAGCGTGACACTTATGTGCTAATTTCAATAATCTATGTATTTCCCTCCTCTTCTCCTCTGAATAAACTATAATAAAAAACCATTGTTCAGCTCCATGAGCTGTAGGAGCTCTAGTAGCTATCTCAATAAGCTTATTAACTATATCTAAAGGTATTGGATCCTGCTTAAACCACCTAATACTACACCTAGTAAACATTACCTCAAAACAATTAGACAAAGCCATCACCAACACTATATATCTCTCAAATAAATTAATACTCCATAGAAATCACTTACTCTCTCCATTATAACACTATATATAATGTGAGAGAAGTTTTGAAAAATAGAAATAATTGTTTAAACTAAACATTTATGACTTAGCTAAAGACTCCAAGATCACAATTACACCTACTAATGCGAGAATCCACGGCCAGAATAAGTCAAAGTAGAATAATATAGCGAGTCCTATGAGGAAAACTCCACCACATACTGCATGAATTATTCTCTTACGTTTCTCATTCCCACTAGACACAATATCAACCTAAAGAACATTTAGAGAACCATGATATTTAAATATTACCTTACAAATGTCTATTTATAGGTAAACATTAAGTAAGATTAAATTGCTAGCGTGCAGGTAGTTTTATAAATTTATAATGTGAAATAATTTGAGAATATTATAGATGACACAGTTGATTAGATTTTACTTCTACTCGCCCTCTCTAAGTTTATCTTCATCATTAAATTTCCATATAATCTAAACAAACAAACTTCAACACAAACTCCCGAGAATAGAGATAACGTGTTAGCTAGATCATATTTTGAAAACTCAAAACTCTAATTAATAGTTAATATTTAAAAATATCAAATATGTACAATACTCCTCTAAACAGTTCCCAGCTTTTTGAGAAAATAAGTATTAGAAGTACTCTAGTTATTTCTAATTAATCTCTGAAAATTTTTCCTATGACGTTTTATTTAAGCATTATTTGGGGCTCTAAGATCTTGGTATAGTGGTATTGTGTTCTAGTTTTATAAGAATATATTCTAGTAGAGATGAGGTGTTTTTCTTATTTACTGATTTTTTCTTTGAGTAGTATTGTTATTCTCTTAATGCCCTCCTCGATCAAGTCTTCTGGTGGCATTGAGAAGTTTAATCTAATCACATTTTTACCAGAGCCATCTGTGAAGAAGGGTTCTGCTGGTATTAGTGCTACTGTGTATTTCTCTAAGGCTTCTTCTGCAAAACTCCAGCTGTTTATGTATTCTGGTAGCCATATTAATATGAACATTCCAGCTATGGGTTTTGTGTGACGTAGATTGGGCATGTGGTTTTCTATAGCTTTTAACATTAGATCTCTCTTTCTCTTATATTTAGCTATAGCTTTACTCCTAATTTCTTCAAATAACCCTCTCCTCAATATTTGTAATACGAGTAGTTGTGAAGGTACTGGTGCACACATATCTGTGGGTCCTTTAGCAGCCCTAAACTTCTCGGCTAATAGTTCTGGTAAGTGTAACCAGCCAATTCTTAACCCTGTTCCTAAGACCTTACTAAAAGAACCTACAAAGATAACTCTTCCTTCACTATCCATTGATTTCAATGACTTCACTACTACAGGCTCGTAGACTAGGTAGTTATATGCTCCATCTTCAACTATGAGTAAGTCATATTTACTAGCTATTTCAAGTAGGTGTTTCCTCTTCTCAATACTCATTGTTACTCCAGAGGGGTTTTGACCTGTTGGAATTGTATATATTAATTTTACAACTTTACCACTATTCTTTAAATTCCTCACAATATTCTCTAATTCATATGTATCTATACCATCTTCTTCTATTTTTACACCAACAATAATAGCACCCCATTGTCTCCAATTGAGAATAGTGTTTACATATGAGGGGTTTTCAGTTAATACTACTTCTCCTGGATTAATCATTAATCTAGCTATGAGGTCTAATGCTTGACTACCTCCAAGAGTCACAATAATGTTCTCTATAGAGGACTCTACACCCTCATATTTCTTCATAAAAACAGCTATTTCCTCTCTTAATTCAAATACACCTTCTGTTGGCGAGTAATTAACTGATCTCTTATCCTCATAAACATCTCTAGAGAGTTCCGCGTAGAGTTTTCTGGGTATAACATCGGGGTCGGGTTCTCCAGCTGCAAAACTAATAACTCCTACTTCACGAGATTTCTTAGCTATTTTAGAAACTATTTCACGTATTGGACTTGGCTCTACATAGTTAACTCTGCCACTGAGAAACCTAGTATAATCTATTACCATTAAAATCACCTAGACACCATGTCGATTAATATGTAGAGCTGTGAAAAATATATGTAAATCACTACTTACACTACATTTAATAATTACTCTGGAGTATAAATTTCGCTTCTAAATGTAGTAAACTTATTCCACGCTACGTGAGCGAGAAAGCCTGCTGTGAGGACGGGTTCATTTTCTTTAAAAGCTTCTTCTTTATAGTGATATGCTACTACTTCACTCACGAAGAGACTGTGGTCTCCGTAGGGGTGTTCACCTATGACCTTACACTCTAGGTTTGCAAGGGCATTCTCAATTATTGGAGTTTTAACTTTATTAGCTGGTTTAAGTTTTAACCGAGTTTTCTTTAACTTCTCGGGGCCATGTTCAGAACCCACGATCCAGACATCGCGAATCAAGTCTAAACTGGGTACAGCAATTACAAATTCACCGTACTTCTTAATAAGCCCATAAGTATATCGTGTAGGTGCAATAGCAGTGGTGATAATAAATGGTTTTATAGACACTATAGTAACCCAGTCAACAGCCATGACATTAACTTCTTCACCTAATCTACCAGATACTAAGAGATATGTTCTAAGAGGGTACAATAACCTATGCATTAAAACCCACCGTGAAATAGAATTCTCTAGTCGAAAATAAAACAATTAAAAATAATTTCTAAAAAAGCTGTTACGAAAACTCGTATTGAGAGTGATTAATACTAGAACTTCGCAGTGCGATTAACGTGGAGCACTTTTCCGGATGATTTGTGGGGGGTCGTTAATATGTCTCCATAATCCTTTCTTAAAGCTTATAATGGTTATACCTAGCTCGTCTATTGTAGCATCAGTTATTAATGGCTCTGTGAGTCCCTCATCTACAGCTAAATATGCTTGTGTAGTAGAGAGGATGTTACCATTATCACCTAGTAGTTCTAACTTAACTTTACTCCTGGATATAAAGCACTGCGTCTTACCAGAAGCCAATTCAACTTCAATAATGTCAAAGTCGCTTCTCAGAGAAAATCCCAGCTCTACTGCGTCCTCGGGTCTCAAGACGACAACGGGCTCTTCACTCTCAGCACCGCTGTTAACTAATACTGTTACTATTTTAGCTTTATTCCCTCTTGAAACTCTCAGTTTCACTCTTACAACCATTAATAACTCCCTTGACGATGTATCTCCTAGTGATCTTGTATTTTCCCAGCTTCAACTTCTTTCCTTGAAGAACTTTGACTTGCCCTTCAATTATTAATTTAAGTGTCTCCTCACCAATAGTGTATTTCGTTGTGCTCAAAGCAATCAGCCACTAGTATTTTTAACTCGCTATGCCTTAATATAAATGGAGCTAGTACTGTTTGTAATTCTTACTCGCAGGGACATAGTCGTGCTCGTGAATAGTGTAGTGGAGTCTGTGTATGCACTCCGCGTCTTCGTCGAGGAGGGCTCTAAGCTTATTAGTGGTCTTGAGGGTGTTTCTGATCTCACCATTGTCCCCTTGCTCTATAGTCCGAGGAGGTATATTGACGCGAGGTCTATTGACTCTGTTTACAGTGTTCTCAGAGAGTTGGGCTCTGTGAAGAGGCTTGGAGTAGTCTTATTTAGTGGTGGCGGTGATATTGATGAGGCATATTTACTCGCCACGTATTTACAGGGTCTTGCTGAGGAGAAACTTGTATTCTATGTGCCGAGGTATGCTAAGAGTGCTGCTACACTACTAGCACTATCAGGTGATGAGGTTGTAATGCTCCCTGTAGCTGAGCTCGGCCCCATTGACCCCTTAATATACGACTCAAAGGCTGACCGTTACATTCCATTACAGTCTATTCTCGAAATACTCAATTTGCTCAGTCGTAGTGATATGCCAAGTAACCTCGTAAACACTATTCTAGAGAAGATGCCTGTTACTCAGCTTGGAGACTACAAGAGGGCAGTAGAACACAACGCTGAACTCTGCACTAGAGTACTCTCGAGGAGAATGCTGAGAGATAACCCGGAGAAAGCGGGGGAAATAGCTATGAGGCTTGTGGGTTATAAGCAACACTCAGCTGCTATAACGCTACGTGACGCACTAGAACTAGGTATTAAGGCGAGAGTGACTAGTAGAGAAGAAGCCGAGTATTTGTGGAGTCTACACAGACTCTGGGTTGAGCAGGTAATAGACTATGAGGAGCTAATACCACCAGAGGAGTCTGAGCCCGTGGAGTTCAAATTCACGCGTGGATTAGTACTCACAGTAGCACCGCGTGAATTACTAGAAAAAGCAACTAGTACGCAGAGTAAGTAACATGGTGAGTCTAAGACACTAAGTCCCCACTAACACGCCTATATCATTAATAGCTCAACAGGCTTTAACTTCTTTGTTACTGGGTCAAGTTGATAACCTAAAGCCTCTAATGCTGTTACTCCAAGAACTGGTATATCTTCTGGTTTTCCAAATACCACTGGTACAACTGCTCTTCTATCCTCATACTCTATAATAGCTCCACCTATATCGCGCTCAATAACCTCACCACTAAAGACTCTTAATTTACGCTTAGCTATAGGTTTAAGTCCAAGTTCCTCGAGAATAGAGCGGGGTATCGAGGTGAAAAGGGCTCCGCTATCAACTAAAACCTCTACATCTACCCACTTAGACAAGTCGAAATTATAAACTCTAATTTTAACATACGTAAATCCCATAGCTACACCCTTAGTAATTCTACTGTGCACTCTCTCACATAGAGTAAAAGTGCGAGGGGGGAATAAATTAGCATAGGGGTTACATCAGAGTTAACTACATATTAAAGCCCCGTAGATTGCTCCGCGATGATCTATGGCATTTGTTTTCAGGAGAACAGCGTTATAGGCGTATGTGTCTGTATTAAAGAGCGCGTGAGCGTGTAAAGTTGAAACTAAAGAGTAGTAGTGAGAAAACTTGTTTTAATAATATGTAAGTGCTTTTAATCACCACGCTGAGATCCGGAAGAGCTACTTTAAAGCAAAACATAAGAACCATGTTAGGCGAAAAGACGTGTTTTAATTATTTAATAACTAGTTGAGGAGTTTTACTTGTGTTTTTTGCTTTTAAAGTACTGTGAAGTGTGATGTGTTAGGGGCTTGGTGTTTTGAGGCGCGAGGAGCTTATTGAGAAGCTTAAACTGTGTAGTAGTGTTCTCGAGAAGGAACTGTGCGGAGAGCTCTTGGGCTTAGTGCTCTTTGGTAGCTGGGCTCGTGGTGAGGCGAGAGAAGATAGTGATGTAGATGTTTTTGTGTTACTTAAGAGTCTTAGGGGTTTAGAGGCCCGATCACGCGTGTATAGTATTCTAGCCGAGTGTGTTGGTAGGCCTTTAACGCTTATTGATATGAGGGCCTCTGAGCTCTTCAGAGACGAGTTAGAGTTGACTCCACTACTACTAAATATACTCGTAGATGGCGTTGTCGTATATGATAAGACTAGTAGACTACACGAGCTCGTAGTTAAAGTCCGCGAATTCGTAGAGAAAGCTGGTCTCACTCGCTATAGGACCCCTGATGGCAAGTATGGTTGGAAGAGGAGAGATAATAAGCCACTAGAGGTGTTTAAGTGGCCTTTAAACTAGATCCTGAATCTGAAGTTAAATATAGGGTGAGACTAGCTCAGCGATATCTACTAGACGGGGAAGACGCGTATAAGCGAGGAGACTATAGAGGAGTAGTTGCGTCGTCGCAACTAGTAGCCGAGAACGCGGCTAAAGCGGTTATAGCTGTTTACAGGGTACCGAGCTGGACATGTGACCCCTCACATGAGCTCTTAGAGTTAACTACTCAGATGCCCAGAGAGCTTGAGCCACTAGTATTAGAGCTAGCTGAAATAGCGAGGAGTTTAGCTCCCGAGCATGGTAGAGCTGTTTACGGTGAGCCTAGTAGAGGTCTCACTCCATGGGATATTTATAGTAGAGAAGATGCTGAGTTCGCGTTAAATCGAGCTAGAAGAGCAGTTGAATTAGCGAGGATTATTCTAAGAGAGCTGAGAGCGGTGAATAGGAGCTCTTAGATTACAGAGTACTTTGAGCTAAGTACATGCGTAGTCTAAGAACACTGCTATTAGTGCTCATAGTTTAAGGAGTCTATGAACACATGGAGATGGCGTCTTGGTGTTCACGTGTTTATTAGGACTATTGGGTGATTTTCTTCTAGGTGTGTGTTTGTTTGAAGAGAATTAAGCTTACTTTTGCGGGTTTAACTATTGAGTTTACTGATAGGAGTAGGGCTCTTGAGAGGGTTGAAGAGTGGGTTAAGGGTGTTATTTCTCAGCCTATTGTAGTCTATGGGCCTGAGGGTTGTGGTAAGAGTGCGTGGCTTAGGCAAGTTGCTGAGTTGTTGAGAGAACTGGGCTTTGAAGTACTATACCTTGACTTATTACACAGGGATCTCATAGCTTACAGCGATGTTAAAGAGCTTGTTGAGAGGCTCTACGTTGCTTTAAGTGATGTTACGGGTTTTCCTGAGCTCAAATTAGCTATGTTACTCGTTGATGTCGCTAAGCAACTCATTGGTAAGTGGAGGAAGAAGAGATTAGCACTACTATTAGATGAGGTTTTTCAGGCTATTGGACTTGAGAGAGCAGAGCTCTACGTTAAATCCTTGTTAAGCCTCATAGAGTATCCTCCTGGAGAATACGAGAAAATACTAGTACTAGTAGCTACTAGTGAGGGTTTAACTAGGAGTAGAATTGGGAGGCATACGTGGGCTGATGTCTTAGCAATGTGGAATATGTCTCGAAGTGGCTTTATAGAACTCTACGAGAAGATCCCCGGGTCAAAGCCCACCGTAGACTACGCGTGGAGACTTAGTGGTGGTAATCTGAGAATTCTCGGGCAGTTCTACAGGTTACAGTGGAGTCTAGACGC
>Ga0080004_1126887_pt1 | contig 19669 bp, 15 predicted proteins | sample WasSprMetagenome_FD_69207 | JGI IMG/M metagenome (GOLD analysis project Ga0080004, IMG submission 69207) | Sulfidic aquatic microbial communities from Washburn Spring, Yellowstone National Park, USA - WS (SPADES assembly) (version 2) | ecosystem: Environmental > Aquatic > Thermal springs > Hot...
CAAAACCCCTTTTTATAATCCTCCAAAAATAGAATCACCTCAGGATGAGGCCTAGCTACGTACTCTTGGCTGCGCTGGTCATAGCTCTCCTCCTGGCCGCCACTCCGGAGGCCTCCGCCGAGGCAGGGGCTCGGTGGAGGAGCGCCGAGGAGCTCCCGGGATACCCCTACCGCGATGAGCCGGACCCCTGGGCCTGGAGGAGGATGGCCCGCGAGATAGGCACCGCCGCCCTCATGGATTTCGGCGAGCACCGGAGGGGCATGAGGCCGCTAGTAAACTTCTACATCGTGGGAGATGGATGCAGAGATCCGGACGCCCTTAAGGTCTATAGGAAGTATGTGGAGGACGCCATCGCCTATCTAGCCGCCCATAGGGACTGGTTCGTGGAGAACTACCCGCAGTTCAGCTACCTGAAGAAGCTGAAGTTCCAGCTATCCAACGGAACCGTAGAGAGGGCCCTCAACATTCCGGTCGAGATAGCTGAGGGGTGCTACTCAGACAGAGCCTCGACGGCGCGCCAATTAGTGCGGGTCCGGCTGACTAGTCCTGGTCCGGCGTTTCACGAGTTCACCCACGCCATAGGTGCTGATGAAATATGTCTCGGAGGCTTTCCAGAGAGATGCGAGTCGCCATACTACAATTTCTACACTTTGTGGGGCTGGATTGGGGATATTGGAATGAACACAATTACCTGGTACGCCTTGGCGCTCTCCTGGAGCTGGCTGTACTTCTACGATGAGCATCCTGGTACTGCCAGCGACGACTACGCCTCCAAGCTCCCCAGCAAGCCCAAGTATACCGCACTCTATACCAATAAGTTTTATACTGAAATATTTGGAACTGAGGTAGAACTCTACAACTACGTCGTGACTCTTCAGGACATGCTTGAGTCGGGTGTCACGCCTAGGCCGGCCCATAACATCGCGGAGCTCAGGCTAGGCGGCGGTGCCGTGATTCCTACTCTAAGCCTCTGGCCCGAGGAGTGGATGAGGGGTCACCCGGTGCTCGACTATGTTGATGATAGCGTGGACATTGTTGATGGGGAGATCGCATGGAGTCTGGTGCATCAGGGCCAGGTCGGCCTAGCACTCCCCCGGGGCTTCGCGGTGGGCTACGAGAGCTTCTCCCCCTGGAACCCCCTCTATAATCACTACTTGAACGTTGAGGTGGGGAGTGTGAGGTTGAACTCTCTTGAGCTTCTAGACATCTTCACCACCCTAACGATTTGGCGGCAGCCGTGGACCGATGCCAAGAGTCTCCAGTACCTCTTCTTCCCGGACCAAAGGCCTGACCTATACTTCTGCGGCTACGCCTACAGGTGGCGCGGCCGGTCTGACGAGAAGGTCCTGTTCACCGAGCTGGTGGGCAACGAGAGCTTCAGGCCGAGCCTCAGACCGGGAGAAAGGATAACATACCAGATATCATGCTACTACCAGTGGGGGCCCTACGTCTACAGGGCGCCGCGCTTCTACTTTGGCGAGCCCCTCATCTCGACGGCGCGCGACACCTCCGGGAGGGAGTACTACAGGGGCATATACGTCATCCTAGGGGTCCCGGCCTCCGAGAAAATCATCCAGGACTCTCCCGGCACCAGGAGGGTCTTCTCGGGGGTGTGGCTTGTGAACGGGACGGAGTGGCCCGGCCCCTACCTAGACCTGGACATACTGGGCTGGAGGATAGAGGGCGAGCCGCCTGAGAGGCCGCCAAGCGTGAGGGGATCGGACTGGATCTTTCCGTCCCTCACGCTCTACGGGCCCGGGCGCCAGCCGATCTACCTCGACGGCTTCACTAGGAGGTATGGGGGTTTCGAGAGGGTTCCGTGGATGCTCGGCGTGACGTTCCTAAAGCTCAGGCACAACACTACCGCCGAGCCGCTCTACTACAGGGAGCACCTCATAAACATCACCGTCCCCGAGGGCTTCAGGATAGTTGATGGTGACCCTCCCGGCTGGTACAGGGAGGGGTCCAAGATCAGGCTGCCTAGGCTCGGCAACCTGACCGTGTCCGAGGGAACAATGCTGGTCCACGAGGGCTGGAGGAGCTCCTCCGGAGCGCTCTACAGGCCCGGAGAGGAACTGGTCGTGGCGGGCCCCGTGAGCCTCGAACCGGTGCTGGCGAGGTATCACAGGGTCTCCGTGAGGGGGCCGCCGGAGGGCGTCAGGGTCGCTGGTGAGGGCTGGTACAGGGAGGGATCGAGGGCCACGCTGAGGCTCCTGGAGAACGTGACATACGTCGGCGAGAGGACGAGGATAGTCGTCCACGGATTCAGGGCCGGCGGCGAGGTCCTCAGGGAGGTCTCGGTCAGGGTGGATGCGCCCGTCGAGGTCGAGGCGGTCTGGGAGAGGCAGCACCTCCTAGCGGTCAGGAGCAGGTTCTACAGCTGGAGCTTCGAGAACCCCTGGTACTCCGAGAACAAGACCTACATGATCTTTCTCCCCGGAGACTTGATGGACCTGGGGAACGGCACGATGGTGGAGGTCAAGGGCGTCGAGGTCGTCTCTGGAGGCGAGAGGTTCTTGGGCGGGAGGCTTGAGCTCCAGAGCATAAACGTTACGGTCGGCGGCGCGCACTACCTCGTCCTATGGAACGTCACCTTCACGGTCCGCGGCCCGCCCGAGATGCGCGTCTACTGGGCCGTGAGGCACGCCGTCGAGGTCTCGACTCCGCCGGGCCTCGCCTCGATCGAGGGCCTCCAGGCAGTATCCCCTCCCGCGACGATCTACGCCGGGGAGGGCGAGGAGCTGGCAGTAGACCTGAAGCCGGAGGAGGCCGTAGGGGAGACTAGGTACGTGCTCCGCGACGTCCTCGTGGGCAACAGAAGCCTAGGCCCGCTAACTAGGGTAGCCATAAACGTGACGGCGCCCACAAGGGTAGTGGCCGTGTACAGGGTCCAGCTCCTAGTCTGGCCGCGCCTAGCCGGGCCTGACGGGTCGGTTGCGGAGCCCGACCTAGTGGTCCTCAGGAGCCGGCTGGGAGAGGCCTCCTCGACCAAGGGCTCCGCGCTCTGGCTCGACAGCTACGTGACGGGCGAGGGGCCGGTCGAGTGGAGGCTCGTGAGGGCGGTCTACAGGGGCGTCAACGTCACGGTCGATCAGGCCCTGAGGCCGGAGGAGCCGGGGGCCCTCTACATCTCGGCGCCGATAGCGAGCCTGAGGGTTAGCGTGAGGGACGTCCTCGGCATGCCGGTCCCGATGGCCCGGGTCTCATGCGACTGCCCCGGCGGGTCTTTATCTGCTACGGCTGGGACCGCCGGAGTGGCGGACCTCGGCGTCGTGCCGCACGGAAAAGCCACCATCTCGGCCCTGCTGCTCTTCGGGGCGGAGAGGGAGGTCAGTATCCCGGAGGAGAGGGCGGAGCTGGTCCTCCCGATATCCCCCTACACGCTGGCAGTAGCCGCGGCCTTCGCGCCGCCCATATACGCGGTGGTGAGGAGATGGAGGCGAGGACCCTCGCAGCCGCCATAGCCCTAACATTCCTCCTGGGCCTCGGGGTCGGGTGGCAGCTGATGCCCAGGCAGCTGGCAACGATCACCGAGACGGCCACGAGCATCGTGACTGTAACGCTCGCGGGAGCCACCGTCGAGAGGGTCGCCACCTCTACGATCTACGTGCCCGCCGGGGCGGCGACCACGACCGTCACCGTCACTGCTCCTCCCCCAGCGCTCCCGAGGATCCTCCTGCCGACGGCGAGCCTCGAATGCGGCGAGGACGGGGCCTTCCTGAGGATCAGCTTCGTGGTGGCTAACGCGGGCTCCGGCACGGTCCTAGTCAACGTCTCCGGGATAACGCACGGGCTCAGGGGCGTCGAGGAGGTGGGGCGGCTCTCAAGCCCCTACGCTCCCCCAGGACTCGCCGAGGTGGGGCCCCAGGAGGCGCACGTAGCGCTGAGCTTCATAGTCACGGACCCCGGCGCCCTCGAGCAGCTCATAGAGCCCCAGCCCGGGGGCTTCGCGGCAGCGCTCCTAGCGGCCAAGATAAAGGTTCCCTACCTGTGGGAGGGCGGCTCCGGGGAGCTGGAGCTGGAGAGCCTTCCGCTCACGTTCTCGGAGAGCTGCGGCCTACCGCATAAATAACGTTACTTATTCTTAGCTCTCGATGCTAAGGAGGGGGAGGGCCGAGCCCGGGGAGGCTGGGGGCCGGCTTGAGAGGGAGCTGGCGAGGACGGCCAGGGAGGTCGTCCTGGGCCTCGCTAGGACGCCCGTGGTCCTCCGAGACCCTGGCGTGGGGAGGACTCTAGACGAGTACTACGTCGCCAGGGGCGTCAGGATGAGGATAGCCGAGGTCCCTAGGCAGGACGGCAGCGTCGAGTACTGCAGCTTCGCCGACGAGCCGGGCCTAACCGTGCTGGACGAAGTGCTGTACGCCAAGACGCTGAGGAGCATCTTCGAGCTGATGGACCCCGAGAAGGTTCTGAGGGGCTTCGACCCTGGGAGCTTCTTCCGGGAGGCCCTGAGGAGCACGGCCAAGAAGCTGGGCGCCCAGCTCGACGAGGAGAGGGAGCTGAGGCTGCTATACTACCTGAACAGGGAGGTCCTGAGGCACAGCGTCATAGAGCCCTGGATGCTCGACAGGGACATCGAGGACATAAAGGTCATCAGGCCCGGATACCCGGTCCTCGTCGTCCACAGGAGGTTCAGCGCCTACGGCTGGCTCCTAACGAACGCGATGTTCACCGACGCCAGGCAGCTCGACGAGCTGATAGTCAGGCTCGCGAGGATGGGTAGGAGGCCGATAAACCCGGCCCAGCCCATAGCCGACTTCACGACCTCCGAGGGCGTGAGGATGGCGGCGGCCCTGAGCAGCGAGGTCACTAGGTACGGCTCCGCGCTCAGCATCAGGAAGTTCCCCGAGACGCCCTACAGCATCGTCCAGCTCATAAAGCAGAACGTGCTGAGCCCCCTCATGGCGGCCTACATGTGGTTCATAATGGAGAAGAAGGCGCTCTTCTTCATAGCCGGCCCCACGGGCTCCGGGAAGACAACGCTCCTAAACGCGCTGCTAGGCCTGATAAACCCGCTGGAGACGGTCCACACGATCGAGGAGGTCTTCGAGATCTCGCCGCCAACTCCGAGGTACATAGGCTTCACGATCAAGAGGGGCAGCGAGGCTAGCGGCGTCGAGATCGGGATACCCGACATACTCAAGCTAAACCTCCGAATGAGGCCGGACTACCTAATAGTCGGAGAGATAAGGACGGCTAGGGACCTCAACGTCTTCCTGGACGTCGCGGGGACGGGCCACAGCGGCCTAGCGACGATCCACGCCAGCAACCCGGACTACCTATTGATGAGGCTTAGGGCGATGGGCATCGACCCGGCCGCGGCCGAGAAGCTCTGGGGATGCGCGATAACGCTCCCCGCCCTGAGGCAGGGCTCGAGCCTCAGGAGGAGGGTCGTGACGGTCGCCGACTTCACTCCGAGCGGCGCGCAGGAGGTCGTCCCCTTCGAGGTCGCGAGGTGGCTCCCCGAGAGCGACGGCTTCGAGCCCTCCACCGCCGCCGAGCTCTTCGAGAGGAGCCCGAGGCTCAGGAACTACGCCAGCTACATGAAGATCAGCAGGGAGGCGGTCATAGCCGAGCTCGAGACCAAGCTAGAGATACTCCAGAGCCTCGTGAGGGAGAACATTACCGGGTACGAGGAGGTGGCGAAGACGATAGCCGGGATAGTCGCGGCGGAGAGAGCTGTCGAGAGGTGGTCGGCATGAACACCTCGTACTACTTCCTGCCGGCAGCGCTGGCCGTGGCGCTGATGCTGCTATCCAAGATGCCGGCCCCCGGGCCCGAGGTCCTCCTAAACGCCTCTATAGCCCTCTCAGCGCCGCTCCTGATCACGGTGGCGGCAGGCTCCGGCCCGGCCCCGCCCCACTACAGGTTCGCCGCCTCCAGCCTAGGCGGCCCAGTCTTCAGGAGGCTCATCCCGAGGGTTGAGAGGCTCGTGAGGAGCGCGATGGTCTTCAGGGAGAGCGAGGACGTCGCGGCAAGGCTCTCGCTCTACCTCGTTGGCGGGGGGCTTACGGCGGCCTGCGTCTCGGCGGCGGCAGCCCTCTCCGGAGCGCCGATGGCCACCCTGGCCGCGGCGCCCGCCCTCCTGCCCCTCGTAGAGGTCCTGAGCCTCAGCTCGAGGGCGGGCAGCAGGAGGGAGTGGACCGAGTCGGAGCTGCCCTTCTTCACCACGCTGGCGGTCGCGCTGATAAGCGCCGGGATGAGCTTCTACTACGTCCTCAAGAGGGCGGGCGAGCTCCCCCACCTCTTCAGGCAGATCAGGAAGGAGTCACTCCTAGTCGTGAGGAACGTCGAGGTCGTAGGAATGGGCGTCCTGGAGGCCATGGAGTCGGCGGCCAGGGACCACCCGAGCCAGCTCTACAGGAGCCTCATATACACCGTTACGGGCGTCACTAGGACTGGGGGCTCCGTCAGGGCCGCGGTGGTGGACAGGGGCCGCGAGGCGATGGCCGCGATGAGGATGAAGTGGGAGGCCTTCGCCTCTAGGATGAGGGGGCTGGGCGAGATGAGCGTGATAGTCTTCATGCTCCTCCCGCTGAGCCTCAGCGTCGCCGGCATAGCCTTCGCCGGCGTGGCATACCAGGGCCTGCTCGTGATGAACCTCCTCGTCCTCCCGGTCCTCGGACTAATGTTCATCGTCATAGTCCTCGGCTCGGTGCCGAAGGTCTACGACCTTTACCAGCCGCCCAAGGCCCTGATGCCGATGGCGATGATGGCAGCCGCAGGGACGGGCGTCGCGGCGTATTTCGTAGCATCCTCGGCTGGAGCCAAGGCGCTCCCGATAGCCTTCGCGGCCGCCGCGGCGGCGGGAAGCATCGTGGTGTGGCTCGTCATGAGGGGGCAGATAGACGAGGTCAGGAGCGCCAACGCCCAGGTGCCGATGCTGCTGAGGGAGATAGTCGAGGCTAGGAAGTCCGGGATGGAGTTCCACGAGGCGATAAGGGAGGCCGCGCTGAGCGGCAGGTACACGGGAGCGTTCTGCAGGGCGCTGAGGAGGGTGGCGGCCAGGCTGATGATGTTCACGGCGTCCGAGGCCAGCTCAGACCTGAGGAGCTGGAGCGCGAGGATGGCGTTCCACATGCTGCACGAGATAGAGGCCTCGGGGGGCGGAAGCCCCGTCCTCCTGGAGGGGACCATAGAGGCGCTTAGCGCCTACGAGATGAACAGGAGGAACGGAGCCGCCGCGGCTAGGCTCCACGTCTTCATGGCATACATGTTCCCAGCCATAGCCCTCATAGCGACGAGCATGATACTGGCGATTGCGGGCCAGCTCACGTCCTTCTCGCAGGCGCAGCAGCAAGTCAGCTTCGCCACGCCAGAGGAGCTCGAGAGGGTCGTCGAGATGGCCTGGCTCAGCGTCGCCGAGTCCAGCGTCATGCTCATGATAGCCATATCCAGGGCGATGGACCTCCACTTCTACAACCTCTGGCGCGTCGCGGCCGTTTGCGCCGCCCTCATAGCGATGGTCCTAATCCAGCCAGCCGTGATGTACCAGGTCGGCTCCTTCCTAATGCCAAGCACCTCGGTCGGTGGGCTGCGGTGAGGGTGGCCGCCCTACTAGCCCTGCCCATCCTCCTCGCCCTCCTAGCGCAGGCCGCGGCTCAGGGGGAGGCCTACATAGCGCTCGGCGCCGGCGAGGGCGGGAGGGCGTTCCTGGCAGGCCCAGTAGCCATGGAGGCCGGGGGCAGGTTCAGGGCGCCCCTAGGCGCCGTAGTGACGGCGTGGGCCGAGGCGGAGGAGAGGTGGGCCTTCGACCGCTGGGTGAGCGACGAGCCGAGCATAAACAACAGCCGCTCAAACCCCCTAGTATTCAGGGTTAACGGCTCGATGAGGCTTACGGCGCTCTTCAGGCCGCTATACGAGAGGGTCGAGTTCGTGACCCTGAGGATAGACTCGCCGGTACCGATCAGCTACCCCGATGTCGTGCTTAGGGGCAGGAGGGTGACGGTCTCGGCGCCGCCCATGGCCAGCTACGGCGGCAGGAGCGACATGAGGTACGTATTCGTCGCGTGGGTCCTCCCCGACGGAAGCGTGGCAGAATCCAGCACCATCACGATACTCATGGACAGGGACGCAACCCTAAAGGCGCTCTACAGGGTCGAGTTCCAGTTCCTAGGGGAGTGGTTCAGGATAGAGGAGGGGAAGGCGCTCGAGGAGGGCACCGTAGAGCTCGGACCAGGAGTGAGGGGGGTCATTAGGTGCTACAGGTCGGCGAGGCTGAACCTTACGCTCTGCCCCGGAGGCAGGGAGCTCTACGTCCCAGCCGACGTCTACCCCGAGATGGAGCCGGTATACGAGAGGATGGTGAGGGTGACGGTGGGCGTCTTCGGCGCGGAGGAGCCCGTGACACTCGTGATAAACGGGGAGCCGGTGACCGCCGCGCCGGGCTCCGTCCTGGAGCGCTGGGTCGCAGAGAACTCTACCGTGACGGTGGTCGCCCAGGAGAGGGCGGGCGACTACGTGCTGGAGGGAGAGCCCCACACCACGCTCGTCGCGAGGCAGCCCATCCACATAACCATCACCTACGCCCTCGACCCCATAGCTAGGTTCTACCCGCCCCTGAGGCCCGTGGGAGCCGTGCTCCTATCCACGCCCCTATCCGGGCTCGTCACGTCCCTCCAGGACCCGCTCCCAAACCTCGTGGCCGCGGCGCCCATCGCGGCGATCGGAGCGGCCGGCGCCGTCCTAGCGCTGAGGCTTAGGAGGACCATCGAGGGGAGGCGCGAGGCCGCCAGCATGGTCCCGCCCGCCGGGGTCTCGGTCGAGCTCGAGAGCCCGAGGCAGGTCGGATACGCGAGGGCCGTCAGCAGGACCATGGCGATAGACGACGGCCTAGACCCGGAGCTGAGGGAGCTGGTCCTCCAGAGGATCTCGGCCCAGGCGGTAGGGCGGGAGGAGCCCAGGGAGCCGGCGAGGGGGGCGAGGCGCGTGGGGATCAGGGAGCTGCTAGAAATGATCTCTGAGGGCTCGCTGGGCGGGGAGCCCGTCGCGGTGAGCTACGCCGAGCTCGTGAGGGCGATAGAGGGAGGAGCCGTTACGCCCGAGGCGATAGGCCTCATGAGGAGGGCCGGAGTGGTCGTAGAGGGCGCGCCGGAGCCGCTGCCGATCGGGGCTGCCGGCGGGGGCGTCTCAGCCGTGGTTGGGGGCGACGGGAAGGCGTACTCGCTCGCCTCCGCCGGGGCTAGGGTCCTGAGCCACTGGAGCGTCAGGCCAGACGAGCTGCCGGCCCTCCTGCCGAGGGATAGGAAGGCGAGGCAGGGATTCAGGCTCGCGCTGAGCTGGTGCGACCTGCTGGAGCCCCAGGAGGTCCTAGAGTACGTGGGGTCCGCGGCGAGCAGCGGGGTGCCCCTCATAATGCTCTTCGACGGAGAGGCCTCCAGCCTGCCCCCAAGCGTGGCCGTGACTAGGCTGGAGCCGCCGCGGAAGAGCCTACTAGCCGCCGTCGCCCTGGCAGAGTCCGTCAGGGCTGGGTCGCCGCTAGGGCCCGAGGAGGCTGGGAGGGCCGCGGAGCTCGCCTCCCGCATCCCGGGCCTCCAGTTCGCCCTGGCCAGGAGCTTCGGGGCGAGCCCGAGCGACCCGCTCTCAGCGCTCCCGAGGTACACGCAGAAGCTCGGCTCCGCGGCATACGTCGCGTCCTCGGCAACGAGGCTCGGCTGGAGCCGTGAGGAGCTCTCGGCCAGGGTCGCCGACACGCTCAGGGCGTATGGAGAGGTGAGACTGCTTAAGTATCATGAGAAGCTATTGGAGACCCTAGCCAGGCTGGTGGAGGTGGCCGAGGAGTGGAGGACCTGATAGCCAGGATAGCCAAGAACAGGGACGTGGTAGTGGAGGCCAGCAAGGCCTTCCTCAGGGGGAGGATGGGCAGGGAGGAGTACCTCTCGGCCCTTGAGAGGTTCAGGAGGGAGCAGTCCGAGGCCGTGATGCAGCTCCTCGCCAAAGCCCGGCAGATGGACCCCGTGAGGAGGGCTAGGACGCTGATGGCCGTGGCGATCGACAACAGGCTCGCCGCGATAGCACAGGCCGTCAGGAGCGCAATGGATGGGGAGGAGGGGAGGTGGGCCGCCCTTGTGCTGGAGGAGAGGTTCTCCCTCGCGGCGCCGCGGCAGGCGCCCCAGCAGCCCCCAACCCCACAAGTAATCGGCCCGGAGAAGGCCGCTCCCCCGATGCCCCAAGAGCCTGAGGGAGCCATGCGCGAGGTGGAGCCGACACCACTAACGGTGGGCGAGTCGGAGGAGGCGCCGCCAGCCGCTCCGGAGCCCGAGACCCCCGCACCAGCCCCCTCACCACAGCCCGAGCCGCAGCCAGCCCCGCAGCGAGGGGACACACAACTAGGGGCTGCCCCCCAGCCCGAGGCGCCGGCAGGGCCTGCCCAGCAGGCGCCCGCGGTAAGGATCGAGGGCGTGAGGGCCGCCGTCGCGAGGGCCCTCGGCTCGCTGCCGAGGAGGCCGCCGAGGGGGCCGGTCCAGCTCCACAGGGAGCTCGACGACCTCCTAGCCCTAAGGGACCTGAACGGGCTTGAGGAGCAGCTGATATACCTCTCCAAGCTTCTCCTCATGTACCTGATGGGCGAGCTCGACCTCGGCACGGCCAGGGAGCTCGGCGAGGACTACGGCTCCAGGATTAAGGAGCTGGCGGCTAGGGGCCACAGGGTTAGGGAGGAGATAGCGGCGAAGGCAGCGGAGGCCGCCAGGATGGTGGAGGAGAGGCAGGAGGTGAGGGACCTCGCGCTCCTGGCATCGCTGGCGGCGCAGCCATCCGGGAGGGTGGAGGATGCGAGGGCATGGTCCTCCTCCAGCTCCTAGCCATAGCCCTCATCGTCGGGGGCTTCGCCAGGCTTGAGCTCCACGCCCAGCCCGAGGGAGCTGGATACTTCTACGTCTCGACGCCCGACGGCTACCCCGTCCCCACGGTGCTCCAGCAGGGAATGACCGTGAGGGTGAGGGCCGTGCCGAGGGGCTGCTACGAGCTGGACAGGATAGAGGTCACGACGGGCGGGGAGACCGAGACCTACAGGGCGGAGGAGGTGCTGATCGAGCTCAAGGACTACATGACCGAGGTGACGGCATACTTCAGGGGATACCCCGAGGAGAGGTGCCCATACATAACGATACCGACGGGGGCCGGCGGATACGTAAGGCTCGACAAGGCCCTACTCTACCTCCTCCTAGCCCCCATGGCCTCGGCCTCCGTAGTCCTAGCGGTCCGGGGAGCGAGGGCGAGGAGGCACAGGTTCCCGCCGGAGCTCTCAAGCCTCAACCTCGACGGCGCCCTGCGGGGGAGGGAGCTGCTGGACCTCCTCGTCCTCCTGAACGCGTGCAGGAGCATTATCGAGGGCGACCCGGCGCTGGACCAGGTCTTGGCGGCGCTGCGCGGCGGGGCCTCGCCGATCAGGAGGCTTGAGGCCGCCGACCTCGCGAGCTACGCTCCAAAGATCTCGACAGCCATAGTCGGCCTAGGAGGGCTCGCAAAGACGTACCCATGGATATTGGAATACGCATACAGCAGGGGCCTCGTCCCGACCAGCAGGGGGGAGGCGGAGAGGATCGCTCGGAGGGCGGCCAGGCTGGTCAGGCAGGGCAGGTACGAGGAGCTCGCAGCCCTTCTGGGGGACGCGCGGACATGAGGTTGGGGGCGCTCCCGCTGGCCCTCGCGGCTCTAGCAATCCTCGCGGCCGCAGCGGCGCTTCCCGCCCTCGGCGAGGAGGCCGTCAGGATAAGGGTCAGGGCCGATCCATGCGTCAGGGACCTCAAGGCGTTCTCGCTGACGCTCATGAGGCCGCTGGAGGTAAGGAGGCTCGACGGGCTCTTCGAGGTCGAGGCCCAGGCAAGAGACACCATCGAGCTGGCGGCCTCCGCTGAGGGCTGCAGGGTGCTAGGATGGGTGGAGGAGGCCAGGGGCCTCTACACTCCTGGCGAGAGGCTGACGTGGCTGGCGGCCTACGACGCCGAGTTCACGGTCAGGGTAGAGAGGCCGGGCATACTCGTCGAGGTCCGCGCGGAGCCCGCGAAGTGCCTGGGCACCGTAGCCACAGACCCAGCCTCGGAGGCTAGGAGGACGGATGCGGGAGCGGTCCTGGGGCCCTTCTACAGCGAGACCACCCTCACGGTCCGCGTCGAGGCGGCAGAGGGCTGCAGGCTCCTCAGGATCGAGTCCTCCGCCCCTCCCGGCTCCTACTACACGGGCCCCGAGGCCTCGATGCTCCTGAGGCGGAACACGACGCTCCGCGCCATCTTCGAGGAGGTCGCTGCGCAGCCCATAGCCGAGGCCCCTAAGCCCTCCGCGGAGCCCTCCCAGCCCTCCGCGCCGGCCCTCCCCGCTATCCCCGAGCCCGCCCTGCCGGTACTAGCCGCCGCGGCCTCCGCAGCAGCCGGGGCGGTAGCAGCGGCAAGCATCGCCAGGAGGAGGGCGGAGGCGAGGGCATATGAGCGCGAGGTAGCCGCCGCAGTGATGAGGCAGTGGGTCAGGAGGGGGAGGATCTCCTCGACGGTCCTAGCCATACTCTGCTCCAGGCCCGCCTACACGCCCTACTCGCCCAGCGAGCTAGCCCTAGCCGCTAGGAGGGGCACCGCGATGTTCGACGTGCTCGGGCTCTACAGGAGGGGGCAGGGACCGCTCATAACTGCGAGCGCGCCCTTCGAGGCGCTGAACAGCGACGACCAGCTCTGCCTCCACGCGGCGGCCCACCTCGTGGCGGCGGGGCTCGCGCCGGCGACCCGGGAGGAGAGGCTCAGGCTCAGGGCGAGCCTCCTCCCGAGGTGGTATAGGATGGTCAGGGACGGGAGGGCGGCGGAGGAGGAGGCCAGGAGGTACGTCTTAGAGCTCAGGAGTAGCCCGGAGGAGGCGCGGATAGCCGGGGCGCTGAGGGACGAGGAGGCAGAGAGGCACCCATTCATGCAGGACCTGATAACGGCCGCGCTCTCAGAGCTAGGCCTGAGGGAGGAGGCGCCGGCGCCCGCCCCAGCTCCCATGCCGGAGACGCGTCCCGCCGAGCCCAGCCCGCCGGAGGCTCCGCCAAAGCCCCCAGGGCCGGCCATCCAAGAGAGGCCCGCTCCACGGGAGCCGGAGCCCAGGATAACGCCGCCCGCAGCCGCTCCCCAGCCAGAGGCCCCAGCAGCGCCGAAGCCGGAGCCGGAGATAGCGCCTCCCCCGAAGCCCATAGAGGAGGAGGTCGCGATAGCTGGGCCCGAGGACCTATACAGGCTCTTCAGGGAGAGGGGGCCGGTAAGGCTTGAGGGGGCAGTGCCGCTGGAGATGCTCGGCGCCGCGGCCCTCATGGCCGCTGAGAGGGGGGAGCAGGGCGTCCTCGCAGCCATGGCCGAGAGCATGCGGGGCTCGGGCGTCGCCGTCAGGCCCTCGAGCCTAGGCGAGGAGGCGGTCTACTACCCGGAGCCCGACGGGCTGCTGCGGAGCGTGGCCGAGCTCGCGGGTGAGCAGCACCTCGCGTGCCTCGTAGCGGACGTCGTCGGAGGCGTGCCGGTCCACGCAAGGCCCGGCGCATCGGTCCCGGACGCCGCGGTGATAGTGGATGAGGGCGTCGACGAGGACGTGGCGGCCCTGGCGCAGGTCCTCAGGAGCCGCGGATCGCCCGTCAGGATAGCCACGTACAGCAGGGAGAGGGCGGAGGCAATAGCCGGGAGCCTGGGGCTTAGGGCCGTCGGTGTCGGGGGCATCCTGGAGTCGGAGGCAGCGCTCCTGCTGGAGGCGGTTGGGCCGGTCCAGCCCAGGCTCTTCGCGGCCCTGGCGGGCTCATCCCTCCTAGTCCCGGAGCTGAGGGAGAGGATCGCCGAGAGGCCTGGGCCCGGAGTGTTTGAGAGGAGCCTGACGCCGCCGGCCTGCCACACCGCCAGGGGCTTCAGGGCGCTTGTAGACGCGCTTGAGAGGATAGCCTCCGGGAAGAGCGTGAAGGCGGTGAGGGAGGGCCTGAGGATAGAGGGCAGGGACGCGGCCGAGGCGCTCGCCGCCATCCTGGAGCCGCGGCGGGTGCGGGAGGGCGAGATGGAGCTCACGCCGGAGGCTCTACTAGACCTCCTGAGGAGCGGCCAGAGGGTCGAGGCAGCGGAGGCGCCCCTAGAGGCTGTGGGATCCGCGGCGCTCCTAGCCGCCGCGGAGGGAGACACGGCAGCCCTCTCGACGCTGATGGAGCTGGTATCGTCTGGGAGGCTCCTGCTCATCGAGCCCCAGCCGGGCGGGGAGGCCTGCTACCCCGTCCTGACGCCAGAGGCGGAGGAGCTCCTGGAGAGGCTCTCGTCCAGGGAGCACGCGGCCTGCCTCGCCAAGCGCTACGCGCCGCGGTCCAAGGCCTGCGCAGAGGGGGCAGGGGCCGGGAAGGCTGCGCCCAAGGCCCCTGCTGTTCCAGTCGACGTCGTGGGCTGGGCGGCCGGAAGGGCCCTCAGGCTCTTCGCGAGGAACGACCTCCCGCCCAACGCGCTGCTCTTCCTCGCGGTCGTCGGCTCATCGCTACTCGTCCCGGAGCTCCTGGACTCGCTCGAGTCCAGCAAGTTCGGAGACCCATCAGACCTCGTCGAGTTTGCCTCGGAGGCAGTCCTGAAGCTGAGGACGTGCCACGAGCCGGGGAGGGAGGCTAGGGCCGCGGCCGCCGGCATAATGAGGGCCGCCTCGCTCGGCTACGACTACGGGAGGCTGAGGGAGAGGTACGGAGAGCTCGCGGCCCTGATCACGCTGAGGAGGAGGCGGGGAGGAGTGGTAGCCGCGAGGGAGGAGAGGGTGGTGAGGGAGGACAGGCCGAGGCCCTGGCTCAGGATCCTCTACACGGACTCCGGCTACAGGGTCGAGATAGACTCCTCGCAGGCGCCCACGAGGGCCCTAGTCGTGCTCAGCGGCTCGGCCACGGGGCTCCCGCCCAGGATACCAATATCCACGGACCTCCCCGTAGTGCCGCTGGAGGAGGCGGGCGGGGAGGCGCCAGAGCGCGGTCTCGTCGTCACCTTCTCGCTGCCGGAGGATAGGGGGGAGGACGTGGAGAGGCTAAGGAGGATCCTGGCGGGGCCGGGAGGCAGGGTGGTGGCCATAGGCTTCCTCTCCGGGAGGCCGGAGGCCCTCGAGGGCGTGGAGCTCGTAGAGGGCGTGCTGGACCTGGGGCACATAGCTAGGCTGGCCTCGGAGCTGGGGCTCCCATACAGGCTCTGCGAGGCCTACCCGCAGGTCCTGGCGGCCAGGGGGCTGCCGAGGGAGGAGGCCGCGAGGAGGGTGAGGAGGATACTGGAGGAGCTCCTAGGCGGGACGGGCTACGAGTTCCTGGCGGGGCTGGCCGAGGACGCCGTCAGGGGTAGGAGGCCGAGGGCCGAGGGGCTGAGCAGGAGGCAGGCAAGGATAGCAGAGAGCTTAGGCCTGCTATGAGGCGCGTAACGATATACCTCTCGGAGGAGGAGTTCCAGGAGCTGAGGAGGCGGGCGGCGAGGAGGGGGATGACGATCTCCGCGCTGGTGAGGCTCTCGGTTGCCAGGCTCGTCGAGCGGGAGGGGGAGCAGGAGGGGCTGGGGCGGATCGTCGAGGGGCTGGAGAGGCTCAGGACGGAGGTCGAGGAGCTGAGGAGGAGGCTCGATAAATCCATAAGGATAGCAGAGCCCTCCGGGGCGGCTGCGGGGGGAGGAGCGGGCGGGAGGAGGGATGAAGGCCCACGCGGAGCGGCCGGGCTCATCCGTCCCCAGCTTCCTGAGGGACAACCCTTGGCTCCACGTCCTCTCTGAGGCGCGCTAGCGCCTCCTCGGCCAGGCGCTCCAGCTCCCTGAGCCCAGGCCTCGACCTGCCGACGAGATCCGCGCCGAAGACCTCGGCGAGCTCCTCGGCCGGGACCGGCGAGCCGAGCAGGCGGCTCGCCGCGATTATTCCCGCGAAGGCAACCCTCCTGGCCGACCTCCCGGCAGCCCTGCCCGCCAGGGCCCTGGCAGCCCTCCCGGCCAGCTCCTCAAGAGCCTCGGGAAGCTCCTTCACCTGCCTTAGCCACCTAGCGTAGTAGCGGGCCTTATGCTCCGGCAGGACCGGCGGCGGGCTCCTCCCGTAGAACTCCTGCACGATCGCGCTGTAGGCGCTGAGGAACCTCCGGCCCCACACCCTGTGCACGTAGATGGGCGCCATCGGGTCCGCGTCCGCCCTCAGGGCCCGCAGCACCAGCCTCTTATCCCCGTCGCGGATCCTCCCGACGTACTCCCTGGCACCCTCGCCGCCCGACTCCCTCCAAACCCTTCCCAGCTCGCGCAGCTCATCCAGCACCATCCCGACGAGCACCCTCCTAGCCAGGACCAGGAACTCAGCCGGCTCGAACTGGACATAGCTGTACCTCGCGGCGGCGTAGAGGCAGGCCAGCGCCGTCGAGACCCTCTCCCTGCCCCTGTAGAGCCCCCTCGAGGCGAGGAAGCGGTGGATCCTCCCGGCCTCCTCGAGCACGGCAGCCCTCGGAGGCTCGGCTACCAGCCCCTCCGCGACCAGCCGCATCAGCCGCTCGGCTAGGCCCATATTCGGCGAGGCCCCTCAGCTACACGTTATTTATCCAGTATGGGGGCGGGCCGGCGGCATGTTACCGCGTAAATACCGCAGGGGTTTTAGCCCAGGGGGATGAGGGCGTAGCGCTCAATAATTTCCTCGACGAGGCATGTGCCGCACAGCCACTCCCCACTCCTCGCCTTAGCGCAGGCCTCCTCCTCGTCCTTCGCGATGACGTACCTGCCGTACCGGAAGCGGCAGCGATCGCAGTCGATCACCTCGACTTCATCCCTCTTCAGATCCAGCGTCCTGGCATCGAAGACCCTGTAAACCGCGCCGTTTTTCATACGGTGGAGCCTCGCTAATTTTTACTTAAGTGTTTTCATGTTGTATGTGTGGAGTACTCTGGCTTTTGGTCTCCGGCCTGCCCAAGCCAACGCTCGGCGCGATCCTCAGGGCGCTGGAGCCTGAGGGGAGAGTCGTGCGGGAGAGAGGCTGGTCAGGCTGGTGGGCCGGGGCAGAGCCTAAGACTGCTTAAATAACACGGAGGGAATTCCTGAAGAGGCAGCCCTTGCTCGAAGCCGTCTCCGCCTGGCTCCAACGGCTACTCGATGCCCTGCTTGTGGGGGAGCCATTAGCCATCCTAGTGGCGGTCCAGATCGCGACCCTCGCCCTCTCCCTCGCAGCGATCCTGTTGTGGCGCTTCAGGTACCGCGAGAAGGTGATATACGTTAGGGACATGGCGGGCGTCGAGGCATCGGAGGCCGCCGAGGACCTATCCTCGGCAATGCTAGTCGTCTTCACGGACCAGGGGAGGGTCGTGGCGGCGAGCGGGATAGATGGGGAGTCCGTCGCCCCCTTCGTGAGGGAGGCTCTCTCGCACCTGGCGGAGCTCGGCATGGATAGGGTCTCTGAGATGAGGGTGTGGGGGAGCAACGTCGTGATGACCGTCGCCAGGGTCTCAGAGGTCGGGGAGAGGGCAGTCTACGCCGCCGCGATCAGGCCCGGCGCCAGGGCCCCGGACGGCAGGAGCGTGAGGATGGCCGTGGAGAGGCAGTTCGCCGACGTCGTGAGGGGTGGCGCCGCGTGATGGATGAGAGGCGGCTGGAGGAGCTCTGCAGGTCCCTAGTCGCCAGGTCTAGGGGCTCGATAGTCTCGGCGATGGTGGTGGACGAGGAGGGCGGCGTCAGGGCCCACAACCCGGTCACAGAGCTCGACGAGGACATGGCGGCGATAGCCGTCGGAGCCACGGCCGCCTTCAGGTACATGAGCGAGGCCAGGGGGTACCCGCCTCCCCACACGATAGACGTCGAGATGAGGGCGGAGGACGCGAGGATGAGGCTGAGGATAAGGCCGCTGGGATCCGGGCTGATACTAGTAGTCAAGACCTCGAGGCAGCCGAACCTCGGCCTAGTCGACATCCTCATGGAGCAGGTATGAGGGCCGTAAGCATACTCATCACCGGCCCCTTCAACAGCGGGAAGAGCACGCTCGTCAAGACGCTGGGCGGGAGGTTCTCGATAGACGCGGAGATCAGGCGTGGAGCCAAGCCCACGACCACGGTCTTCATGGACTACGGGGCCGTCGAGCTAGACGGCCACCTCGTCAGGCTCTTCGGGACCCCCGGCCAGTCTAGGTTCATGCCCATAATCATGGGGCTCCTGACGCTGCCGGTCTCCGGCTACGTATTTGTCGTGGACAGCTCAGACCCGACGAGCCTGGCGATAGCCAGGGGATACTACCAGGCCGTGAGGTCTAGGCGGCCAGACCTCCCGCACGTGGTGGCGGCGAACAAGAGGGACAGGATAACGGCGGCGCCTCTCCAGCGGGTCAGGCAGGTCGTGGGAGTACCCGAGGGCGTAGAGGTCGTGCCCCTCGTGGCTAGGGACCGGGCGAGCGCGGAGGGGGTCCTGAGGAGGCTCATCGCCACCATATCGGATAAATAACGTGCAGTAGGAATGCTCGCCGTGGAGTGCGGTAGGTGCGGCAGACCGGCCGAGCTCACGATACCGATCCTCGACGCGAGGAGCTACACCTGCATAGACGTCCCGGCGTGCAGGGAGTGCTACGAGAACTATTCTCCGAGGATCAGGAGGGGGAGGGTGGAGTGGAGGAGGACAGGCGCGGTCATGCTCAGCCCGCCCCCATTCATCCTCTTGGGGAGCAGGAGGGCCGCCGCGCTGCTCTGCAGGGTCCTAGACAGGCTGCTCTCAAGCAGGATTGTGAGGGCCCTGGTCTCTTCGGCGCCCTACTTCCTCCTCTCCGCCTCGGCGCTGGCGGCCGGCACCATCATATACACCACGCTCTGGTACGCCTCCGACGCCGCGGGGGTCGAGAGGGTCAGGGCGTTCTACAGGAGCAACCCCCTAGTCGGCGTAGGGATAGCGGGGCTCGACCCCTCATTCCCGATCCTCGAGGCCCTCCTGGCACTAGCCCTCGCCGCCGCGATCCACGAGGCCTCCCACGCCGCCGTCCTCAGGATGCATGGCTACGACGTGCGGAGGGTCGGCCTAATACTACTAGGCCCGCTCCCCGTCGGGGCCTTCATCGAGCCTCCAGGAAACGTTGAGTACAGGATGTCCAGGAGGCAGCTCCTGCAGCTCGCCGGGGCCGGGATAACCGCGAACATCCTCGCGGGGCTGGCATCCCTAGGAGCGGTCTTCCTAATACTGATGGGCGTGGTGCCGCAGAGCCCCGAGGCCCTGGCGGCGGCCGCGAGGCTCCTAGAGGACCCGGGGATACTGCTGGTCCCGCCCGCGCTCCTCTCGATGCTCGGAGTCGCCACGCCGATGTCCGCCCCCAAGGGATGGTACACCCACGTGGTCCTGGGCCCGCACTACGCCCTACCGCTGAGCATCGCCCAGCACATCTTCATCATAAACGTCTTCCTAGGGATCATCAACGCCCTCCCCGCCAGGCCCTTCGACGGAGGCCTCATACTCCAGGCCCTGCTGGGGGAGAGGCTTGGGCTGAAGAAGACGTACATGCTCTCAACGACGCTCGCAGCGGCCTTCATGGCATCCATCCTAATCGTCGTGGCCGTCGCGAGGATTTAGGCTCAGAGAAGCTCCGAGAGCCTCATCCTCCCAGGCCTGGACGGCCTCGCTATTACAGGAAATCGACAAGAAAGCCTGCGGTTTTTTAATCGTGGGATGAATTGTCGATAGGCTTAAATGTATCTTAGGATGATTTCATGTTGAGCGTGTCGCTCGGATGTGGCTCGGATGTC
>Ga0080004_1126060_pt1 | contig 19659 bp, 20 predicted proteins | sample WasSprMetagenome_FD_69207 | JGI IMG/M metagenome (GOLD analysis project Ga0080004, IMG submission 69207) | Sulfidic aquatic microbial communities from Washburn Spring, Yellowstone National Park, USA - WS (SPADES assembly) (version 2) | ecosystem: Environmental > Aquatic > Thermal springs > Hot...
TTGAAAAACCATGGAAGGTTATAACTTACAAACAAGCAATTGATATTTTGAAGTCAAAAGGAGTGAATGTTGATTACGGAAGTGATTTGGGAGCTGATGAAGAAAGAGTTTTAACTTTGCAGTTTGATACTCCAATTTTTGTTATAGAATATCCGAGAAAATTAAAGGCGTTTTACATGTTTGATAAAGATGAAAATGTTGTAAAGAACTTTGATTTATTAGCCCCAGAAGGTTATGGTGAAATTGTTGGTGGTTCAGAAAGAGAATGGAGATTTGACGTTTTAGAGAAAAAGATAAAGGAGTGGAATTTGGATAAACTTAAAGTTAAAATTGGAGATGAAGAAATTTCCGCTTATGAATGGTATCTAGATTTGAGAAGATTTGGTTCAGTTCCACATAGTGGAATGGGTTTAGGAACAGAAAGACTGCTAATGTGGGTTTGTAAGTTAGGGCATATAAGAGACACTTTACCTTTCCCAAGGTTAAGAGAAGGCTGGCTATATCCATAATCATTTTTCTTGCTATATGTTTTTTTATTTGTAAGTACGGAGTTCAGAATAAAGCTTTAGCTAGTTTATAGCAAACCATCAATTGCTTCTTTTATGATTTCCCAATCAGCTTTAGCCGCTGTCATTAAATTTTGATTTCTTAAGATTGCAGCAGGATGATAAGTTGCTATAATTTTTGTTTGAATGAAAAGATTAGATACTGAAAAAACTTTCCCGTGTTGTTTATTCATACTTTCAAATTTCAATCCAAATTTTTTGAAAATGTAGTTAGCAGAAACGTTTCCAAGACAAACTATCAATTTGGGCTTAATCAATTCTATTTGTTTATCCAAATATAAAGAGGTACAAATCTTTATTTCTTCCTCCTCCGGTTGTCTATTATTAGGAGGCCTACATTTAACAACATTTGTTATAAAGACTTCTTCTCTTTTTTTACCAACAGAACTTAAGAACACTTCAAGCAATTTTCCGGCTTTTCCAACAAAAGGTCTTCCTTGTTCATCTTCGTTAAAGCCTGGAGCCTCTCCTATAAGTATTATTCTATTCCTCCAGTTTCCTTCTCCCGGAACAGCATTCTTTCTATTTTTATACAAAGGACATTTCTCACAACTTTTTATTTGCAAAGATAATTTTTCCAATTCTTTCTCGATATCTTCCATAAGAAAAATTGTAACGAATATTAAATTTTTGGGTCCGCCCGGAATCGAACCGGGATCTCCACCGCGTCAGGGTGGCGTCCTAACCACTAGACTACGGACCCAATAAATAGAATTGAAGAACAGAAAAATAAAAAGCTCATTATTGCTTTTTAGCGATAGTTTGCTTTGTATTGTGTTTGAGTATTTCTTTTACAAATTCTTTATAAGTATTTTTTCTCTTTCAATTTTACTTCTTTACATTCAAAACTATTGAATCATTACTCTAAATCATTTGCAATATGAATGCAAACATATTTAAATACCATTTGCAATAATGTTGCATATGGAAAACCAAAATCCTTGGTGGTATGGAGAAAAGGATAGGAAATATGAAGAATGGGAACAATCTCCTATAAAGTGGATACCTCCGATACTAAGAACGTTTGATTTCAAACCATTCTCACTCAATTTTTTGGTAGGACCTAGACAAGTAGGAAAAACCACTGCCCTAAAACTCTACATTCATAAGTTTCTTCTACCGAAAAACAACCCAAAATCAATTTTTTATTTTTCTTGCGAAGAGCTAACGAACTTTAAAGAGCTTGGTGAAATTCTTGATAATTATCTTGCTTTTAAAGAAGCGAACAAAATTGAATCATCCTTCATAATTTTGGATGAAATAACTTTTGTAGAAGAGTGGCATAGAGCAATCAAAGCAAGAATAGATAAAGGGTTGTTTAAAAAGGATGTAATAATAGTTAGCGGTTCGGCAAGCTTAGAAATTTTAAAACAGAAAGAATATTTTCCAGGAAGGAGAGGAAGCGGAAAAGATATAAAGTTTTATCCCTTAAGCTTTGCAGATTTTATCTTTTGCTTAAAAAATTTGGAAACAACTAAAGAAAGTATTGAAAATGTGGAAAAAGCAATGAGTGTAAATAAAGTTCATTCTTCAATTTTGCTTCAACTTTTTGACAATTATCTCTCTACTGGAGGCTTCCCCCTTCCAATAGTTGAATTTTTCTCAAGAGGAAAAATTTCTTATGAAACAAGAAAAATTTACATAGATTGGTTGAAAAACGATTTTAGAAAACTGAAAAGGAATGAAAGCTACATGAAGGAAATTCTAGCTTATATAATAAATTCTCAAGCAACACCAGTTAGCTGGTTGAATATCTCAAGGGAAACTTCTATAGCTTCGCCGCATACAACACAAGCTTATGTAGAGGATTTGAAAAATTTGTTTGTCGTTGAAATTTTAAACTTCTTATCGCCAGACTCAAAAATTCTTTTTAGAAAAAATAAAAAAATTCACATAACTGATCCTTTTCTTTACAAAACTATTTGCGAGTTTGTGAAGGCTGAAACAAATGAATCCGCTCTTTTAGAAGCAATCGTTGCAACTCATTTAGCAAGAAAATACGAAACTTTCTACTGGAAAAACAAAAGCGAAGCTGATGTTGTTATAAAGTTGGATAAAAAACAAATTGGAATAGAAGTAAAGAAAGTTGGAAGGACTTGGATAAAACCTAGGCATTTAGAAAAAGCTTTTCTTTTAACAAAAGATGAGATACCGACTTTTCTCGCTAGTTTAGAAATATAAGTTAAATTTTCTTTATATATACATAAAAAATTTCGGACCCGGCGGGATTTGAACCCGCGACCCCCTGCTTAGGAGGCAGGTGCTCTATCCAAGCTGAGCTACGGGTCCTTCATACATTCAAATAGACCATCAACAAAAAAATTTATTTTAGAAAAACTAGAATAATTATGAATAGGATTAAGATCTCACCAAAAGGTCAAAATTATGAAATACATGGAGCAGAATATGGGATAGAATACAAATTAAATAAGCGCAATGGTGAATTGGTAGTTATAGCAACCAAATTTAACTCACCCTTTTTTCAATATATCAAGAGAAATTATGGTAAGGATAAAAATATCAAAAAGATTACAATCATTGCCAAGGAAATTGAAGACTATCCAATAATTCCTTCCAACATTATACTCATTATCGACAGGCAACTTGATCTAAACGCAAGTGTCGAAGATTATATAAAAATGCTTTACGGAGATAAGTTTACAAAAAGTTAATAATTAAATGGTAGAGTTAATTTTTGGACTTCTGGTATTTTCGATTTTAATTTTCCTTATATTGAAAGCAATTGGAAGTTTAGCAAAAGGTTTACTTTTTTTATTTATTGCCTTCCTTATTTACTATTTCTTCTCTTCATCTATTCAATCTCTAGGTCTTCCTTTACAAACAATCGGAAACTTTATGAAGATATCAATAGAGAAAATCAAAAACACTCTTTTCAATTTGGAGATTATTGCAGTAACATCTAGAGGAGAAAATTTACTCATTGTTTTGAGAAACAACGGCATTTTTCCTTTAACCAATTTCGACGTAAAAGTCGATGGAAAAGAAACAAAATTTCTTAATAGAATAGATATATTATTCCCAAAGCAAATAGGAATATTAGAAGTTGAGTGGAAGGGAAATTTTTCGACCGTAGAAATTCAAACAAAAGAAGTAAAAGTTACTTATTATTTCTCCCCTCTGAGCCAGCCAATTAATCACTAATCAATTCGCCCATCTCCCATCATCGGTTTGGAGTTTATTTAATTGTTTTGGAAAGCAAAGAATAAACTTTTAACAAAACCTCTTTTTTAAATATCGGCTCTAATTCTTGAATTTTTTGAAAATTTTCTGCAACCAAAACTTTTTTAATTAGCTGCCTACAAGATGTCAAAATTTTATCTACTGTAGCTTCATCGATTGAAGAATACCTTGATTGAACTAACGACATTATCTTATCCAGATTTCTAACTAAAACTAGTTTGTAGCCATCCAAAAACTTTACTTGATTCATGCTTGAATTCAACTCTCTTTTCATTTGAACTATAAACTCACTTAGCTCTGGATTCCTTTCTCTTAAAACTATATGATCCCCAAAACTCGACTGAAAAACTTTAAAGTCAAAAAGATCATCTGTTTGAATGCAAAATGCCAGTGGTGTTAATTCAGCAAGTGTTATTATTGCCATATATTTTTTTACTTTTTAAGCTTAAGTTTTTTTACTTTTCATTTTAATAATCACAATATGAGAGTTAGAGAATTTTCTGGAGATTTCTTTGAAATTGGAAAGCAAGAAGGAGAAATCTATAAGAAAAATGGGATGCGTATTGATATCAAAATCATTCCTTCTCTTTACAAAAAGCAATTAAAAATCTATAAAGAGTATTATCCTGAATTTTTGGAAGAAATAGAAGGAATAGCAAGCGTTATTAAATGTAAAAAAGAAAAACTAATTTTCAATTTTATTTGTGGTGAGATATTGTTTTATAAAAAATTCTTAGAGCATTCTGGATGTACGGCTTTTGGAGTTGAAAACAGAAAAGGTGTTTTCATCGGAAGAAATCTCGATTGGTTCCCAGCTACTGAAAAATTTTTTGAGGTTTATAAAGTTAACTTTAAAGGAAAAAGATATTCTTTTACTGGAATAACTGATATGGGAATTACAACAAATAAACCAGATCAAAGAGAATTTTTCTACTATCCGGACGATGCTATCAACGAAAAGGGCTTGTTTATAAGTTTATTAGCAGCTTACAATAAAAAATGGAATTATGGAATAGAATCAATATTCATGACAAAATACATAGCTGAGAGATGTTCAAGCGTAGAGGAAGCAATAGAAACTTTTAAGAAAACTCCAGTTTTTTTACCAATGTTCTTTTTTATTGCTGACAAGAACGGAAAGATGGTAGTTATAGAGCATAACTCAAAAAAATTCAAAGTTATTTATCCAAAAGATGGTGTCTTAATTCATACAAACCATTATCTTGATAAAGAACTGAAGAGGGAAGATATCATACTAAAAGTTAATCCTTCCCACTCTTCTTTTGTTAGATACTACAAAACTCTTATGGAAATAAACAAAAGAAAAGAAATTTTTAATTTTTCTGATGTATCAAAAATTCTCACTGATAAAAATCTTCAGATTTGTCAAAATTCAAAGTTGAGAAAAACAATCTGGAGTTTAGCTATAGATGCAAAAAGAAGAAAATATAAGCTCTATTGGGATATTTTTGAAAAAAAGAAGGAAATGTACATCAAATTTTATTCTTAATTAAAACTCTTAAAGCTTTAATCGCTCTTTCAGGTGAATCATAAATTGAAAAATGTTTCTCATGTTTCCTTCTAACTTCCTCAGCTTTTGTTCCAGCCATACAAACAGCAAAAGGTTTTCTGATATTCTCCAAAACTTCAAACAACTTTTCATCCAACATTGGAGTTTGTATAAGAATTATTACCAGCAACAAATCAAACTCTTTACTTTCATCCAAAACTTTCAAAACATTCTTGTATCTTTCTACATCTGCATCTGCTGTTATATCTATAGGATTTTTAACGCTTGCATAGAATGGTAAGAACTTCTTCAATTCTTCTTTTAGTTTTTCGCTAGGCTCTGGTAATTCTAACCCAATTTTAAAAGCAAAGTCAGAAGCTAAAACACCAAAACCACCAGCATTAGTAACTATAGCTAATCTTTTACCTTCAGCTTTTTTGCTCATTGACAATATTTTTAGATAATCAATCAAATCATCCCAAGTTTCAGCTTCTATAACGTTGAATTGTTTGAAAACATTTGAGTAAACTTTGTAATCTCCAGCTAGACTTGAAGTATGAGAAGAAGTAGCTCTTGCACCAAAGCTTGTCTTTCCTCCTTTTAATAAAACAATTGGTTTTTTGTTTTTCTTCAAGACTTCTAAAAATTTCTTTCCATTTCTAACGCTTTCTATAAAACCGGCAATAACTTTTGTTTTTTCATCTCTCGAAAAATATTCAATCAAATCAGCTTCATTTATATCAACAGCATTACCATAAGAAACTAACTTAGCAACACCAATATTTTCCTTGGCTAGAATATCAAGAGTTAAAATCCCAATTGTACCGGATTGAGTAAAAAATGAAACATTTCCTTTACTTGGTTTTCTTACATCTTTTTCAAGAAAGAAAGTTGTATCCAAACCGTTTTCTGAATTGAATATCCCTATTGTATTAGGACCAATAATTCTAATTCCATAAATTTTTGCTATTTCTTTTATTTTCTCCTCAGCTTTCTTCCCTTCTAAACTCCCTGTTTCTGAGAAACCAGAAGAAATTATAACAACATTTTTTATTCCTTTTTTGCCACACTCTTCTAAAACTTTTGGAACGATTAGAGCATTAACAGTAATAATTGCCAAATCGATTTCTTCTTCAACATCCAAAACAGAAGGATAAACTTTTTGTCCAAGAATTGGTTCAGTTTTTGGATTTATAGGATAAACTCTTCCTTTAAATTTTTCAAGCAAATTTTTGAAAATAACGTAACCGATTTTTCTTTCTTCATGACTTGCTCCTATTACCGCAACGCTTTTAGGATAAAAAAACTTTTCCATTTTTATTCACCTGTAAAATTTCCAATCAACGATTTTTGCTTCTTTTTCATCTAGAAAAACCGGGTTCAAATCAATCTCTTTTATGTTCTCATTTTCAAAAAGCTTTGCAACCTTTAGAATCAATTCTTTCAATGCATCCAAATTATACCTTTTTCCTCTATAGCCACTTAGTATCTTAAATCCTTTGATTTGTTTTATCATTGAATCCACTTGATTTTCATCAATTGGCAAGACTCTTATTGCTATATCTTCAAAAATTTCAGTGTAAATTCCACCTAAACCAAAAAGAATGACTTTACCAAAAGTTTCATCGTTTTTTGCCCCAATTATCAATTCAACTCCTTTGGCACTTTCTTGCATTAAAAAGGATTCTATTCTTGCATTAGGATTAAAGGAAAAAGCATTCCTTAAAATTTTTTTGTAAGCTTTTTTTAGCTGACTTAAGTTATTTATTCCAGTTATTAAACAACCGACATCTGTCTTATGGATAATGTCTGGAGAGTAAACTTTAAGAACTATTGGTTTTTTCATCTTCAAGAAAGATTTCTTTAACTTCTCAAAATCCAAAGAAGCAAAAGTTTTAACTATTGGCAATTTATACTTCTTTATCAGTTTAAAACTTTCTTTTAAACCAATCATTCTTAAACTTCTTTTTTACAATAAAAAATTTCAAATTATTTGTTTCAATTTCTCCAAAAATTCTTCAACACTTAAATATCTATTTATAGTAATACCTGCAGCTAGTTTATGTCCTCCACCGCCAAAAATTCTAGCGACCTTTACTACATCTTCATTTTTACTTCTTAACTCAATTTTTGTTACTGGAATTTTTCTTTTCATATCTATTCTCCTATAGAAAACACAAAGAATATCAAAAATTTTAAAGTCTTTTAGTTTTTCATGAATGAAATAAACTGGTAAGCTTTTTGTTGTTTCAAAAACTAAAATTTTCTTACCATTAACTTCAAATTCTTTTGCGTTTTCCAAAATTTCTGGAACTAAAGAATTTAACCAGCTTATATGCTCTTCTATAATCTTTGCATTTTCAACATCTTTTTCCAATTCATCTAAACCTTTGAAAGCTAGAATTTTTGCAATCTGTCTAAACTTAACAGCTTGTAGTTTATTATACTTCCATTTTATTGCAGAAACTAAATCTCTAAAAAATTTTGCTTCTTCGCTTTTAACATTGTTTGTGTCTATTTCATTCGCAATTTCTACGAGATGGTTTTCTATTCTTAAAACTTTTGAAACAACTTTTGCTGCGCTTTCTGCTTCTTCTACAAAAACTTCAACATTCTTAGGAATTTCTAAATCTTCCCACTGATGATGGTCTATCCAAATTACTTTATTAAAAATAGAAGAAAGTAAAATTGTTTTTCTGTTTGCGGAAATATCTAAAATGTATAAGGTTTCTAAATCAAAATCTAGAAGCCTGCAAATTACTTTGTGTAGAAAAGTTGAAGATGAAAAATAAAGAGAAGCTTTTGGTTTAAGTTTTATTATTAATGATGCTGAAATTATGCCATCTGCATCAGCATGAGAAATTATTGCTTCCATTGAAAAGATTTTACTACCAAAAACTTAATTGTTTTCTTAATAAAATCGCTATTAAACTCAAATAATTAAATTCTTATTCCAAGAACTATTTTTGCAGCTTTCTGTAATTCTAGAAGTCTTGATTTATTCATGCCTGTCTTTCTTGAAATTTTTTCCACATCATCTAACAATTGTTTAATGGTAACAATTCCTGCATCAGCAAGTTTATACACTTCTTCTCTTTCTATTCCTTTCAGAAAAGTTATTGGATAGAGTTTATACCCTTCTATTATTCTTTCTAAACCTTTTTCTGGAGGAAACTTCCAAGCTATAAATTCTAAACCTTTACACAAAGCATATCTTTTTGCATGTTCAGAAACTTTTGTGTTGCAAATTAAAATTGCTTTGGTGAATCTAAAATTATTTTTCCCGGTTTCATATCCTTCTCTCAAATCTTCTAAAGTAGAATTTAACTGCAAGAAAACTTCTAAGCCAGAATAAGTGTGATGATTAACATGATGTTTAACCTCAACAAGAATTATCTCGTTATCTTTTCTTGCTACAACATCTATTTCATGTTCTACGCACTTTCCTTGAATTATCAAATTTGTCTCTACTTTATAACCCAAAGCTTCAAAAAGCTTGGCAGTATAAACTTCGAAATCTGGTTTAGAGCGAAGCATTGCTATTGCTTGTCTTAAATCAATCTGATAACCAATTGCTGGTCTATACTTTTTCATGTAGAGAAAAACCATTTGAAGAATTTTTTTAGTAGGAATGCCATCATAAGCTCTAGCTTCAATCTTATCAGCAATTGATTGAGCCTGTTCTAAAGTTGCTTGCAATCTTAAGCAAGTGTTTATGATTTTTTGTTTATCAAAAGGTTGTTTACTTCCATCAGCCTTAGTAACGTAAACCATAACTTTTATTTACCGGAAAAAAATAAATTAATGAGAAAAAATTTCCTACCATTCTTGATATTTTTGCTTACAATAAGCTATGCTTCAGCAGCAAACTTTACTGTTAGTGTTATTCCTTCTACTATAAATGCAAGCAAGGAAACCCAATTAACGTTTATATTTTTCAACCTCAATGACACTCAAAACATAACGGAGCTTAACATAACTATTCCACCTGGCTTTTCCTTAGGTTCATCACCAATATCTATCTCACCATCAAAGGGAAGATGTGACACATGCTTATCTATTATCAAATGTAGTGGTTCACCATTTATAGAAAATAATTCCCAAACAAATGTTAGTTTTTCGATAATAGCAAATGTGTCTTCACCTCCTGATTATCAGTTTTTCTTTTCCGCATTAGATACTTTAGGTGAACCCACATCAAGTTCAACAAACATTACAGTAAATGATATAGATTTTCCTATTATAATATCAGTATTCCCGGGGAATGTAAGCGAAAAATATGTTGAAAATGGAGTATATATATTTAATGCAAGCTTTTCTGATAACATAAGAATAAATTCTACAGAATTTTATTGGAATAACATTCTTGAACAATTAAACTATACTTCTTCCAAAAGCTTCTCTCTACAAATAATTAAGAAAGATTTAGGTGTAGGAAATTACAACTACTCTTGGAGAGTTAATGATACAAGTGGAAATTCCAACTTTTCGATTTATTTCTTTAACATTACACCTGCTGATAATCCTTTAGTATTTTATCTTAACAATCAGAAAAATCAAAATCTTACAGTAGAAAATGGAACAAGTGTTAATATAACAATTATAGCAAGGGGAACTATTTACGCTTGGTTAGATGATGCTTCACTAGGTTCTCCTAGAGAAGGGACCTTCAACATTATTACTTCTCCATTTACTTCCGTTGGAGAGCATAAAATTTTTGCTAATGCAACAGGCAATCAAAACTATACAGCAAATTCAACAGGAGCATCATTTTTTGTTAAAGTTATTTATCCTAGGTTGAGATTCAAAGATTTGCAAGCTCCTTCTTCAACAACTTACTCTCCTGGAGCCACCTACACTTTTAAAATAACTTTCTTCTCTTTAGTCTATCCTTTAAACAATATAACAAACGTTAGCTTTACTTTCAACGATCAAACTTACTATTTACCAGTTAACAAGCAAGATAGTGAAACGTATAGTTTTACAGTAAAAGATTTACCGGTTGGAAGTTATACTTGGAAATTTTGCGCGAAAGATTCCCAAGGAGAAATAAATTGCACTTCTGGCAGTTTTTCCGTAAGTCAAGCCACTCCTCAACTAAACATTCTAAACGTTCAAGATTATGTTGCACCAGTAAATAAAACAATAATTGGAATTGGATGTCCTTCCCAACTAGTTTGCAAGCTTTATTTGAATGATAGCGAACTTTCTAATAATTTCTATGAGCTTATAACCGATAAGCCTGGTTACTACATATTTACTTTTAATACTAGCGGCAATGCAAACTATTCAGCAGCTTCAATAACAAAAAGTTTAACAGTTTACCCTCCTAGAGAAGCGAGTACCACTACAACCATCACTCAAACAACAACTACTACACAACCTACTACTCCTTCTGCTAGCAATGTCTCAAATATTCCGCCAAATACTCCAACTATTTTTAAAGTAGATAACCCTGACTTGTTGAAAGTTAATGAAGTTGAAATTACAACAAAAGAAGAAGTTAGAAATGTTGAAGTAAAAGTAAAAATACCTTCAGCAGCTGAAATTCCAAAAGAATTTGCAGAAAAAAACAAAGCTCCCCTTACATATCTTAAAATAACTTCGAATGTTTCAAGCGAGAAAATAACAAGCGTGAAAATAAGGTTCAAAGCAGAGAAAGCCTGGATAAATGCCAATAACTTGGATGAAACGAAAGTTGCCTTGTATAAGTTTGAGAATGATAATTGGGTAAAACAACCAACGCAAAAAATATCAGAAGATGATAAGAACGTTTATTACGAAGCAAGCTTAAACTCTTTGTCACTTTTTGTCATAGCTGGAGAAGTAAAAGCTGGTTTTCCTTGGTATTTAGCTTTGATTCCGGTTGTTATAATAATAGTTGCTATAATAGCTTACCTCTTTTGGCCAACTCCAATTGGTAGCGAATATGAAAAGCTAAAGCAAAAATGGAGCTCAGGAGGTTTTGGAAAGTAATTCTTTTTTTATTTCCTCCACACTCTTTCCAAAATATTCTTCAAAATTTTTGGTTAAGCTTATAATTCTCGTCCTTCCAAATTTTTCCGCTTTTATCAATCCTTTTTTCTCAAGTATTCTCAGATAATCATAAGCTTTATTACCTTGAATTTTAACTATCGTCGATTGTTTTACAGGTTGTTTAGCTATTATTATTGCCAGCGTTCTTTTTACTCCCTCCGAAAGCTCTGAAAATGGAGCAACCTTAGCTACTAAACTTCTATATTCTGGCTTAACAACAAGTTCATAACCATCTAGGGTTTGAATTAACATTACTCCTCTCTCCTCTTTTTTCAATTCATTCGAAATTTCTTCAATTATTAATCGCACTTCCTCCTCAGGAATGGAAAATAGCTTGGATAAGTATTTTATACTTAAAGGCTTGTTTGAAACAAAAAATGCAGCTTCTATTAACGCTTTCTTGTTCATGAGAAAAATAGTATTCTGAAAATAAGAATTTATCCTAACATTTTTGACTTCTCAAGTTTTCTTTTTATTTCCTTGTCAAAGGTTATTAAGTTTGCATTGAATTCTTTAGCAAGAGAAATAAAAACCGCATCAGCACCCTTTACTCCTAATTGAATAGCGATTTCAGAAGCTTCTTCCATTCTTGTTTTTGTTAATTCTTCAACTTTTAGCAAACCGCTACTAATAAGTTCTTCTATTTCTTTTTTTACTTCACTTGCAAATTTAATATCTCCTGTTATTCTTCTAATTACACCACAAATTTCAGGTAAAGCTATAGTAGGAATTATTGCTTTAATCTTTCCTTCTATTACCTTTTCCAGTATTTGTCTAGCTTCCTTATGTTTGGGATCCAACTCGTAAAATGCGCTTATAAAAACACACGTATCTATTACATTCATCTTCTTTCTCTCCTAACAGCTTCTACTGCTGTAAGGCCTTTTGGCCATACCTTTCCAATTTTTTTGGCTAATTCGTCGATTCTTTTCAGTTTTTCCTCTTTTTTTACAACTTCGAGTAAAACTTTGTTGTCAACTATTTTCTGTTTGATGAGGGTACCTGGCGTGAGTCCTAAAGTTTTTCTTAACTCCCTTCTAATCACTATTTGTCCTTTCGGCCCTACTTTTCCAATAAGTTCAATGCTTTTTCTTTTCATACCTTATATTTGGTATAACTATATTTAAGTTTTACTTTTATCCGTGAATAAAAATCGGCGACTTTTTTATATTTCACTAAAAGCTACTCTTCTTCTTTAATTTCTTTTTTCTTTTTTATTGTTTCTACGCTTGCTTTTAGTGCTTCTATAAGACTTTTCTCTTCCCCTTTTGGCTTTTCTTCTTCAACTTTGAATTCTCTTCCTTCAAACTTCGCTTTTATCAATTCTTTCAAAGCTTCCGTGTATCTATCTCTAAATTCTTCTATTGAAAAACTTTCTTTCGTTAAGTGAGAAATTAAAACTTTTGCAAGTTCAAGTTCTTCTTTGCTAACAACAACAAGCTTTTTTATTTCTTCGAGCTCGTTAATATCTTTAACTTCATCTTTATAGAACAAAGTATGTAAAGCGATTCCTTTTTTGAAGGCTCTCAAAACAACAACGTATTCTTTATTCCTTAAAATCATTTTTCCTATTGCAGCTTTATTAGCAATTCTTAAAGCCTCAACAAAAAGAGAGTATGGCTTTAAGCCTGCTTCTGTTGGAACAAGATAGTAAGTTTTCTCGAAGAAAATTGGATCAATTTGAGAAGCATCAACAAAATAAGCAATTTCTATGTTTTTGCTCGTTGTTAACTTAACTCTTTCAATTTCCTCTTTACTCAAAATAACCCATTGGTCTTTTGAAATTTTAAATCCTTTTTCAACTTCATTCCAAGGAACTTCTTTTTGGCATTTAGGACACCATCTTTTGTTTTCTAGCTTTGTATGACAAACAGAATGTAAATTGCTAAAAGAAATTGTTCTGGGTTGAGTTGCTGAGTAAAGCTTTACTGGAATTGAAACTAAGCCAAAAATTATATTGCCATTCCAAATTGCTCTCATTTGAAAATTTGATTTCTCATTTTAAAAGATAGCTTTTAAGTTTTTTCGTAAAGAGTTGAGCATAGTTTTTGTATGTCTGGTGATTCTCTCACCTTCTTTTCTATCATTTTATTAATTTCTTTTATTTTCTCAATGCGACGATCTTTTATAGACTCTTCTACTTCATCAAGTGTTACCGGTATGTGAAATCCTTTCTCTCCAAGATAGTTTAAAATGACACCTTGTGAAGTTTTGATTATACTATTTACGATTCGAGAATCCGCTTCTCTAATATCTTCTTCTTTAAAAAGAGATGCATAGACATGATCTCTACTTACATACATGCCTAACTTAGCTCTATTTGAAAACTATAGAAAGTAGGAGAGTTCTCCTTACAAACTACTTCTACCTCTATGTTCATCCCTTCTGGACCAAAATATTCTCCTTCTAAAGGATAGGAAAAGTGATGGGGGAAATCTTTTGTAATCTTGTTTCTCTTACACGAGAAATAAGATATGACATACTTATTATAAGGAAGGAAAAGCTTAAATTTTTTTGGTTCAGCTATTTATTGAAGTTTTAAGAGTGAAAAACAAAATAAAAAATGAAAGTGATTTTTTCACTCTCAATTTTTCTCTTCCTTTTTATTTCTCTCCTTTCTTTAGCTTTTGCTTTAACTTGCAACATTTTCTCGGGAGCTTGTCCTTCTGGCTACTCATGCTTGTTTTCTCTTTATTCTACTCAAAATTCTCATGCTGGAATTTGCGGCTATTACAGCTATTCTCTTTGTTGCGATGAAATTTTTTCCTATATTAATCAAACTTGTAACGCTTCCGCTTCTTCAATTCTTTCATTTTATCAACAAAATAATACGCATGTAGCCCAAGCTAACTATTATTTTTGGCAATTGTGTGCAGGTTATTCTACTTATCCTTTAGAATGTACAATAAGAAGCTCTTGCCTTGAAAATGAAACTTGTGTAGTTTCACTTTACTCAACAACAAATTCTCATGTTGCTGATTGTAATTATTATGCAAATAAACTTTGCTGTAAAAAGCTTAGCGATTTGATGGTTAACTCTTCCTCTTTCCAATTTCCTTCTCCTTTGATTTATGGCAGTAACGTAACAATAAACATAACAGTTTGGAATATTGGAGATGCCACAGTTTATAATGTAAATGTCTCTTGCTATGAAAATGGTAATTTGTTTGATTCAAAAATAATTCCTTCGATACCAGCATTTTCAAGTTATCAAACATCTTGTAATTGGACAGTTAGCTGTTTAACAAACATTTCAGTTAAAGTTGATCCAGACAACTTGATAAAAGAATTGAATGAAAGCAATAATGAAGCTTGGCAACAAGTTTCCATAATCGAGTATTTAAACGTTACAATAGATTATCCAAAGAACGAACAAAGCTTTTACAGAGGACAAACAATTTGGTTGAATTCAACTGTAACATCTTCTTGTAGCAGCTCACCTCCTCACACAACTTATTGGTACAATGAATCTATTTTTATTGGAAGTGGAGATGACATTCAATGGACAATTCCTTTAGATGATGGTTTGCTAGGAAAGAAAAACATAACTGCTTATGCAAATTCTACTAGCAATTATCTACCTGGATCAAAAAACATAAACATAACTATTTTGAATAATATTCCAAACGTTACAAAACCCAGATTTAACGTTACTCCGCCAGAAGTTGAATCTGGTAGTGGAATTCAAATACTTTGTGACGCTTATGATTTAGAAGATTGTCCTTCTCCAGCTTCTTGCTCAGTAAAAGTTAACATTTCTATTTTAGATGCCAATGGAAATTGGGATAATGCATCAGCTTCACAAACTGGAAATACTTTTTATAGAGACTACACTGCTCCTTACTCTCCTTTAGGAAATTATACTGTTTATTGCAGTGTTTTAGACAGTGACAATGGTTATAATGAAAGCTTGCCTTCAACATTTTTAGTCTATCAAAACGCTACTGTAACTATTAACTTCAATGCAAGCTATTATTGGTGGGAAGATGGAGTTAAAGTTTACGGAACAGTTAAAAGAAAAGATGGAAGCGCGGTAAGTTTATCTGATGTAAAAATTTATTTAGAGCAAAACTTGATTTGCAGTACCACAACAGACAATGATGGAAATTATGCCTGTGAATTTAAAGCTCCTTCTTCCATAGGAAATTATAGACTTCTCGTTAATGTTACTGATGTTACAACAAACAAGATTTTTGTAAATTCTACATTGCTCATTGTTAAAGTGGCTTATGGTGTTGAAGAAACAGAAGTGAGAAGAGCGAAACAAGTTAGTTGTTATGAAGTTCCTCAACTTGTTATTAATCCTGATGGTAGCATAAAGCAAGTTTTTGTTAAAGTTTGTGTTTTACCATGAATTTTAATCAAGAGAAGAAAATAATATAAATGAGAAAAGCTTTAGCTTTGTTTGTTTTAATTGCTTTTTTGTTCAGGGTATCGCTTTCTCAACCCTTACTCTTTGAGGAACAGCCAAAGAACGGGACTTACATTTATGGAAGAGATACTGACGTTTTCTCAATAAGAGCTTCTGCAACAACAATAACTTCGGCTTCTCTCTTCGCGAAAGTTAAAGATCCTACGGCAGTCTGGAAAGAAATTCAAATGAGTTGCTACAATTTAAATCCTTGGCTTTGTAATGCAACAATTCCAGGTTTAGAAGCTTTGTTAGCAGAAGGAAAGTATTTACTCTATTATTTCAAAGTTAGCGACGATAGTGGAACAAGCTATTATGGAAATGAAACTTCTCCTTTAGAAGTTTTAGTCGATAGATCCCCTCCAATAATAAGTTTAGCTTCGATTTCTGCTCAAAACAATTCCTATGTTAGCGAAAGAAAAAAATTAATTTTTAATATCACTGATCCTCTTTCTGGAGTAAATGTTAACGCTACAGTTTTTCTTTTTGCTTATGGAAATGAAACTTGGAATTCCTCTTGGATAAACTTGATTTATCAAAACGATAGTTTCATTGCTCCTTGGAATACCTCCGAGCTTCCTAACAATTCAAGCTGGATAGTTTATGTTAATGCTAGCGATATGGTTGGAAACTGGAATGTAACAAGAGTTGGAATATTTTACATCGATAATGAAGATCCAGAAATTTTAGATTATTATCCAAAGGATGAGCAAGCAATCTGGGGAGAATACAAAATTTCTGTTAAGGCAAAAGATTTATATTCCGGCTTAAACAGAATAGAAATTTCTATTGGTGGTTTTAATGATTCTTCACCATGCGAAAACGATTCATGTATTTATGTCTTAAACACAGGAAAAGTTCCTGATGGCAATTATACTTTAACCATAACAGTTTTTGATAATGCTGAAAATTTTGCAAGCGTTTCTGTTAAAGTTAGAGTTGATAATAGTAATCCTGTTCTAACTTTAGAGTATCCTTCAGATTACTTGAGTGGAGAAATAACTTTAAAGCTTCTTGTGGGAAATGTCAGAGAAATTAGAAATCCTAAAGTCCAAATATATCAACCTGGAGCTATTTCCGAATCTCCCCTTAATTGTCAAAATTTTGTCTGTATTTTTTTAGTAGATACAAAAGCTTATAGAGATGGAATTTACACATTTGTTTTTAGCATACAAAATGAAGTTGGAATGGAGACGAGCCTATCTAAAACATTTTACTTTGATAACACGAAACCAACTCTACTAGTTAGCAATCCTGTATATGAGAACAATACGATATTTATTTCTTTTGGTGGAATGGATGACTTTGGTCTAAACGAAAATGCTTCCTTGATAGAATTTTTGGGAAATGTTTATACTGTAAAATGTAGAAAACTCGTAGAAAACAAAAGAATTCTTTGCGAAAACAAAATTGAAAAACACCTTGACCCAGGAAATTATACAATTAGGTTTGAAATTTTTGACTTGGCAAATAATTCTGCAAGCGAAGAAAAAATACTGGAAGTAAAACCTTTGATAATACCAAAAGAAGGGAATAAAGCAACGGAAAATCTTACATCAATTCCAGAGAATACAAAAGGGAATAAAATTTCCACGCCTTTTGGGGAATTTGAGCCATTCCAACTTGCTTTAATTTTTGGAGTACCAATATTGACAACCTTACTTGCAATACCACTTTACTATCTATTGGGCAAAAATAAAACAACTTCAATAAAAATTGAAGCCGAAGAAAGATTGAAAAATGAACTTGATAATATTTCTCTCGCGGAAAGATTTTTGATCATGAGTGGAGAGCTTATAGAAGAAAAAGAATATTTGTTAAATGTAGAAAAAATGATAGAAGAGATTTCTCAGATTTCGCCATTGAAATTTGAGTATGAAAATATTTCAAAAATATTGCCAGAGGAAATTAGAAAAGGTTTTGAAAAAGAATACAAAGAAAAAATTTCCAAAATGGAAAAGAGAAATGTAAATGAAATTAAGAAAAGAATAGAATATGCTTTAAAGCTTAAAGATTTGGAAGAGATAAGAAAGGTGAAGGAAGAAATAAAAATTTTATTGGAAGATTTAAGAAAGCATATTGAAGAAGAAGAAAGATTACTCAAAGAGTTAAAGAAAAGCGTTGGAGGGATAAAATTTGAACGTTGATTTAATAGTTGCTAGTAGCATTTTCATCATTTTCATTTCCGTCACTTTTTTCTACTTATTTGGATTTCAAAAACAAGGACCTTCTTGGCAAAGCTTGATTGAGTTGAGAAAGGAAGCCAGCGATTTAGCAAACGAAATCATCTCAAAAGGTAATCCTTCAGATTGGAATAAAGAAAATGTTATACCATCAAAAATTGGATTAGCTTCTTCAGCTTATTTAATCCCAATTTTAATTTCAGATAATTCTGGTTACAATAGAATAAATGAGCCTATAGCACAAGAGATTGTTTTTGATAATGATTGTAAAAATCTTGCATGGAATGGAACAGTTAGAATATTTGACGAGAATTTTAATGAGGTTCCTTTTAGATTCGTAAATCAAACTTTTTGTCCCTCTGGCTATTTACAAAAAGCAATTTTATTTTTTGAAGTAAATGTTTCCGCTAATTCTACAAGAAAACTTCAGATATTTTTCTATAATTCAACTCAAGTAAATCCAAAAGATTATGGCAATTTTAGTAGCTTAGTGATGTGGCTTACTTTTGATGAAGGGAGTGGAAATATAGCTTATGATTATTCTGGAAATGAAAATAATGGAACTTTGTACAATGGTTCAAGTATTTGTTCTAATCCGCCTACTCCTGGTTGTCCTACGTGGGTTGATGGAAAATCTGGAAAGGCTTTGAGTTTTGATGGAACAAACGACTATATTTCTGTACCATATTCCAGTAGCTTATATATTCCTAGTGAGCTTACACTAATAGCATGGATATATCCAATAAATCCAAGTGGAGGATGGCAGACTATTTTAGCACACTCACCAGCACCAAATCAGTACAATTATTGGATTTATATTGAATCTAATGCATTAAAAGCATCTGTTTATTCTGATACTTATCCTGATATAGCTATACCTAATGCAATATCAAAAGCTAATGTGTGGTATCATATCGCCTTAACTGCTTCAAAAGGTTCTACTGTTAGACTGTATGTAAATGGGTCATTAGTTGGTACAGGAAATGCAAAAACCAATTTCTGGACTGGTGGTTATATTACTATTGCGGATTTAAGACCAGGAAGAGGGATACTTTTCAATGGAACAATTGATGATGTTCAAATTTACAACAGGGCTTTAACCGACGAGGAAATCTTATCGCACTATCAACAACCTCTTACCATAAAAGTTTTTCCAAGAACGGAAGTTTCTTTAATTTCTTTCGAGAAACTAGAAGCATTAAGAAACATAAGCTATGATTTGCTGAAAGATGCTTTACAAAAAGGTTACAATTTTAGGGTTGAGATTTATGAGAAGTAAAGGCCAAATGCAAACAATAGAAGCTTTGATAAGCGTAGCAATAATCAGCTTTATAATCTTTCTACTTTACTTTATGACACCAGTTTCTCAAGAGGTTAGCCAAATAAACAGAAAAATAGACGCTTACAATGCTTTGAAAGTTTTAGACCAAGCAAGAAATTTAAGGCAATATGCTTTACAATCTAATGCAACGAAAATCGAAGAATTGCTTTTACCATTTCTCAAATCAAACTATAAAGTTGCTCTTTACAATCAAACAGGCAATATAACAGAAATCCCAACGATTGAATCCAAAAACATAGCATCAGTAAGTTACATAATAGCTGGTGATCTTGCAAACTATAAGCCAATTGAAATTAGAGTTTATTTGTGGTGAGTATATGAAAGGAGAAGCATTTTTATTAGCTGCTGTAATAATTTCAGTTGCTTTAGTAGCAATGTTTCAACCAATGAGAAATGAATATTTAGTAAAG
>Ga0080004_1150393_pt1 | contig 19659 bp, 14 predicted proteins | sample WasSprMetagenome_FD_69207 | JGI IMG/M metagenome (GOLD analysis project Ga0080004, IMG submission 69207) | Sulfidic aquatic microbial communities from Washburn Spring, Yellowstone National Park, USA - WS (SPADES assembly) (version 2) | ecosystem: Environmental > Aquatic > Thermal springs > Hot...
TGGGAGGTGACGAGGATGGTCAAAGTCGGGTGTTGTTGGCTTTACGCAATCAGCAAATATGGCTACCCGCCTTCCATTGCCGACACAATGCAAGCGTTGAAGGACATGAAGGCTTTGGGCTTCAAGTATGTGGAACTTGAGGGCGTGCGCGAAGAGAACTTGAGGGAAGTTTACGAACATCGGCATGAACTCAAAGCGTTGTGCGACGATTTGGGTTTAATCGTTGACAACTTCTGCCCCGTGCTCCCCGATGTGGTGAGCCTTGACGAGCAGAAACGCCAGCATGCCCTCTCGTTATTCGACCTCGCATGCGAAATCGCCAACTTCTTCGGCTGCACAACCATTCAAACCGACTCCTTCACGCCGCCACTTGAATTTGAAGGACCGGCTCCTTACAAGCAGATGGTGGACTTCGGCATCCAGTTCAAGGTCAAAGTTGACCCGCAGTTTTCGTGGGAGAAACAATGGCAGGTCATGGTTGACAGTTTTCGCACTCTGGCTCAAAAGGCTGCCGACGCTGGGTTGAAGTTCTGCCTCGAACCGAGGGTCGGAGAAATGATAAGCAACACCGATGCGGCGTTGAGGCTGTTTGACCATGTTGGGCACGAAAACTTGGGCTTCGTCCTTGATACAGGTCACTTGCACGCACAAAAGGAAATTCTGCCCTTGTCCGTTGAGAAACTGGGCAAGCGCATCTTCTATGTTCACCTCTCGGACAACGACAGCAAAACCAACGAGCATTTGGGCTTAGGACGCGGGACTGTTGACTTTGAAGGTGTCTTTTTGGCGCTGAAAAAGCACGGGTTCAGCGGGATGGTCGGGCTTGACATCGGACGGATACCTGACCTTGACGATGAAATGCGCCGCTCACGAGATTACCTCTTGGAGTTGCTAACAAGGCTCGGCATCCCTTACGACGCTTGAGTATCGGGTTGCGAGTTATGCGTTAAGGGTTGCGAGTTCAAACGCTTAACTGCTCAACCCGCAACCCTGAACTCGCAACGCGCAAAATCGTTATCTGGTCTCTCGGTGGACAGTGTGTTTGCGACAGTGCTTGCAATACTTGCGCAACTCAAGTCGCTTCTGGGTTCCGCCCGATTCTCGCTTTTTGGTTGTCGTGTAGTTTCGTGCTTTGCACTCGGTGCATTCCAACTGGACGACGACTCGCATGGCTGCTCAACCTCCTGCTGGGGACTCAAGTGTCGGGAAACCTTCCAAACGGCAGGCAAAAATTTTAGCAACACTATCGGGAAATGAAAGCGGTTAGAACTCATTTCCTGATCGTTCGGGAACTTTCGCGTCGTCAATCCCTTACCAACTTGCCTCAATTTTGCCTTGTGCTCCGGCGCTGACCTTGATGCGCCAGTGATTGGCTTCAAATTTCGGCGAGGTCGCTTCGCCCTTGACAAGTTTGGTGTTCACGCTTGCGCCCTCTGGCACGATTGGTGGCAAGACGATTTCGGCTCTGGCGGAACTGGGAAGCGCAAACCATAAGGTGAACTTTCGCTCATCCCGCTCCCAACGAACCTCAATTTCTCTCGGCTCGGCAGAAGCCTTGCCCTCTCTTGTCCCGTGCCCCTTGTCCCTTGTCCCCCTTGGCACTGGGAACCTTCCCCTCGCCCACTTCAAATCACACGGCTTCGGCGCAATGAAGTATTCCCGAACACCCGTCCCCCGTCCCGCGTCCCTCGTCCCGCCCTTTGGTCTGACACCAAGCACATAAGTGCTCAAAAAGTAGGCGGGCGCAGCACTCCATGCGTGGCAGTGACTGCGAGTTCGCGGCGTCAAAGTCTCCCAAGCAGTAGTGGCGCCGTAGTCAATCATCGCACCCCACTCACGGCGAATGATGTCCAAGATGCGTTGGAACTCGCCATCCTTTGCGTAGGCTTCCAGCAGGAAGAAGAGCGCGAAGGGACTGCCGAACCAAACGAAACCCTCAGGCTTGTCGTAAAGGTAACGGCGGATGATGGGACGGCGTTCGTCGGTCACGGCATCGCAAAGGTAAACCATCGTTTGCGTCTGGACGCTGAAGACTTGGCTATGCTGTCCATCGGCGTGAATGCAATCAATGAAGGCTTGTCGTTGCTCATCCCAAAGGTGCTCGTTGATTGCGTCTTCAACCTTTTGAGCCAGCGCTTCAAACTCTTTGGCGTCCTCGCTCTTGCCCAGCAACAACGCCATTGCAGCAGCCCGCCGATAGGCTTCCACCAGCATTGCATTTTGGTGCGTGACGACGCCTTTGCGAGGCGTATCCATCGGCGCCCAATCCAACATGTTCCACGCCTCAATCTCAAACAGCCCGTCGGGGCGTATGAACTGCTCGGCGATGTTGCGCATCTGCTGAGCGACGAAAGGATAGATTTCCCGTAGGAACTCCTCGTCGCCCGTGTAGCGGTAGTATTCCTCGCAAGCCCAGACCCACAAGAGAGCCCAAGCAGTCAAGATGTCCTGCCAACCGCTTGGGACTTGACTTTCAACGAGCGGTGAGCGCCAAAGCGATTGACCAGCCAACAGCCAACAGCGGCGAGCCAATTCGTAACCGCCATATGTGGCGTAAGCGATCAACGCCTCATTGCGGGCATCGCCGACCCAGAAAGTTTGCTCGTAAGCGGGACAGTCAACGAAAGTATCTTCACTGCACAATCGCAGGGTGTATCGGCACATCCGCCAAATTTCGTTGAGTTTCCAATCGTCGCAAACGAACTCGCCTCGCTCGGTGTATGGGTAAGTGTTCAGCAAGCAACGCAGCGTCTTAATCCTCACAGGACGCTTTTCGCCCTTTGGGAACCGAACGGTCAGCACCAGATAGCGGAAACCACGACGAACGATGCTCGTGTAGCGCTGCCAGCCATCTCGGGCGATGTAGCGCATCACATTGTTCAAGCCCCAAGTGTGCTGAATTTCAAAGCCGCCATCATCGGTCGGGTGAACGGCTTCAAAGCCGTAAAAGTCCAGCACAGTCCCCTTCGGGGCATCCAACTCAAACTCCCAAAAGCCCACAAGTTCGCGCCCAAAGTCAATCAGCAACTCCACATCACCCCGTCGCGGTGGGTAAATTGTTGCAATCTCATCATTCGGCTGACAAATTGCGTCTAAGTTCTCCGCCCTCGTCCCACGCCCCTCGTCCCCCGTCCCTTTCGCCAACACGATTCGGGCAAACACATGGTCAGAGGCGGTGTGTTCCAAAGCGACGGGTTGCAAGCGGGCAATCTGTTTTGCCTTTTCCAAATCGGCGACGCTTTTTGCATTCCATACTGCCTGAAAGCCTTCGTCGTCCCTTGAGTTGAACGGACCTGCCGTCGCCCAAACCGTTTCCGCCTCGCCCAACGGGTTGACAAATTCCAACTCGTCCCGCGTCCCTCGTCCCGCGTCCCACACCGTCGTGAACCACCAATCGTGATACCAGTCGCGGGTGACATCAAAAACCACAAGGTTATCGCCTTTGCGCAAATTCAAAATTGCCCCTTGCTCGTCAAATGTGGCGTCTTCTCCGTTAACGCGAGCCCTTCGCGCACCGAAGCCGATGCCACCCACTGCCCGAACCCGAACTTCCGTTGCCTTTTTCGCTCGCACAATTGTCAAGGCTAATCCTGTCAAGCCGTGTGGGTTTGATAGCCTATCGCCGGGGATAAGGTTTGGTCGCAAATCAATGCTGTGAACGATTTCCGGTGGCTCAACCGTTCGGATGCGCAAAATGCGGGTCGGGTAAATCGGCTCCATCGTCAAGAACGGAATGTTGCGGGGCACCAGTTTTTTCCACGGCGCAATCCCGACCTTACCCAACTCAACGGCGCGCTGCCACTTGCTGTCGTCAAACTCCGCCGTCGCCCAATCACCCGTCCCGCGTCCCTCTTCCCGCGTCCCGTCATAGTGCTCCACGAACCCTTGCTGGCACGAAATTCTCGGAGTCCTTCGGTCATATGCTGGGTGAGGCATAACTCGCCAAGTTCGGTCGGTAGCTACAGTGACCTTGCGCCCGCGTTTTGTCGTCATGTCCAATTGCGCCAATAAACCGCCGCGCCCCAGCGGGTATTGAAAATTCGTCTCGCCGGGTTGGATGACCAACACGCCGATGGCGTTGCGTTCGCCGGGACGCAAATGCGGTGTCAAGTCGTAGGTGTCGTAAAACCACGAATGCTGCCAGCCACGGATTGGACCGTTGCCGATGCGCTGTCCATTCACGAAAAGCACATAACGGGCATCGGCAGTGATGCGGAGGATTGCAGTTTGCAAGTCTTTTGGGACATCAAAGGTTTTGCGGGCGCACAAATAGAAGTTGCGCTGCAAGTCATCTTCACCTGTCCCTTGCCCCATGCCCCTTGTCCCGTCAATCCAAATCCACTTCGCCGTCCACGCTGCCATTTCGCCATCACCTCGCGAAAATGAACACGCTGCTACAAGCATGGCAACAACTGCCCACCACATCTCGCACCTACTCCAGTTTGAAGTTTCCCAACCGCCAAAAGTATAGCGATTGCCGCGCCTCACAGCACCCCTGTTAGGACAGCCGTTTGGAGCAGCATTTCTGTCAACGCATCTTGCTCACTTTGTCTTCCTGACGAGAACCCGCTCATAGCCCTCTGCGGGGAACGCACCTAAAAACTCGTGCCCTGAGCGTTGGCACCAAACCTTTGCGTCCTCTTTGGTGCGTGGTTCCTGCGTCCAAACTTCCACGACAGCACCCACAGGCACTTCCTTGAGGGCGCGAATCAGTTCCACCAAAGGACCGGGACACTGAGCGCCCCGTGCGTCCACTATCTTGTCAGCCTTCACTTCGGTCATCATCTTTCACCTCCATTTGCAAGAGAGGCATGCTGCATCGAAAGGTTACACAATCCTCGACTGCAGCCGATATTGACGCTGGGAAGGAAATGCCTTAAACTTGAATGCGGAAATTAGCAACGGGGCGGTAGCTCAGTTTGGCAGAGCGCGGGACTCCAAATCCCGTGGTCGGGGGTTCAAATCCTCCCCGCCCCGCTTTTATTTGTGTCTCTGCCACTAAGCAGCAGTCGCACCATCGTGAAACCGAAGCAGGCAAGTATTGTGAGACTCAAAAACATTCCAACCACCACACTGCCCGGAAAGTAGATCCAAACTACCTGCCAATCACCCGATGGCAATATCACCGCCCGAAAAGCATAGTCAGCGATAAAAACTGTCAACTGCTGCCACTTTCGGCTTCCTTTTTCACGCCCAAATGCAAGCCATCCGGGGTAAGTTCCATCAACAACAACCAATGCACCATCGCTTTTAAGCGCCGCATCTATGCTCAGCGTGTTGATGTCGTCTCTGAAACGGACGGGACAGGGGACGAGGGACGAGGGACGGAGAGGAACGGGACGCGGGACGGGGGACAGGGGACGAGGGGTTAAGTTTGTCCCTTTCAACTTTGCGTGCCTTTTGTCTTTCGTCTCTTCCAACACAGCCTTTCTGCGTGGGTCAAAGTTCGGGTCACGAATTTGCTGCAATGCACCTTGGGGCGATTTCGCAAATTGCCAATTTGGCACGACGAATGCTCTCGGGAGCGCATCGCCATTTTCGTAAACCCACAAATCCCCAGCATGGACAAGTTGCACTCCTTTGCGTTCGTCTTCCGACAGCGGTTCGGCTGCGACCACATACTTCACTGCCATCAAATCCAACATGGGCGAGTCAAAGTTGCGGACGGCGAATGCCCGATGCAAGGGGGAGTTCCTGTCCCACGCTTGCAAAAACTGGAAAATGCGCATAGTCATCAGCGAGTCTGAGCCCTGAGCATCTCGCAAGCCGTAGACCATGAGGGTGTTGGAAGGAGTCCAGTGTTTGATGGCATCAGTGCCGACGGCGATGAAGCGTTGAGTGCCCAAATTTTGCTTTAGCCAGCGGATGGATGGCGTCTCAAAAAACGCCATTCCCTTCTCTGCTTCTGGGTGCTGTCCCCATGCGAACCAGAGCAAATCAATGGCAACAAGGAGCGGAAGCGTGAGAAGCGTGTAAGCGTGTAAGCGTGCAGGAGTGTAAGCGTGAGTGCGAGAAAGTTGGGGGAGACGAACGGTGAGGAAAATCACAATAGTGCCCAAAGTTGTCAATGCCAGCCAGCGATAAATTTGGGTCATCGTGAAGTCGTGCAGGAGCGGGTGAAATGCCGTCTCAGCATGGGCATTGACACCCAAACTGACGCAAATCGCCATGAGCAACAATGCCAAAACCAACCCAACGATGGGCAGGTGAGAGACACGATTTGATTGCGCAACTGATTGTACTAACGCTTCCATTCCGCAGGCACAAAGGATGGCAATGCCGAAATCAAACAAAAAGAGTGCCCGTGAGACGCCGACAAACGCCTGTGTTCCGGGTAACCCCAACGCCATGAAACGATGAACGATTGGCACGGACGCCGCCAACAACCCAATAGTTGCAAAAACTAAACCTGCAACGAACGGGACGGGGGACGAGGGACGGTGGACGGAGACATTAGAGTGGAGATATTCTTGCTGAGTTGAATTTGCTTGCACGACTGCACTCTTACACACTTGCATCCACATTGAAAACAAACCCACGAATGCCAGCAGAAAAGCGACGACACTTGGGTAACCTGTTCGCTCCACGAAATTGAAGCGAGCGAAATCCCAAACGAGGTGAGTGCCGCTGCGCCAATCGCCGAAAAAGGAAGGCACGAAGAGACGAACGAATTGGTCAAAGGGTAAACGATTGGCTGCCGCCAATGCCCAACTTTCCGCGCTACTGCGGAAACTTACGCTTGCCATCTCAAGCAAAGGCAACAATTGAGCCGCTCCAAACATAACTCCCCCAACCAATGAAAATGCGCCCCACAGCAGGAGATGGATGTTTCTTGCCGCGAAAGTTCTCAGCAACACATAAACGCCGAATGCCCAGAGGACATAGAGACCAACTTGAGGATGTCCCGCCAATAATGACATGCCCAAACTCAGTGACGCAAGTATGTATGCGTGCAAGCGTGCAAGGGTGTAAGCGTTGGAGTATGAACGGCAGCCAGATTCGTATGCCCATAAGGCTGCGGGAAGCCAAACAGCGGTGCAAAGCAAGGGCAAGTAAGCCAACCAAGCAACGAAAAAGCCGCAAAGTTGAAAAGCAATTGCTCCTGTCAAGGCTGAAAGGGGCGAAACGAATTGGCGCAAGAAGCCGAACATGAAAATGCCTGCCAGGACGAGGTGCAACCAAGCCACCCAACCGAATGCGGTTTCAACAGGCATGACAACGAACAGCAAGTTGAGCGGGTAGAAAATTGCCGACATACCGTTGCCGACGAAACTCGTGCCACAAAACATGAAGGGATTCCAAAGTGGCAACTTTCCTTCCTTCAAACTCTCAGCGTAAAACTTCCGCCACGGGAAGTATTGCTGAACGACATCCAGAAGGGGTGCTTTGACGGCGTGAAATTCGGGAAACCGTTCGGCAGCGAAGTGCCGCCACGGCGACATGACCAAAAGCAAGTCAACGGGCGCTAAAGTTTTTCCGCCAAAAGTAACCGACCAGAGAAGAAGGGTTGACAGAAAAATGAGAGCAAGAACGCAAGCGGAATCGTTCCGAAGCAAGTATCGGGTTGATGCAGTTTCTTGCGGCAAGCGCTTTTGCATCCGTTCCCTTCTCATCGCTCATCCCCGCAAAAATTTTAAGCGTTCGTCACCAATCCAACCGAAAGACCGCATCTTCACCCACTTGAAAAACGACCCTCCCGTATCGGCTGAGGTTGAAGCGTTCCGGGACGAAAGGACAATCTTCGGATTCGTGTTTCGGCTTGGTGGTGTGGCGCTCGTGGATTGTCACAACGGCGTAGCGAAGCCGATGTTGTCGGAAAAGTCGCTTGGCTTCGTCGATGGGCAATTCGCCTTGCCAAATTTTTCGGGCAATTCGCAGTTTCTCTTTTGCCCTTACCGTCCCACCCCAATGACCAATGAAGACACGACGCCCTGTCAGGATTGGGATGTAGTTGCCGAGTTGGTAGTTGCACAAAATCGCTTCATTAGGTCGGACATGTTCCGCCAGCCAGTCAATCAACTTCAAATGTCGCTCGTTCAAGTAAAAAGGCACGCCACCGTAGTGCAAGGCAATTTCGTCATTTTGGGTGAAGTTGCGGACTTGTGAGAGCCAAAATGTCAGCGGTGCGGCTGCACCGATCAAAATCAAAACGGCTGTGGGATGACGGCGGATGACGACTGTTCTCGGCAAAACAAGTTGATGCCAAGCCCACGCAGCCAAAACGCACATCGGCAGGTGAACCCCTTCAATCAACTTACGAGGTTGTGCTGTCGGCGTCAAGTAAACGGCGAGGAAAGCACCGACGAGCCAAGCAATGAGAAGGGACTGGCGACTGGCGATTGGCGACTGGCGAAGGAAGTGGAAACTTGCAAGCAAAGCAAGCAGAAGGAAAACGCCGTAATTGAAGACGAACTGCCAAAGAGGCGGGGTTTGAAGCGGGAATAGAAACTCGGCTCGGTAAACTGGGTCGCTCAAAATTGCCCACCCTTGCCAACCAGCAACCAAAAAAGCGGGCAACGCTACCAGTGATGCTTTAACTGCCTTTTTGCCTGCGACTTCACACCGCAAAATGAAGTGCCCAATCAGCCATAGCGCCAATCCGTAACTGACTGGCGCAAGCGCATATGGGTGGATGTTGCCCAAAACAGCACCTGCCACAATTCCAACCAAAATCGCTTGCACTTTTGCACGCTCGCACTCCTGAACTCCTAACCTCAAAACGCTGCCCATCAAAAGCGCAGCCAACGCTTTGCCCCAAACGAACCAAGACATCGTAGCCAATGCCATGAAAGTGTTGGCTTCGGGCATGGCGAGCCAGATAAAACCGCCGAGGAAGCAAAGCATGAGCAAGTAGGTTCGTTGTTGCTCTTCGTTCAGAACGGGAAGCGCCAGCCACCAAGCAGCAAAGACGAAAACGATGACGCCCAAAGTATGGACAAGGCGCATACTTAAGTGCAAGGACAACCCAAGCCACTTCGCCAGTTTACCCACGAACCAGTCGTGAAGGTTGAAAGTTTTCGGCTCATGTTCTTCGGTCGTGAACAGGTTGACAAATCGGGTTTTTCCTTCCCACGCCTGGCGAGCCCAACGGAGGTGGGCGTTGTAGTCGGAAACATCAAAGGTGACCCAGAAGTAGCGATGTCCCGAAGGCGTCAGCCACCATCCGACGAGATACAAACTCCACGACCAGACCAAAGCAGCCAAAACGAAAAGCCACAACCATCGGGGCACGGTTAGCGACTTCATTTTCGCCGTCCCTTCTCTTTGAGCAAAGTGTCAATCCAACTCATCACTTCTGGCGAAAAACTCGGCGGTGGTGGCTCTTGGCTGTAATCAATCACATCGTCGTAAGCGCCAGCCTCATAACACCTGTCAATCACCGCCTGCAGGTCCAAGACCGCAACCTTAGGGTCATCAGGTGCTAACGGGATGAAGATGCGGGGCAACCTTTGCTGGACTGTCACGGCGTAAAGGTAGAAGCGATGGGGTTCGGTGGCTCGATGAATGCTGATGAGATAATGCCACTCTTTGCCGACAGCAATTTTCACCAACTCTAAAGGCGGTGCGAGGACATAAGCCCCATCACGGAGCAAGTCAATCTCAACCAAATTCACACCTGCTGCAAGCACTTGCCTTTGCTTTTGCTCATACTGCCACCTCGCATCCGTCCCAAGGGTTTTGTTTGCGTGGCTCAGCAACTCAATGACCGTCACAACTTTCCCACCACGGGTGAGGTCAACGATTTCCAAGTAACCTTCCGGGATCGGTCCAGTCGTTTCCAAAATCGCCGTCGGTTCGTCATAAGTTACCTCAACAGCGGTAGCAGTTGCAACAGCGACACCAACGCCGCCTGCTTGCGCCTGCTCGGTGCTTGGTCGTGGTCGTTCAATGACGGAGATGTCTGGGAAGATGGGGCGCTCAATAGGCTCAACATAAAGTCGCTCCTCAATTCGGACATGGTAACGGGGGCGCAAAAGGGGTTGAAGGACTTCAGCGGCATAGGCGATAAAACGCCAGTGCACATCCCGCCACAAACTTTTCGCTTCCAAGTAAGGGTTCATGCCGGGAAACGGATTGGGCATTGCCCTCACCACCCTGCTTTAAAGGGCTTTCACTTTTCGCCGAGACTCACTTCGCCCAATGCGAAACCTTTTTCACTTTGCCGAGCGAACGAAAACAGGGTTGGTCATTGCTAAAGGCATTGGGTCGTCCTTGCGAAAGACTTGCGCCAACAGCCAACCGTCACTGACAGGTATAGAAACTTCGGTTTCCACCTCAGTCTTGCCGTCGGCGGTGACGGTTTGGACGACTTTGCCGTTGTGGACGATTTCGATTCTGTCAATGGGGTGAATGCTTTGAGCCCAAACTTTGACGGTCACTGGAGAGCCGATTACTGTGCTGCCGGGGAGTGAACCGTTGACGGTGAAGAGCAAAAGCGTTCCCCTGCTGATGAAACTTCTCCCTTCCCTGAGGGCTCGCACAATGTTGGCTGCCGTCAAAGGTTCGTTGCCCAGATAGACATAAGTTCGGCGATGCCCGAGGCGTGAGGTTTTTCGGTTGTGGCTATCAGTGCCAGTTTCAGCGAAGACCTTCATGCCCTTGCCCAACAATTCCCACCACAGCAAGGTTGTTTGCTTTCCACCGTCACCACCGTCATCGTTCCACAGTTCAATCAGAGGCAACCGCTCCAACTGGCGAGCCAACTCAGGTGCTTTGGCAGTGCCAGACCAATGTGGGTGGTTGAGTTTGATGGTCATGGGTCGCTCCTCGGTGTCAGCCTTCAAAACTGCGTCAATGACTTGTTGCAGGGGAGCGGTCGGCAATTCCAAGACTGTCCCGTTGATGACATTTGCGTGGTAATTGGGCGTCGTAAACTCTTCACCCGGGATGACAACGAACTTGCCAGGTTCTGAGAAAGGCAACGCCTCCTGATGAGCCGTCAGAATGTGCTGAATGACTGGACCAACGCCGTGATCGGTCAAAACGAACCAATCAAGCCCTTCTCCTCTGGCAGCCTCAACCATTTGTGCGGGCGTGTCGTTGCCATCGGAGTAAACCGTGTGGGTGTGAGTGTCGCCGCAATACCAACCTTCGGGGCGCTTCAAAACCAATTTCACTGGGGCGCTAAAGGCTTTCGCTTCAGCAGTGACAAAAACCGTTTGTGGCTCATACTCAAAACCTCGCGAAGCGGTGATGCGGTAGGTTATGCCCGGCAACAGGAACAATGCCCCAAATCCGTTTCGGTCGGTGTAAGCGACATAAGTCTCGTTGGCTGTTTGAAGCGATGTAATGTCAAGTCTGGCTGGGACGAGGGAATTTTTCTCGGCGATAAAAGTAGCAACTTGGACGGTCAGCGGCATCGGCATCAGCGGCTTGTCGGTGAAAAAGACGCGCAACTCTTGCTCAATGCCCAAAGCATAAACGCCTTTGACTTCGCTAATTGTCAATTGCCATAGCCCACGCAAATTTGCTCCCGTGACCTCAAGGAACTCCAACGCACCACGAGGCAATCCGCCCCATCGCTGCTCTGCAACTACTCCGTCTGGGGGTTGGAGTTTCACATTGACAGTTTGCTCTTCGCGAGGTCGGACGAAATTGAACCGAACCCTTGTGAGTTCCGGAACTTGGACGAACAAATTGTGGACTGGTTGACCGCCAAATTTTGGTTCAGCCAACCGCAACCCGCGGGCGAGGACAACAGGTTCAGGCTTGACGAACAAATCGACATCTCCAACTGTCCGAACGAGGAAATGATTGCGAACGGTTTGCCTCTGCCCCTGAGGCGGTTGCGGTCCTGTGACCGTCAATCTCCAAATGCCCCAACGCCCGTTAACTGCGACACGATACTCCGACCAAGCATTACGCTGAGAGTTCATCAATTTCATCGCTTCAGCCCCATCGGGAGCAAAAAGGACAAAAGATGATGGCTGACCGACTTGTTCATCATCGGCTTGGTCAAAAATGGCGATGGTGAACTCAGAAGTGCTGGGCGGCACATAGACGAAGAGGTGCAATGTCCTTGCTGAGCCAGTGCTGTCGACATAAAGGCTGTCAGGCGATTGACAAATCCTTTGTGCCCACCCGAACGAGACGACCAGTGCCACCAAAATCAAAGTTCCCCACGACCTCATCTTTTTGCCCTCCTTTCCATAATTGAGCCGCCAATAAGTGTAGCGCCTTCAGCCCGAATGCTCTCCAATCAGCCACAGGACTGACAGCAAGCATTTGGAACAAGTTGATGCCAAAATGGATGGCGAGCCTTGCGGACTTTGATTGGGAGGTGAAGGACGATGGCGGTGACAATTGAAGGCTTGGAAATCACTTGGCTCAAACATGACGCCTTCCTGCTGAAAGGCGATGGCATTGTCGTGGCAATTGACCCTTACGAACTCCGCTCCGTCCCCGAGAAGGCTGATTTGGTTCTCGTCACCCACGACCATTTTGATCACTGCGACCCGAACTCCGTGCGGTTAGTGGCGAAACCCGATGCAGTCATCGTTGCTCCTCAGAACGCTGCGTCCAAACTGGGCAAAAATGTGCGGGTGGTTAAGGCGGGCGATGTGTTGACGGAGAAGGGCGTCACAATCAAAGTTGTGCCCGCCTACAATGTCCGCCCTGAACGACAGAGGTTTCACCCCAAAAACTATGGTGGCGTCGGATACCTCATCACCTTAGCGGGCAAAACGGTTTACCATCCCGGCGACACCGACCTTATCCCCGAAATGGACAATTTGGGGCAAGTGGACATTGCATTGCTTCCTGTCAGTGGGACTTATGTCATGGACGCGCAGGAAGCAGCCGAAGCCGTCAAGCGCATTAAACCGACCCATGTCATCCCGATGCACTACGGTAGCATCGTTGGGAGCAAGGCTGACGCCGAAAAGTTCGCTCAACTTGTCGCTGGACAGACAACAGTTCACATCCTCGAACCCGTCGGTTGATGTGGGCAGGAAATCATTTCTCCTCGCCCTTCGCTTGCGAAACTTTTGTCAATTGCTGTTGTGTTTTGAAGTTGCCCTGCATGGACATGTTGAAACTTTGACCTGTCGGTGCGGAAATTGTCAGGTTCATCGTCACCTCGGTGGTTTCGTCCCTTTTCACGACTAGGCCGTTGGCAATGTCAAACCAGACTTTGCCGCTGCTTTGCCCTTCAACTCTCGCATTGACGCTGCCTTCTCCCTTCGGGATCGGAACTGCCTCGAAGAACTCGCCGAAGTCAGGGATTTCAACGGTTGTCTCAATGACGGCACATTCTCGCCCTTCAACTTTTTCAAAGCCCACCAATCGCGCTCGTCCTTTGATTTCCAACTTGACAGTCTTATCGCCGAAGTTTACCGTTTGCTCGGTCGTGATGTCCCAAGAGTCGCCGGGTCGGACAGGTTTTTCAGGCAGCAGGAATCCTTGCCATCCCATGCCTTGCATTTGCGGCATTGTGAAGTCCGGACCGAAAGGCAACGGCATTTTAGTTTTCGGCTGTTCATCAATTTTCTCAACCTTCACTTCCTTCACCTTGCCAAGCGGGTCAACTTTGAGACGAACGATGACTTCTGGGACTTCTTGCTGTTGCGGGAATTCAGCGCCGACAGGAAGCCCGGTAACTTCGGTCTTCATGCGCCCTTTCGTCGTCGCGACAATCGTTGCCACGCCTTCTTTGTCAGCATCTTCAACGCGTTCAGTTTGCGTCATCGTGCCCTGAAGTGAAATCATTGCGGGGGCTTCCTGTCCCAAGATTTGCACCGTCACAGCCATTTCGCCCGTAAGGCGGATGCTGTAGGTTCGCGTTTCTTTGACGGGGAACTTGTAACGGAGGGTGACCTCTTGCTCTTGGCTCACCAACCAACTGTTCCATAGAACGACTGACAGCACGAGCACAAATGTTCCCAGCAAACCCCATCGCTTCATGGGGAGTCACCTCCCTGCTCCAGAATACGGCGACTCGCCATCCGCACCGCCAATTCAATGGCAGCGCGCATGCTGGTCGCCTGAGCCTTATTTTGCCATGCGATGTCAAAAGCGACACCGTGGTCGGGGGAAGTCCTTATGATGGGCAATCCGACAGTTACATTTACGCCTCGGTCAAAAGCCAAAACCTTGACGGGGATGTGCCCTTGGTCGTGATAGAGTGCCACCACCAAATCAAACTCGCCTTGCCGAGCCTTCCAAAAAACGCTGTCGGCAGGGATTGGACCGAAAACCTCATGCCCCTCATTTCGCAATTTTTCAACGGCAGGGCGAACAATTTGCTCGTCCTCGTCGCCAAACATTCCGCCTTCACCTGCGTGGGGGTTGAGGGCTGCGATTGCGATGCGTGGTTTCTCATAGCCTAACAAGCGCATCGTCGGCAAACTCAATTCCACCGTCCTGACGATTCGCTCGGTCGTTAAATTGTCAATGGCTTTGCGAAGGGACATGTGACCTGTGGCGTGAACGACTTTCAATTCGTCGCAAACGAGCATGAGCCTTGTCTCGGTCACACCGCACAAAGCCGCTAAAAATTCGGTGTGCCCGGCGTATGGGATGCCAGCCATTTGAAGGGCTTGCTTGCTGATCGGGGCAGTAACCATTGCGTCAGCCTCTCCGTTGAGGACCATTTTCGTTGCGATTTCAATGGCTTGAGCCGCTGCCTTGCCACCTTCGGGACTGGGTTTGCCCCAAATCAGGCTTCTTGGAACTGGCGCTGCATCCATGATGTTTAGGGCATCAGGGCGAAATGCGGGGTCATCAAAACCTGTGACCGGTTCGAAGTTTAGAGGGGGCACTTTTACTGTCCTACTTGCCAACTCGCATGCTCGGATGAACAGCCCATGATCGCCCACGATGATGAAGCGGGCTGATAGGTTCAATCGCTCATCGCTAAGCGCCTTGACAATCACTTCAGGACCGATTCCTGCTGGGTCTCCCATCGCGATGACGATTCGCGGCAATCGTTTCATGCCCCTTCACTCTCAGCCTTCCGCAAGCCCTTCTCGCGCAGCAATTTTTCAAGCCAAGCCTTTTCCTCATCGGTCAAGGGCACAGGAGGTGGCTGGCTGTAGTCAATATCCAAGCCGTATCTGCCCAAATCGTAGCAGCGGTTGAAAACCCATTGGATGTCCAAAACGACATCTTTGTCTTCTGGCAGCAGAGGGACAGCGATGCGGGGCAACCTTTCCTGCAACCGAACGGGATAGACTTCAAAGCGATTCCGGATGTAGAAGCGCCAGACGCTAACGATGCCGTAAAAGGGTTTGATTCGTTCCAAAGCGTATTCGGGCACAGCCACCGTGTGTTTACCTTGACGCAAAAGGTCAATTTCCACCAAGTTGACGCCTCCTCCCAAGTATGAAAACTGCTTCTGCAGGTAAGCCGTTCGCCATTCGCCAGTCCGCTTGTTGGAAGGGCTGAGCAACTCAATGACCGTCACCAATCGCTCGTTGGTGCGGTCAAAGATTTTGATGAAGGACTGCCTTCGTTCCGTTTCAGCCAAAAACTCAACGATGACGGGTTCATCGGCAGCAACTTCGGTCTCTACTTCAATGGCAGTTGCAGTGGCTGTCGCCGTTCCCGCCGGCTGCGGCGCTTGACGGGAAATAGCGATATCGGGGTAAATGACCCGTTCAAATCGCTGCGAGGGTTCAGGTGGCTCAGTCATTACGAGGGCTCTTTCCTCAATTCGGATGCGGTAGCGGTGAGGAACTACAACCGATAACCACTCGGCTGTATGGGCAATGAACCGCTGATGAAAATCGTGCCAAAACCTTTCGTCCTCAAGATAAGGGTCAAAGCCAGGGAACGGGCTGGGCATCTGAGATCACTCCCGAAACTTTTTCGGTTTAAAGCCTTTTACTGCTGCGGTTGAGCGACCCATTTTTGTTGGACTTGCATGATGGAAACCCATTTGGCACTGCCATCAGCAAACAGGTAATTTGCGCCGCCCGTGTGGCGCTGACCTGAAGTTGGAGGTGTTGGTGGCTGCTTTGTCCAGCAATCATTTGGCAGCCCCTGAAGCCAGCAAGGGAGGCGAGTTGGGTCACTACTTGGGTCGTAAATTCGCCAGCCGTTGGGCGGCACTAACGGGTTGTTTGGGTCAACAGAGGTGTTCTCTGTCGGCGCTTCCATTAAAGCCAAACGCTCTTCAGGTTTAGGGATTCGGGTGCGAGAGATTCCAGCAAATCCAACCCATCGTTGTGAAGCCCCTACCCTGCAAGTTTGAAAGTCAATGGCATCGTCGTTATTGGCGTTAACGGCATAACTGACTTGAAGAGGCGTAGGCTGAGGAAAAGTCGGAACTCGCGGGTGTGAACCGCACGCGAAGACGATGCTTGAACGGGTGTAAGGCAGGAGTAGGTGGGCGTAAATAACGGGCATTCCGTAGCCCCAAGAGAGCCCACAATCATGCGACAGGACATTCACATCGTCGTAGTCTTGGGCGTAAGCCGTCAGGGCTGTTCCGACTTGCTTTAAGTTCGTCAAGCAGGCGTTTTGTCGGGCTTTCTCGCGGGAGGTAGAGAAGACGGGAAACAGAAGCGCCATCAGTATCGCCATTATGGCGATGACGGTCAGCATCTCTGTTAGCGTGAAACCGCGCCTCATTTCAGGTTCGCCTCCTTTTGCCGGTCGTCACTTTCCATTATGCCCGAAAGTTTGACCGATGTGCTATGAGGTCATTGGTCTGTCGTTGAGGACGGGCATGACATATGGACCGTCAGGAACAACGACGATTTTCGCATTTGGTCCGTGCTTTTTCAGGGCTTGGTCTATGCCCTCCTGCAGTGAGGTTAGTGGCTTGACTTTCGCCAACTCAAGTTCCTCTGGGGGCACGCCGTCACTGTAAACCCAGATGTCCGCCACTTCGGCAACTTTCATTTGCTCCTGCACCATCCATTGGTCTTCGCGGAAGTAATCGGGCGAGAAAATGAGGCGCTTGAATTCGTCCCAAGTTTGGAACTCGGTGTAAATTTCGCGGAAACGAGGCAGCCCTAATCCTTCGCTCAATGACGCAGCCAAAATCACGGTGCTGCCGGGCTTGAGAATCGGCAACACGCCCACCAAGCCCTTGATGGCTTGGTAGAAAGTTGTGTCAAGGGGATAACCTGCGCTGGAAGTGATAACGATGTCGGCAGGTTCGGGGATTGGAACTTTCGCCACTTTGTCAACCAACCTGACTCCAGCAAAGAAAGTTTCGCGGACATCGCCCGCAAAAACTCCGGTGATACGCCGCTGCTCGTCCAAAGTGACATGAACGGCGAAATCGCAACCTACTTTATCGGCAACTTCCTTCGCCGTCAAGTGGACGGGATTACCATCTAAAACGCCGGTGACCGCCTTTGGGTGACCCATGAATTCAGCGCCGTGAAAGACACGCATGCAAGGCATGGCGATGATGCCAGGACAAAGGATTTTCCGACCGCCTGAGTAGCCAGCCATCAAGTGAGGTTCAATAAGTCCGACGACGATTTTCAGGTCAGCCTCAATGTAGCGCTTGTCAAGTAGGATGGGCATCCCAGTGCTCGTCCAACCGAGATCGGCGTGGCTTTCTATGTCGGTAGCGATGTGGTTTTCAATGCGGTAGTTTTCCACGACGAATTCTCCGAGCATTTCAACCAACTCGTCGCCCAAATTGGGGCGGTGCGTCCCTGTGGCTATTAGGATGGTGATGCGGTTGCGGTCAATCCCAGCCTCTTCGAGCCGACGAAGGAGCGGAGGCAAGATGAGTGGATTGGGGACGGGACGAGTTTTGTCACAAACGACAATGCATGCGCTTTTTTTACCCTTCGCCAGTTCTCGGATGGGTGGCGTGCCAGCAGGATTGTCCAGAGCCTCTTCAATCGCCCCTTGCGGGTCAGCAAGTGGCGGGACAGGATGCAGATGACACACTGCCATCAAATTCTCGTCGGGCACTTCAACTTCTATGTGCGTCCGACCATATCGCACAGGCACTTTCACTTTCGCTCACCTCTCTCTGCTGGAGGTCAAAACTCCCCGCTCACAGTTACAGTTTATGATGCCCTTCTGAAATGCGACATAATGAGCCTTGCTGAAAAATGCTGAAACTGCGAGGTGAACACGAAAATGCCTCAGAAGCAGCGCAAGCAGGGGAATGAACGGGTTCAGTTGCTTTGGGGCGGTAGATTCAAAAAGCCGCTCGCTGAGGAAGCGCTCAGGTTCTCGTCAAGTTTCAGCGTTGACAAGCGCTTGTGGAAGCAAGACATCTTGGGTTCAATTGCTCACGCTGTCATGTTGGGTGAGACAGGGATAATCAGCGCCTCCGAGGCAAAAGCGCTTGTCAAGGGTTTGCTTGCCCTGATGCGGGACATTGAGGCGGGCAAAGTTGAACTTGAAGGTCCCGATGAAGATATCCACAGTTTCGTTGAGCGGAAATTGCGCGAATATGTTGGTGAAGTTGCCGGCAAGTTGCATACGGCGAGAAGCAGAAATGACCAAGTTGTGACGGATTTTCGGCTTTGGTGCCGCGATGCCGTTAAGCAGTTGGCTGAGGCGATTTTGAAAGCGCAGCAAGCGTTAGTTGATCAGGCGGAACAGCACATTGACACCTTTTTGCCCGGGATGACTCACTTGCAACACGCACAACCTGTCAGGCTCGCTCACCATCTGCTCGCCCACTTCTGGGCTTTGCAGCGCGATTTGGAGCGACTGAAGAATTTGCTTCCCAGGCTCAACACTTCGCCCCTCGGCGCAGCAGCCTTAGCGGGTTCAGGCTTGCCGATTGACCCTGAACTGACAGCGAGGCTTTTGGGCTTTGAGAAAACCGCTCAAAACAGCATGGACGCTGTTAGCGACCGAGATTTCGCTTGCGAACTCGTTTTCGTTTGCGCCTTGACAATGGTTCACCTTTCGCGATTGGCTGAGGAAATCGTCCTTTGGAGCACACCTGAATTTGGTTTCATCACTTTGGACGACGCGTGGTGCACTGGCTCTTCCATCATGCCCCAAAAGCGCAACCCGGACATAGCCGAACTGGTCAGAGGGAAAGCGGCATTAGTTATCGGGGCATTGACGCAATTGTTAACCTTGCTCAAAGGATTGCCGCTCACTTACAACCGAGACTTGCAGGAGGACAAGGGAATCGTGTTCAGCGCTGTTGACACAACCCTTGCTTGCCTGTCCGCCATGAGCCAGTTGGTCGCAACAGCGACTTTTAACGCCGACCGAATGAGACAAGCGTTGGCTCGTGACTTTTCCACCGCTACAGACCTTGCCGACTACCTTGTGCGAAAGGGCGTGCCGTTTCGTGAGGCACACCGGATCGTTGGGCAATTGGTCCTACATTTGAGCGAACTGGGGAAAGGTCTTGAAGACGCTACCTTAGATGATTTGCGGTTGTTTAGCGACAAATTTGACGGGGACGCCCTTGCTGTCCTTCAGCCTGAGCAAAGCGTTGAACGCCGCAAAGAGTTGGCTGGCACAGCGAAGTCGTCGGTAGTGAAGCAACTGCGCCAAGCCAAAGCGGAGATGAAGCGAACCGTCATGTGGCTTCAAAAGTTCCCCACAATGTTGCCTGACCTTTTAACCATGCTCTAACTTGACACAACGAGCGTCCTGTCCGGTTAATGTGAGTATGTTCGAAAAGTCTTCCTTCATGCGTGGAAAGAAGCGATCAATAAGCCCCTTCCAAGACCAACCACCTAAACAACAAAAAACCTGACACCATCAAAACCG